>Ga0137403_10006510_pt1 | contig 13359 bp, 7 predicted proteins | sample CZOMad2_1_16fung_FD_122057 | JGI IMG/M metagenome (GOLD analysis project Ga0137403, IMG submission 122057) | Vadose zone soil fungal communities from Angelo Coast Range Reserve, California, USA - CZOMad2_1_16fungal (Hybrid Assembly) | ecosystem: Environmental > Terrestrial > Soil > Vadose zone... | reverse complement strand
TCTCCTTGCAGGAGGTCGCTGCGATTTTGTCCGAGATTGTATTCCTGCTGGCTGGGGTCGAATTCGAGAACGACGTCGCCGGCGTGCACCTGCGCGCCGGAACGCGCCAGTGTGACGATTTGCAAAGTGCCTCCAGCGATGGGCGGCGCAATGATCGTTCTCGATTGGGAGGTGCGGAGAACTCCCGTCGTGATAACTTTGAGTTGCAGATCTACCTCTTTGACGGTCGCCGTTGGAACCTCAGAATCCGTCGCCAGAACCGTAGTTTGGCGGCACGCGAAGCAGCTTCCTCCCGCCGCGAAGGCAAGGAGGAATGCGCGTACTCTTGAGCGGCTGTTCCACATGAAAATTCTCTATTCCGCCAGCGTTGGATCTTTCAGGGCCAATTGCTCTCCCGGCTGCAACCCTTTTGCGATCAGCGCCTCATCACCGCTTCGACGCAATACCTCGACCGTAGTCTCTTCGAATTTCGAGCCACGCCGCACATAGGCAACCGTCCGGCCCGCTTTCCGGAAGAGTGCGGAGGACGGAATCACGATTCCGTCGGAGACGCGCTCTACCGCTACCCGGACGACCGCACCCATTCCCGGCGCAAGGCGCGCATCGCTGTTCGAGAAGGCTACTTCCACGGAGAAATTTCTGGGAACGGGCCATCCCGCGCCGAAATCCAGGCTGGCAGTAGGGCTGATTGTGTCAATGCGCCCCTCAAAACTTCCGTCGGGAACGGCATCGACCCGCACCGTGCCGGTTTGGCCTAATTTCAACTGCCCCCTTTCCGCTTCTTCCACGCGCGCGGAAATCTTGAGCTTGGAAGAATCGGGAAGCTCCGCAATGGCCGCGCCCGGCCACGCGCGGTCTCCCGGCTTGAACGGAGTGGGGCCACCCTGCGGCTGCCAGTGATTTTGCAGTGCCACAACTCCATCGAGGGGCGCCCGCAATGCAAGGGAAGCCAGGCTGCGCTCATCCTGCTGCACCTGGAAAGCTGCCTGATCGTGTTTCTGCTGTTTGCTGGCAAGATCCGCACCTGCGGCAGAGCGGTCCGCCTTGAGCTTGGCCTCGGTTTCCTTCACCTTCTGCTCCGCATCCGCGAGCTTCAGTTTCGCCTCTTCGCCCTCTATCACCGAAACAATCTCCTGTTTGCTGGCATCCAGGCGCGCCTTCTGAACGTCGAACTTTGCTTTCATCACGTCGGTGAGGTCCTGCTCTTCCTTCAAACGCGCGGCTGCCCGCGACTGATGAATCTCCGCTTCCGCTGATTTGAGCGCGGATTGATCCTGAGCGAGCTTTTGCCTTACAGTCGTGTCGTCAAATTCGACCAGGACATCTCCTTTCTTGACCTTCGCTCCATTTGCCGCAAGTCTCATGATCTGCAGATCGCCCGCGCCGTACGGCGCTGCGATGATCACCGAGCGGAGTGCCTTGACCTCGCCTTTGACTTCCAGATAATCAACAAATTCCTTTCGCTTCACCTCGGCAGTCGAGAATTTCGCCGCCGGTCTGGCCAGACGGAACGCGCCAAAGACAAGACCACCGAGGAGCAGCGCTGCGGCGGCGGTTAGGGCCCTCTTCCCGGGCCTCCCTTTTTTATCCTGGCCAATCATTGTCGGTCCGCTCCTGGCTGCTCCTCGACCGCCACTCGCCGGATCGTGTCTCCCTCCGATAGCCCGGAATTGACCACTGCCTCGAGATCGTTGCGGGACCTTGTTTCCACGCTGCGCTTTTCAAAGCCAACTCTGGTTTTCAGCCAAACAAAGGAATGCCCGGCTTCCATGCCGATACTCTGCCAGGGAACAACTAGAACCTTTTTTTGTGTGCCGAGATCGAGATCGAGCGCGGCAGAAAGGTCGGGCAAAAGCCTGGGATCCGTCCCCTGAACGGAGAAGCTCGCCGTGAAAGTTCGTACTGCTTCCGTAAATTGCCCCGTATGGCCGAGCGGCGAGATTTCCTCAAGCACCGCCGGGAGGGTCATGCCCGGGTAGGCATCCAGGTGCATCTCTGCGTGCTGGCCCGCATGTACTTTCAGAAGATCCACTTGATTCAACTGTACGCGGACCTCCATTTGTGACGGATCCACCACCTGCAAGAACGGCACGCCGGGCCGCACCTGGTCGCCCTGTTGCACGGTGCCCATGCGGCCGCCGAGCCAGATGGTGTTATAGACGACGACACCGGGCATGGGGGAGTGAACCACCATTTTTGCAGCGTTCCCTTGCGCGTAACGCATTGCTTCCAGCGCCCGGTCGCGCTGAATTTCCTGAATCCGAATAGTTGCGGCCGCGGCGGCGCGTTTCAGCTGGTAGGTTTCTTTGAGCTGCTTGAGTGTGGCTTGAGCTTCGTCGAGAGCTTCCTGATTTTTCTCGGCATCGATGCGCGAGACGATCTCATTTTTCTGGAGCTCCAGTTGCGCGCGTTTAAGCTCGTCTTCCGCCTGTTTCATCGCCGTATCGTCTTTGGAGCTCGCGATGGCTTCTTCCGCTCGTTTCTGGGCCACCTGCCCAACGAGGCTTTCGTAGGCGCCTTTTTTCTCCAGGTAGTCTTTCGTCTGGGCCTGCGGATCGAATTCAACCAGGAAGTCGCCTTTTTTTATGTGCGTGCCGGCGGGAGCCAGTTTGGTGATGACCATGGATCCCACTTGAGCTCCTTCGAGCTTCGGAGCCAGGACCACGAAGGAACGCGAAGCTTGGGTTGTCCCATTGAGCCGCAGAGATTGCGAGAAGTCCCTTCTTTCCACCCGGATGACGGATTCCTCGATATTCGTCGCCGATCGCCCCGGCCGGAAATGAGCAAACAGGAAGGGAGTCGTCACAAGGAGCAACAGGGCGGACGCACGAAGTGTGAACGATTTGGCTCCGTTGTCGCGTTGGGATGCTTGGTCCATCGCGTCGCAACTATCCTGGGAAGATCAGACGCACCGTGCTCAAACTGGGCTGTTGGATTTCAAATGGAGGCAAATGGTTGCGTCCTTCGAATCCTGCCAATCCCGCCCTCTCGTAGTCCCAGAGTTTACCGCAGAAGTAAGACCACGAACATAATCGAATTGAATGGACCACGCGCTCCGGCCTGTCCCACCTGGCAATTGCTCTTTTCAAGCGAATTCTAAATCATCTCGTCGCAAGCAAGACCCCTGTCCTCGCGCAGGTGAACGTCGATTCGAATTCTCGAAGGCTTAACCGCTTCCACAAGACCGGCTCAATTGGACGCAGTTAGACGGTTTCGCTAGACTGAGGGATTCAATTCGAACGGAAAGACACCGCAGAAAATGAGTGACACAACCAGCAGGTCTCGCGGAGTGAGAGTGCGTTTTGCGCCTTCCCCCACCGGCTATTTGCACGTCGGGGGCGCGCGTACGGCGCTCTTCAATTGGTTTTTTGCGCGCGGCCAGGGCGGCATCATGATCCTGCGCATCGAGGATACGGACGCGGAGCGCAACAAGCCGGAATTGGTGCAAGGAATCCTGGATGGTTTGCAGTGGCTGGGCGTGGACTGGGACGAAGGGCCGTTTTACCAGTCGCAGAGAACCGAATTGTATCGCGCAGCGGCGAAAAAACTCTTGGCGAATGGCACGGCGTTTTTGTGCTACTGCCCCGCCGAAAAATACGCGGGCGGGGACCACGCGGAACCTGGGCAAGACGAAGAGCCGAAGGGCGGCGGGCCGCGCCGCGTCACGCGTTGTACTTGCCGCGACGGCAAGCCTTCGAATCCCGATGTGAAACCGGCTATCCGCTTCAAGGTGCCGCTGGGCGGCACGACAAAATTTCTCGATGCAGTGTTCGGCGAACGTGAATTCTCGAATGACGAAATCGAGGATTTCGTGTTGCTGCGTTCCGGCAAGGGCGAAGAAGAATTTGGCCAATCCATGTACCAGCTCGGTGTGGTGGTCGATGACATCGACATGCGCATCACCCACGTGATTCGCGGCGCCGACCATATTTCGAATACGCCGAAGCAAGTCCTCCTGTACCGCGCGCTGGGCGCGCAGCCGCCGGTATTTGCGCACGTGCCGCTGATTCTCGGTGCGGACAAATCGCGCCTTTCGAAGCGGCACGGCGCGACCGACGTCAACATGTACCGCGCGGAAGGATTCCTGCCCGAAGCATTTCGGAATTTTCTTGCGCTGCTCGGCTGGTCACCGGGCGGCGATGAGGAATTCATTCGAACAAAAGACTTGATCGAAAAATTCTCGCTTGCGGGCGTGAGCCGTACCAACGCGGTTTTCGACCGGCCGAAACTCGAATGGTTCAACACACAATATCTGCAGAAATTGCCGATCGAGGAATTGCTCCCCGAAGTCGAAAACGAATTAAGGCGCAGCGGCCTCTGGAAACCTGAGTGGGCGGCCGGCGCCGCTCCGGGTCCCGACGGGCGCGACCACGCGTGGTTCGCGAAAACCGTGGATCTGCTGCGGCCGCGCGTAAGGCTGTTGCCGGATTTTTCTTCGTGGTCGCGCGCCTTTTTCAGCGACGATTTCCTTCGCGATCCCGCGGCCATCGCAAAATTCTGGAAAGATCCGAAAACGCCGGAACTCCTCGTGAAACTCGCGGACGCGCTGGAAGCGCTCAGCGAGTGGAACCACGACGCTTGCGATCATGCGTCGCGTGCCGTTGCCGAAGCGGGCGGAGTCAAAGCCGGCTTGCTTATTAATGCGACGCGCGTGGCGATCGTGGGCCAGGCGGTTGCGCCGCCGCTCTTCGATACGATGGTCGTGCTCGGCCAGCAGCGCGTCGTGCGACGCTTGCGTGATGCCGTTTCCACTTTTGGCAAATCCTAATCGTTCCTCCCTCAAAAAAAAACTAACGCCTGGACTCACCGTTGCGGAAAATCTCCGCATGCGCCGGTTTGGAGACGGAAGTTGAGGCCGCGACGTTGACGACTGCGTCCAGAGTCAATGTGACCGGCGGCAGGCAGATTTCGCTGCTGCAGGCCTGATAGCGAAGTTTCAGCGGGATGTGCTGTTCGCCGAGCGGGGCATTGGCGAGGGCGGTAACGGGCATGAATAGCGTCACCGTGTCCTGGTAGACGTTCAGCGGTATTTTGCTGAAGGCAAATTTTTCGAGTTTGCCTTTGGGATAGGCGACTTCGCCGGCTTTGAAGCCGGCGGGGAGTTCGGACTTGAGGTCCGTGGCGATGAGATAGTCTTCGGATTTTTCGCGAGCGTTGACGTGGAAGCCGGGACGAATTTTCATCACGACGGCGATTTGGAAGGAACTGCCGCGCGCGGCGGGATCGAGCGAGGCGTAAATTTCCGGTTTGACGACATCGCGTCCGGAAGGAATCTGCGAAGTGACCACATGCGGCAGGGCTGCACATAGCCCCAGGAGCGTGACGAAAAAAATTGTTTTGCTAGATATCACAGGGTCACCTGGGTGCCGAGCTGTTGGGAGACGACGCGGCCCATGACGGCGTAGAGATCTTCGCCGGTTTTTTCATGGACGAAAGTGTTGCGCGGCTCGTTCCACCCGAGCTTGAAGCTGGTGGAAAGCGCGGAGATCCAGATTTCGCGGACGGGGGTGTTGGGGGAGATCACGAATTTGGCCTCCTCGGGCTCCTCGAAAATGACTTCGAGCTTTCCGCTTTCGCCTTCGACGTCAAAGCCGTGTTCATCGCCCAGGACCAGGAGGCGCTTCTTGAGATCTTCGAAAGCGGCGTCCGCTTTACGCTGAAAGTCTTTTTCATCGAGCATGGATTTAGGGTACCTGAACAGAGTGAGTCGTGGGTAGTGGGAGAGGAGCCGAAGCAAAGAGGTAAGGAGGTAATGAGATAACGAATGAGGCGGGGGAGGAGTAAGTTCTGGAATGGGAATTGTTGGCATACACCCGGCAGTTTTCATATGAGTGGCAAGCAAAGGACTTACAGGATACGGAACTTGGAAGAGTGCGCAACGAATAGAAAACAGGGGATTTGCAAATGCACTTTTTGCGCGAAAAAGTGAGCAGAGAAGCGAGAATGGAGGGCGAGAGATACGCAGGCCCCTACACCCCCAGGCATTTGTAAGGATGTCAAACGAAAGGGGTTGCGGGAGGGGGCATTTGTAAATGACGGGGATTAAAAGAGTTGCGGTGACGGGTTTTTCATCACCGTGACGGAATCGAATCGAGACTGGGGAAGAATCCTTCCACTCGTCCGCCGCGGCGGGCTTGCTCAGGATGCGCATCCTTGGCCGGATGCGCAATGCGGATGGCAGGGGCAAGCGCATACGGAATGGTCGCATGGGAAGTACCGACTGTCAACTACTAACTACTTAGTGATTCGAATGGAATGTCGTATCCGGGACACAGCAGGGGTGCAAGTTGGAGGATGGAAAGGACTTGCGGGAGGGATGAGAGTTGAGAAAATCTTGGAGATCTGGTGACGGGTCAAAAGCCGAGCCTCGACCGGAGCAGGCGCTACCTAAGAGTGCGCGAACGTTCTCCATTGGTTACGTCTGGGCTACGCGTTTAACTTCACTGGAAAGCATCTATATCGTGGATAGGCTAATGTCCGGCGAAGAATCAGCTTAAACTTTTCATCCTATGAAGATTGTTGGGCAGCAAATTCGACTCGCGGGGTCAGACCTGAGCAACCACCTCGCCTGCCGTCATTTGACCACGCTGGAGTTGCAGGTGGTGCGAGGCGAGCGGGCCGCACCGGATTGGGCTGACCCGGACCTTGCGATCATTCTGGAACGTGGTGACAGGCACGAGAAAGACTATCTCGCACATCTGGCTGCGCAGGGACTCACAGTCGAGAATCTGGGGCATATCGATCACAAAGAAGAAGCGCGGCTGCTGGCGGAGACGCTAGCGCTGATGGATCGCGGCGCGCAAGCGATCGCGCAAGGGGCGCTGAGCGACGGGGGATGGTTTGGGCGGCCGGATGTGCTGCGTCGCGTTGCAACGCCGAGCAAGCGATGGAAGTGGTCCTACGAAGTGGTGGATACGAAGCTGGCGCGAGAGACGAAGGCGACGACGATCCTGCAACTGTCGCTATATTCGGAATTACTGGCGAAGATTCAGGGGACGGTGCCGGAGTTTTTGTGGGTGGTGCCGCCGGGCGAAGGGTTTGCGGGAGAGAAATATCGCGTCTCGGAGTATGCGGCGTACTCCCGGTTTGTGATGAAGCGATTGCGTGGGGCCGTGGGCGAGGGTGCGAGCAAGGAAACTTATCCAGAGCCGGTGGAGCACTGCAATGTGTGCCGGTGGTTCAAGGAGTGCGACGCGAGGCGGCGAGCGGACGATCATTTGTCGCTGGTGGCGGGAATCCGGAGGCAACAGCGGGATCAGTTTGAAGAGTGGAATGCGGAAACGATGGCCAAGCTGGCGGCGCTGCCGATTCCGCTGCGAGAACGGCCGAAGCACGGGTCGAAGGCAGGATACGAGAAGGTCCAGAAGCAGGCGCGGGTGCAGGTGGAGGGACGGACAGAAAAGAAGCTGAAGCATGAACCGATCCTGCCCGTGGCGGAAGGAATGGGATTTTGCCGGCTGCCGGAGCCTTCACTGGGTGACATGTTTGTGGATTTAGAAGGCGATCCGTTTGTGGGAGAGAACGGGTTGCAGTATCTCTTTGGGTTTGCGGTGCTCGATGTGCGGGGAGAATTGAAATACGAAAAGCGATGGGCTTTGAATCGTGAGGAGGAGAAAAAGGGATTTGAATGGATGGTGGACGAAATCATGCAGCGGCGGGAAGCAAATCAGAAAATGCACGTGTATCACTTCGGCGGGTACGAGCCGGGAGCGTTGAAGCGATTGATGGGGATGTACGCGACGCGGGAAGACGAAATCGACCGGATGCTGCGAGCGGGCGTGCTGGTGGATTTGCATCAGGCGTTCAAGCAAGGAGTGCGGGCGAGCGTGGAAGAGTATTCGCTGAAAAAAGTGGAAGCGTTTTACGGATTCGAGCGGAAGACGCCGCTAGAAGCGTCGCGAGCGGCGATGCGATATGTGGAGCACCGGTTGGAATTGGGCTGGGGAGATGAGGAATTGCCGAAGCCGATTCGCGAGGCGATGGAAGGATACAATGCGGACGATTGCCTTTCGACGGCGAAGCTGCGGGATTGGCTGGAGGAGGAAAGGAAAAAGTTGGAGGAAGACGGAGCGAGCGTGCCACGATTCGCGGACAGGGATGAGGAGGCATCCGAAGAACTAGATGAGAGGCAAAAGCGAGTTGCGGAGCTGACAGAAGAACTAACGACGGGAATGCCGGCGGACTCGAAGGAGCGAAGCAAAGAGCAGCAGGCGCAGTGGCTGTTGGCACAACTTTTGGATTGGCACAGGCGGGAGGACAAAGCGACTTACTGGGAGGGTTACAGGCTGGCGGAGCTCAACGATGAGGATTTGCTCGAAGACCGGGCGGGACTGGCGGGGCTGAGGTTATTGGGGCAGGTGCTCGTTGAACGAAAGATTCCTGTGGATCGTTATACATTCGAGAAGCAGGAGACGGAAGCACGCGTGGCGAAGGACCTGTATTGCAAGCGCGAAAAGTTCGGAAGCGTGGTGGCAATCGACCCGGTGAAACGCACAATTGATATTAAGAAGACGAGAAAGACAGCCGAATTGCATCCGACTGCGGTGTATGTGTGGGAGCGGCCCTTTAATGTAAAGGAACATTCAGAGGCGCTCTTCCGGATCGGCGAGTGGGTGGCGGCGAATGGTATCGATACCGCCGGAAGATATCGTGCGGGGCGAGATTTGTTGCTGCGGAAGCGGCCGCGGCTCGCGAGAGGCGAGGTGCTGGAACCGCACACGGGAGAAGAGCCCAAGAGCACAGTGTGCCGGATTGCCTCGGCTCTTAAGGACTCCGTGTTTGCGATCCAGGGGCCTCCGGGTGCGGGGAAGACATTCACCGGGGCGCGGATGATCTGCGAATTGGTGAAGGACGGAAAGAAGATCGGAATTACGGCGCTAAGCCACAAGGTGATCCGGAAGCTCCTGGAAGAGGTGACGGATGCAGCGAAGGAACAGGAGCAGAGTGGCGTGCGGTGCATGCAGCGGTCGGATACGGAAGAGCCGAGCGAGGACATTGCCATGGCGAGGAGGAACGATGAGGCATGGGCGGCCCTAGAGTCCGGCAAAGCAAACGTGTTGGGAGGAACGTCGTGGCTGTGGTCGCCGGAAGCGGCTTTTGAAGCAGTGGATATGTTGTTCATTGATGAGGCGGGACAGATGGGACTGGCGGATGTGCTGGCGGTGTCGCAAGCGGCGAAGAGCCTTGTCCTGATTGGCGATCCGCAACAATTGGAGCGGCCTCTGAAGGGAAGCCATCCGGACGGCGCCGAGAAATCGGCACTGGAGCATTTGCTGGGCGAGCGCAAAACGATTTCGGGGGACATAGGGTTTTTGCTGCCGGAGACGTGGCGATTGCACCCGAGGGTATGCGAGTTTACATCGGGCTTTTTTTATGAAGGGCGGCTAGCGTCGCGGGAATTTTTGCGGAATCGAGTGCTGGAAGGACACGCATGGCTGAACGGAGCGGGATTGTGGATTGTGCCGGTCGCGCATGAGGGGAGCCGGAACTCGAGCGCGGAGGAAGTGGAAGTGGTGGCCCGGATTGTGGAGGGATTGCTGAAGCCGGAAGTGAAATGGTTCTACGGGGCGGGGAATAGCCGGCGACTGAAGGAAGAAGACATTTTGATCGTGGCGCCCTATAACGCGCAGGTATCGGATCTGTGCGCGCGGCTGCCAAAGCTGAGGATTGGGACAGTGGACAAGTTTCAGGGTCAAGAAGCCCCGGTGGTGATTTATTCGCTGACAACGTCGTCGCCGGAAGAAGCGCCACGCGGGATGGAGTTTCTGTACAGCTTGAACCGGGTGAATGTGGCGACATCACGGGCGATGACGACGGTGATTTTGGTGGGCAGCCCGAAGCTTTTCGAGCCAGAATGCAGAACGCCGCGGCAGATGCAACTGGCGAATGCGTTTTGCGGATACCTGGAAATGGCTGTCACACGCAATCCCTCCACGATTTAGGCGGGACGAGCGTTTGCTCGAAATCTTGGTTTACGCAAATCGGGCGCGACCGCTTCCGCGATCGCGCCCGTTGTTTTCTTTAGCGCTCACGAATCGCTGCAAGTGGAAAGCTTACGGCGTATCCACTCGAACGATCGTTGGGTTTGGAAAACCCGAAACGGCCCCGGAGTACGCTACCGAGCCCAGGTACTTGGTCCCAGCAGCCAGGCCGCTGAAGGTCAATTGAATAACTCCCCCTCCGCCGGTGACTGCCGTATTCGGGCCGCTGACGGTCATGTTGCCGGCATTCGCGGACCCTAGCAGCCAGGAGAACAACGTGAAGTTCGCCACCCCGCCCGGAATGTTAAAGCCGTGGATGTAGACAACGTAGTCGCCGCCCGCAGCCGGATTGACGAGGTTTACTTCTTCGGTGGACGTGCCCGTGGTGCTAGCCCCAACCAGAGTGGAGCCCTTGAAAACGTACACGTCGAGGTCGCTGGCTGGTGAGACGTTGGCATCAAACAGTGAGAACCGCGCGAACGTCGTTCCCGCATTAATGGTCACTGGGAAGGCTTTGACGCCTGGACCGCCCGGCGCGAACGACTGCGCGGGATCTTGAGTTACGCTGTCGCTCGTGGTTGTGGCTGGAATCAGACCACGGGCTGTAGCCGAGAACGCCCCGTTGTACCCGAACTTGACGTCGTAATTGATCGTTCCACCTGTGCCGAACACCGTAGCTGGTGCTGCTAGCGCAACGGGCCGCAGGGCCAACGGCATGCGCACGTTGTGGGAGCCGTCCGTCCAGGTCAACTGGCCGCCAGTGTACGCATTCAGCGCCGCCGCCGTTCTCGTGAAGGTTACATTGAATGACTTGGTCTGCCCGGGGCTCAACATCAGAGACGAGGGGCTGACATTCACGTCAAAACCAGTCATGCCGGTAACCGCAGCCGTGTAGGTGGCCGTTTGTGACCCTACATTGGTTACCCGGCGCTTGACCGTCTGAATACCAGGGAGAGCGCCAACGGCGATCGAGGCCATATTCAGGTTGCTCGGGTCCAAGGAAAACCCTGCACCAGCGAGGGCATTACAGGTAGCTGGGGTAACTCCACTCGTCGCACCGCAAAGGAACGCCAACCAGTCGTTGATCCCCGAATCCAGCACCAGACCAGGATCGGCGGCCTTGTTGGGCGCAACATGGCCGGCGCCTTGACGGAAAATCACCAATGGGTTGGTGTTCGGTCCGTCAAGGACGTCACTCGCACTGGTCATAAGCGCTGACTTGATCATCATCGGCGTCCAGTCTGGGTGCAGGTCTTTAAGCAGTGCTGCCAGACCGGCGACGTGGGGGCTAGACATTGAGGTGCCACTGTAAACGTTGAACAACTGACCACCGTTGCCTGGGGGCGCTACGGCAGCCAGGATGTCCTGCCCAGGAGCGATGACGTCGGGCTTGAGTAGGTTGCCGTTACCGGCGCGCAGCGGTCCGCGCGAGGAGAAGGACGCTGTAAACGGCGCCGGAACATTAAATACCAAGGTGGCCTGATTGATTGTGGCCGTAGCGCCAGCAGTAGCCGCAAAAGCCTTGACGGTCGCGCGGTCAGTGTCCGCCAGATGTACAGTCGGAACGGAGTGGAAATCGGCGTTGAGCGAGTTCGGGCTGGTGTTCACCAGAATCATGCCCACCCCGCCCGCTTGTTTGACGGCAAGGCTCTTGTTAACTCGGGCGTTCGTGCCACGATCACAGACCACGATTTTGCCCGCTACTTTCGAGGGATCCAGTACCGGCGTGGGTGTCTGACTGGCGCCGACAAGGTTGTCAATCGCAGCGAAACACAGCCTCACTGCCGTCGCATCCGCTCCAGGCAAACCAACTGCTGTGGAATCGATAAACGGAGCCGGACCAACCGCGGTCGCCAGGGAAGCACCTGAGTACGTCGTGCCACCCAGGTTCACAGATCCTTGACCATCTCTGTTGTGTGTGCCTGCGGCAACCGTGGTGATCCACGGGCTAGGGTGAGCGACCGTGCTCGTCGTAGGTCCGCTGTTGCCCGCCGAGGCGGCTACGAATACGCCCGCGTTCGCTGCGTTAAGAAATGCGATCTCAGCCGGATCGAGGAAGTTCGTAAGCGATCCACTGATCGAATAGTTGATTACATCCACGCCGTCGGCGACGGCCTGATCGATCGCCGCAACCAAATCCGACGTGAAGCCGCTGGCGGTGGAAGCATCTTGCGTGGACCACAAGGCCTTGTACATCGCTATGCGCGCTCGCGGCGCTATTCCGCTCATCCGGCCAAAAACCGCCGCCGCTCCGGTTCCCAATACGCCATGGTTTCCACCGGCTGTAGAGGAGGTGTGCGAACCATGACCGTTGTAGTCGCGTGCCGATGCGAACTCCCACGGACGCTGCGCCTTGAGACCGGCATCTCCGCCCCAAGCTGCATTGAACCATTGGGCAGCGATCAATTTTTGATTGCAGTTCGACGCTGGAAATTGCTCGCCGGGAGTGCACTTGCCGTGCCAGCCCGGGATCTGGTGATAATCCAACTTTCCATCCTGCGTGCCATTGCCGTTCACACCCGTGCGATCGGACATACTCAGGCCTTCAGGCCATACGCCAGAGTCGACAACACCAATAATGATGTCCTCGCCGGCCTGCCCGAAACCCCCAAGCTGATCCCACAGGCCCGTGCCAGGAGTATCCAAACCCAAGAAGGTCGGAGTGGATGAGGTATCCGCAAATTGCAGTTCATCTTTGCTCACGGCAATAACACCGGGCACGCTTTTCACGGCTTCGGCTTGCGCGGGCGTCAATTCGGCGGCAAAACCGTTAAACGTGTAGTGATAGTCGTAGACTTTACGGCCACCCGCGGCGCCCGCCGCATTATCGTGACGCCGATCCAGGTACGACACATACGCCGCGACATCCGGACTTGTCGGATCGATCTTCTGACCCTTGGCAGGCCTCGTGGCCCGGAGCCCCGGCACATCGCCTCTGTAGTCCACGGCGGGTGCCCCGCTCATTTGTACGACGTAGAGGTTGTTGACCGCCTTATCTCTCTTTCGCTGGTTTGCTTCATCCGATTGTTGGGATTCTTGTGCGCGAATGCTGACTGCCGCAAATAAAACTACCAAGGCAAAACTCAACCCGAGGTAACGTTTCATGGATCGCGACCCCTTTCAGGACACACACTTACACTTGCGTCACGGCTGGGACAGACCGGACTTGCGTGTTTGCTTGCGCCGCTAGGAGAACTACGCGCGGACGCCCTCCGGGAGTCTATCGACAAATCGGAAGTTGTCAAGGAGGACTTCAGGCGCTGATCCGCCTTACTAGATCAAGAACAGGGAGTGGTAGTTAGCGGAGCGGCGGGGAGAAGTCGGTCAAGGCGAGATACGTGGAATCGATTTTCTCGACGAGCTTGCCGTTGGCTTCGGA
>Ga0137403_10006509_pt1 | contig 13361 bp, 9 predicted proteins | sample CZOMad2_1_16fung_FD_122057 | JGI IMG/M metagenome (GOLD analysis project Ga0137403, IMG submission 122057) | Vadose zone soil fungal communities from Angelo Coast Range Reserve, California, USA - CZOMad2_1_16fungal (Hybrid Assembly) | ecosystem: Environmental > Terrestrial > Soil > Vadose zone... | reverse complement strand
TCCTCCTGCAGGGAGACGAGCGCACGGTGCATGTCTTGTGTGGCGGAGGAGAGTTTGTCGAGCGGTTCGTGATAGGTATCGCTGCTTCCCGCCATATGGCTTGTACTCCTCTTCTGCTATCGCCGCGTCTGCGGTGGAGAAATGTCCGTGCCAGGCTCTGCCGGAGCCATCACCATACACTAGCACTTGTTGCCAATCAACTCTCGGCCGTGTGCGCAAACAACAGACAGCTTTCGGGCGGCAAATTCAGCGTCACCTCGCCTTCCGACTTGACCTCTGGATCGACCAGGCTGCCCGGACCACACCAACGCGCTTCCGCCGAATCGAGCCGCTTGTGCCACAGTCCCGCTTCCCAGGGGAGTCGAAGCGACGTGGGCGAGCGCCCGAAGTGGAGCATCATCCACACCTGCTGCACATCACACCAACGCCGGATGCACAGGATTTTTTCGCGCTCGAAGCCCACCACGTGCATGTGCTCTTTGCTCAACTGCGCCAGGGCTGGAAGCTCCTTGCGAAGGCGGATCAGCTCCTGATAGAACTCGAACAGTGTACGATGATGCCCCTCAGAGCGTAACCGATGATTGAGTATGGCGCGTTGGAACGTCGCGATATCCTGTGGATCGGGTGGTTCAGCTTGCCAGGCGAAGCTGGCGAACTCCTCGCGCCGTCCCCGCCGCACCGCGTCGACAAGCTGTGGATCGAGATGGCTGATGAAATACTGAAACGGCGCGACTTCGCCGTATTCCTCTCCCATGAACAGAAGCGGGATGAAAGGGGACAACAGGACGGCGCTGGCGGCCAGCTTGAGAGCTTCCAGAGAGACCAACTGACTCAGGCGCTCACCGAACATGCGGTTGCCCACCTGATCGTGATTCTGCGCAAAGACCACGAATTGCTGCGCTGGCATGTGACGGGAGGAATGGCCGTGCCGCCTCCGGCGATACGCAGAATAGTCGCCAGCATACACGAATCCCTCGCGAAACGCCTTAGCCAGGTGTTCAAGCTCCCCGAAATCCTGATAATAGCCGCCCCGATCATTGGTGAGCAAGACGCGCAGGGCGTGGTGAAAATCGTCATTCCATTGGGCATCGAGCCCATAGCCCCCGAGCTCGCGTGATCGGATGATGCGGGTGTCGTTCAGGGCACTCTCAGCGATGGCGTAAATGCGCCGATTCATTTGCTCGGCGCGCACCCGCAGTGCCAAGCCGAGCTCCTGGAGAAACGGCTGCGCCGAGTGGTCCAGGATGGCATGGACGGCGTCGACCCTCAGGGCGTCGATGCGGAACTCGGTGACCCAGAAGAGGGCATTGTCGATGAAAAAACGACGCACTTCATCGCTGTACGGCCCATCCAAGTTGAGGGCGCCTCCCCAGGGGGTTTTGTAGCGCTCGGTAAAGTAGGGGCCGTAGTCCCCCAGATAGTTCCCGTCTGGTCCGAGATGGTTATAGACAACGTCGAGGACCACCGCCAAACCGTGCCGATGGCAGGCTTGCACCAGTCGCTTCAAGCCATCGGGCCCGCCGTAAGAGTGCTGCACCGCGAAAGGATAGACACCGTCATAACCCCAGTTGCGATGACCAGGGAACTGGGCGATGGGCATGAGCTCGAGAGCGGTGATCCCCAGCGTCTTGAGCTCATGGAGGTAAGGAATGATGGCCTCGAACGTCCCCTCCGGGGTGAACGTCCCGACGTGCAGCTCATACAAAATGTACTCCCGTAGCGGGATCCCCCACCAGGCGCTGTCATCCCAGTCGAAATACGAGTCGACCACCTGTGAGGGACCGTGGATATCTTCTGGCTGGCACCGCGACGCCGGATCGGAGCGTTCCAGCGTCCCGTCGAGGCGATACCGATACAGCGTTCCAGGCTCAACACCCTCGACGACAGCTTCATGATATCCGCGCCTTCGCCTGGCCAGGGGGATGAAGCGCTCAGGTGGGGTCAGCAGGTGGACCTCAACCAACTGTGCGGTCGGTGCCCACACGCGGAATCGACAGCGCCCCTCCCCGACCGTCCAGGCGCCGACGGCCGATGGCAGATACCGCGTTGCCTGGGCGCCCTGAGCGGCCTCTCTCATGATCCGGGCTCCCGATGCTTGAAGAACACCGCCGATAGGGGGGGAAGGGTGAGATTCAGCGAAAAGGGCCGGCCGTGGCAGGGGATCGGCGCGGCTTCGACGCCTCCCATATTGCCGTAACCAGAGCCGCCGTAGTCGTGCGCATCACTGTTGCGCACTTCTTGCCAGAACCCACCGCGTGGTGCCCCGACACGATAGTTGAGGCGGGTGACAGGGGTGAAATTACACACGACGAGTATCAGGTCATCCGTCAGGTGTCCCTTGCGCAAACAACTGACGACGCTGGCCGGCGCGTCATTGCAGTCGATCCATTCGAAGCCGGACGGGTGGGTGTCGAGCTCGTAGAGGGCTGGTTCGCTGCGGTAGAGCCGATTCAGGTCTTCCACCCAGCGCTGCAGACCAGCGTGTGGGGCGTGCTGACAGAGGTGCCAATCGAGGCTCTCATCATGATTCCATTCTCGCCATTGGCCGAACTCTCCCCCCATAAAGAGCAATTTTTTCCCCGGTTGAGTGTACATGTAGCCAAACAACAACCGCAGGTTGGCGAACTTTTGCCAGTCATCCCCGGGCATCTTGCCCAGCAGGGAGCCTTTACCGTGCACGACTTCATCGTGAGACAACGGCAGGATAAAGTTCTCCGTGAAGGCATAGAGCATGCGGAAGGTTAAGAGATTGTGGTGATAGGGACGATAGATGGGGTCTTTCGACATGTAGGAGAGCGTGTCGTGCATCCACCCCATATCCCACTTCATGCCGAATCCCAGGCCGCCGACATAGGTCGGTCGGGACACCATCGGCCAGGCCGTTGATTCTTCGGCGAATGTCTGCACGGCAGGGAAATCCTTGTAGACATACTCGTTGAAACGGCGCAGAAAGGCGATGGCGCCGAGATTCTCGCGGCCGCCGTGCGGATTGGGGATCCATTCCCCTGCTTGCCGCGAATAGTCGAGGTACAGCATGGAGGCGACAGCATCGACCCGTAAGCCATCGACATGATACTTTTCAAGCCAGAACAGCCCGCTGCTCAGCAGGAAGCTTTGCACCTCGTTACGATCATAGTTGAAAATGAAGCTGTTCCAATCGGGGTGCAGGCCTTGACGCATATCGGCATGCTCGTAGAGGTGCGTGCCGTCGAAAAATCCCGGTCCGTGCTCGTCGGTCGGAAAATGTGAAGGGACCCAATCCAGGATCACCCCGATCTCACGCTGATGGAGATAGTCGATGAGATACATCAAGTCCTGTGGCGTGCCGTAGCGGCTGCTAGGGGCATAATAGCCGGTGGTCTGATACCCCCAGGAACCATAGAATGGATGTTCCATCACTGGCAGAAATTCGACATGGGTAAAACCCAGGCGCGTAACGTGTTCGGCCAGTCTGGGGGCCAGCTCACGGTAAGTCAAATGGCGGTGCCCCTCCTCAGGCACGCGCATCCATGATCCCAAGTGCACCTCATAGACGGACATCGGAGCGGCGAGCGCGTTTCGGGCATGGCGGATGGCCATCCACGGCTGATCCCCCCAGGTGTAACTCAGGTCCCACACTATGGATGCGGTTCTGGGTGGTACTTCATAGTGGAACGCCACGGGGTCGCTCTTGTCTACTTGATACCCCTGGTACCGGGAGATGATGTGATACTTGTAGATAGTCCCCCGACCGACCCCCGGGATGAACCCCTCCCATATGCCCGATTGCCCTTGCGGACGCAAGGCATGGCTGGCCTTGTCCCAGTGATTAAATTCCCCCATAACAGAGACCTGGGTCGCATTCGGGGCCCAGACGGCGAAATACGTGCCGTAGGTGCCGTTGGCTGTGAGCGGATGGGCTCCGAGCTTGTTATATAACCGATAATGGGTGCCCTCATTGAAGAGATAGAGGTCGTCCTGCGTTAACAGAGAGACGTCAAACGACACGGGTCGGTGTTGCTGGTTTTCCCACGCGGTATACGGAGGCTTTCCGCCGACATCGTAGGTACTCATAGGTCACCTATCAAAGAGATGATATGCCAGTCAATGGCGTCAAAACTTCCATTATACCATGTTTGTCGGGGCGGACAAATCAGGGAAACCTTTGTATCTCGGGCTGTCGAGTTTCATCCTGCTGGGGGGAGATTTAGGCCCAGGCTTTGCTATCGACAGGCGGGGGGTTGAACTATCGGGAGTGCCACTTTCGGCCGTAGACGTGTCTCGCCACTGGTAGCGAGCATCTCCTCCATACTGGTGACACGACCTTCACCGTGCGCCTCCAGGCCCATGCATAGTCCGCTCAGGTCATTCCAGTCGTATGGCCCCCACGGCGAGCTCTTTCTCGTTGGGCCCCATGAGCCGCAGCACCGCAGACCGCGCCTTGAGGTGTACGAGCCTATCCTCCTCCATATGAAGAGCAATGTATAAAACAAGCACAACCGACATAAGTCAATAGCGTCGAAAGTTGCCCATCAATCTGGTGAGGATGGGTACAGTTAACGTCCCTGCTGTGACGCGCAATCGCTGAGCCCGTTTCCTCTTATTTCGCGAGGGCAGGTATACTGCTCCCACAGTCATTTGCGAACCCTCCACAAGAAATTTCGCTCGGTTTGGTCTCGGTGCGTCGCTGCCCCACGCTACGGAGGTAGCCAGGCATCTAGCACAGCATTGGTCTTTCGAGTGAGGGGACAAGCTCTGATCAAGGATACATCTGCTTGCCCTGAGACAATGCTTGGCCTACAAGGCTATGAGGATCATTTATCATACGCTGAACCTCATCTTTAGTATAAGGAAATAGATCAATATCAACCGGAAAATGGGTTGGAAGAAATTTGGGAATACGGTTTAGAAGCGGTTGGTCTGATCTCTTAAGTATGAGAAGCAAATCCACGTCACTTCCCGGAAAATAATCGCCACGCGCGAATGAGCCAAAGAGGATGACCTGCTCAAGCTCCGGGTGGTGTTGGGTCCACTCCTGGATCAGATTCTCCAGGGCTTTGAGGATCTGTTCTCGGTTGGTGAATGTGACCTTCACAGAAGGTGATGATGGCTCGCGCATGGCTTATGCTCCGTGTGGCTTCATCCTTGGTGTAGTAATCAAGTGGGGTCCCTCGTCAAAACCATTTGGATAGCACGAAAGGATATAATGCTTATCCAGTTCCTTGGCGCCATCGATAATGGTTTCGAGAGGTCTGTATGCCTCAGGGAGCCTTCCGAGTAGCAACCTCACAGAATGGCCCCAGGCGTCCGCAGCGAGGAATCGGAAGAGGGCTTTCACTGCTTTCTCGGCCGCTTGTTGGGCTGCAAAGCAGGCCCAATCGTAATCGCCATCCTCCAAGGCGTTTTGCGCGTGGCTGATATCTCATTGTGCCTGCCGTAACCAATCTTTGTAGCGGCTAGGCATGTCATGGGTCTCCTGTTTTTCATGAGAGTATGGTTTCACACATACAGGGACAACCATGCCATCGCTGTCAAGGCATTTGCCGAGCACCCTGTCGAGCCACCTCCACCGGGCCGAACCCCTGGCTATTCCTATCCCCAAAACCGCACGCATAGCCGATCCGCAACAGCGTTGTCCATCTTGCGGATCATGCTATAATCTCTTTCACGTCGCGGGCGCTGGCCTTATCCAGACCGGAGGCAGCCAATCAGATGTCTTGCCTCCCGAGGGGCAGAGTGCGATACCCCCGGTATTAACTTGCGCTTCGGCCTAAGCAGACGTGCCATCATACGATATGCGATTATCCGGAGCAGAGGGGGAACTCGATTATGCCACGACGCCGCACGACGTCCAGGATGATAATGCTGGCCAGCATGCTATGGGCGATTTTCACCATCACCGGACTCCAGGCGGGAGAGTGGGGTCCATACGAAAGCGAAGGGACGGTGCTCGGCATTATGGCAGATCAAGGGTTGATCCTATTGGATCACGAGCCCATCCGAGCGCCCGGCTATTTCATGGGACCAATGGAAATGCCCTTCAGCGTGTCGGATCCAGCCCTAATCAATGGCATCAAAGCGGGAGATCGCATCCATTTTCGCGTCAGCGAGGAGAAAAAATCGCGCATCGTCGACATCCGAAAACTGCCGTAAGTGCTCTATGCACGGCGCCTTCTGCATTTGCTAATCCGCCTGTGCGGGGTCAGGGAAGACGTTCCCGAGTCCATCGTGTTTCTTGCCTCGTCCGATTCTTTCCCAGGGTTCTTTCCCACTATTCGAGCATTCACCTGATCTCTTCATAGCTTCCGCGTCGCTATCTGCCTGAGGAAATACGCTGCGCGCAGGTCTTCGAAATCTCTAAGCCCTATAGACTCTGATACGAACATCATTATGAATGATCATTTATGGTTATTATTAATATATTTTAACCATAAATTTACTTGATCGATTACTGGCCGTATAGTAGCATCGACCTCATTGCTGCGCCGGCGGGAATTGGTCACTAACACACGCCAGGATCGCTGGAATATCGCCCCCAATAACGTCATGCCGGTTGCGCAGCGGGGGGCGGACGAACGCAGGGTAACGATGGTTCGCCGAGACGGAGACGCTGTCAGATGGCGCAAAATTCTGACGCTACCCCTCGTACGGTCGGCACGCGTCGAAGCCCTCGGTCGTGCCATCATGGTCTCGCCAGCAATCATTATAATGCCCTCACTCCACGGTGGCGCCCCCGTGTGGTGCCGCCTAGATCTACCTTCCCTCGGCCATTCGTGCTTGGTGTCCACCCCCGACAGAGGGCCATCCTGGCGCCCACGACGGCATAGGCTGGGCCGTGTGCGGGGCTGAGCGCCTCTGGTGCCAGCTGACCCTGTTGCACCAATGACACGGGCATTGGCAGTATGTGTGTCGGCACCTGCGCACCATGGGAAAGCGTCAGATACGCGGTTCATGACATAATGCCCCTCGTACGGAAGCGACGAGACGTGGCCGAAACGGTTCTCCCCTACCTCAAGTCAGGATCAACGTGAATGGAGAAAATCGACCGCCTGGGCTGGGCGGCTGGCCTTGCCTTTACCGCCTACGGGGTACGCGTCGGTATCCGGGTGGGCGAGACCGATGTGCTGAAGCGGGTTGAAATCTATCTGCCGCCGGCATGGAGCCCCGCGTCCTCCCCGCGTGTGGATATCCTGTATTCGGTGGTCGTGGGGGGAGCCGGATCCAGGCCGGGGGTACGCCGTTTTAACCTGCTGTACGCGAATGCTCATCGCGTGGCGCGATCCCTGGACCTCGGGGAGGTTTTTGACGCCTTTGAAGCGCATGTCCATCTGCATATCGCTGAGGCCGCCCCCCGTCGGCGTTTCGTGCACGCTGGTGTCGTCGGCTGGCGAGGAGAGGCGATCCTCATTCCCGGGCGGAGCCACAGCGGCAAAAGTACATTGGTCGCGGCCTTGGTAGCCGCCGGTGCGACCTACTATTCGGATGAATATGCGGTGTTGGATGAGCGGGGACGAGTTCATCCGTATCCGAAGCCATTGTCCCTGCGTGCGAACACTGGAGGGAAGGCGACTCGGCACCCTGTGGAGACGCTCGGTTGGAGTGCCGGCTCCACCGCTTTGCCCATCGGCCTTGTGGTGGTCAGCCAATACAAGGCTGGGGCCGTCTGGCGACCGCGCCGTCTCTCAACTGGGCACGGGGTGTTAGCGTTATTGGCGAATACGGTGTCGGCACGCCGGCAACCCGCGGTTGCATTGGCCACACTACAGCGGGTGGCCGCCAACGCCGTCATCCTCAAGGGCGGACGCGGCGAGGCCAGCGCAGTCGCCCCGCGGCTTCTGAAATATCTGGAGAAGTCCTGTAATCATGGCGACATCCCCGGTAGTGTCCTGGCATCTCTGCTCAGGGGAATTTGGCGTCACACTCCTCCTGACCTGGCCACTTCCGAGGACGAGTTAAGACAGGTCACCCCACTGCTGCTGCGGTCGGGGGGCGGAGCTCTCGGCTGGCATCGTATCCGTCACAGCAGTTTCCAGACATCCGTCGCAGCCCGCAGCCTGCAACAGGCCTATCGTTTACATGCCGTTCGCACTGCCGTGCATGAGCAAGTGCTGCAAAAGCTTTTCGGAGCCCTGCGCTCGGCCGGGGTGGAACCGATCCTGATCAAAGGCTGGGCGGTGGCGCGGCTTTACCCGGAGCCTGGCCTGCGCCCGTACGGTGATTTTGATATCGTCGTCCGACCCGAGCAGCACGCTGCGGCCGTTACCGTGCTCAACGAGGGCAAGAGCGACGAATGCCCCGTTGATCTGCACTGCGGCCTGGGGCGGATGCATGAGCAGAGTCTCGAAGCTCTCGACGCTCGCTCACAGATCGCTCCTCTTGACAAGGTTGATATCCGTATCTTGGCCGCCGAGGACCATCTGGTCGTGTTAATCCGCCATTTCCTCCGTCACAATGCCTGGCGCCCGCTATGGCTATGTGATATCGCAGCGGGGCTGGAATCTCGGCCAACGGACTTCGACTGGGACCGTTGCCTGGGAGGGAGCCGCCGCCATGCAGGTTGGGTGGCCTGCATGTTAGGGCTGGCGCACCAACTCCTGGACGCGCATGTCGAAAACACCCCGGTCGCCAATCGCGCCAACCACTTACCCAACTGGCTCGTCCCCGCTGTGTTGCGGCAATGGGATCGCTGCCTCGGAGCCGGTGAGCGAGGGAGAGTCGTACGCTACATCGCCTCCAATTGGCGTCATCCGATGCAGATTTTCGGGGAAGCCCGCGAGCGATGGGATATGCCCATCGCCGCGACAGTGGCTCTCGAAGGGTCATTTAGCGAAGTTCCAAGGCTCCCCTTTCAATTGGGCTTGGCCCTGTCCCATGTACCCATCTGGTGCCAGGAATTGGGAAGTTACGTGAAGGAGCGGTGTATATCCCGGATGGGCCAATAGTCGCAAGCATGGAGCCGATGTTTCCTCCATCTCCTATCACCTATGTCCTCTGGGAGAGGGGGGCAAATCGGGCCTCTTGCGACACGGTTATCCCAGCCATCAATCCCATCTGCATGCGTGCGTCTCCGAGCGATGCGACGTCCCCAGCCGCATGTCGGTTCAGATTCCTGCATCTCCTATACGATGATGAATTGTGCGGACGCGATTGAGCTTCCCATGGCAGTATGGTACTGTGCAATACGAGGACAATAGGCGCAGGATTCTGCTGCGTTCGTATCCCCCCCATTGCAAGGGCCGTGCACAGAGGAAAGAGAGCCAGCCAATGGACCATCGATATACCAACCACCTGATTCATGAGACCAGCCCGTACCTCCTCCAACATGCCCATAATCCGGTGGATTGGTATGCGTGGGGCGAGGAAGCCCTGGCGAAAGCCAAGGCAGAGGACAAACCCATTTTGCTCAGCATCGGCTACTCGGCCTGCCATTGGTGCCATGTGATGGAGCATGAATCCTTCGAAAACGCGCCTATCGCTGCGCTTATGAATCAGCACTTTGTGAGTATCAAGGTCGACCGCGAGGAGCGCCCGGACCTGGACCAGATCTACCAATATGTCGTACAGATGTTCGGAGTCGGCGGCGGTTGGCCGCTGACGATGTTCCTGACCCCCGACCGAGAGCCTTTTTACGGTGGAACCTATTATCCTCCTGATGATCGTTTCGGGCGTCCAGGGTTCCCGAAGGTTATCGAGGCGGTTGCCCGTTACTATCGCGAACATAAAGCCGAGATCCGACAGACGACAGAACGGGTCTTGCAGGGACTCGACGGACTGTCGACCTTCCATGAGTCTGCTCTCCCCCTCAGTAAGACCGTTATCGAGAATGCCGCGCGCAAACTGAACAATTCCTTCGATGAGGCCCACGGTGGCTTCGGCACTCAACCCAAATTCCCCAACCCCATGCTCCTGGCAGTATTCCTACGCTATTGGCGGGCGACAGGCAACGAGCCCTATCTACGCATGGCATTGTTGGCCCTGGAGAAAATGGCTCGGGGAGGCATTTACGATCAACTCGGCGGCGGATTCCATCGCTACTCGGTCGATGCCCACTGGCTGGTGCCGCATTTCGAGAAGATGTTGTACGACAATGCCCAGCTTATTCGCTTGTATGCTGATGCCTACCGGATCACCAAGGATCCGTTCTACCGGGACATCGTGCAGGAAACCGTAGGGTACGTCCAGCGCGAGATGCTCCAGCCCGAAGGGGGCTTCTACGCCACTCAGGATGCCGACAGTGAGGGGGAGGAGGGGAAGTACTTCGTGTGGACCCCCGAAGAGGTCGCGGCCATTGTCGGACCTGAGGTCGGTGAGGTCTTCAGTCGGGCCTATGGGGTGGATGAACACGGAAATTTCGAGCATGGCAAGAGCATCCTGCACCGTGCTGTGACTCCCGATTGGGTGGCTCAGGAATTCGGAGAGAAGGCAGGCACCGTTGAGCGCCTGCTTGAAGAGGCCCGTCAGCGGCTCTTCGCCGCCCGTGAGCAACGAATCAAGCCATTTCGGGATGAAAAGGTGATTGTGGCCTGGAATGGGTTGATGATCTCGGCCTTTCTCGATGCCGCCAACCTGCTTGGGGATGACGGGGTGAAGCAGGATGCCGTGCGGTCGATCGAGTTCATGCTGACGCACCTGGTACGCGATGGCCGTCTGCTACATAGCTTCAAGGATGGGCAGGCCAAGCTGGCTGGCTATCTCGACGATCATGCCTGCTTCGTTGCCTGCCTGCTTGACGCATTTGAGTCGACCGGCGAACAACGCTTCTTAACACTGGCCGAGGAGTTCAATCGCGCCACGCTGGCCAATTTCTGGGATGAAGTGCGGGGCGGATTTTTCCTCACCGGGCCTGACCATGAATCGCTCATCCATCGCCCCAAGGACCCCTTCGATCATGCAGTCCCCGGAGGAAATTCGGTGGCGACCCTCAACCTCCTACGCCTGTACTATTACACCGGTGAAGAGGAGTTGCTCCAGAAGGCGGAACAGACGTTGCGTCTCTTCCGCGATCGGATGGAAGATGAACCCTTCAGTTTCGGCCAGATGATTTGCGCTCTGGACTTTTACCTGGAAACCCCCAAAGAGATCGCCATCATCGGCCGCGGCGACCAAGCCGACACGCAGCCGTTGCTGCGTCTGGTGCATGAATCGTACGTGCCCAATAAGATCTTGCTGGTGATCGATCCCGCGGGAGGCACCGGTGATGCCTTCGCGCACTTGCCCGTAGACGAGATGACGCAATTAGAGGGAAAGGCTACCGCATACGTGTGCCACAATTTCGCCTGCTCCGTTCCGACGACAACTCCTGAGGCGCTAGCAGAGTTGCTGAAGTAGGGAGTGCGATATTCCCTCTCCCTCCGGGAGAGGGGTAGGGTGAGGATGGTAGGGCAAGAGCAAGTGGGAGTCAGCTACGTATGCGAGGTTTGTCATGCGATACTGGGTCGTGCCAATCTGGGTCACTGTGCTGCTGACATGCAGCCTGTCAGGTTTGACTGCTGCCGCCGATAAGCTCCGCGGGCCATGGCCCCAGCCCACGGTGGAGGCTACACGTGCGGATGGGCTCGAATCTTCCGTCCCTGGGCTGGCCGTCCGTGGTGCGCTGACGGCCTGGCATCACGTGCTGACCCGGGCCGATGGACCCCGCTCGGTGATGTATCCAACGGCTTCAGGGTTCCTCGGCCAAGCCGTGGCTAAGCACGGCATGCTAATCGGCATGATGATGACGACCGACCGCCTGCTGCACGAATGGGATGAGCAGCAGCGCGCCCCGCGTATCGTCAAATATGGCATCCAGCGTTCCTACGACCCGGTCGAAGCCAACGATTTCTGGTGGGCACGAGGCACTGAGTGAGGAACTGGGTTGAGAGGTATCCGGGGGCGTGTTCTGTGGTTTCTGTGGGGGATGTGCTTAAGTCTCCCCGGCACGCTCGGCAGCCCATCACCACTCGCTTCACCTCCCGTTGTATCGGCAGCTCCGCAGCCACCGCTATTCGCGTTTGCCCAATCGCTGTTTGCCGCCGGGGAGTATTATCGCGCCATCGGTGAGTTCCAGCGCTTCCTCTTTTTTCAACCCGGACACCCGTTGACCTCTGAGGCCCAACTGACGATCGGCTTGGCGTTTTTCTGTGGGGAGCGTTGGCTGCAAGCGTTTGAGGTGTTCCGGCGGATCACGGGCACCGCTCCAGACAGCGCGAGGCGGGCAGAAGCAGCTTTGTGGATGGCGGAGACGCATGCCCGTGGGGGAGATCAAATGGAGGCGATTCGCCTGTTCCACGAACTGATCCGCCAGTACCCCGAAGGCGTCATCGCACAGCGCGCGGCCTACCTGATTGGCTGGGGCTACCTGCGGCAACGGCGATGGACTGAGGCGCGCGATGCTTTTGCACAGGTCGACCCCACAAGCCCTTATCATGCGTCCGGCGACCGATTGGCCGCCGCACTCGCTACCCCTCCCGAATTGCCGCATCGGTCCCCCACCGTCGCCAGGATTCTCTCCACGGTGCTCCCCGGCACTGGACAAATCTATACCGGCCACACACTCGACGGCCTGATTGGGCTGGGGCTCCACGGCGCGCTGATTGCCGGCACCATAGGGGCGGTCGGCGCAGGACTGGAAGGCGCCGCTGGCATCGGCGCCTTCTTTACGTGGGGCTTCTACCGCACCCAGATGTCCAATGCGGCGACCCTCGCCAATGATTTCAATGCCCAGGCAGAAGAGCGTTTCATCGGCCAACTCGCTGCTCAGGAAGGCCCCTTCCTCCATGCCTATGCGCGCCCCCTACCGTGCATGCCATCGCCACTGCTGCCGACCCTGCGTCCGTGATATAATAGCGTAATGACTCGTTCCCCGTTGCCCTCACTTGTCATCAGCGGGACACCGAGGCTGAAGGCAGGGAGCAAAGACGCGGACCGCAGAGGAGGCCGTCATCCATGGCGCTAACAGCAGATGTGGTGTTGATCGGCGGCGGTATCATCGGGGCAAGCATCGCGTACCACTTGCGTCAGGATGGCTTCGCGGGCCGCATCCTGGTCATTGAGCGCGACACCACGTATACCCGCGCCGCCACCCCTATGAGCCTAGGCGGCGTCCGGCAACTGTATGGCGTCCCCTGCAATATTCGGCTGGCGCGTTATAGCCTGGAATTTTATGAGCGCTTCGATGAGGTAATGTCCGGGGGATGGGGACGAGCGCAAGCGCATTTTCATCAGCGGGGCTATTTGCTGCTGCTTGACGATCAGAACCGCGACGCCTGGTTCCGCCGCTACGAAGTGCAGCGCCAACTGGGAGTGGAGGTCGAGGTGCTCCCGCCTGGGCAGGTGCACGAGTTGTTCCCGCACCTATACATGGGGGATGTGTCCTACGCCCTGTTCAGCCAACGTGACGGCTA
>Ga0137403_10006507_pt1 | contig 13364 bp, 17 predicted proteins | sample CZOMad2_1_16fung_FD_122057 | JGI IMG/M metagenome (GOLD analysis project Ga0137403, IMG submission 122057) | Vadose zone soil fungal communities from Angelo Coast Range Reserve, California, USA - CZOMad2_1_16fungal (Hybrid Assembly) | ecosystem: Environmental > Terrestrial > Soil > Vadose zone... | reverse complement strand
CGGATCGCCAGGTAGGTGGAGCCCCAAATAACATAAATAGCGAAGAAGGCGGCAATCACGCCAACACGGCTTGGATGCGGCTTGGCAGCGGGAGTTGCGGTTACTTCGATCGGTTCGAGTGTGGCGGTTTTGGACTCGGTGCTCATTTGAATTCCCGTGGCTGGCGTGTAATGACTAATCTGCGTTATACTCATTACCACCATAGAATACTGCCGGTAATGAGTCAATCTAATTTAGGTCATTAGCATGAACACGGTTCACGCAAAGTTTCTGGCTGAAGGGCACGGCAAAACCGGCCCATGGGTCGATCTGGTGAACAGCGAAGAATGGAATACCTACGCACAGCGCACCGACCACTTGAATAATTCCGCATGGATTCCCTATTTCCTCCGGCAATGGCGTTTCGTCAAACCGCCGGGCTCCGCTGCACCGATTGAACGGCTGAAATCTCTGAGAGCCACGCTTCGAAAAAGTTGTGACGCTCTTTCGGCGGGCCAACCCATTCCGCCAACCGAGATGCGCATTCTGAATCAAGCAATGAATGTAGCGGGCCGGCGGCAACTGTTCGAGCGCCAAAATGGGTTGCAAGTAGAGTTCGTGCCTATGGACTATGGCTGGGATTGGATCCTCGCGGAAACGGTGCGTTCCTTCGCTGACACGCTAGGCTCGGGTGAAGCTGCAAGGATCAAGATTTGCCGGAATGATGATTGCCGCTGGGTCTTCTACGACCGGACCAAGGGGAAGACGCGTTGCTGGTGCAGCGGTAAAAGTTGTGGTAACCGGGAACGCGTACGACGCGCGCGGGCTCGCACTAAACGATCTTAGAGTTGCGAATCCGTCTCAAGACTGTTTCGGGCGGATGAGCGCGAGGAATTCGTCGCGCGTTTGTTTGTTGTGGCGGAAGGCGCCCAGCATAGCGCTGGTGACTGCCGATCCATGCTGCTTTTCGACGCCGCGCATCTGCATGCAGAGGTGGCGGGCTTCGATGATGACACCAACGCCCTGCGGGGCGATTTTTTCTTCAATGGCTTTGGCGATCTGACTGGTCATGCGTTCCTGAATCTGCAAGCGGCGGGCGAACATATTGACCAGGCGCGCGATTTTGCTTAATCCGATGACTTTGTTGGATGGCAAGTACGCGACATGGGCCTTGCCGAAAAACGGCAGCACGTGATGTTCGCAGAGGCTGAAAAATTCAATGTCCTTCACCACCACCATTTCATCGTAGTTGACGCTGAAGGTCGCGCCGTTGAGGATGTGATCCACGTTCTGGTGGTAGCCGCTGGTGAGAAATTTCAGCGCCTTTTCGAAACGCTCCGGTGTTTTGCGCAGTCCTTCGCGATTCGGATCTTCGCCGACCAAACGGATGATTTCGCGCATGTGACATGCGACCTTACGCGCATCAATAGTATTGGTTTCGTTCAACAGAATTTCTTCGGTTGGCTTGGTCACGTTGGTTTCCTCGGTTCAGTCCCCGGCATATTCGAAGCTATTATTGGATGTTTCGACCACGCGAACGGATTCGAGTTTTGCGTGGGGAAAGGCTTTTAGCCGCTGAAATATTTCCATGCACAAATTTTCTGTTGTAGGCACAATCTCGCGGAAGGTCGAGACTTCGTCCTGCAACGAATGATGATCGAACGGTTCGATCACTTGTTCGTTCACAAAGGCATCCAGGTCGGCAAGATTCGCAATCATCCCGGTGGCAGGGTCGACCGCGCCCGAGAGGCGCACTTCGACAGTGTAATTGTGGCCGTGGCCATACGCGTTGTTGCACTTGCCGTAGATCCGGCGATTTTCTTCTTCGGTCAGCTTCACGCTATGCAGACGGTGCGACGCCGCGAAATGATAGCGGCGGCCGAGTTCAATGTGCAGGGTATCCGCCATCATGCCGTTCCTTTGGAGCCGTTGCGGTAGCAATCGGCGAAAAGATCGGAAGATTCGTGCAGCCGAACGCGGTGCAGATGCCCTTGCGGAATCTTCGGCTCGAGCAGATTCCAGATGACACGCGCGACATTTTCGCAGGTCGGAATCTGGTCTTTCAGTTCGGCGACTTCGTAGTTCAAAAACCGATGGTCCATGCGCTGAGTGATTTCGCGTTCCAGAATCTCTTTTAATTCTTTCAGATCAAGGACCATTCCGGTGACGGGATCAGGTTCGCCAGCGATGGTGACTTCGAGCGTGTAGTTGTGGCCATGTCCGAGCGGATTGTTGCATTTGCCGAAGACTCGGCGGTTCTCATCCGCGGAGAGCGCGGGATTGTGGTAGAGATGCGATGCCGAGAACTCGAGTTTGCGCGTTAAATAGACCATGGCGGTTACGTTATTTAGATGCGTTGGAGACGCCGACGGAATACTCCCTGCCCTTCCAAGACACTTTCCCCTTCGCGTAGCTCTCGTGCGACGCCCAGAGGACGCCTGCGTACAGGAAAACTGCAGGTAGATAATAGATGATGAGTTTGAACGGGAAATGGTTACGGGAGAGTGCCAGGCCGTAAGAGAGCTGGCGCAGCAAAAGCAGCATCACCCCGGCGAACATGGCGATGGGCATCTTGATGCCGATGAGGAGCACAACCAAAATCATCCAGGGAAAGGCGGACTCGAATTCAGAGAAAACGGACCCTGTGGTGCCGCCCATGAGCTGGTAGAGGTTTTTTCTCCAACCTTCCCACATAGCGGAAAGGGAGCGGTACATACGGACTTTGACAATTCCCACGCCTGAGGTGAACCAAATCCGGAAGCCCGCGGATTTCACGCGGCGGGCAAGCGCAACATCTTCAAGAACTTCACCGTGCACCGCGGCGTGGCCACCGATGGCATCGTACACTTCGCGCTTGATCAAAAGAAATTGACCGTTGGCGGCAGCGGCGTTGCCGGCGGGATCATTCACTTCATCAAACGAGAATTTTTGCGCGAGGCGAATATAGACGAACGGGATAAGCGCTTTTTCGTACCAGGTTTGCAAAACCTGTTCCGGAGAAAACGAAATCAGTGCGGCGTCGTTTTCGCGGCTCAGTACGAGGGATTTTGCGATCGCGCCTTCAGCAAGAACAGCATCGGCGTCAGTGAAGAGTAACCACGGGCAGCTTGCGTGTTGCGCGCCTAATGATACGGCGTTGTTTTTGCCGACCCAACCAAGTGGAGGCGACGTTGCGTCTAGGACGCGAAGTTGCGGAAATTTGCCAGCAAGCTCGCGAAGAATTTCCGGCGTGCGATCGGAGGATTGGTCGTTTACCGCAATAATTTCGGTAATTTCCGGCTGAGCGGCGAGTGAGCGGATGCACGCGGCTATCACTTCTTCCTCGTCGCGGGCAGGCACGATGGCCGTAACTGGCGCGGTGACGGAGGCGCTGACAGAGCCGGAATGGTTCATGGCGTTAAGAGGGGGGAGCGTATCGATTCCCAAGGGGATACGCTAGTATAGCACTGATATGGAAAGAGTCCGACGGACATTGGTTTGGGCGACGCTGGCGCTGGGCGTGGGGATTTTGTTCCTGTTTGCGTTGCCGAGTTATCGCCAGGGTGAAGCGTCCATCGCTGGAAAAACAGCGGATGATTTCGCGTTGACGATCGATGGCAAGCCGCAGCGGCTTTCGGATTATCGCGGCAAAGTGGTGGTGCTGAACTTCTGGGCTTCGTGGTGTCCGCCGTGCCTTGAGGAGGCGCCGGCGTTGAATCGCTTGCAGCGGCACATCGAGCCGCTGGGCGGAACGATTCTTGGCGTGAGTATTGATGAAGATCCTGCGGCGTACGAGAAATTCTTGAAGGACTTTGGAATTGTGTTTCCCACGTGGCGCGATCCGAATGTGCAGGATAACAAGTCCAAGATCGAGTTGAGTTATGGGACTTCGTTGATCCCCGAAACCTATGTGATCGACCGCCACGGGAAGATTGCCCGCAAATTGGTCAGTGCTCAGCAGTGGGATTCGCCGGAGATGCTGGCGTACTTTGACGCGATTCTGAAGGACAAGTAGCCCGCGGTCCCCCTCCCCTCTTTTTGTAAGTATTGATGCTAAACGAGTTAGGTCTCGATCGATACGGAATCATAGCGCTCGATTTATTGAGCCAAACTAAGTAACCGTCGTCGATGACGATAGAAGAATAGTCTCCCCCGAACTTTCAGATGTCGGGACTCTTTGACCACGCCTCGCCGGGGTGCTTCTCATTCCTCCTGTCGGCCATGGAATCCCACTCCACCTTGGTGGCCGATCCCAGAAAGATGCGTTACCCGGAGTCGACGGCTTCTAGGTCCGGCCTCACTGAAAGCAAAACGCATTGAATTCGAATTCGGTGCCAAGGTTTTGCGCTTGGCGGTGATCTACGTGCTTGGACTTTCGCGACAAGATCGATTGCGCGAAGCGCGACACTCGAGAGACGGTGGTTCTTTTCCTTATCGGCTTTCCGGGCGTAGCATCGAAGTTGGGGCACCACTGTGAAAACCAGCTTGTTTGAAATATTCAAAATTGGGATTGGGCCTTCGAGTTCGCACACGGTGGGCCCGATGCGGGCGGCGGCAGCGTTTGTGGCGGGACTACGCTCTGGCGGGTTGCTCGAGAAGACGGCGCGTGTGGAGGCGAATCTATACGGATCGCTGGCGCTTACTGGACATGGGCACGGAACTGATCGCGCGGTGCTGCTGGGTTTGAGCGGCGAATTGCCAGACCAGATTGCTCCGGAGAGCATCCAGCCGAAACTGGCTGCGATTCGAACGGCGAAGAGTTTGCGGCTGGCTGGCACGCGGGCTATTCCTTTTGAAGAAGCGAAGGATTTGCTGTTTCACAAAGGCAAGACGCTTCCCTTCCATTCAAATGGAATGCGGTACCGGGCGATGGACGCGACTGGCGCGGTCATTGCGGACCAGTTGTACTACTCGATTGGCGGCGGGTTTGTTTTGCGCGAAGGTGAAGCTGCGGGAGCGCATGCGAAGCCTGCGGTGAAATATCCGTTTACGAGTGCTGCGGAGTTGTTGAAGACTGCGGCCGAACACGGAATGGCGGTGTGGGAGATCGCGCTAGAGAACGAGAAGGCTTGGCATACGGAGCAGGAGATTCGGGAGTACGTGCAACGCATCTGGAAGGTGATGCAGGACTGCATGGCGCGGGGACTTGCAACGGAAGGGATATTGCCGGGCGGATTGAACGTGAGGCGGCGGGCGCCGCGCTTGGCGAAAAAATTGGGAGAGAGCGGGAGTGGCGATCCGCTGGCGCCGATGGATTGGGTGAACGTGTACGCGATGGCGGTGAACGAAGAGAATGCGGCTGGCGGACGCGTGGTGACGGCACCGACGAATGGAGCTGCGGGGATTGTTCCAGCCGTGGCGCAGTACTACATGAGATTCGTGCCGGGAGCGGACGAAGCGGGCTTGCTGCGCTATTTTTTGACGGCCAGCGTGATTGGAGTTTTGTACAAGGAGAATGCGTCGATCAGCGGCGCGGAAGTTGGTTGCCAGGGCGAGGTAGGAGTGGCGTGTTCGATGGCGGCGGGAGGGTTGGTGGCAGCGCAGGGCGGCGAGAACGGACAAATCGAATACGCGGCGGAAATTGGGATGGAACACAATCTAGGGATGACGTGCGATCCGATTGGCGGGCTGGTGCAGATTCCGTGTATTGAACGGAACGCGATGGGCTCGGTAAAGGCCATCAACGCTTGCCGGATTGCATTGCGTGAAGGCAGTGAACATAAGGTGTCGCTCGATCAGGTGATTGAGACCATGTATCAGACGGGGATGGATATGCAGTCGCGATACAAGGAGACCTCGCTGGGTGGGTTGGCGTTGAATGTGATTGAGTGCTGAGAGCCGTTCGTCAGCAATAGGTTTTGAGAATGGCTGCCTGAAAGTACCCGCTACAAAAGCGCAGAGCACAGGCAAGCCTGCCGTGCCAACTGTTGCGCTTCAAGGGCGTCCAAACCATATTCGTAGACGGGCTCGATCCCGCCAGAATAGCTCGGCCTTCGTCCACGAGGTGGTGCTCCAACATACCTCCTTCTCGATCTTATTGTCGGGTCGGAGGAGGCGCGCTGTCGCGCTGGCCTCCGTCCGCCGCTCAAACTGTACGTGCCGATTTCCGGCATACAGCTTTCACGAAGATGGCCTCGAACGAGGGCGATAGCCCAGGGAAGGAATCAGCGAAATCAAGTTGAGCAAGCCAACCTCGCCGTACAGCTTCGCGGGCGACAACTGCTTCCAGCCGCCACACCGCCATCGCCGATATCGGTGCGACCAAATACGCCGCACGATCCAGCCGTCGAGTTTGTGGAAGAGCGTTCGGACGTGGGCACGCTTGTAGTACTCGCCCCACCCACGCAGTGTTGGATTCAGCTCCTTGATCAGCTCCTCGGTCTTCAACGGGGCACATCGCCGCGTCAACTGCCGCACCCGATCTCGGAAGCGCCGGATCGACTTCTCTGTGGGGTAGGCAATCAACCCTTTCGGGTTCAGCTTACTCCGAATCATGTTCGCCGGAAGTTTGCGCTTCCCTTTGGTTCGCACAATCCGATATCCCAGAAAGTCAAATCCTTGCTGCACGTGGACGATCCGCGTCTTCTGTGGATTCAGCCGCACGCTCAGTTGCTCCAGTACTCGAGTCGCCGCCGCCAGCGCCACTCGTGCTTCCGCCGCCGACTTGCAGGTTATCACCCAGTCATCGGCATACCTCGTTAGCTGATACCCCTTGCGTCGCATCTCCTGATCGAACGGCGTCAGGAGAATATTACTGAGCAAGGGAGAAACTACTCCCCGAACGCAAAAGATAACTTCTGTTTTGAGCGCGTATTGGGGTACCGGTAGATGTGCGCAAAGAGGTACTTACGTTGTGTCACATACGGTTGTGTAGTTGTGACATATGGATCGCGCCAGCGGAGCCCTAAAAGCCGAGCGCCTCAACCATGCACGCAAATTGCTGCAGCGTTTCGACCATCTGCCGGATGCCGTCGCACAGATGGTAAAGGATTGCGGTCTCTCTCCTCGTCAAGTCTATCGCTATCTCCAGCAAGCACGGCGCCTGAAGCAACCGGTTCCTATCGCCGATGCCAAAATCGCCTTTACCGTCAAACTTTCCCAAAAGTTGGTTCGGCGTCTTCGCGCTTTCGCGAACAGGACCGGTTTGTCGTTGAGCGAGCTCGTCAGCCGAGCGCTACTTGCGGCATTGCCGCAGCGACGAGGGCGTGGCTAAGCGCGCCATCCTCGACGGCCACGCTGTTCACTTTGAATATCGCTTTGATCGTCTGCTCTCCCAGAAAGTCGCGCAAGCCTACGAACTTCTCGTTCCCGAAATACGCCACCCGGTTGGATCGACGGAATTAAATTCTGCTCAGGAGATACCGAATGAACCAAGCCGCCGCAATTTACACCCGGGTTTCTTCAGATCGACAGAAGGAGAGCGACACGATTGCGAGTCAGACGGCGGCCCTGGTGGAATACGCCAAGGCTCAAGGGTACGCCGTGCCGCCGGAATGGATCTTCCAAGACGAAGGGTATAGTGGCGCCAGTTTGGTGCGGCCCGGTCTGGAGGCGCTACGTGATTTAGCAGCGCAAGGGCAGATTACAACGGTGTTGATTTACTCGCCCGATCGGCTCAGCCGCAAGTATGCCTATCAAGTTTTGTTGGGCGAAGAGCTCTCCCGCTGTGGTGTTGAGGTTGTCTTTTTGAAGTCGCCGGCGGGATCCAGTCCGGAAGACCAACTGGTGGTGCAGTTCCAGGGAATGATCGCGGAATACGAACGTGCGCAAATCGCGGAACGGAGCAGGAGAGGAAAACGGTACAAGGCGCAGCAGGGAGTGGTGAATGTGTTGTCCGGAGCGCCATACGGCTACCAGTATGTGAGAAAGACGGACACTTCAGCCGCTTATTACGAAGTGATAGAAAGTGAAGCAGGCGTGGTTAGAATGGTGTTCAGGATGTACACGCAACAGGGGCTCAGCATCAACGCCATTGCACGCTTATTGAACAAGCGCGGGATTTCGACAAGAACAGGAAAAACTCGCTGGGAACGATCGGTGGTGTGGGCCATGTTGCGCAACCCGGCGTATGAAGGCAAGGCCTGTTACGGCAAAACAGAACAGTCTCCGCGTCAGCGCATCACCAGACCGCTTCGTCAGAAGAACGGCATTTCGAATCGAACCAACTGCCATCGTGAGCGGCCTCGCGCAGACTGGATTGAAGTGTCCGTGCCTGCGTTGGTGAGTAAAGAAACGTTTGCTCTGGCACAAGAGCAGTTGACGAAAAACAAGCATCATTCTGTCCGCAGAACGATAGAGCCGACACTACTGCAAGGGATGCTGGTCTGCCAACGGTGTGGCTATGCTTTGTATCGGTGCTCCACACGCACGTCGAAGCGAAAGCTGTACTACTATCGGTGTCTCGGCGCGGATGCCTACCGGCGGCTCAAGGGTGCGCTGTGCAGGAATCGTCCCGTCCGGTCAGATTATCTGGACCAATTCGTGTGGGACCAAATCGCCTGCTTGCTGGAAGATGGAACGCTGATGCAAGCCGAGATTGACCGCCGCAAAGAAACCGCTCGAAATACAGATCCGCGAAGACAACGCAACGAAGCATTGCGCAAAGAACAAGCGCGATTGGGAAACAACGTGGAACGGCTCGTCACGGCATATCAAGAGGGACTGCTCAGCTTGGAACAACTGCGCCAAAGGATGCCGGAACTAAATAAGAAATCGCAGGCTGTAGAATCCGAATTGCGGTCACTCGAGACGGCAGCAGTGGACCAAGTTAGATATATGCAACTTGCAGAGAGCCTGGATGGATTTCGAAGGAAGCTCCGTGCACGGGCAAAAACTATAGACGTTTACGAACGCCAAAAGATCTTGCGACTGTTGGTCAAAGAAATTCTCGTCGATGCAAACAGTCTTACCATCCGCCACTCGCTCCCAATCCCACTGATCAGTTCTGATTCCAATAATGCGAAGCCGCCGAACTCTACCCCTTCTGGAACCTCCCAGAAGACAAGTTACCTTTTGCGTTCGGGGAGTAATCTCCCCCGCGCTCGCCAACTGCGCGCTGGACGGACTGGAACGACTCCTGCAGGAAAAATTCCCCGCAGGTAAACGTCTCAAGTCCCTCGGAGGTGAGAAACCTTGTATTCATCTCGTCCGTTACGCGGATGACTTCGTCATCACCAGTAAATCGAAAGAATTACTGGAAGGAGAAATCAAACCCCTCGTCGAGCAGTTCCTGCAAGAACGAGGTCTTGAACTTTCTCCAACGAAGACGGTCATCACGCACGTGGAGCACGGCTTTGATTTCCTCGGACAAAACGTGCGTAGGTACCCTAACGGGAAACTGCTCATCAAGCCTTCCAAGAAGAATGTTGGAACTTCCTGAATGGCATCCGACGAATCATCAAAGACGCACATGGCGTGTCCGCCGCCGATCTGATAGATCAACTCAACCCGAAGATTCGCGGTTGGGCGAACTATCATCGGCACGTGGTGAGCAAACGCACATTTGGAAGCGTGGATCACACCATCTTCTCTAATCTGTCGCAATGGGCACGACGAAGGCATCCGAACAAGCCCACACGGTGGATCAAATTGAAATACTTTGAACGGCGTAGGGACCGCGATCGGGTGTTCTTCGGAGAAACCTGCGATGACGAGGGACGGCCAAAGAAAGTCTGGCTATTCCACGCCCAGAGCACTCCCATAAAACGACAGGTTAAGGTCAAAGGCGAAGCGAACCCGTACGATCCACATGCTGGAAACGTTTCGGGGCATCAGCACTCTTCGCTATCTCTGGCATGAACAACGTGGACTCTGCACACTGTGCAATCCAAAATCACCCGGATCACAGGATGGCGCCTTCATTACTGCGTCCCCCGCGTGAAGGGTGGTTCAACAGGTGCTACGAACTGCGTTCTACTTCATCCCGAGTGCCACGACCGGGTTCATCGTCAGCGTCATCCCGTTTCGAAACCGCGTCTCCTCCAAAGAGGCGTTCGAAGGGCTTGAGCTGGGTGAAGGGAAACTTTCACGCCCAGTTCTGAGAGTGCCGGGCGGCCGCAAGACCGCCCGGCTACTCGGTCAAGTCCCGCCCTAGGACTTTTGTCCCGTTTCCGCGTTTAATCAGGAGTTGCGGAGGGCGTGAGCGTGTCCCAGCATTAGGCCGCGATAATGTTTTCACGATATATCCGGTAAACCAGAATCTGACCGACCAAGAGTCCAAGAGCGAAGCAAGTGTAGGCTGCGACCATACAGAACCCAACCGAACCAATTGTGGGATGCCGCAGCGCACTGCCGATTGCCATGGACACCGCGACGCACATAGAAATAAACAACGACTGTAAAGGGTCGTGCCACCAATTCAGAGGGTTTCTGCTCAATGAGGGGCGAGCAAGCCTGCTGTGATTCCAGCGCCGAATCGAGTAGTTAACGCTCCCCATGGCGAACAACGGAATGACCAAAAGAATTAAGCCGCAGAAAATCGCGTTTGGATTCTTATTTCGCAGCTTTTCAGGCGATAGGGAGTTATAGCCGCCCGGCAAAGCAAGTGTGACCAGCGCGATGTTTATAACGTACCAAATGTTTTTCATATGCTTTGGTCAGTCGAGAGATTACATCTCGGTTCAGTTCCAGTTTAGAGCCACATGAGAATGGGTCGGATTCCCGTCCATTTGAACCGCCAACTTTCGCGCCGGATTCGACTTGTCCGCGATCGGCGTTAATCATGAGTTGGCTCCGAACGCTGCTGCAAAACGCCGGTTTAGTGGTAAAAACTAGGGAGGATAGCGCTCTCTTGCGGTCTAACGGAGAATCCGGTGAAGACACTCGTTACGGCATTTTGCGCCCTAAACGTCGGAATGCTTTTCTCATCGGCAGTTTATGGACAACCAGCGACTGAGCAACCCAGATTTCAAATTGAGATTCGTGCCACAGGAGAAAGAGGACCCACATATACAGTTACAAATCTCAGCGGTAAGCGAGTGTCGGCCTGTGTTTTGGAAATATCCTCTTCATCGCAACGCGCAAGGAAATCAAAAACAGTCTGGGACGCGCTGTTACAAGGTCAACCCCCAATTGAACCAGGAGCGAGCATTTCACAATATCTACCTCACGTTGTGGGCAGCCCTCTGCCCGACAAAGTCGAAGTTATCGCGGGTGTCTGGGCTGACGGCGAAACTTTTGGCCAACCCGTATGGGTAAACAACATCCTCAAAACCCGCGCGATGCGGGCCTCCGAGTATGAAGATGCAGCTGTGATATTGCAGCAGGGACTGGACCAGAATTGGACCAGAAATCAGTATCTGCAGGCTTTCAGCGACAAGCCAGACTCGGGCCCGGTCTATACCGTCCGGACCGCGCTAGCAGTAGACCAGCAAACTGCTCACTCGCCCCGAGTCTTTACTCATACAATGCAATTCTTGTTGCAGTCTTTCAGACAACAATCGGACCAACTTCGTAAGGCGAAACCTATTCTGAGTCCCGCGATTCCTAATAACGACATAACCAAATGAGTGCTTTCACAGATTCCACTTGTGCGTTAACCAGGACCTGGCCGGTTGATTTGACACTTCCCGAATTGTTTCCGAGTTGCCTACGACCCTCCATGTGTCCGGCTTGACAGCTCCGTCCCGGCCTGCTCCGCCACCATGTATGCGGCGTACCAGTCGGGCCAATTCTTGTAGTGTTTGATTTAGTTCGCCGGCACCAATACGGGAGCGCCTTTGTCCTTAACCAGGAACACTACGAATTTCGCCGGTTTGGTTTGGCTGGCGTTTCGCCCGACGACGTGAACATCAGAGGGACCTTCATAGAAGGTCTGACCAGGTGTCAGAGTCACTTCCTTTCCGCCCCTCACCTGCATCACGATTGAGCCCTCAAGCACATAAACAAACGCATGTGCGTTGTGGCGATGTATTGGGTCCGACCCGCCCGGTGGATACTCAACCGTGATCATCAGACCTTCCTTGCCAGGAACGTCGGGCAGGACCTTGGAGGCGAGCTGCGTCACCTTCGCCTCTTTGGGTGCCACCGTGACGGACGTTAGACACACCAGCGCCAAAGCTAGCTTAGTAATCGTCATAAACAAACCTCGCTAAGATTCGTTCTGTTGTGTGCTTGCGCTTTGAGTCAAGCGTAGCGGCCCACGAGTTCCTGTTCGTCATGCAGTCAATCCTCAGCGTGGTGGCCTTCCTGCCGGCCCGCGAGATTCGTACCATGTACCGCTGAGGCCGGTTCCGGCAAACCGGCCTCACTTTGTAGCTCCACTAGTGGGTGGCCGCCGCCGCTTTCACTGCGGACTGAGTGAGCCAGGTTTCGAAACGCGTTTCGCCGAGTCGTGCATTCTTGTCCGGAAGCAGTGTTCTCTCGCTGAGTTTTGCCCCAGCGTAAAGCGCTTTCGGATCAGCGATGACTTCGCGGGGATCTTTGAGCGAGGCCAAGCGCCGCCGGACAAGTTCATCGATGCGAAACTGTTCCGGGCCTCCAATTTCGACGATACCGTTTACCGGCGGGCCTACTGCAATTCTTCCCACGGCGCTCGCGACATCGTCGGCAGCCATCGGCTGGAAAAGCACATGTGGCAAACGCACCTTGTCGCCGTCCGTGGAAATGTCGGCGAGGCCTTTGAGGAACTCGAAGAACTGCGTCGCATGCACGATCGAGTAAGGAATCGATGAGCCTTTGATCAGCTTCTCCTGAGCAATCTTTGCGCGGAAGTAACCGCTTTCAGACAGTCGGTCAGTTCCGACGACCGACAATGCGACATGATGTTTTACGCCTGCAGCCGCTTCGTAATTTAGGAGGTTACGGGTTGATGTCTCGAAGAACTTCATCACCGCCGCGTCTTCCCACGAGGGAGAATTCGATACATCGACGACCACCGAGGCGCCTTTCAGCGCTTCGGCCAGTCCCTCGCCCGTGACTGTGTTGACGCCGGAATTGGGGGATGCGGCAATTGCTTCGTGCCCGTGCTCGCGCAACTTGGTAACGAGCTTTGACCCGATGAGTCCACTGCCACCGATCACTACGATTTTCATGATTGTCACCTTCATTTCGACCGAGGCTTTTCACAACTGCCTTTGGTCAGATTTCGGCTGGAAAAGTCTTGAGAGGCTGAGGAAGGCCCGGTAGTGCAAGGTTCAACCACAGTCGAGCGAACCTCTTGAATGTGGTCAGGGAGCGTGTCGTGTAGCTGCACGATCCGCTCCCGCGCTCGTCTTTTCAGATACGCTCTTGCGTCGGCGAAGTCAATAGGCGCTAAGCGCATGGAATCCGCAAAGGACCGCATGTTTGGCATCAGGATTTCCCGCTTCGGCAATCTGCACGATATTGGCGATAACAGGCGTTAGCGCTCAAGACCACACAGCGGGCCTGATTCTTGTCGGTTAACGCTTTGACGGGCAACTCTGAGG
>Ga0137403_10006506_pt1 | contig 13368 bp, 14 predicted proteins | sample CZOMad2_1_16fung_FD_122057 | JGI IMG/M metagenome (GOLD analysis project Ga0137403, IMG submission 122057) | Vadose zone soil fungal communities from Angelo Coast Range Reserve, California, USA - CZOMad2_1_16fungal (Hybrid Assembly) | ecosystem: Environmental > Terrestrial > Soil > Vadose zone... | reverse complement strand
ACAGAAATCAGCGCCGTTCGCGACGAGTCGGATGAAAATACGCGGGTGGTCATCGAGTTAAAACGCGACGCGAACCCGAAAGTCATCATTGCCAATCTCTACAAGCACACGGCGTTGGAAACTTCATTTGCAGTGATCATGTTGGCGATCGACCACGGCCGGCCGAAGCTACTTTCGCTCAAGGAAGCTAACGCGGCCTATATTGAGCATCGCCGCGAAGTGATCCTGCGCCGCACGCGTTTCCAATTGCGCAAAGCGGAAGAGCGCTCCGAAGCGCTGGAAGGTTATCTCATTGCGCTTGCCAACCTCGATGAATTCCTAGGCATCATTCGCGGATCTACCAACCGGGATGAGGCGCGAGTAAAACTGCTCGCATTTGAATTCACCAAACGGCAGGTAGAACAAATCGGCATTCTGATCCGCAATCCCGCGCGCTTAACGAACGGCCGCTACGCATTCGGCGAGCAGCAGGCGGACGAAATTCTCAATCTTCGTTTGTATCAGTTAACCGGCCTCGAGCGCGAAAAGATCGACAAGGAATACAAGGAACTCATCGAGACCATCAACGATTTGAGCGACATTCTCGCCAAAGAGCAGCGCGTTTTCACTATCATCAAAAAGGAATTGCGCGAAATCCGTGACAAATACGGTTCGCCGCGCCTGACGGAAATCGCTCCTGATCAGGCTGAGATCAACATGGAAGACCTCATCGCGAACGAGGGCTGCATCATCAGCATCACGTATGGCGGTTTTATCAAACGCACGGCAGTCAGCGCGTTTCGTGCACAGCGCCGTGGAGGTAAAGGTGTCATTGGCATGCAAACACGCGAGGGCGCAACCGAGGAAGAGGAAGGTGATTTCGTTGAGCATCTCTTCACCGCTACCACGCACGATTACTTGATGTTCTTCACCGCGACGGGACGCGCTTACGTGGAAAAAGTTTATGAAATTCCCGAGATGGGACGCGCGGCGAAGGGCCGTTCGATCGCGAACATTCTCCAGCTCAAGCCGGACGAAAAAACCGCGGCTACTATTCGCGTTCAATCCAAAAGATCCGGCACCGGGCCGAACACTGTCGATCAAACATGGGACGAAAATCTGCACATCGTTTTCGCGACGCAATCGGGCATCGTTAAGAAATCGAATTTGTCCGACTACGCCAACGTTCGGCGCGGCGGCATCATCGCCATTCAAATCGAAGAAGGCGACCGTTTGATCGACGCGAAGCTAACGAACGGCAACAACGAGATCGTGCTCATCACGAAAAACGGAATGAGCTTGCGCTTCCATGAAGAACAACTGCGCGATCAGGGCCGCAATACCGTCGGCGTCTGGGGAATTCGCCCGGAGAAAGGCGACTATGTCGTGGCCATCGCGATAGTCGATGCAGACTCCATGTTGCTGGTCGCCGGGGAAAATGGAATCGGCAAACGCACGTCGTTTGATGATTACCGGCGGCAATCGCGAGGCGGCAAAGGCATCATCACGATGAGAACCGGTGAAAAGACCGGCGACGTCGTTGGTGCGCTCACAGTTCGTGAAGCAGACGAGATCATGTTGATCACGAACAAAGGCCAGATGGTGCGCACCCGGGTCAAAGAAATTCGCGAAACTGGCCGCAATACCATGGGTGTAAAACTCATGGATCTGCGCAACGGCGAAAAGCTCCAAGCCATCGCGCCTGTGGTCAGTCAAACCGCTGAGGCCGAGGTGGAACAGGCAGCACCCTTGCCGACCGAATAAAAACGGATTCTGTTTCCTGTTGTCGCGCAGCCGGCAGCTAATGTGTCTAATTTAACGGCTTCTATTTGTATTGGCAGTTTAGCAGTAGCCGTCGCTGGCGTGTTCACGCTACATTGGCCGATACTTCGCTCCGGGTTGGACCTGGCCGATGAGGGCTATTTATGGTACGGGGCGCTTGAGGTGCTCAAAGGCAAGGTACCGATTCGTGATTTCCGCGCGTATGACCCAGGTCGCTACTACTGGTGCGCGTTCTGGATGCGGCTACTGGGCAGCCGAAACCGCTCGGTCAGGGTTGCGATGCTGGTAATCCAGGTCGGCGGCGTTTGGCTGGCGACACTTCTTGTTCACGCCACAAGGCATAGTTGGCTGGCAACGATATTGTGGGCCTTCGCTATCAGCGCGTGCATGCGTCCCTGGTATAGAACTATCGAACCAACATTCGCCATTGCTGGCGTAGCGATCGCGGTAATGCTCGTTAGCGATCCAACGCCAACGCGGGCAATTGCTATTGGATTTTTTGTTGCACTCAGCGTACTCGCCGGACTTAACCTAGCGATCTATAATGGCGGCGGAGCGCTAATTGCGATTTGCTTGGCGCCGGCATCGTCGGCAGCTTCTGTCCCGGCTATTGTTGGTGCGTATCTCACCGGGGTCGCCCTCGGCCTGGGAGTGCTCCTCCTATTGTTCGCGAGAATCCGGGGCTTCTTACGCGCGTACTGGCAGAGAAAGATTTTTGCAGTGTTGAGGAGAGGGACGACAAATCTCCCGTTGCCAGTGCCGTGGTTGTGGCGGAAGACGCCTACGGGCCGCTTCATAAAAACGTGTTTCACGGCACTGCCACTTTTTTACGTCGGCAGTCTGGTCTGGCTCATGTTCAGTGGAGCTTCATCGTCATCTGCCGACGAAGTATTCGCGGCTGCCGTGTGCGTTGGCATTTTCTATATGCATCATGCACTGAGTCGCGCCGATGCTGCACATTTGTTCGTCGCGATTCCCCCGTTCCTTATCGCAGTTGCGCCATTGCTTTTCGGCAGCTGGCTTGGATGGGCCGTGGGCCTCGCAATCGCAGCAGCGATATTTCGCTGTGTTCATTCCCGTCACGACTTGTTCTTGGCTTACCGGCGAACCCCCGCTGCGCTCTGCCGATACAGAGTTGACGGCCACCTATTGTGGGTACCGAAAACATTGGCGGCGGTTTTGGATACAATGCGGCAAGTCGTGGATTCGCATACCGCCCCAGGTGAGCCGGCATTGTTTGTGCCAGTCCTGGTAACACTGTATCCGCTTTTCGCACGGCGACCTGCTGCATACGACGTGTTTTGTGTTTACCCAGCCAACCGTGCAGCGCAGGAAGAGATGATTGCGTCAATCGCGCAGCAAGGCGTGCGATTAGCACTGGTATGGAACGGGGCGCTCGATGGACAGGACGACCGTCGGTTCAGCAATACCCACGCACTTGTGTGGAATCATCTGCACGCCCGGTTTCAGCCCGTCCCGCTGATGACGTCGGATGGTGACCTGCGCTGCTTCGTCAAGAAGTGCGACCAACATAACGGAATCTGATCGGGCTATTGCGCCACCGCCATGTCACTGCGCGCGCAAGGTACTGCACGCCGACCGCAAATCGCCGTGAATGTGAATAAGCCGATCTGCCCATTGCACGCTTTGCCCGCGCAACTGCAACCGACGTCGACCTCAATCCACTCAGGCCAATCATGCCGACGAGCGACAATCCATCACCACCAGCGAGATTGAGTACACGCTCGACACCCTTTCGGCTAAGGGCGAGATACATCCCTGCATCGAGTGGAACACCGCAAATCGCGCATTGCACGATTTTGTAAAGCTTCGACGTAAGCATACGATCTAGTGACTGATACTTGCTCCTGCGGCCAGCAAATACCGCGTCGTAGCCGGCGCGTCCGCTCGCTAAGAGAGTGGGAATCGCTTCTGGCGGATCTTGCAGGTCGGCATCAAGAACGATGACCCATTCGCCGCGGCTCTGACGTAGTCCCGCGAGTACTGCCTGTTGCTGCCCGACGTTAGAAGGAAGTTGAACTTCACATATGGCAGAGTCCCGGCGAGCCAGCGCAGAAATAATCTCACTGGCATTATCGGGTGAGGCGTCGTTGACCAGTACCAGCTCGTAACTACAGTCGACCGCCGATCGTACGCGGCTTGCCAATTCGCCGAGAAAGTCGGCGTTCTTGTACACCGGAGCGACAACACTAAGGAGGATATTGAATGGCGCAACGGGACCAGCTGCAGATATCTGTGATGCGTCCATTGCTAATCAGAGCGCAACCGGCTGTCGTTGGGCGAACCAGTCCACAGTCTGCTTCAATCCTTCCTGCAAACTGTAGCGAGGTGACCACCCCAGTAGGTTTTTCGCGAGCCGAATATCCGCAGCCCAGTGCTCAGTGTCGGTAGAATGTGGACGATACGTACCAGGTTGGGTGCGCAGTTGATGGCGTGTTATTTGCTCCATTATTCGTACAAGCTCCTCATTGGCAGTTTCAATTCCTGACCCGATATTGATCACTTCGCCGCTGATGCTAGGCGTTACCGACGCGAGCAGGCACGCCTCTGCGACATCCGCCACATACACGTAATCGTGGCGCAGACCCGGCCGCGTGAGCGGCAGAATCGTGCCGAATAATGAGGCGTGGATCGCGCGGGGAACTAAGCGGTGCTTCGGCTCCCACGGTCCGTAGACTGAGAACAACCTCAGCGTCAGTGCATCGACGCACCCCGCGCGTGCCTGCTGGGTTACAAGGATGGTCGCTGCCGCTTTTGTCGCCCCGTGGCGGGTAGTCGGGTTAAGGGGATGCCGCTCGTTATGCGGATTTGCTGCCGGCCCGTACTCAGTGGAGCCACCGAGGTAAATCAGACGTGCGCTTTTTAACGCGGCCAGAGTGTCAAGGAGATTCGCCGTTGCGACCACATTATCACCGACGACAACGCTCAGCGGCGCGTCCTGATCATATGCGTTATGCACAGCTGCGTGCAATATGACTCTCGGCGCGAATTGTTGAATAGCCGCGCGCACATGAGATGCATCGCAGAGGTCAATGCCATGAATGGCTATATATCCGGCGATATCGGCCAATCGAACACACGAGCTGCCAGGCCGAACAATCGCATGCACCTCCGCGCCAGCCGCAAGCAACGCACGACACAAGTTCGCGCCGATGAATCCGGCGGCACCAGTGACACAAACGCACGCATTGCGGAGTGTATCTCCCGCACTCATGACGCAGCTACTGGGGAATGCGCGACGGAGGAACCGTCGATCTTGCCGATTTTGTCAGTCAGCTGCGTGTGATCCAGCTGAACCTCTGCTGGAGAACGACCCAACAATTCTGTCCACATTGACTGGATGCGGTTCATTTCGAACGTGAGATCGCGATGCGCCATGTCGCGGCGGAATGATCGGCGCGCAAAACTGAAAGTGCAGGCGAGACGCGCGAGTTCAGCCAGAATCAACCTAGCCGGCACTGGCCATCCACAATCCACCGCTGTTACACCAGCACAGCCAAAAGCCACATCGGCAAATACGTTGCGAACTCGCTCGACGGTACCATCCAACAAACCGTCGAAAATTGAGCGATCCCCGCGGCTGATCGCAAGGTCATTGAGCCCCACGTAGACAAAATCAATTTGCTCGCGAGCTATTTCGGCCAAGTTATTCAGGGCCTCCTGTGTTTCAATAAGGATCCCCAAGCGACATCGGCCTGCGATGTGCTCACGCGTTGCGCTGACTTCGGACGGTTTTTTCACCATCGGGAGAAATAGGTCGGTGGCTCCAGCATCGATAGCGCGATTCACTTCAGCTGGCGTCCACTGTCCATAGGGATTAACCCTGCAGAAACGCCGTGGAACGCTGTACTGTTGAAGGCGGTACAGATTATCTGCGGTATCGGGCTCGATCTCCGTTTCGGCTCCGCGCTGACGATCACGTTTTCCGCGGTACTCCCAGTCTACAAGAAATGAGCAGATGCCGGCCGCCATTGCGCGGTGAACCCATTCATGCGTGGAGGCAAACATGATCAATTCAAGCGACGGTGCCCTCATGATGCTGCAGCGATCGCAACTAGCGATGAACCCCAGGGAAGCGACTTCCCTTGGAACCAGGTAACTTCGGCGTCGTTGATTGATTGCAGTAATGATGAAACGACAACCGGCGGCCGGCGTTCCAAGTTCCAACCTACACTCAAAGGCAGGTGGCGAGCGAGCCACACAAGAGGGAACAACAGAAACTGGTAATAAGTGTGGTAAAGCAGTCGGAAACGGGCCCTCTCGAGCTCACCTCGCAGGTCCGATAGCCGATAACGGCATCGGTGCCCCATCACCTCGTCGGCCTTGCTCATAAGCGATAGACTCGCGGGGACCGTGAGCAGCAGCAAGCCGCGCTCCGTGAGGAGCCGCCGCGCTTCGCGCAAAAGTTCTTCCGCACATACATGCTCGAGTACATCGAGCGCGGCGACCATGTCGAATTGAGCACTCGCGAGTGGAACACGGCAAGCGTCCGCCTGGATCAGCGTTGCCGATGGCACGCGTTGGTGCGCAGCAATAAGGGACTCCGCGTAAGCATCGACACCTGTTAATGTCGTGAAACCCTCCGCAAGCTGCACCAGGAACGACCCCGCGCCACAGCCAAGTTCGAGCGCATGTCCACCTCCACGAGTGAACCGGTGCAGACACGCCTGAAGCAGCATTAAACGGCTACGAAACCAAAAGTGCCGCGGTTCAAGCTCAGCGAGATGATTACGACGCTCGCGCAGGAAGCCAGCCGGCGTGAACTCAGGCGCAAATATCCAAATACCGTCTCGCTTCGGGGCATCAAAACCGCACGCGGCGCACGATAATAACAGTGGCGCGACGTCCATTTCATTTCCGCAGTGTGAACACCGCCATGCCAAGTGCGTCGTCATGCAGGCAGTTTCGCAGAGAATATCTGGAATGCGTTCGCGATGCGGATGTACCGCCGATATTGCAGCCCATCTTCAAGGTAGCGCCCGATCCGCGTATTTACGATCGCTGGCGGGAATAAACCGAACCTTTCAGTGCGACAATCAACGAAACCTTGCCGACGCAGCGCGGCGTGAACGATGGGCGTGCGCATCTTCAGTAAGCCGCGTTCGCCGCGCCACGTCATTTTCGGTGTGAGCATAATCTGAAGATAGTAGAGCGGATTTTTGGCAACCGGTTCGAGCAGCGCAAGAATGCCACCCGGCTTGAGGGCGCTCGCGACGCCGCGAAACACTAAGTCTAGATCGTGCATATGATGGAGCGCAAAAAAACCGATCACGCGATCAAACCGCTTCATGAGATGTTGAGGCAAGTGCGCGATGTCGGCTGCTACGAGGCAGACGTCACGCGGTCCTGCGGCAGTCCGCAATCGTTCCAATAAAACCGGTGAGAGATCAAGCGCTGCCAGTTTAAAACCGCGATCGACGAGCGGCAGTGTATAGCGACCCTGCCCGCAACCGATCTCGAGAATGGTCTGTGCACGCTCTAAGCTGGCCGCGTCAATGAGCCGATCAAGATGACGATCAATGTACGGTGAGCGACCCCGGCGCAGAGTCCGCTTGTTGGTAGAATCGTAGTATTCGCGTTGGTAGCGGTTGTGCTCGAGAATCGACTCGCCCATACAGCTTGGCTTTCGCTCACTGTAGCTAAATCTTGCGCCGGTGTCACCATTCGGTGCAGCTCTCAACAGCGGGAGCGAATTGCTTCAGAGGCGGGCCGTCATCTCTGCAACGGCGAAAGGCTCTAGGCAATCGCACCTGTAGTCAGTCAGGAGGAAGAAAGAGGAAGCGCAGACCACCGAGCCAACGGCTGAAAAATCGTAATCCCAGCGCGCCGAACCCGACGCCGCCGGATTCTCCGCTGCTAGTGTGCTAGCCGCTTTCGCGTGGATGTTGCGAGGGTGCAGCAGCGGTGAAAGCGAACTTGCGTTTCCTGATCAGCATCAAATTGCGAATATAAATGAGCGAATTTGGAAGGTAGGCAAGTATGCCGACGGGGTCCCGTCGGAAAATAAAATAAATGCACATAAGCGCGCTTCCCGCGATGCTCCAATACCAGAACGAGACTGGGATCACGCTTTCGCCCTGTCGCTCGGAAGCGAGCCATTGCACAAGGAATCGCATCGAGAAAAGAGCGTTTCCAACGAAACCGAGAATCATAAGATAACTCCAATCCAGACCAACGAATCGGTATTCTCTTCCGATCCAGGTGATAGCGACAATGGTGAGCATATTCATAGGCAACTAGTTCTTTAGCGTTTTGCTTCTCCCTTCACAAGGGAGAGCTAGGTGAGGGCTTATTGCTTGAATCCCCTCACCTCAATCATTCGATTCGGCGATTTCGTATCGGATTTGCCGCGATTTCATCCAGCGCACAGCGAGGAGGTCGCGGAACGATTTAGCAAGCGATTCCAGATATCATAGGGCAAATTAGCGACTCATGATCGCCCTTTCATTCGAGCAATCAACGTATCAGCAATGTTGGCGGGCGTCTCAGCGATAGCGATTCCCGCGGCCTTTAGCGCTTTGATCTTTTCCGCTGCAGTGCCTTTCCCTCCGGAAACAATTGCGCCTGCATGGCCCATTCGGCGCCCCGGTGGCGCAGTCATTCCTGCGATGAAAGCTGCCACCGGTTTTTTACAATTCATCTTGATCCACTCCGCAGCTTCTTCTTCTGCCGAGCCACCGATTTCGCCGATCAAGATCATGGCTTCTGTTCCAGGATCTTCGTTGAACAACTTAACACAGTCGAGATGCGATAAACCGTGAATCGGATCGCCGCCTATGCCGATGCAAGTCGATTGTCCGCACCCGCGGGAAGTCAGTTGCCAGACTGCTTCGTAGGTCAGCGTTCCTGAGCGCGAGACCACGCCAATGTTGCCTGGCTTATGAATATAGCCGGGCATAATCCCAATCTTGCATTGGCCAGGCGTAATGATCCCAGGGCAATTCGGCCCTATCAGCCGCGATTTTTTGGCATGCATGAGCGCTTTCACGCGCATCATGTCCATGACCGGAATTCCTTCGGTGATGCAAACTACGAGTTCGACTCCGGCATCAACCGCTTCCAGAATCGAATCCGCAGCCGCAGGAGCAGGGACGAAAACCATCGATGCGTCACAACCAGTTTTCTGTCGCGCTTCCCAAACAGTGTCGAATACTGGTATTTTGTCATCGAACATTTGGCCCCCCTTTCCCGGGGTAACCCCCCCGACCACATTCGTGCCGTAGTCCATGCACTGTCGCGTGTGAAATGCGCCCGCGCTGCCCGTAATTCCCTGCACGACCAGCCGCGTGTGTTTATCAACAAGAACAGACATGGCCGGAATGACGAACGAAAAAAGGCGAAGCTCGAAGGAATGACGAAAGCCGAACGACCAAAAAAGATTCCAGTGTCGTCTTCTTCATTTGGGCATTCTGGCTTCCTTTGGCATTCGTCATTCGTGCTTCGTCATTTCTTTCGCTTGTGAATCACCAGTTTGTTCCCGTCCGGATCTCGAAATTGTGCCATCCAGCAAACTGGAGTCTCACTTTTTTCGATGTCGAAAGTCACACCGCGCTCTTTAAGCTTCGCGATAGCAGCATCGATGTCGTCAACTTCGAAGGCGACTGTGGTTCCATCGCGCGAGGGTTTCCACGTTGGATGACAGCCAACACCGATCGTGATTGGACCAAGATCGTACTCGACCCATGCACCGTCCATCTGCGTGGAACTGGGTTTGAGCTCGAGTGTTTCCTGGTAAAATTTCCGCGCGCGTTCTTTATCGGAAACCGCTATGGCAACGAAGGCCACTTCGTTTGTGATCATTTGCAGACTCCTTTCTCGTCTTCAGGTTTAAGTTTGTGAATTATTAATTTGTTGCCGTCCGGATCCTGGACGACTGCCATTTGACAGCACGGGGTTTCGAAGGGCTCAGCGGCGAAAGGCACTTGGCGGTCTTTCAAAAACTTGATCGCTTCGTCGAAGTTTCCTATTTCAAATGCGGCTGCAGTGCCCTCATCGGACGGCGTCCACTGTTCACCGACATTCGCGATTGCCAGGGTATCATCACCGACTGCGTACTCGATCCATTGTCCGCCCATCATTTCGTCGGAAACTGTTAGACGGAGAACATTTTCATAAAAGTCCCGCGCGCGTTCCATGTCCGTCACCGGAATGCCAACAAAAGCGATCTTCTTAATCTTCATGCGTGATGGCTTTGTTACGCAGCCAGTCGGCTAACAGCGCGATCACTTTGGGATCGAACGGCGCGCTCTTTCCCTTGAATGCGTCGGCCAGACTCAAATAATGCTGAAAGGTGTGGCCCGTGTTTGGGATTTCGTAAAAGGACGCGAGATCTCCATTCTTGTTCACGTAGGCCGAGATCAATTCGGAATCTTCGCGACTCATGATCCAGTCGAATGCGCCGCGAAGAACATAGGTTGGAACTTTCACGCGCGACCACGCGGCCGCGAGATTCAATTGTTGTAACTGCTGATAAAACCCGAGCGGCCGCCCGTAAAGGTGTGCGTGGTCTTTTCCCTCTGGCCAAAGATCCGCGAGCTGCGGTTGCTCCTTCAAGATATCATCGACTGATCGGCCCTTGATCAGCCATTCGTAATAAAGCGTCGCCGCGGCTTTCATGCGATCGTTGACTTCGCCGGGTGATTTTCCCATCAACGCGAATCGGCGTCGCTCGATCTCGAGCATGTGCTCGAACCAGGTCTTCACCCAACCGCCGACTGAAATATAACCGCGCACTTGCGTTTGTTCGGCGTCCGATTCAGGAACCAACGGTGCGAATCCACCGCCGTTGCTAATGCCGAGCATGTAAACGCGGTTGTTGTCGATAAAATCATAATTCTTCAGCGCGCGAAACGCGGCGCGATAACCGCCAAGCTCCGATTGGAAATCCGTTTCTGCACAAACGCCTTCGCTATCGGCAACCCCGTGCTTATCCATTCGGTAGAGACAAAACTCCGGAAGTTGCGCGAGGCCACGAAAAACCAAGCCGGCAGCATCTTTCGTATCGGCGGGCGCCTCGACTGAATCGCAGCTCAACCAGCCGACCACAAAAATCACCGGAAGTTTCTTCTTCGCTTCGCGCGGCTTGGTGATGATGGTCCGCAATCGTTTCCCGTCGGGTGCCGTTATCGAATCGTAAATCACGTCGACGTTCGGATAATTTTCGCGAGGCGTTTTCACTTTTCGCGGAAGGTCATCGGCGCCCACTACGGCGTTTGCCAAAAGAAAGCAGGCCACACACGCACCTCGAAACCCCAAGCCCCAAATCCCAAGCTCCAAGCAAAGGTTCAAGCGCATAAAGTCAAAACCGCGTCAGCCATCAGACTTTGAGATGATCTTTGAAAAGATCAGTACTAAGTCGCAAGCTTCGGCTGCCAGCACGTCTCGTTTTGGTCCGTTGTCCTTGCTCAGACCAGCATCAATCAAGCACAGAAAGAGACGGCTCTCCTTCGCTTCTTTTCGGCAGATCTTCACCCGCATAACGAAATCCTTCTTGCTTAGCGCTTCATCAGCTTCGATTCAATTCGCTGCAACAGAGCCAGAGGCGCGAACCAATTGTCGAACATCGTCGTGATTGCTTATCGTCCTCGGCAATTGCTTAACGAATGCCCGCACTGATTCGGCAAACAGAAACGTTCGATCCTCGAGATCTCGCGGCCTGGCACCGTCTTTCATTCTTGCTCTTTGAAATTTGAGATTTACTTGGGATTTGGATTTTGGGATTTGGAGCTTGTGGCGGCAAATTGGGATTTGGGATTTGCAGCAGCAACGACTTTCTGTGCCGCATCCGCGAGATCGTCCGCGGCAATCAACGCCAAGCCGCTTTCTTTCAACAACTGCTTCCCTCGTTCGACGTTTGTTCCTTCGAGGCGAACAACCAGCGGCACGGACAGCTTCACCGTTTTCGCTGCATTGATGATGCCTTGCGCGATGACATCGCATTTCATGATCCCGCCGAAAATATTTACCAGAATCGCTTTCACTTTCTTGTCCGCGATCAGGATCTTGAAAGCTTCAGTCACCTGTTCTTCCGTCGCGCCGCCGCCGACGTCGAGGAAATTGGCCGGCTCGCCGCCGTAAAACTTGATAATGTCCATGGTGGCCATGGCCAACCCGGCGCCGTTAACCAAACACGCAATGTTTCCGTCGAGTCCGATGTAACTGAGGCCGTGCCTTGAGGCTTCGACTTCGCGCGGATCCTCTTCCGCCACGTCGCGCAGCGCCGCGATCTCCGGATGTCGATATAGCGCGTTGTCATCAAAATTGAATTTCGCATCCAGCGCGAGCACGTTGCCATTGGTCGTAACGACCAGCGGATTGACCTCGACCATCGAACAATCGAACGCCACAAACGTGCGGTAGAGTCCGTCGAATAGTTTCGCAGCTGATTTTACTTGCGAGGATTCAAAGCCCAGCTGCTTCGCTAGTTTGCGTGTCTGGAATGGTTGCAGACCTGCCAATGGATCGATCGCCTCACGGACGATCTTCTCAGGCGATTTCGCAGCAACGGTTTCGATTTCAACCCCGCCTTCGGTGCTGGCGACAATCAAAGGCGCGGCAGTGGCTCGATCGACCAGAATCGCAAAATAAATTTCGCGCGCGATCTCGGCCGATTCCGCGACCAACACTTTGTTCACTAAGCGACCAGTTGACCCGGTCTGATGTGTTACGAGAATTTGCCCGAGCATTTTCGAGGCGACTTCCCGCACTTCTTCAGGCGTCTTGCGAACGTGGACTCCGCCTTTGAATCCATTCCTGAATACTCCTTTGCCCCGGCCGCCGGCATGGATCTGCGCTTTGATGACAATCTCGACATCGCCGAGCTCGCGCACGATTTGTTCCGCTTCATCGAGCGTCGAGGCGACTTTACCTCGCGTCGTTGCGACATCGAACCTCTTCAACAACTCCTTCGCTTGATATTCGTGAATGTTCATTTGCAACGAGCGGCGGTCTCAAGTCCGCCGCTATCGACCAGAGAAAGTGGAATAGCCTGCAGAACGCAGATCAGCAAAGATTTTTCTCTTGCGAATTGGCTTGCAAGTTCGAAACCGAGCCAACTACGGTGGCAGACATGAGAAGGTCCATAACAATCCCCAGTCTGGTTTGCGCCTTGTTGAGCACGGTTAGCCTCCCGATTGCATCCGGTACACCCGAACAGGAGAAGGCATTCACCGACAAATACAAAAAAGCATTCGAAGCCAAGGATACAGCCACGCTAGAATCGTTTCTCTACACCCAGGGCGCCGACCCGGCGATTGTCGGTTTTTACAAGATGATGCAGTCGGCCGAAGCCGGCGAAAAGATTTCCAGCATTGAACTCGTCGCCCTTACGCCGGAAGACGCGAAAAAAGCGAACACACCGATGGACTCACCCACTGGCGGCAAAGTTTGCTTGACACTCAAACCAACCAAAAAGCTCACCCTCAAGATCGAGAAAAAAGACGCCAACGGCAGCTCCACAAGCAGCACGGAAAACTTCATCGCCGAGAAAGACGGCAAATTCGTTATTCCCGTCCCGGGGCCGTGTAAGTAACAACTAGCTATATCTGCCGTGCGCTAAAGCGATGCGAGGACGCATCGCACTCCAAA
>Ga0137403_10006504_pt1 | contig 13372 bp, 8 predicted proteins | sample CZOMad2_1_16fung_FD_122057 | JGI IMG/M metagenome (GOLD analysis project Ga0137403, IMG submission 122057) | Vadose zone soil fungal communities from Angelo Coast Range Reserve, California, USA - CZOMad2_1_16fungal (Hybrid Assembly) | ecosystem: Environmental > Terrestrial > Soil > Vadose zone... | reverse complement strand
CGAACATCGGCAATTGGTACAACGGCTGGAACGAGCCTTCCATCGACGGCGGCGGCATCTGGATTAATACGCCGCTGACCAACATCGTCGCCGACGACTGGATTTGCACCAACGGTCGCCCCGTCACCGACATCCATTGGTGGGGTTCATTCCTCAACTGGTCTGGCGCCGGTCTGCCGCCTCAACCGCCCGTCGCCTACCGCCTGGCCATCTGGTCGGATGTCCCGGTCGGCCCCAACGATCCCTTCAGCCACCCCGGTACCGTTCTCTGGAGTTATATTGATTCCACCACGGATCCGAATTTCAAGATGAATTGGGTGGGCTGGGACCTTGATCCCCGCACTCCCTGCCTGGACATCGAATCCTGTTTCAAATTCGATTATTTTCTGCCGGGCAAGGCCAACTGGTTCATTCAACAGCCGGGGACAAACATCTACTGGTTGAGCATCTCGGCCATGTACGGAGGATCGGCCGGCTTGGGCCCGAATCCCTTCGGCTGGAAGACCCGGCCCCATTTCGCCCTCGACGACGCCGTTCGGATTTATCATCCGCTTAGCCCGATGACCGGCTTGAACTTCGGCAACGGCCAGCCCATCGAGTTCCCCACCGGCACTTCCTGGGACATGGCCTTCCGTCTCACCACCTGCCAGCCGCACCCGCTCAGCAATGTGGTGTTCACCAACATCACCGTCACCAACGTCGGTGCGCAACAAGTCATCACCTTGAACTGGAATCCCGAACCCAGTGTCGTGTATCAGGTGCAGGAAGCCACCTCCGGCCTCAACAACCTGCCCACCCCGACCACTTGGACGGACCTTGGCCCGGTAATCATCGGGCCATCGAATGTGCTGGTCGTTACCAACACCATAACCATAGCGCCTCCCTATCGCTTCTACCGGATTTGCGTCCCTGACATTTGTCCCCCGTAGAACCGCGAACTCACACACAGAAGCCGTGACTGGCCGCCCGCAAGGGCGGCCGGTCCGGTTGCCTGTAAAAAGGTTCCAACCCGCCGCGTTGTTGTGGATTTTGTCCGCCCCTTATCGCGCAGGGCAGGGGAATCCCCCTGCCGTTACGCCGTTTCTGCCTGCCCGCCGAGCGCGAAGAAAGTCTCGATGACGTGCATCTGTTCGAAGGTGTCCATCATGAATTGCGGGACCGATTCAGGCACCAGTCCGAGGATGCTCAGGGCTTCGCCGCGACCGCGCAACGCGAACGCCAGGTGGCCATATCCATAACCCATGAAATGCGCGATCATGTTTCCCAGATACGCGTACGCCGCCAGCCGTTGATATGGCTCGGCCGCCTTGGGTGAATGATGGAACCACACCGCCGAGACAATGTTGGCCGGGAATTTCCATCGGCTCAACAGCCGCCCCCCCGCTTCCGCGTGGTCCACGCCCAGCAGTTTCTTTTCCGCTTCCGCCAGCGATTGCTGGTGGATTTCCGTTTCCTCGATCAATTTGGAATAAACCCCATCCACCGCCTGCGATAGAATCACCTTGCCGATGTCGTGGAGCAGGGTGGCCGTAAAGACCAGGTTTTCGTCTTCGCCCCCCAGCTTTTTGGCCACCAACTGCGCCGCCACTGCGGCCGCCACCGAATGTTTCCACAGTTCGCCCTGGTTGAAGCCATAACCCTTTTGCGCGTTGCTCAGCAGCCGCGCGCCGGTCGCGGCCGTGGCCAGTTGATAAACCTGTTGAAACCCCAGCCGCGTCACCGCCTCCTGCAGGTCCGTCGTCGGCGTCGCCGCGGCGAAATAGGCGCTGTTGGTCATCCTCAGCACATTCGCGGTGATGGATGGTTCCAGCGAGATGAGCTTGACGATGCGGCTGCTGTCCACGTTCGGCTGCTTCAGCAGTTTCATCAACTCGGGCACCACGCGTGGCGCCGGCGGCAGCATTTTCACACTATTGATGTAATCATCTATGGCTTGCATAAGATCCTTGTCTTTGGCTGGCCGGAAATTTTCAAACGCACTTCACCCGTGCGCAGATCCAGTTGCATCGTCCGGTTCGCCAGCCCGCCAACGTCCGCGGCCCACACCTTCAGCCCCTGGCGCGCCAGCAATTCCACCAGCACCTCATGATTATGCGCGCCGATGTTGAAATAGCCCGTCGCGTCCATGATCCGGCCCCCGCCCGCCGCATAGACCAGCAGGTTTTCTTTTTTCACGTCTAAATCGTCCGCGCGTTTAAGCAACTCCGCAAGCCCGGTGTTCAGAAACATTGCCGGATGCGCCTGGGCGCGGCGTGCATCGATGCTCGAATCCGGCAGCATTGCGTGCCATAAGCCGCCCGCCTTCGACACCGGATCATATATGGCGACTCCCATCCCGGAACCGAGAGGGTGCGTGTAGAGCAGCACGCTTCCGGCAGGGCGGACAACCAGATCGGCTATTCCAACCAGGCATTGTTCGGCTGCTTCGGTTCGTTCCTGTGCTACCATGCAACGTCAACGTGTTTGGTGCGCCGCCAAAACGGGCGCGGAAATACTTGCCCCATCCGTCGCTTCAAGCCGGTGAGGCAGGCTACCACTGCGTTTTCCAATTGAAAGTGCATTTTAAAGGCAATGCCTGTTTATCGGCGCAACCCATTCGCCTCTTGAGCCGCTTTGAAAACCGCGGACGCTTCGCCGCTTGGTAATATTAAATCAGACTCCGTTCAATCGCCCCGTCGATCTTTCCCGGTACAATCCATACTTATAATAAAATTTTCTTTCCCCGCCCTTCCGCCCTTCCGCCCGTCAGCGGGGCAAATATCTCCGCCCAACGCTGCCATTTTTGCCTAGCCCGGTTATTGCCGCCCCCGCAATCCCGGAAAATCCACCCATTTGCGCCCATTTTCATGCTTTTTCAGCCGTGGCATACCCTTTGCTCAACCCACCCCGGAACAGAATGAACCAATGAAAACCCTTGAAATTATTGAGCCTGAAAAGCGCGCTGTCAGCGGCGAAAATGTCATCCAGCTCCCTTTCGGCCTCCTCGGATTTGAGACGGTCAAAAATTACGTTTTGCTGTCCAACCCCGGCGAAGAGCCCTTCATGTGGCTTCAAATGCTGGACGGCACCCATCAGTCCTTTCTCGTCGTCTCCCCGTTCCTCGTTTCTCCCGAGTACCAGCCGGATATCGCCACGGAAGACACCGGGTTTCTTGGGCTGTCCAGTCCCGCCGATGCGCTTGTCGTCAACATCGTCACCCTGCGGGGCGGCGGCCAGGCCACGGTCAATTTGAAGGGGCCCATCGTCATCAACCGCCATACTCTCATCGGCAAACAGGTCATTCCCAATAATGTCGCGGAATTCACCTTGCGCCACCCGCTGCCGGTTGCCTGAACCCATGGGTTCTTTTCCTTTATGCTCATTCTCTCCCGCAAAGCTGGTGAAAGCATCGTTATTGACGGCCGGATCGTCGTGAAGATCGTTCGCGTCGAGGGAGACATGATCAAACTCGGCATCGACGCTCCCGCCGACGTGCCCGTGCATCGCCAGGAAGTTTACGAGGAAATTCAAAAGAACAACCGTGAAGCCCTGAACCAAAGCCGGCCCAAATTGCCGCGCCTTTCCGCCAATAAACCACCGCCCAAATCTCCCGCTGCCGCGGCTCCTGTCGCGGCGGCAGCGCCCGTTAAACCAAAAGCCGGCATCCCAACCACAAGGAAATAGACTATGGTCATCAATACCAACATGTCCGCGGAAACCGCGGCCACCAACCTGCAACGGAGCCAGTCCATGCTGGCCAAGTCCCTGGCCCGGCTCAGTTCCGGCTCCAAGCTCACCAGCCCCGCTGATGACGCCGCCGGGACCGCCGTTTCCACCCGCATGGAATCCCAGGTCAACCGCCTCAAGGCCGCCGAGTCCAACGTCGCCAATGCCGTCTCCTTTACCCAGACGCAGGACGGGTTCCTTCAGAAGATCGGCGGCGCCCTCGACCGCATGAGTGAACTTTCCATTTCCTCGCAGGACGCCACCAAGACCGACGCCGACCGCGCTCTCTATGACAAGGAATTCCAGACGTTGGCTGCCTATGTCACCAGCGCCTCGAACAAGGATTTCAACGGCGTCAGCCTGTTCAGCACCAACTCGCTCGCGGTGACCACCGACGGCGATGGAGGCAGCTTCACCATGAACGGGACTGATTTGAACTCCGCGACCTATACCACCGTGACTGCCAGCAATATCGGCACCACCCCTGCCGCCACCGCCGCCCTCGCCATCGTGAAGGCTGCCATTAATCAGCTTGCCGTTGACCGCGCCACCATCGGCTCCTATCAATCGCGGCTTCATTTCACCGCGGACCAATTGACCGTCACCGCGGAAAACCTCACCGCCGCAGACTCGCAGATCAAGGACGTGGATGTCGCGCAGGAAAGCACCCAATTTGCCCGCCTCAACATTCTTGTCCAGGCTGGCACCTCCATGCTCGCCCAGGCCAATCAAGTGCCTCAAACTGTTCTTAAGCTCCTGCAATAAACCGCGCTCATCCCACGAAATGAACACCAAAGTGCTCTTCATTTCGCATGACGCGCAGCCTCACGGCGCCCAGATTCTCCTGCTCCACCTGGTCCGGTGGATCGCCGCCCAGACCAGAATCATCCCGCACGTCCTGCTCAAACGTGACGGTCCCATGAGGAAGGATTTCGAGGCGGTCGCCGCTACCACCGTCTGGTCTCAGGCTGACCACGGCGCCCTCCTCCAAAAATTCCGCCGGGAGCATTACGACATCGTTTACTCCAACACCATCACCAATGGCGAACTGTTGGACACCCTCGCCCCGCTTGCCTGTCCCGTCATCACTCACGTTCACGAACTGGGTTACTGGATCGCCTACCGTTCCGGCGCGCTGAACAACGCCCAGGTCGTGCAACACACCGATTGCTTCATCGCCGCGTCCGGCGCCGTGGCCGATTGCCTCACCCAGACTCTCCGCCTTCAGCCGCAAAAAATATTCGTCGTCCATGAATTCGCGCTCACACGAAAGGAAACACCCGCCGCCGCGGCGCGCGGCCGTGCACGCGAAGAACTCAATATTCCCGCGGACGCCCTGGTCGTCGGTGGATCGGGCACGACGGATTGGCGCAAGTCGCCCGATTTGTTCGTTCAACTGGCCCGCGCGGTCAAAAACCGCCTGAACGGCCGCGCGGTTCATTTCGTGTGGGTGGGCGGTGATGCCTCCGGTCCCGAATTCGGCATGCTCTGGCACGATGTGCGCCGCCTTGGACTGGAGAATTGCGTCCATTTCGCCGGGCATCGCGAAAATCCGCGCGATTTTTTTGCGGGCTTCGACCTTTTTGCCCTCACCTCGCGCGAGGACCCTTATCCACTCGTCGTGCTCGAGGCCGCTGCGCTCGGCCTTCCCATTCTCGGGTTCGCGCAATCGGGCGGCGTCGGTGAATTCATCGAGCAGGACGCGGGCTTTCTCGCGCCCTACCTCGATATCGAGGCCATGGCGAAACACGCCGTCGAATTGCTCGCCAACCAGGACCTCCGGCGCGCCCTGGGCACCCGCGCCCGCGAGAAGTCCGCGCAACGGCACGACGTAAGCGTCGCCGCGCCGCGCATCGTCAATCTCATCGAGTGGGTCAAATTGAATCATCGGCTCGCGCGCGCCGAGTCCGCGCAGAAGGCCGCCGCATGATTCCTCCGGCGCACCGACCGCCTGCTTGGCCCGTAATATAAATATGAACGAATCAAACTTTTTCACCCGGCTCGAGTGGCGGGAGGATCGGATGGTTCTCAACGGCCAGATTTATCGTCTCCAGCATTTCACCGGCCCCTGGAGCGGCGGAAACGACCATTTTATTTTCTACAAGACGAAGGAACTTGTGGATCAATACCAGGCATTTTTTATTGAACATCCTGGATTTAAACCGGAGCAGGTCTTCGAACTCGGCCTTTGGGACGGCGGCAGCATGGTTTTCTGGTACGAACTCTTTCACCCTTCCAAACATGTGGGCGTGGACATTCAAAACAAACGGAACAGTCCGTGCTTCCAACGCTATCTTTCAGACCAACGGGTCCAGGACCGGGTGAAACCCTATTGGGCCGTTGATCAGGCGGACTCCGCGCGCTTGCGCCAGCTCTGGCAAACCGAGTTCGGCAAGCCATTGGACCTCGTGATCGACGACGCTTCGCACCTCTACGGCCCCACCAAAACCAGTTTTGAAACCCTGTTCCCCCTGCTGCGGCCCGGCGGGCTTTACCTCATTGAGGATTGGGCATGGGGACATTGGAGGGATTTCTTCGCGCCCGATCATGCTTGGGTCGCCGAACGGCCGCTAACAGCACTCATCCTCCATTTATTGGAAGCAGTCGGCACCGGCATGGGATTGATCCGCCGCCTGCACGTCTTCCAGGGCTTTGTCGTTGTCGAGCGCGGACCGGGCGTCGTAAATGGGGCCTTCTCCCTCGACAGCCAGATTCTCCGCCGCGATGAACCGGCTGAATTAAAATTCGCGGATTCAACGCCGGCAGCGCTCGAAACCCGGGAAACCTATGCCTGAAAGCAAACCCCGCCTGATTTCCTTTTATCTGCCGCAGTACCATCCCATCCGTGAGAACGACACGTGGTGGGGCAGGGGATTCACGGAATGGACGAACGTTGGCCGTGCCAAACCGCTTTTCAACGGGCACAACCAGCCCCGCGTCCCGGCGGATTTGGGATACTACGACCTGCGCCTGCCGGAGGCGCGCGCAGCTCAGGCCGCCATCGCCCGTGAATACAATATCTACGGTTTCTGTTATTATCATTACTGGTTCAATGGCCGCCGCCTTCTCGAACGTCCTTTCAACGAAGTACTCGCCAGCGGCAGCCCGGATTTTCCCTTCTGCCTCTGCTGGGCCAACGAAAACTGGACCCGCGCCTGGGATGGCCTCGAACGGGAGGTCCTCGTCGGTCAACGCTATGGCCCCCAAGACGATCTCGAACACATTCGCTGGCTCGCCAATGCTTTTCGCGACCCGCGTTATATCCGCGTTCACGGAAAGCCGCTTTTTCTCGTTTATCGCGTGGCCAGCCTGCCCGATCCGATGCAGACCGTTTCCATCTGGCGCGAGGAGGCGCGCAAACTCGGCATCGGCGAACTGTTCCTCTGCGCTGTGGAATCGCGCGTCGGCGGCACTCAATCCGTCCCTCCCGCCAGCATCGGTTTCGACGCCGCGGTCGAGTTTCAACCCGACGGCCTCTTTTTTCCCAAGCCCGTCCGCCGTTTGAACGACTATGGCGGTATCTTCGATTACCGCGCCATCGTCGAGCGCATGCTCCAAAAGCCCGATCCCGGCTACCTCCGATTCCCGTGCTTGACACCCGGCTGGGATAACTCCGCCCGGCGCAAGGAAAACCCCACCATCATCACCGGTTCCACGCCGGGACTCTACGAACAATGGCTGGAAACTGTCGTGCAGCGCCAGACCAGTGCGCAGCCGGAAGAAAACCTGATCTTCATAAACGCCTGGAATGAATGGGGCGAGGGCGCCTACCTCGAGCCGGATCAATCCTCGGGCCGGGCATATCTTGAAGCGACCAAGAGAGTGCTGGATCGCCAGATTGCGGCCATCGCGCCCGCCACTGTCACCCTTGCCAGTCCGCCGCGGCCCGCGCCGGCTGCTGCCGCGCCTGCGTCGGACGCGCCGCTGCTCAGCGTCTGCATCCCGGTTTACAACGGCAACAAATATCTTGAAGAATCCCTCCGCAGTGTTTTCGCGCAGACCTTCAAGGATTATGAATTGATACTCGTGGACGATTGTTCCTCCGAGGACCCGGCGCCAATCATCAAAAGAATCAACGATCCTCGAATCAAGTTTCATCGCAACGAAGTGCGCCAGGGATTGGTCGGCAACTGGAACCGGTGCGTCGAACTCGCCACCGGCAAATACGTCTGCGTCTTCCATCAGGACGACGTCATGCAACCTGAAAACCTGCGGCGAAAAATCGAGGCGCTCGAGCAATATCCCTCCGCCGGGTTCGCCTATTCGGACGCGCGGGTCGTCGAGGATGATCTGGCCGTTCGGCATGATGGCTGGTTCACCCCCACGGTGCCCAACGAAGACAAAATTTTCTCCGGCCGCGATTTTTTCGAGAAACTGGCCGCTGGCGACAACCTCGTATGCTGTCCCAGTGCGGTTTTCCGCCGGGCCACCTTTGACAAACTCGGCAAATTTGATCCCCAACTGCCCTACACCGCGGATTGGGAAATGTGGCTCCGCATGGCGTTGCAATTCGACGTCGCCTACCTCAAGGAGCCGCTGATCCTCTATCGCGTCCATGACAACAATGAAACGCACCGCTTCAAGGGTCTGAAGGAACTGGAACAAAGTTACCGCGCCAAGATGACGGCCCTGCGCAAAGGCGCGGACGGCCTTCCCAACGCCGCCGAAATCAGGAGGCGCATCGCGCGGACGGCCGCGGAGAGGGCGATCGCCGGGATCCGCAACAGCGGCCACGTCCGTTCGGTCAAGGATTTGAAGTCCTGGCTTGCTTTTGCTGTTGAAGCGCATCGTGAGAGCCTCGAAGAGGCCACCTTCGCCGCCGCCAGCGACTGGTTTCTCCAGGCGCTTGAGAGTTGCGCCGCGGTGCTCGTCGCCGATGATCGCGAGGAGGGATGGAGCGAACAGGAGGAGCAGCAATTTGCGCAGGCCCGGCAATTGGAAATCGCCGGCCGCGTCGTCGATGCGCTTCTCATTCTTGAGCGTCTCGCCGCCGTCAAACCCGCCTCGATCCGCCTCTGGTTCCAGCTTGGCCGCGCTCAGATGGCCGTGGGGCAGTTGTCCGCCGCCGAAAAATCCTGGTCGCTCGTTATTGCCCAAAGATCCAGCGACTGGCTCAAGTCCTTTCACGCTTTCGCCATGCGGGGCTCGGTTCATGAGAAACAGGGCCGCAAGTCTGATGCCCTCGCTGACTTCGCCCGTGGCGCGCAGCTTGCCTTGTACGAAGGCTGCCCCGACCTCGCCTGCGAAATTGACCAGTGGATGGTCCTGGCGTTCAAGGGAGAGCCGATCAAACAGAAAGTCGCGCTCACCAAGGACCAGCTCAGGAATTACGCGCAAATCAGCCGCGTGTTGCAGGCCATCGGATCGGAACTCGGAAGGGAAGGCCCCGTTAGTAGCTTCGAGTTCGAACAGGCCAACGCCGTGTGGCGCGACCTCTTGGCCGGACACGCCGATCACCAGCTTCTCGCCCGCCGGATCGCCGGGTTCGAGGCGGTCACCGGCGGATTGGCCAAACAACACCTGGAAAGATCCATCGAACGCGCCGATGACGCCATCCAGCGGCAGGTCGCCGCAGCCTGGACAAAACTTTCCGAGATCGTCAAACCCGGCACCCTCCCGCCGGCCATCGTTGAAACCTTTCGACCGAAATCCGCCGCCGCTGCTTCCTCCGGCCTCGAAGTCAGCATCATCATTCCCACTTTCAACCGCTTGGATATGACGCGGCGTTGTCTGGAGTCGCTCGCAAAACAAACGGGCAGATTGAACGTCGAAATCATTGTCGTGGACAACGCCTCGACTGATGGGACTGTCGAATTTTTGAAGAGCGAAGCGGACGCCAAACGTTTGCGCGCCGTCTTGAACACGGAAAACCTCGGCTTCTCCAAAGCCTGCAACTTGGGCGCGCGCGCCGCGGCAGGCCGGCATCTTCTCTTCCTGAACAACGACACCGAGGTGCAGCCCGGCTGGCTTGAGCCGCTCGTTGAAACCATTGATTCCGACGAAAACGTCGTGGCTGTGGGCGGCAAACTGCTCTTTCCCGACCGCACCATCCAGCATGCCGGCGTCGTCATTTTGGACGATAAAAAATTGCCCGACCCGCTCGTTGGCCGGCACATTCATTATCGCAAGCCCGAAGCCAGTCCGGAGGCAAACCAGCCCTGCACGTATCAGGCGCTGACCGCTGCTTGCGTTCTGATGAAGAAGGCGGCTTTTGAAAAAGTCGGCGGCTTCGACGAGGAATATTGGAACGGTTACGAGGACGTGGACCTCTGCTTCAAGCTCCAGCAGGAGGGTGGGGTCCTGGTTTATCAGCCGCAAAGCGTCGTGCTCCACCACGAGTCCCAGAGCGGGCCGGAACGCTTCCGGCAGGTGGCCCAAAATATCCAGCGCCTGCACCGGAAATGGCTCGGCAAAATCACGCCGGATTACCTGGTCGCCGCGGACGGCTCCGTTTCGCCCACCGCCGCCAACAAGATCGCGCCCTACACCGCGGAGCCGCCCGCCGCCGCGCCCGTCGCGTCCATAATCATTCTCGCGCACAACCAGCTCGAGCATACGCGCCTCTGCCTCGACAGCATCCGCGCGCACACTCCGTTGCCCCACGAGTTGATTCTTGTGGACAACGCCTCCACCGACGGCACGCCGGAATATTTTCGTTCGCTCGCGGCGCAACAAAACAACGCCGTCATCATCAAAAATTCCCGCAATCTCGGCTTTGCCGCCGGCAATAACCAGGGTCTCGCCGTCGCCAAAGGCGAGTGCGTCGTCCTCCTCAATAACGACACGGTCGTCACTGCGGGCTGGCTGGAGAAAATGCTCGCCGCCCTCCAACGTCACCCGGACAACGGCGTCGTCGGGCCTATGTCCAACTATGTCGTCGGGCAGCAACTCATCTCGGATGTCGCTTACCCCGGTCTCGCGGAATTGCCGAAGTTCGCCGCTGAATGGTCCCGGTCCCACGCCGGTCAAACCCAGGAAATCAATCGCGTCGTGGGGTTCTGCCTCCTCGCGCGCCGCTCGGTCATCGACCGCATCGGTGGCCTGGATGAACAATTTGGCAGCGGCAATTTCGAGGACGACGACTTCTGCCTCCGCGCCAGCCTCGCTGGTTTCAAGATTTGCGTCGCGCAGGATGCTTTCATCCACCACACCGGCAGCCAGACTTTCAAGGGCGCGAAGATCGATTATCGCGAAAGCATGCTCCGCAACTGGAAGCTCTTCAAAACCAAATGGGCCATGCCAGCCGACGCCCCCATCGAAAACGGCTACCGCGTCCCGTCGTCCCTGCCGTCTGGCCTTTCTCTCAAGGTGAACCTGCCGGAACCGCGCCAGCCTCACGCTTCCTCCGCCCATGGCGGTCATCGGCCCTCCGCCACCGCCGCGCCGAAACCCCCGCGCAAGTCGGCGCCCCTCATCCTGCCGCCCTGCGCTCTCCTCGGCCATCTCGCCGAAGCGCGCGAATTGCTCAAAAAGAAAAAACTCGACGCCGCCTGGGCCGCCACGCTCTCCGCGATCAACGCCCGTCCCTATCATCCCGAGGCCGCCTTGCTCCTCGCGGAAATTGCCCAGGCCGCCGGCGATTCCGTCTCCGCCCGGCATTGCGCCCAGCACGCGCGCAATCTCGCGCCTGAATGGAAGCCCGCCAGACAATTCCTCAAGGGCAACCTTCGCGGCAACAACAAGCACGACTGGCTCGTCCTGCCCGCCGCAATTTCGAATTCGCAAACCAAAACCGCCCCGCGCCTTTCCGTTTGTCTCATCACGAAAAACGAGGAAAAGTTTCTCGCCCAATGCCTCGCTTCTGTTCGCGAACTCGCCACCCAGATCGTCGTCGTGGACACCGGTTCCACCGACCGCACCGTCGAGATCGCGAAACAATTTAATGCCACCGTCCATTCCCTCGCCTGGAACGATGATTTCTCTGCCGCCCGCAACGAAGCCCTTCGCCACGCCACCGGCGACTGGGTCCTGGTGATTGACGCCGACGAGGAACTCCTGCCCGAACACCGCCAGACCATTCTGTCGGAAATGCAGGCCGCCTCCGTCATCGCCTGGCGCCTCCCCATCATCGACGTGGGCCGCGAAGCAGAAGGGTGCAGTTACGTCCCCCGCCTTTTCCGCAACGCCCCCGCGCTCTTCTTTGTTGGCCGCGTCCATGAGCAGATTTTCACCAGCCTCGAAGTCCGCCGCCAGGAATGGGGCCTCGAAAACCGCCTCGGCAAATCCGCCCTCCTTCACCACGGTTACACCAAGGAAGTTGTCGCCGACCGCAACAAAATCGAGCGCAACCTCCGCCTCCTCAAACTCGCCGTCGAGGAATTGCCCGGTGAACCCAACCTCGTCATGAGCCTCGGCCTGGAACTCGTCCGTTCCGGCCAGTTGGACGCCGGCCTCGAGCAATACTGGCAGGCCTTCATGCTCATGTCCGCGTTGCCCGCCGCCCAGGTCGTTCCCGAGTTGCGCGAGACCCTCCTCACCCAGTTGTCCACGCACCTCATGGCTGCCCGCCGTTTCCCGGAAATCATCCAGCTCTGGCAGGCGCCCTTCGCCCTGTCCGGTGGCCTCACCGCCTCGCAACATTTTCTGCTCGGCCTTGCGCACCTCGAACTCAAGCAACCCGCCGAAGTCGCCGAACAAATGCGCCAGTGCATCGCCAAACGCGACCGTCCCGCCCTGTCGCCCATCAACGCCGAAATCCGAAAGGCCGGTCCCAACCACTGCCTCGCTCTCTCGCTTGTCGCGTTGAAACAAATGCCCGCGGCGGAGTCGGCCTTCCTCGCCGCGCTTGCCGACGACCCCGCGTCCCACCCCGCGCGCTTCGACTTCGCCCGGTTTCGCTTTGACCAGGGCCAGCCCCTTGAAGCGCTGAACCTGCTCAACGACCTCGTCGCCAGTCATTCCGATGACCCGCAACTCTGGCAGTTCGGCGCGCAAATCGCCCTGAGCCACCCCGACTTTCTCGAGTTCGCCCGCGATTGGACCGGCGAAGCCATCAAGCACCATCCCGACCATCCCGCGATCGTGCTCCAGCGCGCCGAGGCTCTGCTGCTCAACTCCGACGTCGAGCCCGCCCTGCCTTTGTTGAAAAAGGCCCACTCGCCCAAAAACGCCCGGCACCTCGCCGCCCTCGTCCTCTGCGAATTTCTCACCCGCCAATGCCACCGCAGTTTCCCGCCCGCCGACGAGAAATCCGTCAGCCAGGAATTCCTGAAATGGTACCGCCAGTTGATCAACGTCCGCGCCCACGGGCTCGTCAACCAGATCAACGAAGGCATCGACAATCTCCGCCCCATCCTTCCCACCTTTGTGACCATGTTCGAAGCCGCCATGAAGGAAGTCGAACACACCACCCCCGCTTGATCTGCTTCCGGGGAGCGCGACCGTCCCGGCCGCTCCAGTCGGCGTCTCGCCGACTGTTCCTAATCCGCACCAGCCACGGGCGCATCTTGACACTGCCCCCGATTGCAACCTGATTGGAGCGCGGCGTTTACGCCGCTTCACTGTTCGGAAGCCCGCAGGCCAATTGTTTCACCGATGTGATTCGAACACGGACGCGGCCTGAAGGCCGCGCGCCGGGGGCAGTGCGCGGATGTGCCCACCAGCCACGAAGTGGCCCTTCGCGTATAGCGTTTTTCGAATATTACCCCCAGAATTGCCGTTCCCCACT
>Ga0137403_10006502_pt1 | contig 13374 bp, 13 predicted proteins | sample CZOMad2_1_16fung_FD_122057 | JGI IMG/M metagenome (GOLD analysis project Ga0137403, IMG submission 122057) | Vadose zone soil fungal communities from Angelo Coast Range Reserve, California, USA - CZOMad2_1_16fungal (Hybrid Assembly) | ecosystem: Environmental > Terrestrial > Soil > Vadose zone... | reverse complement strand
CAGGTTCTTTGCGTGACCCACTTGCCGCAGATCGCGACTTTTGCGGATCAACATTACCTGATCGAAAAGCGAGAGAGTGCGGGCCGGGCCAAGACCACGGTCCGGTTGATCACGGACCACGAGCGCACCGAAGAAGTGGCGCGGATGCTCTCCGGGGCCAGGGTGACGGAGACTTCGCGGAAGCATGCGGAACAGATGATCAAAGCGAACGGGTGATCCTCACGACATGGCCTCCCCACTCACCGCTTGAAACTACCATTCACTGCTAATTCCCGACCTATCAGCGCCTTACATTGACCGGGAGTGCCATTTTCGATACCCTAGAAACAATCACCCCAAGGAAACGTGTACCCTAGAGTCGGGGGAATTGCATTGTCTGAAAGCAAGACGCTATTGCTGCTGAAGCCGCGTGGGTTCTGTGCCGGAGTGGTGCGGGCCATTGATATTGTCCGGATCGCGCTCGAAGCCTTCGGTCCGCCGATCTATGTTCGCAAAGAAATTGTCCACAACCGGTTTGTGGTGGAGGAGCTCCAGCAAAAGGGCGCCATTTTTGTGGACAGTGTGACCCAGGTTCCGGAGGGCGAGCGGGTCATCTACAGCGCGCACGGGGTATCTCCCGAAGTGCGGCAAAAGAGCAAGCTGCGTAAGCTTCGCGTGCTTGACGCGACCTGTCCCCTGGTCACGAAGGTTCACGTCGAAGCCGTAAAGTTCGCGCGGGAGGGGTATTCGCTAATCCTGATAGGCCACCGCGATCACGATGAAGTCATTGGAACGATGGGTGAGGCGCCGACGGTTACGCAAGTTGTCGGGTCACCCGCAGAAGTTGACTCCGTCGCTGTGCCCGATCCGAACCGGGTCGCCTATCTGACCCAGACCACCCTCAGCCTGGACGAAACTCGCGACATCATCGCGGCGCTGCGCAAGAAGTTCCCGAACATCAAGGGACCGGCGGCGCAGGACATTTGCTATGCCACGGAAAACCGTCAGGTAGCGGTGAAGCACGTGGCTTCTGACGCCGACCTGCTGCTGGTGGTCGGGTCGGATAACAGTTCCAATTCGAAACGGTTGGTGGAAGTGGCCCGCGCGCTGCGTACCGACGCGCATCTGATCGACAATGACCGCGATATCCGCCCTGAATGGTTGGTAGGTGTGAGGACAGTTGCCTTGACGGCTGGGGCTTCGGCTCCGGAGCATCTTGTGGAGGAAGTCGTGAAGTACCTTGGCACACAGGGTTTTGACAACATCCAGGAGCTCGAGATTATGCCGGAGAACGTCCGCTTCGGACTGCCGCCGGAGATCGTGGAAGCCATCGCCGCGGCGCCGGCCAGCGCCTCTGTGGAGTCGTAATGGAAGATTACTCCCCCTCAAGTTCGGCCTCTGTGCCGCAGATGCGTTTCGGAAAAATTGATGACCTGGGGAGCCGTGTTGCAGTCGGCATCGACGCCGCGCGCAGATTTCTCTTCTCGCAACAGCACGAAGAAGGCTATTGGTGCGGAGAGCTCCAAGCCGACACCACGCTCGAATCGGACTACATCCTACTGCACTCCCTGTTCGGCACCGGGACGCCGGAGCGCTTCGCGAAGGCAGCGCGTTACATTCTCAACCACCAGAATGCAGACGGCGGTTGGAGTATCTATGCCGCTGGGCCATCGAACATCTCGGCCTCGGTGAAGGCATATTTCGGGTTGAAGCTGGCAGGCTTCAAGGCGGACCATCCCGCTATGGCCAGTGCTCGCAGGAGGATCCTGGAGATGGGTGGAGTGGCCGAGGTCAACACCTTCACCAAGATCTATCTCTGCTTCTTCGGACAGTACGACTATGACGCTGTGCCGGCGATCCCGCCCGAGATCGTGCTGTTTCCGAACTGGTTCTGGTTCAACATCTACGAAATTTCTTCGTGGTCACGCGCCATCCTGGTGCCGCTTTCGATTTGTTACGCGAAGAAGCCGTTCAAGAAGATTCCTGACGAGATGGGCGTCGAGGAATTGTTCGTCGGTGGGCGCGATAAGTCGCGCATGCATCTGCACTGGGACAAGAAGATGTCCTGGCGCAATTTCTTTCTCATTCTGGATCGCGTTACTCATTGGGCCGAGCGAGTGCATATTCGACCGCTGCGTACGATTGCGCTGCGCAAGGCCGAGAAATGGATGCTGGAACGCTTCGAGATGAGCGATGGGCTGGGCGCGATTTATCCGTCGATGATGAATGCAATCATCGCACTGCGCTGCCTGGGCTACTCGGTGGACGATCCACAGGTCATTCGCGCACTCGACGAGTTCGAGAAACTGGGCATTGAAGAAGAGGACACTTTTCGCATGCAGCCCTGCATGTCACCAGTGTGGGATACGGCTTATGCGCTCTTTGCGCTCGGTGAAGCCGGCATTCCGGCGAACGATGCGCGTCTGGTCAAGTGCGCAGACTGGATTTTGCAGAAACAGGTGCGCACCGTCGGCGACTGGAAGGTCAAGAATCCTGAGGGCCAGCCTGGCGGATGGTACTTCGAGTTCAACAACGAGTTCTATCCAGACGTGGACGATAGCGCCATGGTCTGTCTCGGGCTAAGCCGCGTCGAGCACCCGAACGGACGCTATCAGCGCGAATCGGTGCAGCGCGCCATTGACTGGATCTTGTCGATGCAGTGCAAGAACGGCGGCTGGGCGTCGTTCGACAAAGACAACGACCGCATGGTCTTTCAGTACGTGCCCTTCGCCGATCACAACGCGATGCTCGACCCGCCGACAGTTGACATCACGGGACGCATCCTCGAATGCCTGGCGACCTATGGTTACGACAAAAGCCATCCGGCGGTGAAGCGGGCGCTGAAGTTTATCCGTAACGAGCAGGAGCCTGATGGGAGCTGGTTCGGACGCTGGGGCGTGAATTACATCTACGGCACCGCGCTGGTGTTGCGTGGCCTGGAAGCGATGGCGGTCGACAATCACGAACCCATGGTTCAGCAGGCGGCCGAGTGGTTGCGCATGGTTCAGAATGCCGATGGCGGCTGGGGCGAGACGGTTGGGTCGTATGACGATCCAAGTCTGAGAGGCACCGGGGACAGCACCGCGTCGCAAACGGCGTGGGCGATCCTGGGTTTGTTGGCCGCCGGCGACACTCGCAGTGATTCCGTGGCGCGAGGTATTGCGCATCTGTTGCGCACCCAGAAAAGAGACGGCTCCTGGGACGAGCCATTCTTTACCGGCACAGGGTTCCCGCGGGTGTTCTACCTGGCCTACCACCTCTATCGCCAGTACTTCCCGCTGCTCGCGCTGACGACGTATGCAAAGGTGATGAAGGCCAGCAGTTAGCTCTTAGCTCTTAGCTTTGAATCACCGTTGCCGTTTGGTGGCCGGGCCCACATTGACGGAAGCACAAGCTAAATGCCAAGAGCTAACGGCTAAATGCTCGCTTTTGTTACTGGCGCCACGGGATTTCTCGGCAGTCATGTCGCTCGCGTTCTGGCCGAACAGGGAGCGCAACTGCGGCTGTTGGTGCGGCCCACCAGTGATCTGCGCAATATCGCCGACTTGAATGCCGAGCGGGTCGAGGGGGATCTACGAGATCCGGCGTCGATTGAAAAGGCTCTCGCGGGATGCGACGCTCTGTTCCACGTTGCGGCCGACTACCGGCTGTGGGTGCAAGATCCGGAGCAGATGTACCGCTCGAATGTGGAAGGCACGCGTGCGCTGCTTGAGGCGGCACGCAGGCAGGGTGTGCGCCGTGTGGTGTACACGTCGAGTGTGGCCACCATGGGCTTCAGTTCCAACGGAGCGCTGGCGGACGAGAACAGTCCCGTTTCTCTCGCGGACATGATCGGACACTACAAGCGGTCGAAGTTCATGGCGGAGCAAGTGGCGTTTGAAGCGGCGCGGTCGGGAGTCGACGTGGTCGTGGTCAACCCGACGACACCGATTGGTGAGCGTGACCTTAAGCCGACTCCGACGGGAAGAATTGTGGTGGACTTCCTGAAGCGGAAGTTTCCCGCCTATGTGGACACAGGCTTGAACCTGGTGGACGCGACAGATTGCGCGCGCGGCCACATCCAGGCTCTGGAGAAGGGAAGAGCGGGAGAGCGCTACATCTTGGGCGGAGAAAATCTTACGCTAAAGGAGATTCTCGACCGGTTGGGTGCAATCACAGGATTGCCATCGCCGAAGGTGAAGCTGCCCTATGTCTTCGCTTTGGCTGCCGGAGTGGTCGATGAAACCGTGACCGGACGCATATTGGGTCGCGAACCACGCGCGACGATAGACGCGGTCCGCATGGGGCGCAAGAAGATGTTTATAACTTCGGCGAAGGCTGAACGGGAGTTGGGCTGGCGATCTGTTCCCGTGAATGACTCTTTACGGCGGTCGGTAGAGTGGTTTCGCGCCAACGGATATGCATAGGATTGCGATCGTCGCCGCCATGGAGCGGGAAGTGGGGCCGTTGATCCAAGAGTGGAAGGTTCGCGAAGTTGAACACAGCGGGCGACGTTACAAACTCTTTGAAAGCGAGGAAGCGTCGCTGATATGCGCCGGAATCGGTCCAGAGGCTGCGCGACGCGCAACCGAGGTAATGATTCAGGAAGTCCGGGCACCTCACATTTTGTCGGTGGGTTTTGTGGGCGCTCTGGATCCGGTGCTGAGAGTCGGAGAAGTTTTCGAACCCCGGACGGTGATTAACGCGGCAGACGGCTCCCGGACCGACACCGGGTGCGGCCAGGGAACGCTCGTGAGTTTCAATACGGTAGCCGGACGCGAGCAGAAAGAGAAGCTGCGCGAAGCGTACTCCGCAGCAGCGGTGGACATGGAAGCTGCGGCGGTGGCTCAAGGTGCCGAATTGCGCGGCGTCCGCTTCAGTGCGCTGAAAGTGGTGTCAGACGAGGCAGGCTTTGTTATGCCGCCCGTGGAAGATTTTATTGCGGCGGATGGGAACTTTCGTAGCGCGCGTTTCGCCCTCCATGTAGCAATACGGCCCTGGTTGTGGGGCGGGACGGTTGCGCTCGCCCGGAACAGCGCGCGGGCGAGTAAGGCCCTGTGCGCTGCCTTGGAACAGCACCTGAGCCGCCGGGCAACTGAAAGAATTGCAGAGCATCGGTAGGAGGAACGTGTCTCGTTGGATGTTGGTTGTGTTCTTGGTGAGTGTCGGAGGCTTTTGCCTTGCCGATGACGCAGGCAAACGCGTGTACTCCGAGTCATTCAAGAAAGGCGCCACTCAGGTGACGGAGCAGACACTGGACGTGACGCTCACTCCTGACCATGCCAGGCAGGACTTCAGGGTCTTAGACTCTTTGCGCAAGCCACGCTATACGCTCCGTTTCGTTCCAGATATTCAGGCGGGCGACACAAAAATTCTCGGCTGGTTCGTGAGATTGGCGGATGCGCGTCATAAGATCTACGACAGTGTGCTTCCAGCGTCTCAGGACTTGGCGCGAGATCCCCAGCAGTTCTGGTGGCTCGATGCCCGGCAGTATTCCAAAACGCCGCTTCAGGCTCAGCGCGTCTTCAAAGTGGAACAGTTTTATTGCGTAATGCAGGTGAAAGATGTGAAGCGGCTGTTACCTGGCCAGCCATATTTGAATCAAATGGATGTAGCCGTGCACTTCACGAATACGAAACCGTAGCCGAAATGCCAGGGATTCTTTCCAAATCGACCGCGGTAGTTGAGACGCAAACGATTCCGTCCACCATGAAGGCCGCGGTTTATCGCGGTCTCAATGACGTGCGCCTGGAGGAAGTGCCGGTTCCCGAGATCGGGCGCGGCGAGATGCTGGTGCGCGTGCACACTTGCGGGATCTGCGGGACGGATCTCAAGAAGATCTCGACCGGCTCGCACTCGGCGCCGCGTATCTTCGGGCACGAAACCTCAGGAGTAGTCGCTCGTGTCGGTGAGGGCGTGCGGAAGTTCAGCGTCGGCGATCGTGTCGTGGTTTTCCACCACATCCCCTGCCGCGAGTGCTATTACTGTCGCACGAAGACGTTCGCGCAGTGCCAGACCTACAAGAAAGTCGGCTGCACGGCAGGATTCGAGCCCTCCGGAGGCGGTTTTGCCGAGTATGTGCGGGTCATGGATTGGATCGTCGAGAAGGGTACGGTAGCAATCCCCGACGGCGTCAGCTTCGAGCAGGCCTGCTTTGTGGAGCCCGTAAACACTTGCATGAAGGGTATCCAGACGCTCCATTTGGAACCAGACGAAGCAGTGCTAGTGATGGGACAAGGCCCGATTGGGCTAATCCTAGCGGTACTGGCCAAAAAGGCTGGGGCCCGCGTGATTACTTCCGATTTGTATCCGGCGAGGCTTACAATATCTAGAGAACTCGGGCTCGACCTGACAATCGACGCTTCGCAGGCGGATACGGTTCGTACGATCCGCGAGATGACTGAAGGACGTGGGGCTGACGCGGTAATTCTGGCGGTCGGCGGGACGACCCTCATCCGGCCTGCGATGGACGCAACCCGTCCGGGAGGTCGTGTTTTGTTGTTTGCACAAACGGTTCGCGGCGAGGCGACCATTGATCCCGCAGCGGTCTGTGTGGACGAGAAGACGCTATTGGGATCCTATAGCGCATCCGTGGAATTGCAGGAGCAGTCGGTAAGATTTGTGATGAACCGCGAAATGGATCTGGAGCAATTGATCAGTCACCGCTTCCCGCTGAGCGAGAGCGTGGAAGCGCTCCATCGGGCTGCCCATCCTCAACCGGACTCGATGAAAATCGTCATACAGCCGGGCAGCGCGTGGGAAGGACGTTCATTGTGAATGGCAAAATGACGGCGGCCGTTCTCTACGGCAAGGAAGATATCAAGATCGAAAGAGTGCCCATCCCGCGGGTCGGCGATGGCGAGGTGCTGGTGAAAGTACAGGTGGCACTCACCTGCGGCACCGACTTGAAGGTTTACCAGCGCGGCTATCACGCGCGCATGATTGTCCCTCCTGCTCTCTTCGGACACGAACTGGCTGGCACCATTGAAGAAGTGGGGCCTGGGGTGCGAGGTTTCAAGAAGGGCATGCGAGTGGTGGCGTTGAATTCCGCGCCCTGCGGTTTGTGTTTTTACTGCTCCAAGCATCAAGGCAATCTTTGCGAAGATCTGTTGTTCAACAATGGCGCCTATGCGGAGTACATCCGCATTCCGAGGCGAATCGTCGAAACCAACATGCTGGTGGTCCCTTCGCAGGTGAGTTTCGAAGATGCCGCCATGACCGAACCGCTGGCCTGCGTGCTGCGTGGATTGCATGAGACCGGAGTCGAGATTGGCGACACGGTGACGGTAATTGGTGGCGGCCCGATCGGATTGATGTTCGTGCAGGTTGCCAAGGCCATCGGCTGCAACGTGATCGCGGTGGTGAAGCGCGATTCGCAAGTTTCTCTGGCACGGCGCAAGGGCGCGCAAGAAGTTGTCCAGATCGGCCAGGTTAGCGACGCCATCGAGGCCGTGCGAGGTCTGACCGCCGAAAAGCGTGGCTCGGACGTGGTCATTGAAGCTGTGGGCCGTCCCGAGGCGTGGGAATGGGCTGTACAGATGGTGCGCAAGGGCGGCACCGTCAACTTCTTCGGAGGCTGTGCTGCCGGAACCAAGGTGCAGCTCGATACCAATCGCTTGCACTATTCCGAGATCACGCTAAAGGCGACGTTCCACCATACCCCGGAGACCGTCCGCCGGGCGTTTGGATTGATCACCGAAAGGAAAGTGCGGGGCACGGACTACATCACCGGCGAAGCTCCGCTTTCGCGGCTGCATGACGTTCTGCGGCACATGCTGAACCGCAACGGCGATATCAAGACCGCAATCATTCCCGGACACTAGGGCGCCATGTGGCAATAATCCCTGTGGCCCTCTGTGTCCTCTGTGGTAAAAGAATTTAATTTCCAATGACTAGCACCGCCCATCTCGTGACGGTTCCGCCTTCCACAGGATGGAGCGCGCTTCCTCCGGAGTACGCGATTCCGGAAGCGGCGCCTTCCGAGGCGGCCGCTCGCGAATACTGCCGGCGGCTGGCTCGCGCTCACTACGAAAATTTTTCGGTCGCGACCTGGTTTCTGCCGGCACGCCTGCGCCAGCATTTCTTTAATGTCTATGCCTATTGCCGGATCTCAGACGATCTCGGCGACGAGGTGGGCGACAGCGCGGCAGCCCTGCAACTTCTTGATCAGTGGGGAGGCGAGTTGAACGCCTGCTATGACGGCCATCCCCGGCACCCGGTGTTTGTCGCGCTGGCTGAGACTGTGCGGATGTTTGAAATTCCCAAGCAGGAGTTCGCCGACCTGCTCACCGCCTTCCGCCAGGATCAAACAGTCACGCGCTATGAAACATTCGTGGACCTGCTAGGCTATTGCCGGTACTCCGCGAATCCTGTCGGCCACCTGGTGTTGTATCTGTGTGGGTACCGCGACGACGAGCGCCAGCGCCTTTCTGACTACACCTGCACGGCATTGCAACTCGCCAATTTCTGGCAGGACGTCAGCGCGGACTATGCCAAGAGCCGCATCTATCTTCCGCTCGAGGATCTGCTCCGCTTCGGCGTGAGCGAAGAGGAAATCCGCGCCGGGCGTAACACCCGAGCTTTCCGCGAAATGCTGCGCTTTGAAGTCGAGCGCGCGCGGGAGTGGTTTACACAGGGGTTGCCGCTCGCATCCAAAGTAAGCCGGGAACTTGCTATCGATATTGAACTATTCAGCCGCGGGGGCCTGGAAATACTGAACGCAATCGAACGCCAGGACCATGCGGTTCTGGGGCGTCGGCCCGCCATCTCGAAGACTCGCAAGCTGGCGCTGGTCGCTCGCGCTGCGCTGGGGAAGCTGCTATGAGTGCCGCCGTGGGGAATGCGCCCGTGCAATTTTCGCCGACGTCGTCTCAACTCGACGTCGCTTATTCGGTTTGCCGGCACATCGCCCGTTCGGCCGCCCGAAATTTCTATTACGGCTTTGCCGTCCTGCCGCGACCCAAACGCAATTCGCTCAGCGCGGTGTATGCGTTCATGCGGCGCTGCGATGACATTGCCGACGACAACACCCTCAGCTTCTACGAGCGGCGCAACAAGCTGGCGGAGTGGCTTGATACTGTGCATCGCGCGCTCGCCGGCTATCCGATCGACGACGCCCTATTGCTGGCTCTGGCCGATACCCAACGCCGCTACCAGATCCCCATCGGACTGCTCGATCAGCTTGCCTACGGCACGGCGGCGGACGTCGAGCAGGAGCCCGGTCCGTCCGAGCACACGGGAATTCTCACCCCTCGCTATCGTACATTCGAAGAACTGCAGCAGTATTGCTACGGCGTTGCCTCGGTAGTGGGACTCGTCTGCATCCGGATCTTTGGCTATCGCGATCCAGCTGCCGAACCGCTGGCCGAGAAGTGCGGGCTGGCCTTTCAGCTCACCAACATCGTTCGCGACGTCAAAGAAGACGTCGCCATGGGCCGCCTCTATTTTCCGGAGGAGGATCTGGCTGAGTTCGGCCTCTCGGCTGCCGACTTCGGCGTTCCCGATGCCGGCCGCATACGTCCTCTGCTGGCGAAGCAGGCGGAGCGAGCACGTGAGGGTTACCGTGCCGGCGAAGAGTTGATCCCGCTGGTCAATGAAGACAGCCAGCCTGCACTCTGGGTGCTGATTACGATTTACCGGCGTCTCCTCGAGAAAATCGCATCTCGCCAATACGACGTCTTCAGCGAGCGCATCGGCCTGAGCGTTCGCGAAAAGCTCACGATCCTGGGCAAAGGATACGTGAAGCGTCTGTTGTGATGAACTCTCCGCCGACCCACGGTTCCAGCGTCGCCATCGCTGGAGGCGGTTTGGCTGGACTGGCCGCCGGCTGCGCCCTTTCGAGTGCCGGATTCCGCGTGACCTTGTTCGAGCGCCGTCCGTATCTGGGCGGACGAGCCTCTTCCTATCAGCATCCTGGGACAGGCGAGATTGTGGACAACTGCCAGCACGTGCTGCTGGGCTGCTGCACGAACCTGATCGATTTCTATCGCCGCACCGGCGTCGCAGACAAGATCCGCTGGTATGACAGCTTGACATTTCTGGAGCCGGGAGGCCGCGCTTCGGTGATTAAGCCCTCGGCGTTGCCGGCCCCTCTGCATGCTGCGCCGTCCTTTCTGCGGGCTGACTGCCTTACCCTGGCGGACAAGCTTGCCATTGGCCGCGTCATGGCTGTGCTAGCGCCCGCCGCTCCCGTAGAGCGCGGAGAGACGTTTCTTGCCTGGTTGAAGCGGCACGGACAGACCGAGCAAGCGATCGACCGCTTCTGGAAGACGATCCTCGTCAGCGCCCTCAACGAAGACCTCGACCAGATCTCCGTTCCGTATGCTGCGCAGGTGATCCGCGAATCGTTTCTGAAGTCTGCCGCTGCCGGACGCATGGGAGTGCCCACCGTTCCCCTCACGGAGTTATACGGTTCTGCGGGTGATGCGATTCGAGATCGTGGCGGAGATGTACAGTTCCGCGCGGGGATCGAATCATTTCGAGCCCAAGCTTCGGACGTGACGATCGTCGTCAATGGACAGGAGCAGAAGTTCGACTACCTGGTGCTGGCGGTTCCATTTGACGTTCTGGCGCGAATACTGCCTGACTCGCCCGCGTCCGCTCCGCTGGCAGAGATGCTGAGTCACTTTACGACCTCACCGATCACGGGCATTCATCTCTGGTTCGACCGGGTCATCAGCGACCTCGATCATGCCGTGCTGCTCGACCGGACGATTCAGTGGATGTTCCACAAGTCGCGGCTGATTGAAGCACGGGAAGCTCGAGAGAACGGACAAGGCAGCTATGTTGAACTGGTCGTCAGCAGTTCGAAAAGCCTGGTCGAAAAGTCGCGCGGCGAGATTGTGGAGTTGACGTTGAGAGAGTTAGGCGAATTTTTTCCCGCCGCCCGGGAAGCGAAGTTGCTGAAATCCACTGTGATCAAGGAAGTGCACGCAACCTATTCGCACCGGCCAGCAGTGGATCAACATCGTCCCAGACCTGAAACAGCCTGGCCGCGGGTGTTTCTGGCGGGCGACTTTGTGGCTACCGGATGGCCTGCCACGATGGAGGGCGCCGTCCGCAGCGGCTATTTGGCGGCGGAATCGCTGGCGCGCGTTGCCGGAAGCGCGACCGCAAGATTTCTCGTTCCCGACCTTCCCGGTAGCGGCTTCATGCGGCTGTTTGGATGAGCTTTCCTGAGCCGAAGGCCCCCAGCGCCTTTGGTGATCGGCGTTTGCCACCATTCGCTTCAGTTACGTTGGTTTCCGATTCGCATCACTTCATGGCCATTCTAAAGTTCCGTAACCGCGAATACGATCTCTATAAATAGTCATGCAGGGGCTGAATCCAGAAAAGCGGTTGCTGCCTTACGACGATCGTCGTCGTTGCCCGCGATTTAGTTGTGGCGGTCTGGCAAAGATCCTATGCCTACCGTCGGACGGCATCTATCTCGCGGGCAAGGTCCGCGACCTGAGCCTGAACGGATGCGGCATCGAAACTGTTTCGCCCCTCGAGTGTGGGGCTCGTGCTGAGATTCTGTTGCAGGTGAGTGACACTTCCTTCCGAGCCATCGGCCAAGTCAAGGCGGTGCGTGGACCCGGTGGAATCGGAATGGAATTTATTCAGCTCAGCACCGGTGGACAAGAGATGCTGGTGGAACTCCTCCGGGAACTGGCGAGGCAGCAGGCGATTGCGACCACCCTGCAAGCCGCCCGCCGGGAACCGGGTCCAGAACAGTGGGACGAGATCCGGGCGGCGCTGCTGAAGGAAAGCCGTCCGATGCTCGGCAGAATCGTGGCTTCGGAAGTGAGCCCGCTGGTTGTGGATCGCTCTGCTTTGAACGTGGAAGAAGAATCGAAAGTGATACCGCTGGACTTCTTCATCTAGAACCATGCTGCTCGGCGCGGGCTTCTAAATCGCCATCAGCGCAACGCCACCCGCGACCAGGAGCGCCGCCAGCATTCGGCGACGGCCCACTCGCTCATGCAGGAAGAGACGCGCTGCAAACGCGTTAGCAACAAAGGTCAGGGAAGCGGAAGCGGGGACAACCAGGCTCAAATCTCCCCACGAGAGGCCGAAGAGCAGACTGTAGAAGGCGATTCCCATAGCCACCAGGCCGAGGAAGAATGTCGGCGTCGCGAGTACACGCGCGATCACCTTCAGCAACCCGTGCCGTTTCCAGAGTTCACCCACGTCCCCAACTTTCTTCATTGCGTGAGACAGCAGAATGTCCCCGGTGGTCGAAGCGATAACGATCAGTCCGATTGCCGCCCAGGTGTAGGCCTCTTTCACGATTGGGCCTCCTGCTGCGAGATGACGTCGGTAGCGAGTTTGCGAGAAGGCGTGAGAGACGGTCCTGCCGCGACAAAGCCGACCCCCGCGGTGATCAGCGCAATGCCCATCCAGCGCGCCGGAGAGATCGCTTCATGGAATCCGAAGCGCCCCGCCAACGCAACCAGCACATATCCCAGCGAACTGGCGGGAAGCACGTAAGTGAGATCGGCCCATGAAAGGGCCGACATGTAGGAAGCGAAAAAGGCCAGCAGCAGTAGGATTCCACAGGCCACCCACGGATCAAGGATAGCGAGGATCAAGCTGGAAAGGTTGTGCAGCGAGACGCCGCCGAGGTCTTTCATCCCGCGCGCCAGCAGGGAATCGCCCGCTGCACTGAATACGGCGACTCCCGCCAGCACGAGGTATTTTCGGAAGGTCACTACCGATCCGACTCCCGGGCCCCTAGGCCTTGGCCGGCTCGACTGCCGGGGATTCTTCCTTGCGGTTTTCTTGGACCCACTTATGGCGCTGCGCACGCAGCTTCAGGAAAGCCCGCGCTTCTTTGTAAAGGCGCTTGCGTTCGGAGTTATTGAAGACGGCCTTGCGAAGAATGCGGTATGCCGCCTTGGGCCGGAAATAGTACTCGTCATAAAATTTGTGGACAGCTTCCATGACTTCTGCCGCAGGCAGGCCCGGGTATTCGACCTGCACCATCTGGTGGCCGGCATCGTCAACCATCTTGCTTTCTTGCGTGAGGAAACCATTCTTGGTAGCGAATTCGTGCAGTTCGGTTCCGGGATAAGCGTGCGCCACGGAGACTTGAATTGTTTCCACGTCCAGTTCCTTAGCGAACTTAATGGTGTTCTTAATGGTGTCGCGGGTCTCGCCCGGGAGCCCCAGAATGAAATCGCCGTGTACGACCAACCCTAGCTTGTGGCAATTCTTGGTGAACTGCCGAGCATGCTCAAGAGTAGCGCCCTTCTTGATGTTTTTGAGAATCTGCTGATCGCCCGATTCGTAGCCCACAATGAGCAATCGACATCCTGCTTCCTTCATTGCCTTTAAGGTCTCGTAGCTGGTGGTAACACGAGATGTGCATGACCAGGTAATCCCCAGCGGCTTTAGTTTGGCGCACAACTCAATCGTGCGCGCCGACTGGATGTT
>Ga0137403_10006501_pt1 | contig 13374 bp, 6 predicted proteins | sample CZOMad2_1_16fung_FD_122057 | JGI IMG/M metagenome (GOLD analysis project Ga0137403, IMG submission 122057) | Vadose zone soil fungal communities from Angelo Coast Range Reserve, California, USA - CZOMad2_1_16fungal (Hybrid Assembly) | ecosystem: Environmental > Terrestrial > Soil > Vadose zone... | reverse complement strand
CCCTGCTCAACGAGTCTTCCGAGCAGATACCGGATATGAGCATTTCGATGGCAAATTTTAACGATTGGCGCGCGCAGAACTCAGTTTTTGAAAGCATGGTTGCCTATCAGGGCGATAGTGCTGTTTTCACGGGCAAGGGAGGGCCGGAGCATCTTCGTCTGCGCAGAATTACGGCGGGATTCACGCCCACTCTGCGTATCGAGCCGATTCTTGGCCGAACTCTCAACCCGGATGACGACAAGGTGGGTGCGGCTCGCGTCGTGATTCTGGGGGAAGGATTTTGGGAGCGGAGATTTGGCCGCGATCCGTCGGTTCGCGGTCAACAAATCATCCTCGATGGCGAGCCGTACACAATCATTGGCGTGTACCCTTCAAAGCTTCACACGAGCATGCGTCAAGTCGATGTTTTCACCTCACTCTGGCGCTTGGAGGATAAACTCGGCGGCGAAACCAGGCGCGGCAATCATCCCGGCATCTATGCTTACGCTCGCCTCAAGCCTGGAGTGAGTTTTGAGCAAGCCAGCGTGCAAATGAAAGGTATCGCTCAACGGTTAGACCAACTCCATCCGGACTCGAACGGCACGGACTCAGTTGTAGTCCGCCCGCTGTTAGGAGCCATCGTTGAAGACGTACGTTCGGCGCTACTCGTACTAAGCGGAGCTGTTGCGTTTGTGCTTCTGATTGCCTGTGCGAACATTGCGAATCTTTTGCTTGTTCGCGCGACGGAGCGCTACCGCGAACTAGCTGTGCGCATGGCTCTGGGTGCCGGTCGAACGCGTTTGGTCCGACAGATGCTAACCGAGAGTTTGCTCCTCTCTGTGGTTGGCGGTGGTCTTGGATTGCTCCTTGCGATCTGGATCACCTCAGCGATTGTGCACGCCACTCCCGTTGGCGTGCCTCGGATCGATGAAGTCAGCGTCGACCGCTGGGTATTGCTCTTCACACTCGGTATTTCTATAGCCACCGGAATTTTCTTCGGCGTATTTCCTGCGCTTCAAGCTTCACACACGGATGTTCAGGAAGCGCTCAAGGAAGGTGGTCGCACCGGCAGCATCGGCGTCTCGCGCCGACGCCTGCGCGACGCATTGGTGGCAGCGGAAGTCGCGATCTCGCTGATCCTTTTAGTTGGTGCGGGACTGATGACCAAGAGTTTGTTTCGCGTATTTCAAGCCGATGGCGGCATAAATCCGGAACATGTGCTGACGGGAAGATTTTCTCTCCCGGATTTAAATTACAACGACGATGCGAAACGGCGAGCATTTATAAATCAGCTCACTACAAGACTTCAGGCAATCCCCGGCGTGGAATTTGCCGGTATCAAGAATCCCCTTCTCGGAGGATGGCAATCCGCGTACGCAATTGGTGGAAGGCCGCTTCCCGTGCCGGGTCGCTATCCCTCGGCTGACATTGCGCGTGTCACCCCGGATGCCATGGCCGCGATGGGAATCAGGCTTGCGAAAGGCCGCTTCTTTACCGCACAGGATAACGAGCACGCTCAGCATGTTTGCATAATTGATGAAACGTTCGCGAAACAGAACTTCCCCAGCGAGGACCCGATAGGCAAGCAAATCTTTTTGCACGGTCCTCCGGCCGCGGGTCAGAAGATAGACTGGTTGACCATCGTCGGGCTCGTAACTCACGTTAAAAATTATGGTGTCGATCAACCGTCGCGTGTGGAGATTTTGATCACGCAAGCGCAATATCCTTCCAGCGGCGGAAGCGTACTCATCCGCGCGACAGATGATCCCGCTATTCTGGCATCCAGTGTCCGCGACGCGGTTCTCTCCGTTGATCCTGACGTGCCCTTATATGAGGTCCGACCGCTTCGCGAAATTGTCGACGAAAACACCGCATCGCGCCGCCTGTCTGTCACCTTAATCGGTTCGTTCGCCGGGCTCGCGCTGATTCTGGCGGGAGTCGGAATCTACGGCGTGATGGCGTATTCCGTGACGCAGCGAAATCACGAAATCGGGATTCGCATGGCGCTCGGTGCCGCGCCTGACAATGTCCTCGGAATGGTCGTTCGTCAAGGCATGCGCCTCGCTGTGGCAGGCATCACCATCGGTCTCTTGGGTGCACTCGCTCTCACGCATCTTATGGCTAGCCTACTTTTTCACGTCAGTGCCTTCGACGAAGGCACATTCATGTCCGGATGCGCAGTGCTGGTCGTCATTGTTTTGATGTCCTCATGGTTCCCAGCACGTCGTGCATCGCGTGTCGACCCTATCGTCGCACTGCGATACGAGTAGGAGGCTAAAATGCAAAATTTTTTCAAGGACTTCAGTTACGCAATACGAATGCTCGCCAAGTATCCGGGTTTCACCGCTGTTGCGGTGCTTACGCTGGCGCTGGGCATTGGAGCCAACACGGCGATATTTAGTTTTGTGAATGCCGCTCTCTTAAAGCCTCTTCCATATGCATCGCCGGAAAGACTATACGTGCTGGGTGAACCACGGGAGCAAATGGAAGAAGTGGATGTGGCGGTTTCTTATCCGGATTTCCAGGATTGGCGGCGAGCGGCAAAATCGTTTGCGTCACTGGCCGGATACACGCCATACAGCTTGACTATGTCTGGCAACAGCGCTCCCGAAAGTCTGGATGTCGCGCGTGTCACTCCTGATTTCTTTCCTACACTTGGCGTTTCACCCGTGCTGGGGAGAGATTTTCAGCCTGCTGACGATCAAGGACAAGGCACCCGAGTCGTCATTCTCTCGCATGAATTTTGGAAGTCGCACTATGGCAATAGTTCCACAGCGCTGGGACAAATGCTTCATCTTGATGGAGCTGCTTACAATATCATTGGTGTCTTGCCGAAAAACTTTGAGTTTGCTCCCGCCGGTTCTCCACAGCTCTGGCTGCCGCTGAATGCGACGGGCGACATGGCCACACGACGAGGTCTTCGCTGGCTCCGCGTCGTGGGCCGTACACGATCGGGCATTTCGTTTACAGAGGCGTTTGCTGAAATGCAAACGATCAATGCTTCATTGGCCGTAGCGCATCCTACCGAAAATGGATCTATTCGAATCGCGATGCGCAGCCTGCGAGAGTCGATTACAGGCAGAATCCGGCCCTTGCTGCTCGTTCTTTTTGGAGCCGTTGGTTTCGTTTTGATGATAGCGTGTGCCAATGTCGCGCATCTGACATTGGCAAGAGCTACCACGCGTAAAAAGGAGATTGCGGTGCGAGTCGCGTTGGGGGCCGGGCGCTTTCAGATTGTGCGCCAGCTGCTAACCGAGAGCCTGTTGCTTTCCTTGATCGGAGGCGCGTTAGGTTTGTTGTGGGCCGTGTGGGGCATCCGTGCGCTCATCTCCTTCGTTCCCGAGCGTACTCGTTTGGAAATGCCGTACCTGAGTTCTATACATGCCGACGCGACGACCCTTTTCTTCCTGTTCGTGGTAATTGTGCTGACAGGCATTGCGTTTGGCATTGTGCCAGCACTCGAAGTATCCAAATCCGAATGCGCCGACACTCTTAGAGAGGAGTCCAGAACCTCTGCGGGAACCCGCTCCACATGGCTCCGCGATGGCCTTGTCATGGCGGAGCTTTCCGTGTCCATCGTATTGCTGACAGGCGCCGGGCTGATGGTTCGAAGCCTGAGTGCGCTACTGCACCAGAATCCTGGTTTCGACAGAACGAACCTGCTGACATTTGTGGTCAACCTGCCCGAGGCATTTTATAAGGACGATGCTGCTGTTCGGCAGTTCGCAAAACGACTGAACAATGCACTTCAGGAGCTTCCGGGAGTGAAGGAAACTGCCGTCATCAGCAAATTGCCGGTTACTGGCACTGGAAACACAATTCGTTTTCTAATCGAAGGACGCCCAAAACCAAAAGGCACTGAAGACGAAGGCAGCATCCGCGACGTTTCCACAAGCTACTTCTCGGTCATGAGGATTCCCGTTCTGAAGGGGCGTACCTACGAGCCCCAAGACGCGGAAAGCTCAGCGCCCCAGCGGATCGTAGTAAACCAGGCATTTGCGGATCGCTATTTGCCGGGTGAAAATCCCATCGGGAAACGAGTGCGTTTCACGTTTTCGGATGCGCAGCCTTACCAGGAAATTATTGGCGTCGTCGCGAACGAAAACACGGAAGGCCTGGATGCGGCCATGCAGCCAATTATGTACTCCTCGTTTGAGCGGGGCCCGGACTCAGGATTTTACGTCGTGATGCGCACGCCCGAGGATCCCCAGAAAATGATTTCCGGTGCACGGATTGCTTTACACGGAATCGATCCGCAAGTTCCAATGATCGAACCACGTTCGATGGAAGGAGTCATTTCCGATTCATATGCAGTCTTCTTGCGGCGTTTTCCCTCGCGTTTGATCACAGGGTTCGCCGTGCTGGCTTTGATTCTTGCCGTCATCGGCCTTTATGGACAAATCTCGTTCGGGGTTGCTCAGCGCACACGTGAAATAGGAGTGCGTATGGCGCTGGGCGCGGAGTATCGCGATGTTTTGCGTCTGATCGTCGGCAAAGGTCTGCTGTTGACCTCAGCTGGCGTGTTAATCGGCATCGCCGCCGCGCTTGCCCTCACTCGGCTGCTTACGGGACTGCTTTTTGGCGTTACGCCGAACGATCCTGCAACGTTTGTAGCTGTTGTCGTGTTGCTTGCCACCGTGTCTCTAGCAGCGAGTCTTGTACCGGCACGACGGGCCGCACAGATTGATCCTATCGTGGCCCTGCGCTACGAATGATTCTTCGCATCCCGTCAGAAGCGCAGCCGTAGCCGAGATGTGACTTTCGCGAATGCAAAGAACTGCTCTTTCGTGAATCAAAGTAGAATGACGCTGCTTTCCAATTCTCATGAAGACTGATAACACTCACCGCTATCGAGTTCTGCTGGCGGACGACCAGCCAGACATTCGCGACGCGCTGCGCCTTCTACTGAAGAACGAAGGCTACGAAACGCAACCTGCCTCTTCGCCCGCCGAAGCTCTTGCGGCGATCGAGAACCGCGAATTCGATGCAGTCTTAATGGATTTGAACTACACGCGCGATACCACTTCCGGTCAAGAAGGACTGGACCTGCTAAGCCGAATCCAAGTTGTGGACAGCGCGCTTCCAGTCATTGTCATGACCGCCTGGAGCAGCATCGAAGTTGCCGTCGAAGCAATGCGTCGCGGCGCGCGCGATTTTCTTCAGAAACCATGGGAAAACGCGCGGCTCCTGAGTATCCTGCGCACTCAGATCGACCTTCGCCAAGCGCTGCGCCATGCATCGCGCCTCGAAGCCGAGAACCGGCTTCTCCGCGCGGAGTCGCGTCCGACTCTGATTGCCGAATCCGCCGCAATGCAACCTGTACTGGAATTGATTTCGCGCATTGGGCCTTCCGATGCCAACGTTCTCATTACCGGCGAGCATGGTACTGGCAAAGAGGTTGTCGCGCAGACTCTTCATGCATTATCGTCGCGCGCGAGCAAGCCCATGGTGACGGTGAATGCAGGTGGACTCTCAGAGGGTATTTTCGAAAGCGAGCTGTTTGGCCATGTGAAGGGCGCTTTCACTGACGCGCGCGCTGATCGCATCGGCCGTTTTGAACTTGCCGATGGCAGCACACTCTTTCTTGACGAGATCGCAAACGTTCCTTTGAATTTGCAGGCAAAGCTGCTTCGCGTGCTGGAGACGGGAGAAATGGAGCGTGTCGGCTCTTCGCATACTCGACGCGTTAGCGCGCGTGTCATCGCTGCCACAAACGCAGACGTGAATGCAGAAGCGGAAGCTGGCCGCTTCCGTCAGGATTTGCTGTTTCGGCTAAACACAATCGAAGTTCATCTCCCCCCACTGCGCGAACGGCGCAGCGATGTTGAGTTGCTGGCTATTCATTTTCTCCGCGGTTATGCCCAACGCTATCGGAAGAACCTGGTTGGATTTGAGCCGGCCGCGTTGCAGGTCATGCAGGAGCATCCTTGGCCCGGCAACGTGCGCGAGCTCGATCACGCGGTGGAGCGCGGCGTTCTGCTTTCGAGTAGTCCACTTGTTCGAAGCTCCGATCTTGGTTTGCGATCGAGTCCACCGGGCGGTGTTGGGCGTTTGGAAGACATGAGTCTCGAAGAGGTAGAACGTCACCTGATCCAGCGCACGCTTGGCCGTCACGAAGGCAATGTAAGCCAAGCCGCAAGAGCTCTTGGGCTGAGCAGAAGCGCCATGTACCGTCGGTTACAGAAGTACGGTCTCGAATGAAGCGCCTCAGGTACGAGCGTCGCATCCAGTTATTGGGGCTGGCCGCGGGCTTCCCTGGATCGCTGATCGCCGTGTTCTTGCTATGGTTTGGTGATTATTCTTCGCAAACGGCCTGGACGCTTACGATCCTCATCGTTATCTTTTGGCTGGGCTTCGCATTTTCCCTCCGGCAACGTGTTGTCTTCTCTCTGCAAACCCTGTCCAATCTGCTCGCAGCAATGCGCGAGGAAGATTTTTCCATCCGCGCGCGGGGCGCGCGCAACGACGATGCTCTCGGCGAAGTGATGCTCGAAGTAAACGCGCTAAGCGAGACTCTGCGCGAACAGCGCCTGGGCGCGTTGGAGGCCACGGCTCTCCTGCGCACGGTGATCGAAGAAATCGACGTGGCAATTTTCACGTTCGACAGTTCTCGCACTCTGAAGCTCGTCAATCGCGCCGGAGAGCGCCTCCTCGCTCGCCCTTCGGAAAGGCTCATTGGCTTCACTGCCTTGGAGCTCGGTCTCGCGGCCTGCCTTGAAGGCGAACCGGCTCGTACCGTGGAACTGGCCTTTCCAGGTGGCGCGGGCCGGTGGGGATTGCGGCGTGGTTGCTTCCGTCAGGACGGGCTTCCCCATGACCTGATTGTGCTAAGCGATCTTAGTCGCGCCCTGCGAGAGGAGGAACGCCAGGCCTGGCAACGTCTGATCCGCGTTCTCGGGCACGAACTAAATAATTCGCTCGCGCCCATTCAGTCAGTCGCACAAAGCCTGGAGAGCAGTTTGCAGCGTGTGCAGTGCGCGCAATCGGAAGCGGCGTTCTCGGCCAAGTCAACGGACAGCGTTCTCGATGATCTTCGGCAGGGATTAGCGATTATTCGATCCCGCACTGAAGCTCTTGGTCGCTTCATGGCGGCCTATGCGCGGCTGGCACGATTGCCGCCGCCTACACTTGCGCCCATCGACCTCCACGAATTGGTTCGTCGCGTTGCTGGACTCGAAAAGCGAGTGCGCGTACAGATCCTCCAAGGTCCCCGGGCGATGATTTCAGCGGATCGCGATCAGCTTGAACAACTATTGATCAATCTGCTCCGCAATGCCGCCGAAGCGGTTCTGGAATGCGGCGAAGAAGTGCTCATTAAGTGGTCGCTCGAGCGGTCGCGCCTCCAACTCTCGATCATTGATGACGGCCCGGGATTGTCGAACACGACGAACCTGTTCGTGCCATTTTTTACCACGAAGCCTGGAGGGTCGGGAATCGGGCTCCTTCTGTGTCGACAGATTGCGGAAGCCCATGGTGGCTCGCTGACCCTCGAAAACAGGCAGGGACACCGCGGCTGTGAAGCCCGCTTAGTGATGAACGCTTTGTGAATGGCGAGCCGAAGGGCTCTAATAACCTGACGCGCCAAACATGAAAGCTGGATTTGCAACGTCCATATAGGATTGCGGCGCGGAAAAAGCTTCTATTTTTAGATCAAGCGGATAGAATCAGGCGTTCCGAAGGTCACGTTTGGGCAGGAATCCTTGTAGCTTTCCACTTCAAAAAAACGAGGGGCTCGATGAGGCAAGAGACGACAGGACGCAAGATGCGAGCCAACGGCGATGTGTGATCGACATGCAAGCCGCCGGCACTGGCGGCTCATTTCCAGCGGACTCCTGTCTCCGATTTTCATGGTGCTTATCGTCGGTGTCCTGTCAACTGGCTGCCGCTCGCAGAAGGCTTCCGCCGAGCCTGCGATCGAGTTCGCGAAGATTCCACCAGCGGCACAGGGCGGCCGCGAGAGGGTGGATACCATTTCCGGTCGCGTTGTTGGCGCGCGAGCCGGTCAACAAATCGTCATCTACGCCAGGAGTGGACCATGGTGGGTACAGCCGTGGCCGGAGTCCTTGATTCCGATTCAAGCGGACTCGACCTGGAGCACCGAGACCCATTTGGGTTTCGAGTACGCTGCTCTTTTGGTTGAGCCAGGCTATCGTCCAGCTGCGACGATGGATGTGGCTCCTGCGCCGGGCGGCGCCGTCGTTGCCGTGAACGTTGTCAAGGGCACCGGACCCGTGGCACTCGCACCCACGAAGCCGCTTCATTTCAGCGGTTACGATTGGAAAGTTCGCACGATCGCTGGCGACCGTGGAGGTCTCAATAATCTATACGACGGTGATAACGCTTGGACGGATTCGCATGGTGCTCTGCATCTGCGCATCCGCAAAAAGGCGGGCAGGTGGTCATGTGCTGAAGTGGAGCTCACGCGGAGCCTCGGGTACGGAACGTATATCCTGGTAGTGAGTGACACTTCCCACTTGGAGCCAGCGGCGGTTCTAAGTATGAACACGTTCGACGATTGGGGAGGAGCCCAGCATTACCGTGAACTGGATGTTGAGATGAGTCGCTGGGGAGACGCCGCCAACAAGAGCAACGCGCAGTATGGTATTCAGCCCTTCTATGTTCCGGGCAATGTATTTCCGTTCAAGGTGCCTTCGGGTACGCTAACGCACTCAATGCATTGGGAATCCGGGCGCGCGACTTTTAAAACTGTCCGGGGTCCTTCGATTGCTGGAGTACCTGCGGTTTCCGAACATGTTTTTACTTCCGGAGTACCTTCGCCGGGCCAGGAAACGCTCCAACTTTTGTTCTACGTTGTCGCCAGCGAAAAGAATCCTCTGCAAAAAGAAAATGAGGTTGTAGTTGAGAAATTTGAATACCTTCCGTGATCGGCGATTCAAAAGAACGTTGCTTCTCAAAACTGTAATCGCCGCACTAGCCGCCGTGTTCTTCACTTCGCCGACACCCGCGATTGATCCGAATCGCATGATTTCGCAGTACATTCGCGAGCGATGGGGAAGCGACAAGGGGTTCACGGCAGGAGCAGTCACTGCAATTGCACAAACTGCCGACGGGTACCTATGGATTGGTACCGAAAAGGGATTGATTCGGTTCGATGGGCTGAGCTTCCGGCCGTTCCAGCAAGCAAGTCCAGCTGCGTTTCCCATCGGTCCTGTCCAAAGCCTCGTTGCGGACGCGCAGGGAAATCTGTGGATCCTGCTGCAGAGCACAAAGATTTTGCAATATCACGACGGAAAATTCGAACTGGGTCGCGACGAAGCAGAGGCTGGCATTACTGCTGTCAGCAGGCGAAGGGACGGAACACCGTTGTTCTCTTCTCTCGCCCTGGGCGGGCTTAAGTATGGTTCCGGAAAATTCGAGGCGATTTTTTCATCGTCGCAACCTGCTACATCCGCGAGCGCGGCATCAACGGGACTCGCCGACAATCTTTCGAGCCGGCTAAGTTGGGCCACAGGTGTTGCGCCTCATCGCTTTGCCGAACCGAACTCGGCGGTCATTTCGATGGCGGAAACGGCGGACGGAAAGATATGGCTCGGAACGCTCGACAAAGGCCTTTTTTATGTGAGCGAAGGACGAGTCTTCTCTGCGGGAAAAGGGCTGCCAGGCAACAGGATCAACTGCATTTTGGCCCTGGACAGCCGCGAGTTGTGGATTGGAACGGACAAGGGCGTTGTGCGATGGAACGGCAGCGAGATCACTTCTCTAGGAGTGCCGCTTTCGCTGCGCAAGACGGAAGTGAATTCAATCGTTCGCGATCGCGACTCCAACATATGGCTCGGAACATCACGGGGACTCATTCGACTGAACGCGGACGGCGTGTCCGTGGACGGCGCAGATACGCGGGTCAACGAGCGGGTAACGGCCCTGTTTGAAGACCGTGAAGGAAATTTGTGGGTCGGAGGCCTGCATAGTATTGAGCGATTGCGCGACAGCACGTTCGTAACATATTCGGTAGGGAGCCAGCAGTCCGAGAGCGGGGGCCCAATTTTTGTTGATGAGGATGAGCGCGTCTGGTTTGCTCCGTTCGAGGGCGGGCTGCATTGGTTGAAGCGCGGCAAAGGCGGAAGGCTAGAAATCGACCGACTCGGCCAGGACGTCATTTATTCGATTGCGGGAAGCAAAGGAGAATTGTGGATTGGCAGACGGCAAGGCGGGTTGACGCACCTATTTTACAAGGGTGGTTCAATTCACGCTCAGTCCTATACGGAAGCAAACGGCCTCGCACAAAACAGCGTTTACGCGGTGCACCGAAGTCGCGATGGCACAATCTGGGCCGGCACGCTGACTGGTGGCGTGAGCGAATTCAAGGATGGCCGCTTCACCACATATACGACCGCGAGCGGACTAAGCTCCAACACGGTGAACTCGATCGCCGAAACCCCTGACGGCACGATGTGGTTCGCGACGCCAGATGGCGTTACCGCACTCTTTGGAGGAAAGTGGCAGGTATTCAAAACTGTCGACGGGCTGCCTTCTGCAAGTGTGAACTGTTTGTCGTCGGATTCCGCCGGAGTCCTCTGGATTGGCACAGCTTCAGGCATTGCGGTGATTCGATCCGGTCACATCCAACCGTCAGGGGAATTGCCGCCCTCATTGCAGGAACAGATTTTGGGAATTGCAGAAGACGGAAAGGGATGGTTGTGGATTACCACGCCGGATCACGTGGTTCGTGTGAATCGTGAGAAACTGCTGGGAACTTCACTCAGCGACGCGGATATACGGGAGTACGGACTTGAAGATGGGTTGCATGGCATCGAGGGAGTGAAGCGTCACCAATCTGTTTTCGCCGATCCGCTCGGCAAGATTTGGTTTTCCATGAATCGAGGGCTTTCCGTGGTCGATCCTGCGCGAGTGATCTCTAGTTCAGCTCCCGCGATTGTTCATGTTGAAGGAATTTCAGCCGACGGCAATCCACTTGGTTTGCATGCCCCAATTCGCCTGCCCGGAGTCCGCCGGAGGATTACCTTCAGCTATGCGGGCTTGAGTTTGTCGATACCCGAACGCGTCCGATTCAAATATAAGCTTGAAGGACTCGATGAAGGTTGGAGCAACCCGGTGACGGCAAAAGACGTTACCTACAACAATCTCGGCTCTGGGACGTATCGGTTCCGCGTAATCGCCAGCAACAGCGATGGACTGTGGAACGGCGAGGAATCCGTCGTGCCGTTCGAGATCGCTCCGGCATATTGGCAAACCTGGTGGTTCCGGCTTTCCGCCGCGGTCGCGAGCGCCATCGCCATTTTGCTATTCGTACGTCTGCGGCTAAGAAGGTTGACGGCCCAGATGAATATTCGGTTCGAAGAACGCCTCGCCGAGCGCACGCGCATCGCACAAGAGCTGCACGACACTTTGTTGCAAGGAGTTCTCAGCGCTTCCATGCAGCTGCATGTTGCCAACGAGCGCTTACCGGAGCAGTCGCCGGCAAAACCGATGGTGGGCCGCGTGCTCGAATTAATGACTCGTGTTATCGACGAAGGACGGAACACGGTTCGGGGGCTGCGTTCGTCGACCGGTACCCAGAAGAGCCTGGAAGAGGCATTTTCCGAGCTTCAGCAAGAGCTACCCTCGCCCATCCAATCCGCATTTCGAGTCATCGTCGAGGGCAATCCCCGTCAATTGCGCACTGCCAGCCGGGACGAGATCTATTTTATCGGGCGCGAGGGACTGGCAAATGCGTTTCGGCATTCACGCGCGACGGAGATCGTCATGGAAATTGAGTACGCCGTCAATCATTTGCGTATCCTCGTGCGCGACAACGGTTGTGGGATCGATTCGAACGTGTTGAACTCTGGACGGGACGGTCACTGGGGTCTATCGGGAATGCGTGAACGTGCGGAGAGGATCGGTGCGAGGCTGAGAGTGCTGAGCCGTACGGATGCCGGCACGGAGATTGAACTGTCCGTTCCGAGCCGTATTGCCTTCGAACCAGGAGTTTCGAAGCGCCCGAAACTCTGGTTTTCCAGACTTTATTCCCGGGAGGCGAGAGAAGACAAAAAACCGGAATCCGAAAGCGTGCATCGGTAATGAGTGAAAAGGCGCAGATTCGGATCCTCAGTGTGGATGACCATCCGTTGCTGCGCGAAGGCATCGCCGCGGTTATCAACAGTCAGTCAGATATGCAACTGGTAGCCGATGCGGCCAATGCGCAGGATGCGATTCTGCAGTTTCGCAAAAATCGTCCTGACGTGACGCTCATGGACCTGCGACTGCCGGATATGAACGGCGTGGATACGACGATTGCGATTAGAAAGGAATTCCCGAGCGCGCGCATTATTCTGCTGACTACCTTTGAAGGTGATGTTGAGATCCAGCGAGCGTTGGAGGCTGGCGCCCGCGGTTACTTGTTGAAAAGTACGCCGCCGAAGGAACTGCTCGAAGTCATCCGTGAGGTCCATGCCGGTAAGAAACGTATTCCCTCGCAGATTGCCGCCCGGCTTGCGGAGCACCTGGGTGATGAAGACCTGACGACACGCGAAATTGAAGTTTTGCGGCAGATCGCAGAAGGAAACCGAAACCGCGACATCGGAGAGAGGCTGTTCATCACCGAAGAGACAGTGAAGGGTCATCTGAAGAATCTGTTCGTGAAGCTCGGGGTGAAAGACCGCACACAGGCGGCTATGGTTGCGATCCAACAAGGCATCATTCATCTCGACCCATCGTGACTAACGCCGCCCGCAATGACTAAAGCGGCGACCTCGGAGTGCTGCAGTTTATGTGGTCCCGTGTTATGGATTTTCTGATTGTGTCTGATTGCCGGACAGCGCGGTTACAACTGCTCGCTTTGAAGGTTTTGGTGTATGATTGCGATCGAACAGTAACGGGTGGTCCGTTCGTCCGACAATTGGCCAGTTGTTGAGCCACGAATCTCCATCGGAGGCACCCCAGAACGTGATCCGTTTAATTGTTGCGCTGTGCCGAACGTAAACCGCGAAAATTTCGCCATAGCGACGCGTCAGCTCGGTCTCGGCCTCAGGACTCAACCTTTCCTGGAACGGATCCAATTCGGCTTTGCTTTCGAACCGGGTAGCGACATCCGCGCCGTGGTTTTGACTCGGTCGTGGAAGCACTGTAACGTCTAGTTCGGTAACCATCATCTTAAAGCCTGCGTCGGCGAATTCGCGAAACATCGCGTCGATCTCTTCCACACGTGGCCATCGCAGAGAGTGATGTTCTTGAGTACCCACCGCGTCTAAGCGAAGCCCGTGGTTGCGGATTTTTTGTACCAAGCGAAGAACTCCGGCGCGTTTAACAGGGTTGGCCAGCGAGTAGTCGTTGTAATACAACTCGGCGCCTGGATCGGCCTCGTGGGCCGCCTTGAACGCCTCAAAGACCGCATCTTCGCCCAGAATCTTATACCACGGTTTCTCTATTCGCAGA
>Ga0137403_10006500_pt1 | contig 13374 bp, 17 predicted proteins | sample CZOMad2_1_16fung_FD_122057 | JGI IMG/M metagenome (GOLD analysis project Ga0137403, IMG submission 122057) | Vadose zone soil fungal communities from Angelo Coast Range Reserve, California, USA - CZOMad2_1_16fungal (Hybrid Assembly) | ecosystem: Environmental > Terrestrial > Soil > Vadose zone... | reverse complement strand
GCTGAAGCGGCGACCTGGATCTCCCCGTACCAGGGGTCGGCCACCCAAGCCGCCGTCGAGGCGGCCTGGGCCGACATCGGTATCACCCCGAGTCACCGCCTCGAGCTACCGAACTGGGAATCGGTGAAACTGGCGGCGGCACGGGGTAATGGCGTGGCCGGCTGCAGCCAGTTCACCGTGGCCGGAGAGCTCCGGGTCGGCACCCTCGGTGTCATTCGGCTGCGCGGCTGGAAGGTGCGTCGGATGATCTCCATAGTCAGGCATCGAGAGGCCGCGCTTACGCCGTGGGCGCGCGAGTTCGTGGCGATGCTGCAAGCGCGATGGCACCGCCCGTCATTGCGGCGACGCCGCGAGCCAGTCTCATAAGCCGTGGTCTAGCCTCACACCTCAATCAGCGCGCAATGAAATCGCGCACTTGAATTCTGCAAGTTCGATCGCGTCCCGTTGGGGCCACCAGTTCGATTTTTGCTGCGTAAAAGACTTGCGTCCCGCCCCCCCGGGACGAAAACCGCCAATGCGTGACCACCTCGACCGTGACGTCTTAGCCGCGAAACTCAAGTCTCCCTGAGTAGGGCGTCGTCGTCCTCACATCTCGCATGCGCCATGCGCGCTGTGGGGGACGAAGTAGACGTGGACATCGTAGTGCGGAGTCTCGAAGCCCGAGTGGCCGGCCGGCACCAGGTCGATGTCCATGTGATCAATCTTGAACGGCCTGAGGGCCTCCGGGTAGACGAGGCTCCAGGAGAAGCCGCGCTCGAAGTCGGCCTTGGCGATCATGAAGTCCACTGAGATGATCCGGCCATCCTGGCTCTGGATCGCCGGGCCTACAGGCCAGTCCTTAGGTCTCACCCAATGCTGGGTCTTGAGCCTCTGGTGGTCGCCCGCGGGCACGAAGTCGCCCGGCAAGCCGGGTGGGCGTGGAACCGGATGGGATGATGCGAGCCCGTCGTGCCAGCGGTACGTCCACGTGGCCGCGGTGCCGCGCGGAGTCGCGCCACCCGATTGATCGGCCGCGGCCCGCCTGACGCCGAACCCGGCGAGCGCCGTCCCGAGCAGACCCTGCACCACTCCCCGACGACCCGGGCGTGCGCTCTCCATGGTGTCGCCTCCTAGAGTCGAGGTTGAACGTTGAGCAGGACGATGCCGAACGGGGTGTGGCCGGCCGGGAGCATGGTCTCCACCGTCAGCTTACTCATGTCGATCACCGCCACCGCGTTGAGCCCGCCGACGGTGACGTAGGCGTACTTGCCGTCCGGCCGGAACGAGACGTTGCCGGGCCCGGGTCCCACCTCGATCCGCTTGAGCTGCCTCCACGGGGGCTGCGCCTCCATGACGATCACCACATTGTCCCCGTCCTGCAGCACCCAGGACTGCCGGCCGTCAGGCGTCCAGGCATTGGTGGTCGGGACCTTGCCAACGGGTTGAGCGTTCACGACCTGCAGCGTCTGGCTGTCCAGAATCTCGTTCATGTTACTGACGGCCTCCTGGACCCAGACGTACTTGCCGTCGGGCGAGACCCGGAGCATGTGGGGCTTGCTCCCCTTGGAAGCTCACTCTCTTGACGATCTGTCGGCGGGTCGGGCAGATAGGCGGTGCGCCCGTCGGGAGAAAGATGCAGGTCGCAGGGGAATTTGCCCACGGGCACAGCATGGGTGACCTGGGTGGTGGCGGGATCGATGTAGACGATCAGGTCATCGCCCGCCACGTTCATCAAGACCTGCTTTCGGTCGGGAGTTAGGACGACGCTGTGGGCCGGTCCGCGGCCCACCTCCTGGCGCTTGACGACGCGTAGGGCGACTGGATCAAAGGCGATGACGTCCACCTTGGTCACGTCCGTGCCACCCACCCGCTCCGTTCGAAGCCCGTAGGTCCACAAAAGCATGCCGTCGAAACTCTGCATGTGGTCGGCGAGCCATTTGACCTTGAAGCCGACGGGGCGCGTCCCCAGCACCTGATGGGTGGTCGGGTCGATGAGTCGCGGGCCCGTGCAACGCGTCTAGATCAAATCGATCTCGAACGTGAGCATGTTTGATATCGGTGATTGCAGGCCCCTGCAACCACTATCGAGGATGCTGACAGCACGGACCGCCGGGAGTGTCGACCCGATTCTCAGTTTCCCAGGAAATTTCCGCTCGGATTCCCAGCTTAGTCCCAGACCTCTCAGCTCTGGGCTCGGCTGATGAGAACCCATGACATTCAGAACGGCGAGGGGGCTGTAAATCACGAGCGCATTTCAGTCCCGGGGGTGCGGGTGTTGAGTCAACAGCGCCTAACTTGTTTCAAACCTTACGAAAGCGCGTGGCGGACATGAAACACGGGTTCGAATCCCGTTGGGGCCACCAGTTCGAAATGGTTAGCGTTTTTCGCTCCGGGTTTTAGGAACATTCGAATGTTCCTCGAACCCAAAACGGGTGCACGTCCTCACTCGGTCAACAGCTTCACGGCTTTTGCCTCGTAGAACTCCACCGCGCGCTTGAGCTGCGCCGGCCTGATGGTCGTGTAGATCTGCGTCGTGTCGATGCGCGCGTGGCCGAGCAGCGCGCGGACCTCCTCGAGGTCGTGGTGCTGCTCCAGGACTTCCATGGCCACGCCGTGACGCAGGTCGTGGGGCTTGAGCTCCGGGTAGCCGATGATGCGGCCATAGACCTTACAGAGGCGCCAGATGTTCTTCCCGGTCATGGGCGCTCGCGTCTTGCCGACCGCGCGCCGTCCCCAGGTGGACCAGAACAGCGGCGTCTCTGGCCCGACCGGCTCCACCTCCCTTTTCAACACTCGCTCGACGTAGGCCTCCAGGAACGCCATGACCGCCGCGGGGAGCGGAATATCCCGCGTCTTGCCGCCCTTCACCCGGACGCCCCGCAGCCCCCAGGTTCCATCCAAGTGATGCACTTGCAATGTGGCCACGGATTCACGCCGCATACCCGAGCACCGCACGATCGAGAAGATCGCCACGTCACGCGGGCGGCGACGGGCCTTCGCGGCCTCGACGAGGGCGTCCATGATCGCCGATCCCGGGACCTGCTTGGGCGGCTCCCGGCGGTGCGGGGGCCGCTCCAGCCTGGCGACCGGGTTTGCCGCCAGCACTTCACGCTTCACCAACCACGCACAGAAGCTCGACACAGTCGACTGGCGGACTCGCATCGTGCTGAGGGCGAGGTCACTCGCCGCCATGTCATCCATCCATGCCTGAATCACCGCGGGTGTCAGATCGGTTACCCGCGCCAGGCGCCCGTGCCGATTCCGAATGAAGATTAAGAACTGCTCCAAGATCCATCGGTAGGTTCGGACTCCTCCTTCGGTCTTGCCGCGCTGCTTGTGCTGGAAGTTACAGAACTGCTCGACCAGCTCGGTGAGCTGCTGGGCCATGGTCTCGGTCCTCCGGCCCGAGCCACGACCACGCTTTCGCCGCTTGGCAGTATCGGGAGGCACGACCCAGGCGTCAAGTGCCCGCGGCGCGGTGATGAGGGCGTCGGTCTGGGGCCTCGCGCCGGGACTCGCCTTCTTCGACCGAGATCCCGCCGATGAGAACGGTGGACCAGCGCGCTTCGGTGCCATGGGAGACGAGTCGTCCGTCAAACGCGCAGGTCCCGGACGAAACGCACGAGATCGCGATGGCGATAGTGGCGTTGGCGGTGACCCCATGGCGAGCGCTCACAGGGCACGCGGCCTCGCGCGGTCCATCGCAGCAGGGTCTTCGAGGAGACCCCGACGAACGCGGCCGCTTCGCTGGTCCGGTACCATCGGCGCGCCGGCGGGTGTGGCACGCGAAGACCGAGGCGCCGTCGCACCCGATTGAGCCGGTTTTGGAACTCGGTCTGCAGGCGCTTCCGGACCACGGGCCAGGTGCGCCGGTAGGGCAGCCGCTCGAGTTGCGCCACAATGCGGCCGTGAGCACGCAGCAGCCGTCGGTACGTCGCCCGATGCAGACCCTTGGGGCAGGGAATGAACTCGCGAGCCAGCGGTCGCAGCGACACGCGATGATCCTCCTGAGCGAGCGTCGGTGGCGGCCCGCGCTCGGCCACACACCCGAAGGCTGGCCGGAGCGAGCGCGCCGTGACAACCCGCAGCACCAATCTCATCACGCCAGAGCGGTCGCAGAGCGGATAGTCGGATGACAGATCGCGCGGTGGCTGGGTCCGATTTGTTCAGGCGCGTGGAGGCCCACTACCAGGAACACTTTACGCGCGAAGGCCGCGGGGAGGCCTTCGCGGAATGGCTGGCCCCCCTTCGCGGGGACCTCGCTGAGACCGCGACGCACGGTGCCAACCCGGCGTTCATCCTCCACGTGCTGGTGTGTGCCCGATGGCGCCGGCTCCGCCGCCTCGCAGACGAGTCCGTGGCGATCCGCCGACTCACTCCACGGAAGAAAGCCCTCCTGGTCGGAGGGCTCAGGCTCCTACGGACGCTTGGGGAACCGTGGCTCGCCGATCTGTACGGCCCACGCAGCGCCGAGCGGGTCAGGGCCTTCCTGATCGAGGTGGGGTTGCTCGAACACGTGCTGAGCGGTGCTGTGCTCGAGACGGCCGCGTGGCAAGTTGCGCCGCGTGGGCATCTGCAGCCACGAGCGCACGAGCAGGCCGTGACCGCCTGCATGATGTGTCTCCTGGACGAGTTGAAAGGGCACCCGAAGCCAAGGGCGGCGGTGGCGGTGCTTCTTGAAAAGGGCGGGCTTCTCGGGAGAAGTCGAGGGGGAGCGGCCGGCGTCGCGTTTGTCGCCCGGCGCGCCGCCCGGGCTCAGGCCGTGGCGCGGGACCGGCTCGCCCCGATCGGCAATACTGTCTGGCACCTGAGAGGGACCTTTGACAATCTCCGGGAGAGGCTCATGCCTGCACGGGAGATCCGAGAGACGGCTGCGTTCTGGACCGAACGGGGCCGAGCCTGGGGCACTACTGGTCCCGAGTTCCGCCGAGCATTTCACGGGTACTGTCGGATACGCGGGATTCGCCGACACGCCGACGAGCTTGATCGATTCGATCGCGAGCTCTCCGTCGTGCGCCAGCAGGAGGGGGAGGCGGGTCTCAAGCGGGCGCTCGCGAATCTCAGAGGAGAGAGCCCACGAAGGGCGCGAGCTCGACCGCGCTAGTCTTCTGGGCCCTGACGCTCGGATTCCTTGGACAGGTGTCTGGCATACAAGATGGAGGGGGCATGGATATTCGTGGACAGGTGTCTGGAATTCGCTGGCACCTGGAGGGCTCTGGGTCCCCGGAAGCGTCCCTGTACTGGCGACATCCAGGGGTGATCACGTCACCACCGAAGCAGGTGGAGCAGGGTGCTTGACCATGGGTGGCGATTGTGTCCGGATCAGAGCCGACCGATCGAGCACCTCGCCGCTCCAGCACGGGATCAGGAAGATGTCCGAGCACCACCGCTGGTTCGAGGCCGGCTACCGCGCGCTGGCGTCAGCGAGGAGCGAACTCACGCCCCATCTATCCAGCTGAGCACGGGCTACATCGCGTTCCCGAGCGCGATGTGAAGGAGCATGAGTATGACCGGGATCTTAGAAGGGAAGGTGGCCCTCGTCACAGGAGCCGGTGGCGGCATAGGTCTTGCCGCGGCCAAGGCTTTCGCCGAAGCAGGCGCCTCGGTAGTTCTTGCTGACCGGGACGAGCAGCTGATCAGCAAGAGTAGCGAGCGGATACGTTCCGCTGGCCACACCGCCACCGGCGTAACCTGCGACGTCACGGACAAGGCTCAGGTGACAAGGATGATCGAGCAAGCCGTCATAACCTACGGTCGGCTGGACGCCGCATTCAACAATGCCGGTATCAACAGCGATGGCACGTCCTTGCTGGATACGAGCGACGACGAGTTCGATCGCATCATCAACGTCAACCTTCGCGGCGTTTGGTACTGCATGAAGGCGGAGCTTCGTCACATGATCGCGCAGGGAAGCGGTGCAATCGTCAATTGTTCATCGATCGGCGGAATGGTGGGCTCGAAAGGACGAAGTGCGTATTCCGCAAGTAAGCACGGAGTGATCGGCCTGACGCGATCCGCGGCGCTCGAGTATGCCGCCCAGGGGATTCGCATTAACGCGGTCTGCCCTGGGATGGTCAACACACCGATGGCGGTCGCCGTCACGAAGAATTACGACCCACACATCGTCAAAGCGATGGTGGCGCGGGCGCCAATCGGACGCTTCGGCGAGGCCGAAGAGATCGCAGCAGCCGTCGTATGGCTTTGCACGCCAGCAGCGAGTTTCATGATCGGTCATGCGATGGCTGTCGATGGAGGCTTCTTGGCCCAATAATGGCCTTGGCGGAAAGGAACAACGCCTTTAGGCTGTTGTTCTAATTGGGCGCAGCGAACTCACGCCCCATCCGTCTAGGACATCGGGGGGCTGATCAGGCGAAGGACGGGGACAGTTCCTAGATCGTTGAGTTCCAGGGACACGAACACCATCGCGGTTAGAGCTGTCTGATCGCCAAGAAGATCCCGGAGGTCCTTCACCTGCTCGTCCGGGACTTAGACGGGACTGCGCTCAAAGAAAGACAAAGGCCGGCCCATGCGGGGCCGGCCAAGTGCAATGAGAAGCCTCAACATCTTCTTCCAAGCAGACTGTGCTGTCATCTGAAGCGGCTTCGCCGAGTCATTCGGCCTCAGCCGCCGACTCGTCTCGAGCGTCAGTCGATGATCGCCTGCTGCACGAGCTGGCGGAACAGCGCGCGGTCGTAACGTTGCGCCGGACCCGGCTGAGTCTGCGTCATGACGATGCAGATCAGTTGTTCTTTCGGGTCGACCCAGAACCCGGTGCCCGCAGCGCCACCCCAGGTGAACTCGCCGGCCGAGCCCGGCACTGCGTTGACACCGCTGTCCTTCCGGACCGCGAACCCTAGCCCGAAACCGTAGCCCGGCTGAAGCAGCGGGATCGCGGGCTTGATGGTGCCTAAATGGTCTGAGGTCATGTAAGCGACCGTGGTCCGGCTAAGCATGCGAGCACCATCGAGCTGCCCGCCGTTGAGCAACATCTGCAGGAATCGTGCGTAGTCACCCGCGGTCCCGGCTGTGCCGGCGCCGCCGGCGTCATTCTTCTGGGGCACCGTCACGTCCAGTAACGTGATCGGCTTCCCGGTGGCCTTATCGGTCGCAAAGGGCTGCGCCAGTCGTCCCACTTGTGCTTTCGACACAACAAACGCGGTATCCGTCATCTTGAGCGGCGCGAAAACACGCTCGGCGAGAAACGCGCTGAGGGGCATGCCCGAGACCGCCTCGATGACCCGTCCGAGAACATCAGTGGACAGGCTGTATTCCCAGGCCGTCCCCGGCTCGTGGGCCAAGGGCGCCTTTGCCAACCGCTCGAGCTGTTCCGCCGGGGTGACGTCGCGCCAATCGACGCCAATCGCGCCGTAGACCTCCTTCACCCGCACGTTCCGAGTGTTATTCGCGTAGGCCAGACCCGACGTATGCCGAAGCAGGTCCTGAATCGTCATCTGGCTCTCGGCGGGCACGAGCTCATAGGTCGGCTTGCCGTCAGGCCCTTGCTTCAGGGCCGCAACCTCGAGCTTCCCAAGCTGCGGCAGGTACTTGGACACCGGGTCAGCGAGGGTGACCTTGCCCTGCTCAACGAGCATCATTGCCGCCACCGACGTGAACGGCTTGGTCATCGAGTAAAGCCGGAAGATCGCGTCCTTCGGCATGGGCGTCCCACCTACCGGATCGAGCTGGCCGACACTCTCGAAGTAAGCAATGCGGCCTTTTCGCGCGACCACAGCGACAGCGCCCGGGAAACGGCCATCAGCGATCTGCGCCTTTAGCGCCTGACCGAGCCGTTCGAGACGTTGGGAGGAGAGCCCGACCTGCTCGGGTTTGGCCGTCGGCAGGGCGTCGGCCCAAACGAAACTGACGACGAGCACAGTGCTTAGGAGAGTGATGAATGCCGCGACCGTCTTCATGGTGGGCCTCCTTGCTGGGTTTCGGAACGATAGTGGGACACTAATTTATCTTTTCGTCTACCTCATGTACCCAATAGCGCTGTGCTGGGCGGGGAAGATCAGAGGGACCTACACGCGTTGGCCGCCACAACGCCCCTAACGGCGGCTCGCCGCGATGTGAGGTCCGGAACATCTCACGCGGTTCGCAATTACTGGTTCGATCCCGTACCACCGCCATTGTGACGAGCGCGGTCCGCCCGTCAAGGTTGGTCATGAGCTGACTACAGTTGCGGCCTCGATCACCCACGGGCAGTGGATGTAATCGACGATGCGTTCGATCCGTTGCCCGACGACGCCAAAGCGGATTGTTGAATAGGGCGTCCAAGCGTCCGCGCCGCGTTTTAGGATCAAGACCACCGGCTCCCCGTCAACGTCCCCCACCGCCAATTTCCAGGGCCACGGCCACCGCTCATAATTGGCAAAGTACCGCGAATGCGCGACCTTCCCCGCGAACCTGTCGAAGACGTTGAGGCGGGCGTCGGCGCTGATCAAATCCCGCACGCCATCCCAGTCGCGGCGGTTGAACCGATCGACGTAGAGTTGCATGATGCGTTTCAACTCAGGGCTTGCGTGTCGAGCCGGCTTCGCCGGAGGGGAAGTATCCGCCAGCTTTGTTCGGGCTCGGTTCAGTGCTGCCTTGACGGCGCCGACGGTCGAATCCGTCAGGTCCGCAATCTCCTGCAAGGAGTAATCGAACACATCCTTCAAGAGAATTGATGCTCGTTCCTTTGGAGGCAGGACGGCGACGAGATGTTCAACCGCCTTGCCGATCCCCAACAGCGCCGGATCGTGTGGCGAGGCCACATCTGGCACCGCAGCAGCCGCCGTCGCGGCTTCGTCCCGCACTCCTCTCTGTCGCAGAAAGTCTATGCAGCGATTGTGCGCAATGCGAAACAGCCACGGCTTGAGGGGCCGACTCTCGTCAAACTTGTCCAGCTTTCGATAGGCCTCGAACAGCGCCTCCTGCACGACGTCTTCGCCGTCCATCACCGAACCAGTCATACGGGCGCAGTACCGGTGCAGGCTCGGTCGAAGCGACGAGATCGTCTCAAGGAACGAGAGGTAGCGTGCTTCGACCGGGCCCGATGGTTCGGCCTGCTGATTAAGGTCCATGGCCACTTTCTACTTCGACAAACACCATGCTTCCGTGATCCTGCACAGCTTGCCAAGCATTTCGTCGTACTCCTTGGTGATCGCCGCCGTTTCGGTCACACCGAGAATCTGAATGTGGTACCCATGCGGGCCGGTCATGATCACGAACGGAGAGGGGCTTGCCGGCCAGCGGCCGTGCTCGATGTAGTACCGCAGGACCTCGGGCGCCGGGAACGCCCCTCCGACATCGTCATTGGACACGTTCGGGGCGTAGTGCATGACGTGAGGGTTGTTGCTGGTCGCCACGCTGCCGTCCACCTCAGGATTCGTATATGTCCTGAGAATCGGAGACAGCATGTACGAGACCCCCGCCCGTTCTGGTGCTTTATATACGTTCGTTTTGAAGCGCTGCTGGATGATGTTCTTGACTTCTTGAGGCGGCGTTCCTTTCGCCTGCACTGTTGCGATATCCAGAAAAACTCGAAGCTGTGCCTTCGCGCCGGCTTGATCCCAGGAAACCGGGTACAAAACGTCGTCAGGATAGGCCGTCAGGGGCCAGGCCCCTCTCATGGCATCATCACCGGTGCGAGCGACCAGCGCAGAGAAGCCGTTCATCCCCGTACGGGCAACTTCAAACCCCTTGGCAGGATTGAGAACATAGACGGTCGCCTGATCTCTCAGGTGTGCGGGTAGGGAGCTTAGCGCGAGCTCAATCTCGAGATCGCGCGGCAACGGCACGATCGTGCCGGTTCGCTTGGCCGGTGGTTGGGTTTGTGCGCCCGCCGTCAGCGACGCCAGCAGGCAGAACGCGAGTGCGAACATGTGTCGATTCGTCGGCATTGTCTTCCTCTCCCGTTCCATCGCCTACGCGGCGCTCGGTTGAATGAATGCTGCGAACTCGCGCTCGAGCGCTTTCGCGACGCCGGCGCGCCAGGCATCGGCGATCGACAGAGAGGCTGGGTCGGGAAAAATCTCCGCGTCGCCTTTTTCCAATCCGTCGAAGATGCCCCGTGCGGCAACCGCGGGCGAGACCTTGGGGATCTCGAAACCGCGAGTCATGTCTGTGTCGACCGGACCGAGAACCGCGGCGTGGACCGCCACGCCTTGATTCGCCAAGAGGGCTCGCAGCGACTGCGTCGCGTTGAACGCGGCGGCTTTCGAAAGCGAATAGGAGGGGATCATGGGCAAAGGCGCGAGCCCCGCCAACGACACGTTGTTGACGATGGAGCCACGCGACCGTTTCAACAACGGCAGAAACGCGTGCGTCACCCTCAGCAAACCCAGGAGATTGACCGCGAGATGCTGTTCGATGACCTGCAAATCGTTCAGATCGTCGTAGAGGGCGATGCCGGCATTGTTGATGAGCACGTCAAGCGTGTCGACCGCTCCCACCGCGCGTTGGATCTGTGAAGCGTTCGTCAGGTCCAACGTCAGCGGTGTTACGCGCTCGTCGGGGTGTTGAACCGGACTCCGCATTCCCGCATAAACCTTCCTCGCTCCGCGTCGAAGTGCTTCGTTGACCAGCGCCTTGCCGATGCCGCGGCTGGCGCCCGTAATCAAAACGGCTTTCTGTCCAACATTCATCGCTTTTCTCCTCTCCGGGCCTTTCCTCCTGCTATTACGGCTCCGGGAGCCGAGAGGATACGGCGTGAAGACCAGCTCAAGTCCCGTGTCGGGTCGCGTGCCGTTCACGAGACCTAGCCCGACTCAATAGTGCATACGAATCTCTGCACGTATCCCACGCGGCTTCGCGGACGTATTAACGAACAGGAGACGACAACCATGCGTAAGGTCATCGCGGCTTTCAAGATCTTGGCTGATGGGAAGTATACAGGGCCGGCGGGATACCCGGACTGGGCGAACGGCTGGCCGGACGACTACGGTTCGTGGATGACGACACAGATCGATGCGTGTGTGCTCGGTGGACGGATGTATCCGATGTACGAGCAGTACTGCACGCGGGTCGGGGCCGCGCCCGCCGAGATTCACCCGCAGAGCGGGAGGGTGGCGACGGCGGCGGATGTCGAATGGTCCCGGTTCGCGGCGACGACGCCGCATTACGTGGTGTCGAGCACGCTGAAGTCGGTGACGTGGCCGAACACCCGGATCCTGGCGAACCTGGACGCGGTGGCGGCGTTGAAGCGGGAAGGGCAAGGACATTTACATGATCGGCGGCGCGGCGATTGTGGGTGCCACCGTCGACGCGGGTCTGGTGGACGAGCTGCGCCTGATCGTCTATCCGCTGATTCGGGGGGGAGGGCAAGGCGTTGTTCTCGTCGTCGGCACGGCGCGCGATGGGGCTGCGCAAATGCGAGCAGTTGACGGACGGCCGGTTGAGCCTGGTGTACGAACTCGGGCGGTGACGGAGTTCGATCGCGGGGTGGTCGCGGAGTTTCGGGCGAACGGCGGCTGGGGTTTTGAAGCTTTAGTCGTCTGTAGCAAGCACGTGCCGGTCTTCATCGGCAGCAAGCGAGACGTCGAGGTCGCGGAGGACATGCTCCGCGCGCACGGGTGAAACGGAGGACGCGATGACGAAGACGGCGGTCGTGACGGGTGGGAGCCGCGGCCTCGGCCGCGGTGTGGTCGAGGCGTTGGTCGGGCGCGGCATGCGCGTGATCGCGGTCGCGCGCGATCGGGCGCAGCTCGAGGCGGCGGCGCGCGAGACGAAGTGCGAGATCGTGGTCGGCGATGCGGCGGACGACGTGCTCGCCGGCAAGCTCATCGCAGACCACGCGCCGGACCTCGTGGTGCTCGCGGCCGGCGCGATGCCGCCGCAGCGCGCGATCCACCTCCAGACGTGGGAGAGCTTCTCGCACAACTGGCACATTGACACGAAGTCGGCCTTCGTGTGGGTGCGCAACGCGCTGCTCTTGCCGATGAAGCCGGGCGCGCACCTCGTCGTGATCTCGAGCGGCGCTGCCCTGCGCGGCTCGCCCGCGAGCGGCGGGTACGCGTCGGCCAAACGCGCGCAGTGGTTCATCGCGGACTACGCGCGTGAGGAGATCGCGCGCGCCAAGCTCGGCATCCGCGTGCAGACGCTCTTGCCGAGGCTCAATGCGAGCACCGCGCTCGGGCGCGCCGGCATCGCCGAGTACGCGCGCCGCAACGGCGTAACGCCGGAGGAGTATGCCAAGAGCTTCGATCCGCCGCTCACGCCAGCGATCCTCGGCGCGGCGATCGTCGATCTGCACGAGCACCCCGAGAAGCACGAGGCGGCCGCGTACGTGATCGGCGGCAAGGGCCTCGACCTAGTAGCGTAGACAGCGCGGATCCGGCCGACCGACGCGGCAGCATTTTACGAGCGCGTTGACCAATTGTCGGGCGTTCGAGTGCCCTGTTGTTCCTATATCGCCACGTTCTCCGGGTCGAGTTGCCCTGGCTTGACGACCTGGTCCGCGCGAAGCGCCCCCAGCGGCTCCCTGTCGTCATGACGCGCGAGGAGGTCCGCGGCGTCCTCGGGCACCTGAACGGCGTCGCCCATCTGATGGCGATCATCCTTTATGGCGCGGGACTTCGGCTGCTCGAGTGCTGCCGACTACGGATTCAGGATGTTGACTTCGCAACGAACCAGATCGCCATCCGCGACGGCAAAGGCGGCAAGGACCGGATGACGATGTTGCCGGCCGCGGTGAAGACCGAGTTGGTCCGTCACGTGGCGCGGGTTCGTGAGCAGCACCAGGGCGATCTACGACAGGGCGCCGGCTGGGTTGAGTTACCGTGGGCCCTCGCGCGCAAGTATCCCAACGCGGGCCGCGAATGGAGATGGCAGTGGATCTTCCCGGCCACGCGCTCCTACGTGGACCGGATGACCGGCCAGCGGCGCCGCCATCATCTACATGAATCGGTCCTGCAACGTGCGGTGAAGGACGCGGTGCGGGCTGCCGGCATTGCCAAGCGGGCCACCTGCCACACGTTCCGTCACTCGTTCGCCACCCACCTGCTCGAAGAGGGTCACGATATTCGCACCGTGCAGGAACTCTTGGGTCACCGAGACGTGACGACGACGATGGTATACACCCATGTCCTCAACCGGGGCCCAGCCGGCGTCCGAAGCCCGGTCGACCGGATGTTCCTGGCGTAATGGCGGTCAGCAGGATGAAAACAGTGGACGGGCGGCCGGGATACACTGCAGGGCCACGCAAGATAGCGCGGCGCTCGCCGTCGGCGGTGCCCCACAACATTGTGGAAACTCAGACATCACAGGCGCTCGGCCAAACCGACGCCCGCGCTACACAGACCGGCGCCGCCGAGATACACAGTTCAAGATAGATCACGTTGAACTAAACCGCTGACGCGGTAGCTCGGACATCGATGCGGATCACGCGACCGTCGGTCTGCTGATCTGCGGCCG
>Ga0137403_10006499_pt1 | contig 13376 bp, 4 predicted proteins | sample CZOMad2_1_16fung_FD_122057 | JGI IMG/M metagenome (GOLD analysis project Ga0137403, IMG submission 122057) | Vadose zone soil fungal communities from Angelo Coast Range Reserve, California, USA - CZOMad2_1_16fungal (Hybrid Assembly) | ecosystem: Environmental > Terrestrial > Soil > Vadose zone... | reverse complement strand
GTCAGCACTTTTGCGGGGTTAGCTCTCCATACTGGCAGCGCCGATGGCACCGGCAGCGCCGCGCGCTTCTATTTTCCTCGAGGCGTGGCGGTGGATAGCGCGGGCAATGTCTATGTGGCCGACACGAACAACCACACGATCCGTAAGATCACCCCTTCTGGCGTCGTCAGCACTTTTGCGGGGTTAGCTGGCATTGGCAGCGCCGATGGCACCGGCAGCGCCGCGCGCTTCAATTTTCCTCAAGGCGCGGCGGTGGATAGCGCGGGCAATGTCTATGTGGCCGACATTAACAACCACACAATCCGTAAGATCACCCCTTCTGGCGTCGTCAGCACGTTTGCGGGATTAGCCGGCAGCTATGGGAGCGCCAATGGCACCGGTAGGGACGCGCGCTTTTATTTTCCTCGAGGCGTGGCGGTGGATAGCGCCGGCAATTTCTATGTGGCCGACACGGGCAACAACACGATCCGTAAGATCACCCCTTCTCGCGTCGTGAGTACTCTTGCAGGGTCAGCCAGCAGCCCTCCTGGCAGCATCAATGGCACCGGCAGCGCCGCGCGCTTCTATCATCCGCGAGGCGTGGCGGTGGATAGCGCGGGCAATGTCTATGTGGCCGACTCGGATAACCACACGATCCGTAAGATTACGCCTTCTCGCGTTGTCAGTACCTTTGCGGGGTTAGCCGGCAGCAATGGCAGCGCCGATGGCACCGGCAACGCCGCGCGCTTCGATACTCCTGAAGGCGTGGCGGTGGATAGCGCCGGCAATGTCTATGTGGCCGACACTAACAACCACACGATTCGTAAGATTACTCCTTCTCGCGTCGTGAGTACTCTTGCGGGGTTAGCCGGCAGCAATGGCAGCGCCGACGGCACCGGCACCGTCGCGCGCTTCTATTATCCCTCCGGTGTGGCGGTGAATAGCGCGGGCAATGTCTATGTGGGCGACACGTTCAACAACACGGTTCGCGTCGGCATCGAAGCGCCACCGGTAATCACGACAGTGAGCCAGCTTTTCGTTTACCAGTTAGAAACCACCGGGACGACCTCGTTCATGGTAAGCAATCTGCCACCGGGCTTGAGCTTTGACCCTCAGCTGTCCGCTATTGTAGGAGCTCCTATGGCCACTGGGACGTTCCAAGTAATAATAATCGCTACCTACCCCGCCATCACGACGAATAGCACGCTTACAATCACGGTGCAGCCCGAGCCTGCCTCGGGGCCGGTTATAACGAGCGGCACGAGCGCAACGAGCAGAGTGGGTCAACCATTCAGCTTTCAGGTATACACGACAAACGGCAGTCCAGCGGCAAGGCTAAGCGCAACCGGGCTCCCTCCAGGTCTGTCTGTAGATCCGGTCACTGGAATCATTTCAGGGAGTGCGGCCACCAGCGGAAGTTCACTTGTGACACTTACAGTCACGGACGGAAGTTTTACTACGACCGCCACACTGCAATTGATCTTTACCAACAATCGAGCGCTGCCCGTCATCATCAGCTCCAGCAGCGCATTTCTTTACCCTGGTCAATTGTTCAGTTACACCATCACCGTGCCAGCAGCCTGCGATCCTGCCGATGTACCTACCTTTGCATACCTCGGCACGGACGGCGTATTAAACGGCGCACTGCCATCGGGCCTAACCTTTGACGCCCAGACCGGCACTATCTCGGGCATTTATATGAGTGAACGCCCTGGTGATAGCGCTGGCCAAAGTGATACCAGTAGTGCGGACCCGTTAATCGATGGCGACGGCGTGATTCTACCCGAACCTGACCGCACAATCAGGCCCCCTCTTATTGCCATCTGTCAGCCTTTCGCTCAGAGGGGCGGTAGTGACAGCAGCGTCGGAACCGGCAATGACACCGGTACCGGCACGGTTCCGCTAAACTTCTTTTTTGGTGGGCCTATAACCGATCCGGCAACGGACATCGCGAGTTTTTCTGCCACACTCAATGGCGCATTCGCTCCAGATGGGTTGATTACAACTGTTTATTTTCAGTATGGCACGACGAGCAGCTACGGCTCCACCACCCCAGTACAGACTCAGACAGGGAACGACTTCCAAACTGTTAGTGCCAACATCAGCAGCTTAAGTGCGAACACTATTTATCATTTCCGAATGGTAGCTCACAACATCAGAGGGACCAGTTACGGCAGCGACAGGACCTTTACCACGCTTAGCGCAACTGGACCTCCGGTGGTCATAACTGATCCGGTAACGTTCAACGCCAGCTTTTCAGCCACGCTCAATGGCACAGTGCTTCCACATGGGTTGACCACCAATGTCTTTTTCCAGTATGGCACCACGACTGGTTATGGGCACAACACGCCGATGCTGACTCGGAATGGGAACATTTATCGAGACGTCGTTGCCAACATCAGCAGTTTGAGTGCTAGCACCACTTATCACTTCCGAATCGTGGCCATCAATAACGCCGGCACGGTTTACGGCGCAGACCGAACCTTCACCACGCTCCACGCCACCGGGCCTCCGGTCGTTACAACCAACCCGGCGACAAATGTAACTAGTTCTTTAGCGACACTCAATGGCTCACTGGATCCGCATGGATTGCCGACGACAGTCTTTTTCCGGTGGGGCACGACGACCAGCTACGGGCACACCACGCCTACGGAGAGCCAGACTGGAAACACCTACCGGAATATTGCTGCCAACATCACTGGCTTAAGTACGCACACTACCTATCACTTCCGAATTGTGGCGACCAACAGCGCCGGTACGAGGTTGGCCGGCGACAGAACCTTTACCACGCCTTAGCGCTACCTTTCTAAAGCCAACGAGGCGCAGCGAGACTCCGGGGTTAATGACAGCCGTGTGTGTGCGATTAGCGGCTTTGAGAATCGCTACTCAGCGCGGCGTCCTCATTGGAATTACGCTCGGCTCGATTTCTGGTTCGCTGGGTGCAGCCGATGCCGTCGGCGATGACGTTGGTAGTTCCAGTGGCGTCAATACCGTTCCGCTCTTCGTCTGTAATACTCCGCCGGAAAGCATCACGTCTTCGACAAAGTACAGCCCGCCTTTGCCGACGACATTTTTTCCTTCGCCGGATGTAGACTCTCGATAAAAACGTTCCATCTCATCGAGGTGAAATGGACGCGAACCGCGCCGGCCAAACACGACCGTTTGCCCGCCGGTCTCATCCACGACCCGATCGCGTTCCAAGCCGCGCGAAACACAGATCGCTTCGCCTTTCATGGGATAAGTTGCGATCAATTTCGGATTTGGGCGCGGACTGAATCCCTGTGCGCCGGGAACTGTGTCGGGGGAAATGAGTTGAATCACGCGGAAACCGTTCTTGCCATCGGCGACGAGCGCGAATTGCGATGCGTTCACACTGCCGATTTGAACGGCGCGCGTGTCGTTTAAGGCGCCGCCCGCATTAAACATTTGGTCAATGAACGGCCGCTCTGGATTTTCAACGTCGATGATGGCGAGCCCCTCCGGTCCGTTTGCGACATAGGCGAAAGTGCGCGCGACATACAATCGCCCCGCGTTTCTCAATCGAACTGTTGCCCGAGGGAGCGGAATGGGTCGTGCCGGGTCGGTTAAGTCGACAACCTTCATCCCATCATCATCAGTGATAAATCCATAGCGGAACTGAATTGCAATGCAGCGCGGGTTGCGAAGAAATCCGTTCGTCAGGCTGCCAGCGATGCGTGGATGCGTCGGGTCGGTAACGTCGATGACGTACAATCCGCGGGGTGTAGTCATGTAGAGCCGATGCCCCGCCGCAGCGACAAACGTCGCGCCTGTCAACAATCCATTCGGATTAAAACGAACAGTTTCGCTTTCCTTGAGGAAATTGTTGTCAGGATTTCCATCGACCAAGGTACCGACGAGAACGTTGACGAGTCCTTCTTCGCGGTCTGAGATGTAAACGTAGCCGTAAAAGATATCGATCCGCTGCTCTTCATTTTCGGGAATGCGCTCGCGCAACGGATCGAGCGCGAGCGTGCTCGGCAATGCAATGCTGGTTGCATATTTCGTATGGATGCGCGTGCGCTGACCCAACGGTGAGACCGGCGCACTAACGATGCGTTCGGAAAATCCTTTCTGGTCGATGTTGGCAACATCGAAAACTTCAAAGCCGCCGGGGCCATTCGCGGTATAGAGATATTCGCCGCGTAGCCAGACGTCCTGGATGTCTTTGCCGGAATGTTCGTATGCTTCGGTGAGCAGCGAACCGCCATCCACATGTTTCTTGTAATCGGCGGGGTAAGCAATCGAGTGCAGATGACTGCCAATAGCTGCCTGCGGCTCGTCGGGCTCGGTCCAGACAACGGCGTGAAATCCGTGGCGTCCTTCGCCGACATAAGCGTAGCGCCCAAAGAAGTTCACCGTGCCTGTTCCAAAGCCCAGCAGCGATGCCATCCATGCGTTGTTGTCGTTGTCCTTCGACAAATGACATTCGGTGCAATTCTTGGTTGTGCCGGCGCTGCTTGTTGTATGTGGAAAATGCGGATTGAACGCCTGGCCGCTGTAACCTTCCGCCGAAATAGTTTGCTGCTGCGAATAAACCCACTCGCGATTTGCATTTTGCGAGCTGACCACAACTGCGCTTGATGATCGGATAACTGCCATCCGGTTTTTCTTCACCGTGCCGTCAATGCCCAACATGAAAACGTCGTCACGCACAACTTGCGGATTGTAGGTAGTAAAGTTTCGGTCGGTGACGCCCTCGAATTTGTTTTGCGGCACACGTTGGTTCGCTTTCATCGGCAAATGGCAACCGAAACAACTCGTCGCCCAGGAAGTGTGACAGATCTGGCAATCCATCGCCGTATTGTCGTGCGCGAGTGCGCGGCGACTGTGGTAGCCAACGACATTTTTGTAGCCGGGGGCGTCGACCCCGGCTGGCGCTGACGTGGCTTGCGCTGGACGACCGGGTTCACCGCCCCCGGCTACAGCGCCCCAGGTTGTTCCATCGCGCTGCAGCGTTTTCGCGTAAGCGGATTTGGGATTGTAGTGCGGCGAGATCGGATCAATCGTGTCGACCGTTTGTGGAATTTCCCAGCGAATATCGGGCGACATGGAGGATTGCTGCCAAAGTTTGTTTCCCTCCCAAGTAAAGCGCGGCCCGAAAGGCGTGTTGCTGGTATTCAGCAAATCGATTTGGCCGGCGTTGCCGCTCGTAATCAGTGTTGGGCGCTGATCGATCGTCCCGTGGCAATCGACGCATGTGATTGCCGTGGCATTGCGCGGCTCGCCGTAAAGCATTCCGTTGCCGTGAACATCGACAAGGAAGTGGCAATCGCCGCACTGCATCCCTTTCGCGAGGTGCACGTCTTTCAAGTGCACAGCTTTTGCGAATTTCCGCGGATCGCGATGGTCGATCTTGTTGTCGTCGAGATCGAGCAAGTTGCCTTTGCGGTCGTGTTTGAACACAGCGCGAAACACCCAGCCGTGCCCGTGATAATCGGCAAACTGAGTGTGTTTGAGAGCCGGATTTAATTCTGCGACGCGATCGAGGAAATTCTTGTCGCCCCAAAGCCCGCGCGCAGCGGCAGCTTCCGGGTTAATCATCGTTGATCTTACAAGCTCGGCGTCAGTCGGATTGTGCTGCTTTCCGGGATACATGAGTTCGCCGTCAGTTTCCTGGTCCCACCAGGTGTACCCGAGGAACGGATTCACGAAGAGGTTTCCCTGGTGCATGTGGCAATTCATACATTGGCTTGATGGGATCGAGCGGGTGAATTGATGGATGATGGGATGCCCCTCCTCATTTTTCGGGATGGATTTGTCCAGGGTGAAACTCAAACCTTGATGTCCGTACTTGCTCCACCAGCCGGAATTAGTCGGCGAACGATCGTTGGCATAAGTGACATGGCAGGCCGAGCACCCGCTTGTCCGATAGTCGCCTGCATGATCATTCGACCCGAGGAATCCGAGAAGCGGATCGTGCAACCGCGTCTTTTGCAAACCGAGAAACACTGGGTCAGTGCGATTGAGGGTCCCGAGTCCGCGCTCGGATAACCGATTGCGTGGCCGTCCGTTGGGTTCCTCGCTTGTTGGAAGTCCGAGTTGTAATTGCTTTTCGCCGCCCTTTTCAAAAATGCGCAAAACGTTTCCCGGATTGCCTAGATTGAAACGCGGCAACGGCTCGATGAACGGAAGAATGCCATGGAGGAGCGTATCCTGAGGTGTGACCGGGGTGTAATTCACCAGGCGAAGTGGCGCTCCATCTGCGCCATAAGCCTGACCGAAACGATAATTTTTCAGATAGAAGCTGCCATTGTTGTAAAGAGCCGCGCCCCACAGCGTCGCGCCATGATTCATCATGCTATGATCTACATTGTGGATGATTTCGCCGTGGCAAAGACCGCAGGCTTGTTGCGCCACACGTAAATCGCCGGGATTGATGAACCGGATGAATTCGGGCGATTCATGATTGAGCCAGGCGTTCGAATTCGGTGGATTCGCAGACGTCTTCCAGAATTCCTTGTTCCTCGGAAGGATGTGCGCCTGTTCTTTGGTCAGGCCGCGCGCGGGATTTCCGCCGTGACAATCGGTGCAGCCAAGCACGACGTGCTCTGCTTTGTGCATCGGCTCCACTCCTTGATGACATTGTAAACAGCCAACGCTCTTGGCATCTGCTTCGCGTTGCGTTTGATCGATCCAATTCCGTGGCGGTAAAGCTGCGCGTGCGATAGTCGATCTCTCAACAGGAACAGAAGTTGGCGGGCCGTAGCCGGAGGCGGCTGGTTCTTGCGCTACAATCGAACGCGACCCGAAACAGAACGCAACAATCAGCAAACGTCCAACGTTCAACGTCCAACGTTCAACGTTCAATGAAAGCATCCGCGACCCTCTCATGCGTTGCTCTGTGCGGTGCGAATGCTGCTGAAAAAGATTTTGATCAGTTGCTCGGTTTCACCAAGAATCGGCGCAGTATTCGATTGAGGCAGCCATGCCGAGCGCTGGATTAGACGCAGCCACCGGCGCGTCTCCTTGAGTTCTTTGAGACACACCCGAAGCTTGTGAACGAAGTCGCGGCGCGATTCTGCGGCCTGCACCTCACCATGATTTCCATACGGCGATGTGCCGCAACGCAACAATTGTGCGCCGACATGGTTCGCCCCTCGTGTGTTCGGCAGCGCGTCAACAATTTCGATGATGCGTACGCTGAATGCCAGCAAGCGTTCCTCCAGGTCGAAACGCGGCGCCTTCTGTCGTTGAACGTTGAACGTTGAACGTTGAACGTTGAGCGTTGGCGGATCGCTGCCGTAGCTCCCAGCGTCTTCGCTGACGCCAAGCCGTTGAATGTTGAGCATTGGCCGTTGTGCGTTGAGCGTTTTCTTCTTCATCAGTACGTCAGCGTCAGCGTCACGATTGCGCTATACAGAAAATCATCGACATGACCGGGGGATGGCCCTGGAAATCCAAAGACCGGCTTGGTGTTTGCCTGGTAGATGTCTTTGTAACCCCAGCGTGGGATCAAGAAGCCAGCGCCGGCCGTGACAATGATGTTTTCTGTGAGCAGCGGTCGCCATTGAAAACCCGCGCTACAATCGAGTGCGAAATCGTTGCTTGCACGATTGGTGAAAAGGACAAGCTCGGTCGCGGCCGTATCGATGGTGCGGATGTAATTCACGTTCACGAAACCTTTCAGTTTCGGCGTGATGTCCGCGTCCAGACCATAGCCCACAATGAAGGCGCCTGGATTGACGAAGTTTGACTGGCCTTCCGATTTGCTGGTGCGGAAGTCCACCACCAGACTATCGCGTTGCTTAAAGTTCACCGCAGTACCGCCGAGGTTGAAACCTTGATGTGAGAAAAAACTGAACGGACCGCCGATGAAAAAGGGCCGGTCAAAAACGGTGTCAAAGCCAGTGGCCATCGAGTTGGTCGGATTGTGATCGCCGCTGGCGTAGAAGATCGATAGTTTGTGGCGGAGCCAGTCCTTATCGATAGAAAGCTCGAGCGCCGCCATCTGCGCGCTGATTTGAACGCGTCGGCCGGCGATCCCATTCAAACCGTCTTCGCCAAATACCTGGTAAAATGCGTGGTCGATGTTGAGCCAGCCAATGTGTCCATCACCAGTCCAACCGAGGTAGTACGCTTGCACATAGTGATCGGCTACTGTGCCGATCGGCGCGGGCCGCGTGATGAAGCCATTTTTATCGTAGTGGCGGCTGGCACCGTCGAAATTGGCCAGGAACGTCAGCTCCCCAGTGTAACCTTTCCAGATCAAGTCTTGCCGGAAAACATTGGCCACGTAGATCTGTTGGTCACGCCGATTGAACTCATTCAGGTCCGAGTAAGTGTCCTTCTCGAGCATGTCGAATGCGGCGACGTTGTATTGCCAGCGGTTATTGTCGTAATTGCCGAAGATGCGGACACCAAGGTTCGTGTCATTAAAGATGAAGCCGCGGAAATCGCTTACGAATGGCTGAATGCCGATACGCGAGGAAATGAAATCGTAATTGCTCGACAAATCACGCAGATGAATTTCACCGAAGGCCTCCTGCAGTGCGAAGAATTCCTTTTCGCGAGTGGTCCCATTCTGCGGATTTGGATTTACGACATTTCTTTCCTCCACGTCGATGTAGTTGTGATTGTAAACACCGAGGAGTCGAAGCGCCCACTCGACCGGCTTAAATGCGGTCTCGCCTTTGAAGAGATCGATACCGATGGAAAAATCGTTGGAGTAAAAGAGCTGGTCGCCGCGCCCGAAAAACTCCGAGCTGTTCGGACGATCTGCGCTGACGCCGCTCGGCGTCGGGAGCTTGCGCGCTTCAAATTGAAAGAAGTCCTCTGCGGTGATGTTCAGGAAAATATCCTGGCCGAAGATCGGCGCGTCCGCTTTGAATTTGCTTTGCAAGTAAGGATGCCAGAGTCGCAATTCGGACTGATACGGCGTCTCGGTTGATGGGTCGGCATAACGTTTCCAGCGACCGAATCCGATAAACCAACGGTTCGTTTCCGGCTGGGAGCCCGGCAACAAACCTTCGCCTTGCGCCGATTCTGGATATGCCTCGTAATGCAATTTTGTCCTGCGCGGCACGACTTCACGAACCCCTTTGCGCGGAAGCTCGAGTGAGCGCGGCAGCGGTTCTTCCCCGTATTCCGGGAGTTGCGGGAGCAGAGGGGGAAAAAGTTCCGGCGGCGCTTCCGGTTCTATTCGCTGGAAGGCGCCTGGGTCAGGATTGAATTCAGACAGCGGTAACGGTACCTGTTCGGATTGGTCGGTCTGCGCGAGCAAAGTCGTACCTGCGAAAATGATATCGCGCCGAAGCGAGAGGAGATTTGCGCCGGGCTCATGTTCAACGGACTGGCCACGGATGACGACAATATCGGTCCAGATTAAAAAGAGGGGAAATGCTACCGTCCTCCAGTGCAAAATCATGCTGGCGGCCGGCCCAGTTAACCAGCGCATGGCAGCGAAGAATGCCAGAGTCGGCTTCGAATATGCAAGCTCAAGACGTGAGCGCTGCTGGACAGTGCCCAAACTTGCCAGGACAACTTATCAATTCCAGTTTTAGCAACCCTGGGGCCACGCGGACTGCACAAGTCTTTTGCACGAGAAGGTAACGGTCCTTCATCGCGGCGTACAAACGAGGTTTTAAAAAACCTTGGGTTGATCCGTTTGCGAGGCTATACCTTCGCCTGGGATGTAGCTCTTCGCGATTTGAATACTCCTAGCATGAAAAAACTCGTTCTGCCGTTATTCGTCGTCGTTTGTCTCGTGGGCGACACCAGTACCCTCCCGAACACTGCCACAATTCCAGCGCAGTTCGGCAACATCAGTACTCGCGGCTTTGTTCAGACGGGCGACAACGTGATGATTGGCGGATTCATTATTGAAGGGACCGAGCCAAAGACGGTGATTGTGCGTGCCATTGGTCCGGAGCTCACTCAATTTGGGGTCCCCAATGCATTGGCTGATCCGACATTGGAATTGCACGATGGCACCAGGGCTTTGATTGCCAGTAACGATAACTGGCAGACTACGCAAATCGGCGGCATCATCAGCAGCGACCAGGTAAGCGCTATCCAAAACAGCGGATTGGCTCCGAGTCAGCCGAGCGAGTCTGCCATCATTGCAACGCTGCCACCGGGAAATTACACCGCAGTTGTACGCGGTAAAAACAACACCACTGGAGTCGCTCTCGTCGAAGTCGACAATTTTGCACTCTCCACACCTTTCGCAGCCTCCGACGTCCAAACAATCATCAATCATGCGGTGACGCGCGCCGCGGCAATTTCACCCAACAGTGTTATCGCAGTAACTGACCGGGAAGGCGATGTGCTTGGTGTCTGGGTGATGCACGGCGACGACGCGACTGATCCCGAGGTTGCCACCGCCGTTTCGAAGGCTGGCACCGCGGCATACCTGAGCAGTAATCAAAACGCCTTCACCTCACGCACTGCCGGTTTCATTATTCAGCAGCATTTTCCACCTGGCGTCATCAACACCGCGCCCGGCCCGCTCGTCGGAGTGGGTCTTTCAAACCTTTTCATTTCCGACATCAACAAGTTCCGTGGCCCCCACAGCGTAATCACCTTTAGCGCGACTCCAGGTAAGACGATCCAGCCGGTCCCAAACACATCGCTCGATGGCTCGCCAGGCGGCGTTCCGCTTTATAAGAACGGCCAATTGGTGGGCGGACTTGGCGTCACCGGTGACGGAATCCCTGGACCGATCCCGGATTTCCGTGCCGAGAACCCTTTTATTTTTATCGACGGGTACGACAAGGACGAAGACATCGCGCTGGCTGGCCAACACGGTTACGCGCCATCATCAGCGATTCTAGCGACGAACGTTTTCATTAACGGCATCCGGCTTCCCTATGTCAATTCGTCGACGGTTTTTTCGAATGCAACTGTGCCGCGGGGTCATGCCGACTCCCACTATCCGATCCGCAGCGCTCCAGTGCCGTTTGCTTATCCAGTTGCAACCCTCGGCGGAGTGTCGGGGCAAATTCGACAGCCAATTCAGAGCGATCCCCGCCCGGGGACGATCAATGGTCAGCCGCGGCTCACCGCCGCAGAGGTGAGGAGCATTCTTAGTCACGCTGCGCATGAAACGTGCATTACCCGCGCCGGTATTCGGCTCCCCGTAGGCGTGTCGATGAAGGCGTTCATCACTGTGGTCAACAATCCCAACGAGGACGGTGCTGCGCCTATGGTCCTTGGCACTTTTCGCACAGGCGAGGCGACATTGTTCAGTTGGGACGTCGCAGTCCAAAAAGCGCGTACCGTCATTTACTACTCGCGCCACGACTTTCTTAATTTCGGAGTGAAAGTGGCAATGTCGGTGCGCTGTGTCGGTTTTCTTGCGCAATGCAATTATCCGCCAGGCATCGACGGCAATTCACAAGGCCCGTTCAACGGGCAGCAGGAGCGTTTCTCCAGTCTCTTGGGTAATCATTGCGATCCTGCTGGCATCAGGTTCGATCCCACTTCTGCGAACGTCAACCCAGCTCTCCCGAACGGGATCACGATTTTTCCTGGCGCCTTTGGTCTGTATCGAAACGGTGTTCTCGTCGGCGCAATCGGCATAAGCGGCGATGGTGTGGACCAGGATGATATCGCCGGCGCGGCCGGCTGCCACGATTTTCTCGCGCCGTTCGCAATCAGGTCCGACGAATTCTTTTTGCGCGGAGCCCGTCTGCCGTACGCAAAATTCCCGCGTGATCCGGCGATTTCCTGCCAATGAGGGTGCGGGAACGTCCGGCGATTCCAGCGCCGCTTTCAATCAGGGCTGACCAATTGATTTATCGCGCTCCTCGCTCGCCATCCCGCGAAATTCCCGCGCGTTTGCGGGCTCCTAAATCCAGGCTGGCGGTTATTTTTGCCTGCAACACCTTGAACACAAGGGGCACTGGTAATTCCTGTTCAGCGTAAATCTCCTGAAGGAATCTGTGGGGATCGATTGTCGCATTCATACAACTACTGCTGAAGTCAGCCGCGATTAGCTAAAAGACATTTCGAACGCAAAATGTTGTAAACTGTCGAATAAGAGTTTTTGGGGTTCTGTTGACGAATGGCCATTCGATCTTTTTTCTCTGCCCCAGTGACTTGGGTGTGCGCCAGCCAGATTGTTCGCCGCATGCTCGTTGCGCTTCTAGTTGCAACGATTTTCCTCGGAGGGATTCATCTTCGGCGTTGGATCGGCGACACGACGAGGCACGTCCGATATCAGCACGACATCGTCAACGGTTTTTACTGGGGCAGCGAGGTGGTGAAGCAGGCGCGCCGCTTATCGCCTGACGAAGCTACTGCTAATTCGTGGCCAGGTTTCTGTCGGGGCTATTTCGCGCTCTACGACCGCGTGAAACATAATGCGTATGAGCATGATTACGGCTTGGACTATCCGCCGCTGCGGCTTTTGGTGATGGCAATCTGGGCCAAACAGGTGCGCAATTCGTTCCCGGGTGTCGACGACGGGCATCCAAAGCTCGTCAATCCACTGTTGAAAATTAATCTGCTGTGCGAACTGCTTTCCGCGGTAGCGATCTTCTTCATGGTTCGATGGTGCGTGCAACGTTCGTCATGGACGACGCAGCCTGCAATGTTACAAAGGTTCCCGCAGCAGCATCGAGCTTCGATCTGCGGTCTCGCAGCGGCGGCTGTCGCATGGCTTGAACCATCAATGATTTTGGATGCGCACGGCTGGCCACAGTGGGACGTGTGGATCCTGCCATTTTACCTGTTCGCCGCCCTCGCAGCTCTGAAAAATCGCTGGTTCTGCTGCGGCTGTTTGCTGGCCATAGGCGCAATGCTGAAAGGCCAATTGTTATTCGTAGCACCGCTTTTTGTTCTGTGGCCCCTATGGCAAAAACAATGGACCTCAGCGCTGCGCGTGCTCGCGGGCATTGTGGCAACGATAGCGTTGATAGTTTCGCCGTGGGTTTTGCGCACGCCGGCCGCTTGGATTGCCGTTGCTGCTGTTAGTGGTATTGGCTTGTTATTCTTTCTCCGATTCAAACTGCCGCATAGAAGCGCCTGGCTGGCTGGGATTATTGGCTGTGCAGTGCTTGTGATTGGCGCGTTCGCAGGAGGCAGCTTTGCCTGGTTACAACTCGGTTTTATCTACGGCACCGAACATTATCCGTACCTTTTTATCAGTTCGTGCTACAACCTTCCATCACTGCTCGCCAAGGTCGGCTGGTCGTTAAAGGATTCATTTTTGTCTGCTCATTTTGGATCTGTCCACTTGCATGTCACGCTGCAATGGACTCTGCGCGTGCTTTACCTCGGCGGGTTAGCTTTATGCGCGCGCGGATTGGGGCGACATCTGCGCGATCATGACGCGCGCGCGCTGATTGCAATCGCTGCGCCGTGGTTGCTGATGTTCGCACTGCTCGGTCAGATGCATGAGCGTTACCTGATGTGGGGCGCAGTCGTCAGCGCCG
>Ga0137403_10006498_pt1 | contig 13376 bp, 15 predicted proteins | sample CZOMad2_1_16fung_FD_122057 | JGI IMG/M metagenome (GOLD analysis project Ga0137403, IMG submission 122057) | Vadose zone soil fungal communities from Angelo Coast Range Reserve, California, USA - CZOMad2_1_16fungal (Hybrid Assembly) | ecosystem: Environmental > Terrestrial > Soil > Vadose zone... | reverse complement strand
CAAGTGGTCAACAATCCTTAAAGCAGCAAACCGTGATCGCTACGGCTCCTTGAAATCGCCCTTGTGCTCGTGCGTTTCGATCACGTTGCCAGCCGCATCGTAAACGCGAATCACTGGACTGTTAGTTTTATCACGGGGTGAATTTCCCATGCGGCGTAGCCGGGAAGATGGCTCCTCCGGTTCGACTGATCCTTGGGCGCATGGCCAACGTCCCAGTACGCCTTTCCCGTTACAGTGATGATCGGCGGATCAGTGACATTCAGCTTCCTTGCAGAGCGAACAACGTCTCAGTTTCGAGGTTTGAGTCGTGCTTTAACTCGAGACTCCACCTTTGCTTTAAGCTTGCCTGAAACGTAGCGAAGCGGATGGCGGTGGAAGAAACGAATAGTGGTCGCGAGTTGATCAATTTGTGTCTGCTGGTCATCAATCTGGGTCTGCTGTTCAACAATCGCCTTTTCCATCGCGTCTTCGCGAAATTGCTCAGCAAAATGAGGTTCATTTAACCTCTGGAACCAAAGTGGCAGTTCGTGTCGCCACACAGCCACCGCATCCTGGCCGCGCCAACATTTTTGAAAATTAAGGGCTGTTGGCACCATAGTAGTTGCTACCTTGCATCCCGGGTGGGCAAGAAGTTGCGCCAACATATGTTGGTCTGAGAACCAACCGGCCGGTGGCGGCTCCCAACCTCGCGGAAGCTTTCGATAGAACTTGAGCGTATGTCCCCACAACGAGAGAGGAACGACGCTGCCGCGTTTAACGGTCAACCTTCGCTGCCATGCTTTCGTCAAGTCGGGGACGACTCTGAAGCCGAAGATCCCGCTGTAGTCCGCAATGACAAGCTGCCCATCGGGTCGAATGGCTACCATTAAGCCATGGGCCACGTCGGCGTCTTTAAGCAAGCGGCCGAGCCGTTCGATATGATCGGGCAGCAATAAATTGCGATCGCATAGATAGAAGATGTCCCGCCCACGCGCCTCATGAAGCAAAATGTGATGGCGGTTTGGCTCTCCCCGGTTTTCGTGTTTGGGAAAATCAAAGATCCGGATGCGATGATCCGAACGGGCCATCTCCTCGATCGCCTTTCGTGAATTGGACGACATCCCGTCGCCGACTACCAAAACCTCCAAACGATTCTCGGTTTGGCGCAAGACGCTAACAATTGAGCAGCGCAGCAGATCGCCGCGATCACCAGTGGTCGGAATAAGCACGCTTGCCTCAAGTTCGCCGTTCATATTTACGGAGTGATTACAGTGGCCATATCTATGCTTGCTTTTGGGGATATGGTGGACTGAGTATGCACTAATGTCGCCGACTCTGAAAAGAGACGCCTCGGGTAGGGAAAAATTGAACCGGTCGCCGACCAGATTTGAAGGAACCTTTTTAGACGGTGTCAACCTTAGATTACTGGAGGAGCAACGCGATGTACGTGGATGTTTCACAGAGGTATATTGCGACACTTGGGGCCTGCCTATCGCCCCAGCTCAATGGAGTGTCGTGCGATCTGTCGCCGGAACCCTACGCGGAATGCATCTGCACTTGAGACATTCCGAGTACTTTCTTTGTATCAGTGGACGTGCCTGCATCGGGCTCTATGACCTACGCCCGGCATCGCCGACGAAGGACACGTCGATGTTAATCCATGTAAGCGGTGTTGAGCCGGTCGCAGTAAGCTTCCCATGCGGTATTGCCCATGGATGGTTATTTATCACCGACGCAATCCACTTGCAGGCGGTTTCCGAAACTTACGCGGACTATAAAGGGGACGACAATCTTGGGATACATTGGAACGATCCGGAGCTAAATCTACCGTGGCCGGAGGAGCCAAAGATCGTTTCGCCGAAGGCGAATGCTTTCGGGAGTTTGGCGGAAGCGCGGGCGAAAATTGAAAAGACCCTGAGCCAAACTTCTAGTCCGGCAATGGATCGGCAATTCCAGCAATTCGCCTAAGCTCCAGCAATGCCTCGACCACGGCCGCTCCTTCGCGCGCTGTGGTTGGCGGTGGCGGTCCGCCGCGTAAATACTCGACAAAAGTTCGCAATTCCGTGCGAAGTGCAGACTCGCCGGAAAAGGGAATTTTCACAGTGACGCACTGCGGTGAAGAACGATCTCCTTTATGCAGTTCTACCCAAGGCTGTTCATCACGCCAGGAAAGCACTCCATCGGTGCCGTGAATGCGTAGTTCGCGTCGCTTATCGGCAAAGCGAGAGGAGACTTCAAAGACCAGTGCGGGATCGGCGCCACAAATACCGATTAATCCGACGGGGCGGCCTTGGTGCCGTTCACTCAAAGCTGCTTTCGGTCGAGGAATCTCACCCAAGATTTCCACCGCCAGCGAGAGATCGTGGGGAGCGAGCGTCCAAACAGGGTCAACATCTGTCCTCGGGCTGGTCCAGTTCGTTCGCGTTGAGCGTACAAGTTTGACCTGTCCAATACGGCCGTCTCGAACGAGGGAGGCGAGCAACTGAATTGCCGGGTGATAGCGCCAGATGTGCATTACGAAGATTCGCGGATTATCGGCGTAGCGGCGAGCGCTGGCGAGATCGGTGGTAAACGGTTTCTCTACAAATATGGGGGATCCACTGTCTGCCAGTTGAGCCAAGATGCTCGCATGCGTTGAAGCTGGACTGGCAATGATCCAGCCATCTGCTTTTCCAGCAACTTGAGACCGCGCATTAATAGCCCCCTCTTCAATTGCTGCGCGCCGCGCGCGCTCCGAAGGATCGAAGACCACGACACGACAATCCAATTCCCTGAGCTGGGAGAGAATCTTACGACCCCATGCGCCACAACCAATCAAACCTATTTCCATGAAATTTAGTCCGTGCCGTGCTTCCTTTAATGAACTTAGCAGCGATGCTTTCAGCCCTCCGCGCACAAATCAAGCGACAGTTGTTCCAGCGCCTGTGTTACGATGCAAGCGTCAGGTTCAATCCGGACGGCTTGGCAGCGGGAATCCGGCGTGACGTGGAGTGGATACGTGTCCAGCCTGACATCGATTTGGAGGTGTACTGGAAAGTTTTGTCGATTGGAAAAGGCCCGGCCATTTCGCTTTATGCTTTTGGGTTCCAGATTCTCAGGTTCGATTGTTTCGGTGCGACAGATGGCCATTTCCATCTTTTTCTAGGCTGGCCTTCGCCGACCAATGAAGATAGAATTTGGCTACCGGAGCCAAGCGCGACCGCACAAGTGGAGCGGGCAATATTCGAGTTAAGAAGAAACGCGCCTTATTATCTCCAGCGCCACGCGGATGAACGTGTGCGTCGCCTGCACCTGGAACCAGCAACTTGGTCGACAGCATGCACACAGGCCCGAGATAAGATGCTGCATTTTTTGTGTAGCGTTCCGGAATTGGCCGACGTGAACTAGGGTCTCATTGTCAGCGGCTACGTCCGTGGACGTGTGGATCACTGATCGACCAATACCGAGAAACGATACCTGGCACCAGTGCCGCACGCATGAAAATTCGGTGATGGCGAGACACGTCATTACTTGGTTTCGTGAAGTACTGAGAGATCGTCGCACAACCGAAAGACGAAAATGCCGTATCCCACACCCGGCGGGTCGCTGGTGCGTCCAGCCTGAAACGCAAACGAACGTTGGTCGGGACTCACCACCGGGTTGGACGCCTTGTAGCCCTCGTAGTCGCCGAAGCGCGTCATGCGCACGAAGTTTGTCCCGTTCGGCTCGAGGCGGAGCCTCCAGATGTCGATGTAGTGAAACGTTTGCCGCTCCGCCGACCCCTGGTCGTGACTCGACTCGACGAGCACCCATTTGCCGTCGGGCGAGACGCCCTCCGCTTCATTGTATTCGTAGGCAATCTTGCGGTACGTCGAGATCTGGCCTGTGCGGAGATCGACGCCCATCACGTCTGCCTTGTTCTCGCGGTAGCATGTGTAAATGAGCTGCGTGTCGTCGCAGCGAAAATCCTGTGCTTCGAGTGTGCAGTCCGGCTGGTGTGCGCGAAGGATCTCCTTCGTGTTCGCGAGGCGCGGCACACCGCCGTCGTACACCACGTCGGCGACGTAGAGGGCGGATTCGCCAGGCTGGAACCGATCGGGATACTGCTGGTGCGAGTTCGACCAGGCGATGCGCATCCGCGTCCGTGAAATGGCCACGCCTTCCTCGACCTTGGACTCGAGCGGGGTCGGCGCGCTCGCGCCGTCCGCCTTCATCACCCACATCTCCTCGTCCTCGTACCGCGTGTGTTGGATGTCGCGAAAGGTGCGCGCGCCGACGAGGAGATAATCGCCGTTGGGAAGGAACTGCACGCGGAGAAAGCCGGCGTGCGTGAAGTGTTCCGTGAGCATGCGCACGAGGTGCGTGCGGAGGTCGATCTCATATGCCTCGCCGAAGCTCTTTCCGATAAACGCTATGCGCTTACCGTCCGGCGACCACGCGGGGTGTTCGCCGAACGCAACCAACTGCGAGATATTCGGCGGCAGATGCTTTTCCGGCGCGCCCGGCTTGCGCCTCTCGCTACCGCCATCGCACGCGGTCATCGCGATGATCGCGAGGCAGGGAAGGACAGTGCGTAGCGTCATCAGGCTCCGGGTTGCAGGTGCGGTGTCTCGAGGGCATCTTCGAGCGTCACCCACAAATGATACGCCCGCTGCCCCGCGCGTGGATAGGCGTTGGCGTGGCTACATTCAAAGCTTGTCCGTATCGCCGGGCTTCAAATATGCGATGTCTATGCGGGGTGCGCGGTTAAGTGACGATGGCCAGAAACCGCTCAACTCAATCTTGGTGTTTGGAAGATACCACTTCGCCCAACGACCGGACTCAGGCTGCTCGGACTGCTCTGTAGGTTTGCCGTACTTCTGGACGAGTAGGTCCTCGACCATGCGGTATGCAGACTGGGCATGTACGGCCTGTATCGAGAAGTAAGTATCTTCGTTGAACTCTTTGGCTAGGTGCACAGCAGCTAGCCTGTCTGAGTTGTCCATCAGGAATTCAACGGTGAAATCGTATCCTGCAATGGTTGTGCCGGTGAGCGTAAGATCGCAGTAGTACTTTCGTCCGCCGCCGTAATCATGAGTATCGCGCTTCTGAGGCGTGGCGGCTGGATAGGCCGTCTGAATCTCAGAAGCGCTCATACCCCATCGTGCGCGGTCCCAACCAGCCAGCGGTTTGTCCGCTCGGGCACATGCGATAACGCTGATCGCGAAAAGGGCGAGTGCTACAGCACGGATCATAACGCGTAACGAGAATTAGACTGCATCTTGCAATCCATTTCCTGCCGTTCCGAGGGGAAAGCGATTAAAAGGCTGCACGGCGCGAATTGTGCCGAAGCATTCGGCATTTAGAAAGCGGAATTACACGGTTCCGAAAACGCGCGGCGATCCGCGCTTCGAAAAAATCGTCGCCTCGCTCGCGTCGAAAAAACCGTAAAGCTCAACCACGCTGTTCTACGAAAAGGAACCGCGCTCGACATATGATGAAATATTGGGAAATCATCGCTGACAATCTCAGCAAAGCCGGTTGGAGTTGGGGCTGCGTCTCAGCCGTTGATTCTCAGGGGCGAACAATCTGGATTGTTGACGCGCATCGCGACGGAAAGCATTTGGTGTGCGCGCGGATGGAAAGCTGCGATTGGGAGACCGATCAGGTCTTCATTTGGGTCAGGCGCACCTTGTTAGCCTCTCCGTTCGTTCTTTCCAAGCATGGCATCGAGCATCTGTTGATTCTCAGCCCGCCATTTGGCAACATCTTCATTGATTCTATCCCACGTATCTTCGGGAGGAGTATAGCCGAAATGCTCATCTCGCCAGTGTTCCAGCCCCTGCAAGGCCGCATCGAGGTCGTCATAAATTGAGACGAGAATTTCGACAAGCTCATCGCAGCCCTCTGGAGTTTTGAATTGCTCGGCCCGATCGCGATAGAAATGGTGGATTAGATAATTGCGCGCCTTCTTAGCTGTCTCCAATTCCGCCATCAACGGGTCATCTTCTGGGACGCCATATAGGCGTGCGAAAATCGAGATCAACGGGCCAAGAGGCAGCGCACCATTTCGTGCGAGAGCTTCAAGCTGGGGCGTTCGCTTCAATGCCTGCTCTATCTGAGCCGCGAGCATGACCAATCCAGTCTCAAGCTGGGTGCATTTTTCGGCCGCTATCCCGAATCTCGTGTGAACCTTGCTGTGGGTGTCCCAAACTGATTTTTCCTTATGAGGCCACTCGGCAAACCAAGCGGTGGGATCGTAGAAGTCGTCCGAGTCATCCGCCATACAGGGGAGCGTCATCATGCCCGCGTCATCTGTCATCCGGCAATCAAAAACGATTTCACGCACGAGGCCGCTAGAACGCTCGGAGTCTCTCAGCCGCTGGTCTTGGCCTTGCCGGAGCGGTCAAAATCATTTCTAGACCGGTTTCCGGCGCGGGAACGACCATTCTGCAAGCGGGTGTTCTGACTGATGCGCCGCTGTGTGTTCTGACCTTAGACTTTTTTCCTAATTATTCATCGAACATCGAGTTCGTTCTTCTCCCGGTGGCACGGACTCTTTTGTTCTCGCCTTGGATCATGGCGCGCTTTCATAATCGCGAGAATTTATGAACTATAACGAACTGATTCAGCTTTACTTCGAGCGCTCCAACGCGATGCAGCAATATTGGAATCTCTACGTCATTATCGTTGGCGGTGTCCTGGCGTTTTCCTCACTGCGTAAACAGCCGGCTGCGATTACTACCGCATTGGTGTGCATCTTATTCGCCCTGTTCGCCTATAAAAATCTCGATGCGATGAAAGACACTACCGCGCAACGCTTCGCCACGCTTGAAGCGATCAAACAATTTGATTCTGGCGCCGCCGCCGCTACTCCCTCCAAGCAAGTGCGCGATCTGCTCGAACCGACTCTTACGCCCGCCACTTTCGGAAGCGTGAAAGCCACTCACATCATCAGCGACCTGCTTACCATCGCGGCGCTTTGGGCGATGGAATTGCGGCGGCGAAGATTGAAAAGCGCAACGTCCGCGCAATAAAATCAAGGGGCTACGGCAGGCGTCGTAGAATCTCAACCGCTTTCTCGGCAGGGTCAGCTCCGACCTGATTCATGGCGATGAAGATGGCCGCGTCCTTGGTTGGATTAATCGCGATCACAGTGCCGAATCCTGATGTTCCTCCGTTCTTCACAATCACGGGATGCAGGTTCGGATTGCCTCCACCCATATCGTTCACCCAGGCCATCGCCTGCTTGTTGCCGTTGGGCATCGTGAAGATCGGCTTCTGCGCCAGCTGCATCGCTGCGATCAATTCAGAGGAAACCGGTTTCCCATTCACTTCGTTATGGCCAAGATAGGCCTCGCCAAAGCTGATCATGTTGTGTGCTGTTGAGCGCAGCCCGCCGGCAGCGTACCAGGCGAAGACGGGCCAGCGCGGCGCATCCCGGCCTGCTCGGGTATGTCCTTGTGCCAGGCGCCTTTGCTGTTCAGGCGTGGGGCGTAGCGTGGTGTCGGCCATGCCTAGCGGCTGGAGAATCTCAGAATTGATTTGTTCTTCCCAAGTTTTGCCGGTCGCGGTCGCGATCAGGTAGCTGAGCAGCCCGATTCCGGCGTTGGAATATTCATAGGGCGCAGGCAATTGGGTCCTCGGTTCGTAGTTCGAAGCCCAAGTGAGAAAGTCTTTCACCGTGTAGGATTCAATGCTTCGCCGTTCGAGGCCGCGCGGCAGGTTGGTCGGATCGTCCGGCATTCCAGAGGTAAAGTCCGCCAACTCCAGCGGTGTCAACTGCTGCGCCCGGAGCGTGTAGCCGTTGGGCATGTATTTTTGAGCGGAAGCGTCAGGAACGATCTGGTTGCGGTTGATCGCCAGCGCGAACAGCGTGGTGGTGAAAGTCTTGGTGCAGGAGCCGATCTCGACCAGGGTTTCGCGCGTGAACGGAGCGCCCGCGTCGGTAGCCTTTCCATATGGGAAGAAGTAGCGATGGCCGTGCAGTGAAACTGCGACGATCGTTCCCAGATGAGGAGATCGGCTCCACGTGCGGCCACCGGCGTTACGTTGTCCCTGGGCCAAGTACGGCTGCATGATGCCGTCGACCACTCGCTTGACCGCTGCCTCCTCGTCGCCCGCATTGGGCTGTAAATGCGGACTGGCGTCGGAGGGCGCTTGCTGCGCGACAATGTTCGCCGCCCCCAAAGCCGCGACTGTGACGATCAAACCAAAACGAGTGGCGATGCGATGCATAAAGACTAAATGACTAGAACCAAGCCCGGTGGTTTCGTTGGGCAACTTACTGACTGTTCAATGCTGTTTGCGGTGCGGATTTACCCAGTTCGAGTTCCGCGCTCACTCTGCGTAGGCCCGTAGTAAGCGCGTCAATTTGCTTCTGCTGCTGCGCAATGACCGCTTCTTGTTTGTGCATTCTCGATTCCTGGTTCTCGACCCTGCGATGCTCTTTTAGGAACTCGTTTAGCAACATGACATTTACCGCGTCGTAACGCACGGTGTATGGCTTTCCCTCCTTATCCAACACTACCAAAGCCGGATTCCGTTTTGCGACCTCTTCAGCGACTAATCCAAATTGCGGTGTTTCCTTACTATCGGTCTTATAATGGAAAGTGACCGGCCTGAGTGACAGGACTGTTTCACTGGCCTTTTCCATGGTGACGATGTCTTTCTTGAACCGTTCCGAGGAAGCAAGGGTGCCGAGCTGACCGGCATCGGACACAACGACTGGAGCGGTCGTGCCGCCCTGTGGGGTCACGTTATAAACATTGCCGATCCAGGTCGTACTGCTGACGTCTGCGCCTGCGACTCTCGCGCCGACGCAGGTAACATTACTAGCTGTGACGATGTTGGCGCCAGATTCAGTACCGATAACCGTGTTGAAATCACCGCTGACGCTGTTTAAGAGCGCTTTAGAGCCGGTGGCTGTGTTGCGGTTGCCGCCAGCATTGTTATAGAGCGCCTGCCAACCCATGGCTGTATTTGAAGTCCCGTCCGTGTTATGAAAAAGGGCCTGGGTCCCAGTGGCAGTGTTATAGTACGCCAGGTTATGACCGGTCACATCATTGTTCGACAGCGCGAGATAACCAATGGCCGTGTTGTTACCGGCGAAAATATTCTCAAAAAGCGCCGAATAGCCACTGGCCGTGTTAAAATTGCCGTTCGCGTTGTTATAGAGCGTCTGCGAACCAATTGCTGTATTTGAATTCCCGTCAGCGTTATAAAGGAGGGCTTGAGCCCCGACGGCAGTATTGTAGTTCGCCATGCTCTGATCGGTCACATCATTGTTCGATAGCGCGAGATAACCAATGGCCGTGTTGTTACCGGCGTCAATATTCTCAAAAAGCGCCAGATTGCCGAACGCGGTGTTAAAGGATCCGTCAACATTATTATAGAGCGCCTGAAAACCAACGCCCGTGTTGGAACTGCCATCCGTGTTAGTGTAGAGCGCCTGCGCGCCAACCGCCGTGTTGAAGGACGCCAGGTTATGGCCGGTGTTGTCATTATACGCGAGCGCGAGATCACCAATCGCGGTATTGTTGCTGGCGTGTTTGTTTGTTGAAAGGGCTTCATTTCCGAAGGCGTTGTTGAAGGAGCCGTCAACGTTGTTAATGAGCGCAAAGGCTCCGACCGCATCGTTGTAACTACCGCTAGTGTTGTAGAGCAGCGCTTCGTATCCGTTGGCTACGTTCTGAAATCCGGAGGCGTTTAACAACATCGCTGCAGTGCCAACGGCTGTGTTGGCGTCCGCAATATTGGAGGCCAACGTTCCAGCGCCAACGCCGGTGTTGAAGCCGTTGGTATCGACTGAGGCCAGCGAATACCAACCCACGGCTGTGTTCCCAGTGCCAGTACTGAGAATAGCAAGCGCGTTGCATCCTTCCGCGGTCGTGTAGTTGGGATAGCAACCATCTGATGGGGGAGTAACCGCTCGCGCTACCGGTGGAACTGCAAAGCAAGTCACCATCAGCAGGATGGCCATTAACATGATAATGTAATTCTTCATGATCTTTCTTTCTTGTCTTAGTTTGTAAACTCTCTCCTACGTGTTGTTAACCCGGTATCCGCGGGAGTGACTGTCTCAATTGTGTGAGTGTTATTACCTGCTATGGCAGTCCGCGAATCTGAAGGACCCGATCCGGGTATGCCAGTCGTACTGCGTGGTAGTTGTACGATAGTAGGTCCCCGTGTACCAGAACGTGCAGTCGTCAACTGGATCAATCGTCATCTGGCTGTAGTCTCCGAAATTGAACTCCTGTAACTGAGCGCCATGGCCGTCGATCAGCGACAACTCGCCAAGCGGCAACGTGCCCGGCGGGTCGGTTGGTCGCCGGCCGGCATAGTGAAGTGAAGGATACATGTGGGTGCCCGAAACGCCGAAGCCAAGGGCAATATTTCCGTTTAGGTCCATCGCCATGCTTCCGAGCCAGCGATCATTGACGTCAGGGGCATAAGTTCCCTGCTGATAAATTTCCCACGGGCTGAGTGTTTGGCCTCTTATTATTGGCTTGCGCAGCTCGTACCAGCGGATACCGGCATGATTGTGCGAGGGGTCGCCATCTGCGGCCACGGTGTGATTGAATAGCAGCGTCTGGTACGTGCCGAAATTGCGATACGTCAAACGCTGCATCATGTAGCCATAGGAAAGCGAATCAAGTCTGTTAGTAGTTCCCCGCTGTTTGATACAGGCCTGATCCGTGCAGGCTTTGCTGTAGAACGGCTCGGGCACAAGGCTGTTAGTGGGGACGAGCGTGGAAGAAGAGGGCGAATTCCAATCCACGTGGAATTCGTACACTTGAAGCTGGCCCGCGGGAAAACCGAGGTTCGAATCCTGGACTTGCACTACGTACTCGGGTGTATGGCTTGGAGGCAATCTCCTGCCATCGAGGTCTGCCGCCAGCATATGGCTATAGGTGATTTGGAACGGACTGCGTGGAGCCGGCACAAAGAAGGTCACTAAGCGCGGTGCGGGGTCTCCAGCTAGCATGGCTGCTCGCTCGAGCGCAGAGATGGTATTGCCAATTCCGGTGAAGATCCTGTTGGGATCCCCCGTCGCGTAATAAGCGTCTGAAAATACAGCGATTTTCGGATAATCGTTGAGGAATCCAAACAGGCCATTGGCGATGTTGTTGACTTGGAAGGCGTACTGATCGTACCTCCCAGTCGGGTCCGCAGTCTGGGAGACGGCGATGCACAGGTCTTGAGCGAACGGTCCCGCCCCTGGACCGCTAATGACCCACCGATTGGCATATCGGTCGAAGCGCACGATCGTATCGGCAAAGGTGGTGTTTCCACCACAGTCGGGCTGGCTCCCCCAGAATGTCGTCTGGTTGATGGGCCCTGCGAGCAGAGTGCCGGATTTGTCGTACACAACGATCGCGGTATTGACCGCTTGGACGTAATGGTCGATCCCCACGGCGCCACTGTCGTCCGACGCTGCTACCTGTGGAAAGTAGGAGCAACCATTGTGCAAGTCTCCGAGATGAAGCCCTGGAAAGCTCACGATCGGGTCCGACAGGAAATTCCCGTTGGGCTCGCTTTTGCGCGCAGCCGCGGTCGGAGAAGCGGTCGGCGTCGGTGTCGGTGTCGGGCACCTAGCCATCTGGCTGAGCGGTATCGATACAGAATGTGAGCTAGCAGTTCCGACCGTCATGATGGAGCCAGGGGGAAGCTGTGCGCGCGACGGGCCAACAAATATCGCGACAGCGAGGGCTGCAAAGAGAGCAACGATAAATATTTTCATGGGGAATGATGCGGTTTTGGTTTTCCGTGGAGTTTTGGAAAACTTTGGTGCATTTGTCGAGCCTAAACGCTTGATTGGCGATCGTAGTCAGTAAGCATCTATTCGCTTCCAATGGAACGTTGTAGCACGCTAGAATACGGCTTGGAATTCGCGATCATTTCTACCGGCGGGCGGACTGCGAGGATAAAATTTCCGCGTTGTGTATCGAAGCGGAATAAGTAATTTCCGGTCCTTCATTAGCCTCTCAAAAACATTTGCACCGTTAGCTCAATTGGCAGAGCAAGTGACTCTTAATCACTGGGTTGCAGGTTCGATTCCTGCACGGTGCAACTCATCTCCCGACACTCAAGCACTTACGTCGTAGATCTGTTGTAGATGTGGACATCAAGGAGACACTGCCATTCCGGTTCGCGATCGAATTCAAAATCCTTGAAGACGTTTTCCTTCCCGAACTTCGCTTGTAGCCTGTCATAAAGCCGACCAGCAGTCGGGAGCTAATCTCCCCGCCGATAGGAAATGGCGATAATCAATCAGCTCTAGAGATGCCCATATCCTAGGACTTACCGCAGCACTGTAAGAATCCAAGAGCCATCCACTGGCTCCGAGCATCAGCTTAGGCTGCCGAAAACCCGCGCGACGATCTGCAGGATAGGAAATGACCGATGAGCCCAAGCGCGCAGTGAACTCAGATTATGGTGCGATAAAAGTCTTTCCAGTGAACGGACACTTCAACTGCGTACCCTTTCGATAACGCCTGATATCGATTTCTCCTTTTGAAGGGGCGTAAGGACTGCGGACGAATCCAGCCTTACCTTGAATCGGAATTCCGTAAGGATATGACTTACGCTGGGCGTTGGGTGTTGGAGTGCTGCCAGGCTTGCCCTTTTGTTGATGCAGCATCTTTTCTTTGATTCCGGAAATCCTTGGGATTCCATCTACAATGCTGACATCAAGATCAATCGCGAATTGACCTTTGGTCCAGACAGCGCGTGGAAGACTTTCGGCATAAAAATTCAGTTTGAAGTTGGCTAAGTATTGTTGGTCCGGAACTTTTTCCTGAACGTGGATGTCTCCTTCAATCTCATCGTGTCGAACCGGCCAGCGTTCATTATACTTCTCGATATCCCGTCGAATAAACGCTTGGTCTGCTTGGTGATCGTCAAAGTAATCGACAGTCGGTGCAAACAGCGCAAGCGTTGCATTCGCATCTTTCGATTGGTTTGCTGCAACGAACTGCTTCACGAAGTCACCAATCCAAACCTGCCATGTGCGACCGTCTTGAGCCCACGGATTTACTGACGGAGCGGCTGTTGGCGTAGGAACTGGCTGGTTGAGCTGCGTCAAATCACGCCCTCGTGTGTTATCAGCAAGGGTCCATGTGATCGTGTACGGTGCGTTCGACGCCAACCATACCCCTTCACTGTGATCCCAGAAGCCGTCTCGCTTGAACACAACCTGAGCGAATCCAAACCCCAGGTCTTCAAATGTCATTGGCGTTGTTCCCGAGCGGTGATTGCCATCCGGGGCGATTAGTTCGAACGCCTGCCCCTGCGGTGTACTGTCGATAGTCAGCACTGGCCGAGCCGGCATCGGCGTTGGTGCTGGCGATGCCGACGAAGATGCCGGTGCAGGACTCGGATTTTCGCTTAGGTGCGGTGCGACAAAAGGTGGTGTTGGTCGTGTTGCTTTGTTTTTC
>Ga0137403_10006497_pt1 | contig 13377 bp, 10 predicted proteins | sample CZOMad2_1_16fung_FD_122057 | JGI IMG/M metagenome (GOLD analysis project Ga0137403, IMG submission 122057) | Vadose zone soil fungal communities from Angelo Coast Range Reserve, California, USA - CZOMad2_1_16fungal (Hybrid Assembly) | ecosystem: Environmental > Terrestrial > Soil > Vadose zone... | reverse complement strand
ATCGGGGAGGAGGCGCGAGCGGCCGCGGGCGCCTTCGCCCTCATCGTGGGACGCATGGCCTCCCCCGAGCGCTACAAGGGGCACGATCTCCTCATCGACATCTGGCCGCGTGTCCTCGCCGAGATCCCGGACGCGCGCCTCGTCGTGGCGGGAGCGGGTGACGACCTTGCGCGGCTCCAGGCGAGGGCCGCCCCGCTCGGCGCGGCCATCCGATTCGAGGGGTGCGTGACGGAGACGGGCCTCGACGCGCTCTATCGCGACTGCGCCTTCTTCGTCATGCCGTCGAGCGAGGAGGGCTTCGGGCTCGTCTTCCTCGAGGCGATGCGCGCCGGGCGCGGCTGCGTGGGCGCCACGGGCTCGGCCTCCGAGCTCATCGAGGATGGAGCCAGCGGTTATCTCGTGGACCCCGCCGATCCCGAGAGCGTGTTGAAGTCTCTCCTCAGGCTCTTCCAGGACCCCGCCCTCGCGCGACGCATGGGCGAAGCGGGCCGCGCCCGCTGGCAGCGTGATTTCACGCCGCAGGCATTCAGCGCTCGGTTTCTCGCCCTCCTCGGCGAGCCCTGGCGCTGACAGCGGTTGGGAAGCCCCTCGCAGAAAGTGTCGTTGGGGTCCCTTCGGAGGGCCGTCGTCCGCTCCATAAGTACCTGAAAAGCTTGGGGACAATCCGTGGCACAGCGTATGCTCAAAACTTGGCCGGACGCCTCAGCCAAGGGAGAAAACCGGGCTCATGAACGCGGTTCTCGGCATCAGCGCGTACCACGGAGATGCGGCGGCCGCGCTTCTCGTGGACGGACGGCTGGCCGCCGCGATAGCCGAGGAGCGGCTCACTCGCGTCAAGCACTGGGCCGGCTTTCCCTCGGAGTCCATCCGCGCCTGCCTCAGCATGGCGGGCATCGACTCCTTCGAGCTCACCGCCATCGCCATCGCCCGCGATCCGCGCGCGCACTTCTGGAAGAAGGCGCTCTACACCGCGCTCCACCGTCCCTCACTCCGTCTCGTCAAGGATCGCGCCACCAACCGGCGGCGCGTGAACGACGCCGCGGACGAGGCGGCGACCGCCCTCGGGCTGTCGCCGTGGTACGTGCGCTCCGGCATGCACTGGGTCGAGCACCATCCCGCCCACCTCGCGAGCGCCTTCTTCGTCTCGCCGTGGGAGGAGGCGGCGGTGTGCGCCATCGACGGCTTCGGCGATTTCGTGAGCACCTCCTGGGGCACGGGCCACGGCAATCGCCTCGACGTGCTCGGTCGCGTGCACTTCCCGCATTCGCTCGGGATGTTCTATCTCGCCGTCACGCAGTATCTCGGCTTCATGAACTACGGCGACGAGTACAAGGTGATGGGCCTGGCCGCCTACGGCGCCCCCGACTTCGCGCCTGCCCTCCGGCGGCTCATCCACCTGGAAGACGACGGGACATTCCGTCTCGACCTCCGCTACTTCCGCCACCACACGGGCGGGGTCGACATGACCTGGGAGGGCGGCGAGCCGGTGATCGGGCGCGTCTTCACCGCCGAGCTCGAGGCCTTGCTCGGGCCCGCGCGTCGCCCGGAGGATCCGCTCGAGCCGCGGCACGAGGCGATCGCGGCCTCGGCCCAGGCGGTCTTCGAGGAGGCGGCCTTCCATATCCTCCGGTCGGTGCAGCGACGCACCGGGCTCAAGCGTCTCGCCCTCGCCGGCGGCTGCGCCCTGAACAGCGTGATGAACGGGAAGATCCGGACGGAGACACCCTTCACCGAGGTCAACATCCAGCCCGCGGCCGGGGATGACGGCACCGCGCTCGGCGCGGCCTTGATGGTCTGGCACGAGCGGCTCGGCAATCCCCGCAACGGCTTCACCATGGACCACGCCTCGTGGGGCCCACGCTTCGACGCGACCGCCGTCGCTGAGGCCCTGACGCAACGAAGGGACGATCTCGCGCGGGCCGGCTGTCGCCTCGTGCCCCTCGAGGATCTCGAGGACCGCGCGTGCTGGGCGGCCGAGCGCATGGCCCAGGGGCAGGTGGTGGGCTGGTTCCAGGGGCGCATGGAATGGGGCGCCCGCGCGCTCGGCCAGCGCAGCATCGTGGCCGACCCGCGCCGCGCGGACATGCGCGACATCATCAACAGCAAGATCAAGATGCGCGAGCGGTTCCGTCCCTTCGCGCCCTCCATCCTCGAGGAGTCGCTGGACGACTACTTCGTGGGCGCCGTCTCCGACCCCTTCATGGTGCAGGTGTACCCGGTGCGCCCCGAGAAGCGCGACGTCATTCCTGCCGTGACCCACGTGGACGGCACGGGGAGGCTGCAGACGGTGAGCCGGAGCGCGAGCCCTGAATACTGGCAGCTCATCAAAGCCTTCGAGAAGCTCAGCGGGGTGCCCGTGGTGCTCAACACCTCGTTCAACGAGAACGAGCCCATCGTGCTCACGCCGCTCCAGGCCCTCGACTGCTTCCTCCGCACGCGCATGGACGCCCTCGTCCTCGGCTCGACGGGCGTGGAGAAGGGCGCATGAAGGTCTGCGTCTTCAACCGCTCGTACTGGCCCGACGACGGCGCCACCGGCCAGCTCCTCGCCCAGCTCTGCGAGGACCTGGTGGCCCGGCACGGGATGGAGGTGACGGTGGTGTGCGGCGAGCGGCCGGGCGACGGCGGCCGCGGCTTCGGGCTCGTGCGTCGCGAGACGCGGAACGGCGTCGAGATCCTGCGCGCCCGCGGCACCACCTTCGACAAGTCGCGCTTCGCGGGTCGCGTCGCCAACTACCTCAGCTACTTCTTCTCGGCCTGGGTGGCCGGGCGCCGCGCCGCGCGTCCCGACGTGGTGGTGGCCCTCACCGATCCTCCGATCATCGGCCTCGCCGCCCTGTACGCCGCGCGACGGGCCGGCGCGCGCTTCGTCTATGTCTGCCAGGACCTCTTCCCCGAGGTCACGCGCCTCATGGAGAATTTCCGGAGCCGTCTGATGGACGCGGCGCTGGAAAGGGTGGGACGCGCGCTCGTCGCGCGCGCCGACCGGATCGTGGCCGTGGGCGAGACCATGCGCGACCGCCTCGTGGAAGGCAAGGGCGCCGATCCCGCCCGCGTGATGGTGATCCACAACTGGGCCGACTGCGCCGCCATCATCCCACGGCCCAAGGACAACGCCTTCGCCCAGGCCCACGGCCTCGCCGAGCCCTTCGTGGTCATGCACTCGGGCAACCTCGGCCTCTCGCAGAACCTCGACACCTTCGTGGACGCGGCGGCACGGCTCCGGAGCGAGCGCGGCATCGAATGGGTGCTCATGGGCGGCGGCGCTCGGCAGGCGGCCCTCGCCGCCCGCGTGGGCGAGCTGGGCCTCGAGCGGGTACGGTTTCTCCCGCGCCAGCCGGAAGAGGAGCTAGCCGATGCCTTCGGCAGCGCGGACATCTTCGTGATCGGACTCCGCCAGGGGCTCGCCGGCTGCATCGTGCCGAGCAAGCTCTACGGGATCCTCGCCGCGGGCCGTCCCTACGTCGCCGCCGTCGAGCCCGCCTGCGAGGTCGCCAACATCACCTTCAAGCACGACTGCGGGCTGCTCGCCCCCCCGGGGGACGCCGCGGTCCTCGCCTCCCGCGTGCTCGAGCTCTACCGCGACCGCGAGCTGTGCCGGCATCTGGGCGCCAACGCGCGCCGGGCGGCCGAGAGCTTCGACCGGCCGGGGCAGGTGGATGCCTATGCGCGAATCCTCCGCGAGGCGGGGAACGAGCCGCGCCCCGTGCGCCAGTCGCGACGGAAGCGCGCGTTCGACGCGGCGCTCGCGGGTCTGGGTCTCGTCCTCTCGGCGCCGCTCTGGGCCCTGGTCGCCCTCGCCGTCAAGCTGGGCGACGGCGGGCCCGTCCTGTTCAGCCAGGATCGCGTCGGCGTGGGTGGGCGCCCCTTCCGGAGCTTGAAGTTTCGCTCGATGGTGCCCGATGCCGAGCGCTTCGGGCCCCTCCAGGCGATGGAAGGTGACCGGCGCATCACGCGCGTGGGGTCCTGGCTCCGTGCCTCGGCCATCGACGAGCTGCCGCAGCTCTGGAACATCTTCGTGGGCGACATGAGCTTCGTGGGCCCGCGCGCCCTCGTGCCGGCCGAGATCGAGACCAGCTCCGGCGGCGCCCTCGGCCGGCTGGCCGATGTGCCGGGCTACGAGCGCCGGCATCAAGTTCGTCCGGGACTCACGGGCATCGCCCAGGTCTTCGCCGCCCGCGATGTTCCCCGGCGCCGGAAGTTCCGGTACGATCTCCTCTACATCCGCCGGCGGAGCTTCTGGCTCGACCTGCGGCTCATCGCGCTGTCCTTCTGGATCACGGGACTCGGCCGCTGGGATCGCCGCGGCCCCAAGGTCTGATCACGCCACGCCACAAAGCTTGGTAGGGCAGGCCCCGGCCGCTATCATGGCCGCATGCACGATGTCGCGGTCGTGGGGGGCGGCCCGGCCGGCCTCCTGACCGCCCGCCGCTGCGCCGAGGCGGGCCTCGACGTCACCGTCCTCGAAGAGCACGAGCACATCGGTGAGCCCGTCCACTGCACGGGCATCATCTCCCTCGAGACGGCCATGCTGACCAAGATCTCCGAGGATCTCGTGCTCAACCGCCTGCGGCGCGCCCGCCTCATCGCCCCCGGCGGAGGCTCCTGCCACGTGCGGTGGACGGGGTCGGGCACCGAGGAGATCCTGGCCGTGGACCGGGCGCAGTTCGACCGGAGCCTGGCCGAGCAGGCCCAGCGCGCCGGGGCGACCGTGCGCACGGGCGCGCGGGTGGACGAGATCGCGTCGGACGCCGACGGCGTCACGCTCCTCGCGGGCGCGCGAGCCATTCACGCCCGGGCCTGCGTCCTCGCCTGCGGCGTCTCCTATCGCCTCCATCGCCAGCTTGGCCTGGGCCTGCCCGCCCACGTGCTGCACACCGCGCAGGTCGAAGTGGAGAGCGAGCCCGCCGACGCCGTCGAGATCCACTTCGGTCGCGAGATCGCGCCCGATGGCTTTCTCTGGGCGGTGCCGGTGCGGCGCGGCGAGGGCGCCGCCCTCAAGGTTGGTGTCCTATCGCGCGGCGACGCGGCCGCCGGGCTCGCGCGGTTTCTCGCGCGGCCCGAGGTTCGGGCGCAGCTGCGCGGCGAGCCCGGGCGCCCGGTGCGGCGCCTCCTGCCCCTGCAGCCCGCGCCGCAGACGGTGGCCGATCGGCTCCTCCTCGTGGGTGACGCCGGCGGCTTCACGAAGCCGACCACGGGCGGCGGTATCTTCTACAGCCTGCTCACGGCCTCGCTCGCCGCCGACACCCTGATCGAGGGCTTCCAGGCCGGGCGGCTCGACGAGGGCTTTCTCAAGCGCTACGAAGATCGCTGGGAGACGCAGCTCGGGCCGGAGCTGCGGATGTCGGGCTGGCTCCGCCAGTTTCTCGTCCGCTGCCGCGACCGCGAGATCGACGAGCTCGTGCGCGCCCTCGGCTCCGACTCCGTCCAGGACGTCATCCGCCGCACCGCCCGCTTCAATCGCCACCGCGACCTCATCGTGGCCCTCCTCCGCGAGCCGGGCATCGCCTCCCTGCTGCTGAAGTCGCTGTTCCGGTAGCAGGTGGCAGATAAGGCCTCCTTTCTCCCGACCATGCGGGGCGCTGGGCGCTAGGCGTTCGGGTCTGGGTCGTCGAATGACGCGGAAGATCAAGATCCTGTGGATTGTATTCATTTCACTCGTCGTGGTCGTGGGAGCGGGCGTAGGAGTCGGCGCTTACTTCCTCGTCAAGTCCGGCGTCACTCGGCCATTCGACAACATGTTTGGCGACCAGCATCTGAAGACCGCCGTCGCCCTCGTCGAGCTCCACAAAGTCCGCTACGGACGCTACCCCAAGACCCTCCACGATCTTCGCTTCCTGGGCGAATGGGATCGGATAGTGCTCGACGCGGTGGAGTACTGTACGGACCCCGATGGTACCCGGTACTTTCTCGAGGTTCGCACGGGCTGGATCGGGAAGCCCGAACTGTCGCCGCCTCCAGAGTTCTGGCAGGGGACCGGCTTCAACAAGAGCCTGGGGCCATGCCGGCAACGGGATCGCACGCCCGTCTAGTCGGGGGCCTTGCGGAAGTGGCCGACGACCCAGTCGCCCCGTCCGAGCCAGGCGCCCACGCTGTCGACGAGCTGGCGCGTGATGTGACGGGAGAGCGCCAGGAACGTTCGCTGTCGGAGGTGATGACGCAGGAAGAAGGGATCGGAATAGGCGCTCCACTTGCTCGTGGCCTCCACGGAGAGCGTGTCGAAGCCCGCTCGCTTCGCCACCCGCGACAGCGATGAGGCGGTGAAGCCCAGCACGTGGTCCGGCAGGTAGAGGGCGCACAGCGTGTTCGGCCGGCGGAGGAGCCGATTTCGCAGGAGAAAGCTCAGGGGCTCCTGGTGGGGCGCGTGGACAACGAGCACGCCGCCGGGCTTGAGCACTCGACGAAGCGCCCGGAGAAGGCCGAGCGGATCCGCCACGTGCTCGACCACGTGGCGGCAGCAGACGACGTCCACGCTGGCCGCGGGCACCGCCTCGAGATCGATGTAGCTCACGCCGAGCCGGTCCCGGCCGATCTCCACGGCCCGCGCCGAGATCTCCACGCCCGCGGCGTCCCAGCCCTCGTCGAGGGCGATGCGGCAGAAGTATCCGGGCCCCGCTCCGATGTCGAGCAGGCGGCGGCCGGGGATCATGGAGGCGAGGCGTCGGAGCTGTCGGACGGTCCGCCGTCGCCGCACCTCGACCTCGTACACGATGTCGGTCTCGCTCCAGGTTTCCGTGTAGCGGTAGTAGTCTCGATAGTCGTGGGCCGTGAAGCTCGAGAGGTCGAAGAAGGTCAGCCCGCACGCGCCACACTCGAAGATGGCGTGGCCCTCTCGTGAGCCCCAGCGCGAGGTCACGGAGTCCACGCACACGGGACAGCGGATCGTCGTCGCCGACACGCTCATGGTCACGTGTATCTTATGCGAAGGGCGGGTCTGGCCATGTCATCTTGGGATGGGCGAGGGGAGCACGTGAGAGATTCGATCATCGAGCGAGTGCGCGAGCTTCCGGTGGCCGCGCTCACCGCGCTGATCGCCGAAGGTGAGCGCTCGGGGTCTCGGTTCGTGGGTCGGCTGATCGCCGAGTGGGCCAGCGGAATCAACCGCTTCGACCGGCCCGGGGAGGCGCTGTTCGCCGCGCGCGTCGACGGGCAAGTCGTCGGCGTGTGCGGGCTCAATGGCGACCCGTACACTGCGGATGGGCGGGTGGGGAGGGTGCGCCACCTCTACGTCATGGAGGCCTCTCGGCGCCACGGGATCGGCCGGCGGCTCGTGGTGGAGGTCGTGGCGGCGGCGCGCGGCCCGTTCGACCGCCTGCGGCTGCGCACGGCGAACCCCGAGGCCGCGCGCGTCTACGAAGCCCTGGGCTTCGTCCCGAGTGCGGGCGAAGCCGATTGCACGCACGCGCTCGATTTGCGTGTCACCCTCTGAGCGCGTCCGGTCTCGCCCGCAGGCCGGATTGTCATATTGCAAGACCCGACCCCGGCGCGAGGGCTTCCAGCACCTCGAGCGCGCCCTCGAGGGTGACGCCCCGGGGATCGAAGTTGGCCTCCAGGAAGAGCTCGGTGAGGCCGGCCTCGGCGTAGCGCTCCACGTCCTGGCGGATCTCGGCCAGGGAGCCCCAGAGCGGGCGCCGCTCCGGGCCCTTGGGCGTCGCGTGGAGCTGGAAGCTGCCCCGCGAGACGATCTGGAGCGTCGCGGGATCTCGTCCCGCCGTCTCGGCCGCCGCCTTGATCTCCTTGACGAGCGGCGCAACCTGGCCGAGCGGCACATTGCCGCCGTTGAAGCCGTCATAGGTGACGGCGCGACGGATCACCGTGGGACCGTAGCCGCCGATGGTGATGGGCGGATGCGGACGCTGCACGGGCCGAGGCTCCACCCGGGCGAGCGGGACCGAGTAGAACTCTCCCTTGAACTCCACGGGATCCTCGGTCCAGATGGCCTTGAGGCAGCGCAGGAACTCGTCGGCCCGCTTGCCGCGAAACTCGTACGGCACGCCGACGGCGTCGAACTCGTCCCTGGACCAGCCGAGCCCCAGTCCCACGTCCAGCCGGCCGGCCGAGACCACGTCGAGGGTGGCGAGCTGCTTGGCGAGCATGACGGGCGTGTAGTACGGCATGATCAGCACGCTCGTGCCCAGCCTGATGCGGGAGGTGACGGCGGCCACGAAGGCGAGCGAGACGAGCGGATCCATCACGCGCTCGAAGGACTTGGGCCAGGGCTGGCCGGGCAAGGGCGGGTAGTCGTTCTGGGGCTTGATGGGATAGAGCATGCGCTGGAAGACCCAGATGGAGTGATAGCCGAGCGCCTCGGCGCGCTGGGCCACCAGGATCTGATGCTGCGGTGTCGCCCAGGATCCTGCCATGGGAAGCGAGAAGCCGAGCTTCATGAAGGAATCCCCTCCTTCATCTCAAGTCGCGAAAGAAAGCGCGGATGTCCTCGGCGAGGAGCCTGGGCTCCTCGAGGGCGGCGAAGTGGCCGCCCGATGGCATCACCGTCCATCGCTTGATGTTGTAGACGCGCTCCGCCCACGAGCGCGGCGGGCGGATGATCTCTTTCGGGAAGTCGGCGTAGGCCGTGGGCACCTCGATGCGCTGGCCGTCGGCGATGGGCCAGGGCGCGTGGTAGCGGGCATAGTAGGGCCAGAAGGACGAGCCGATCGCCCCTGTGACCCAGTACAGCATCACGTTCGTGAGCAGCTCGTCCTTGGAGAAGCTGCGCTCGACGTCGCCGCCGCAGTCGCTCCACGTCCTGAACTTCTCGACGATCCACGCGGCCAGCCCGGCGGGCGAGTCGGTGAGGCCGTAGGCGAGGGTCTGGGGCTTGGTGCCCTGGATCCACTGGTAGCCCGTTTCCTCGCGCAGCCACCTTCCGAGATCATCCAGGTACGCGCGCTCCTCCGGGGTCGGCTTGTCGGGCCGCGGGAGATCTCGTCGGAGCGACAGAAGGTTCACGTGAATGCCGGCCAGGCGCCCGGGATAGGCGGCGCCCAGTCGCGAGGTGATGAACCCGCCCCAGTCGCCGCCCTGGGCCGCGAAGCGACGATAGCCGAGCACATCGGTCATCAACTGGGCCCAGGCATCCGCGATCTCGGTGATGCCGAAGCGCGTCTGCCCCGGCGCGAAGGAGAAGCCGTAGCCGGGCAGCGACGGCGCCACCACCGTGAAGGCATCGCGCGCGTCGCCGCCGAAGCGCGCGGGATCTGTCAGCATGGGGATGATCGTGTGGAACTCCCACACCGAGCCGGGCCAGCCATGGGAGAGGATGAGGGGCAGGGGCGCGGGCCCGCGGCCCTCCTCGTGGATGAAGTGCACGTCGATCCCGGCCACCGGGGCCGTGAACTGACGGAAGCCGTTGAGCTCGGCCTCGTGCTTGCGCCAGTCGTAACGGGTCTGCCAGTACGTGACGAGCTCGCGCAGGTAGCCGAGGTCGGTGCCATAGGCCCACGGGGCGCCGGGGGGCTGATCGGGGAAGCGCGTGCGGGCCAGCCGCTCACGGAGGTCGTCGAGCACGGCCTGGGGGACGGCGATGGTGAACGGCGTCGTCTTGGACGTGGCCAATGAGGTTCCCCTTTCACCGCGCGAGATGCCAGAGCCGGACACAGTGTACCGGCTGATCGGTACCCGCGCCACGGCGCCCCGCCCTTGATCATGGCCGCGCGCGCACTTAGACTCGATCGCCATCGGCTACGATTACGGCGGCCGCCTGCTGAGCGCCTGGCTGGACCGGTGAGGGCAAGGAGAGGACGATGACGTCGAGAGCGAAGCTGTCCGCCGACGAGTGCGTGCCCCGCGATGCCCGGGCCCTGCTCATCGGGCGCGTGTGGGTCCCGGCCGAGCAGGGCCCCAGCGTGGTGGCGGTGCGCGGGGACGACGTGGTGGACCTGACGTCGTCGTATCCGACGGTCAGCCAGCTCCTGAACCTGGCCGCGCCCGGCGAGCTGCGGGCGGCCATCAAGCTCGCCCCCCTCCTCGGGCGCCTCGGCGACATCGTGGCCAACAGCCGGGAAGGCCAGCGCGATTCCTCGCGCCCCTGGCTGCTCGCCCCCTGCGACCTGCAGGCGGTCAAGGCGAGCGGGGTGACCTTCGTGGCGAGCCTGCTCGAGCGCGTCATCGAAGAGCGCGCGCGCGGCAACCCCGCTCTCGCCGACGGCGTCCGGCACGAGATCCAGGCCATCATCGGTCCCGATCTGCGCGGCGTCAGGCCGGGATCGCCGGAGGCGGCCCGCATCAAGGACGTGCTCGTCGCCCGCGGCATGTGGTCGCAGTATCTCGAGGTCGGAATCGGGCCCGACGCCGAGCTCTTCGCCAAGTGCCCGCCCATGGCCGCGGTGGGGCTGGGGGCCCGCGTGGGCATCCATCCCGCGTCCGTCTGGAGCAATCCCGAGCCCGAGCTGGTGCTCGTGATCAACCACGCGGGCGCCATCGTGGGCGTGACCCTCGGCAACGACGTCAACCTGCGCGACGTGGAAGGGCGGAGCGCCCTCCTCCTCGGCCGCGCCAAGGACAACAACGCCTCGTGCGCGGTGGGCCCCTTCGTCCGGGTGCTGGACGAGACGTTCACCCTCGATTCCGCGCGCCGCCTGAGCTTCGAGACGATCGTGGAGGGCCTCGACGGCTTCCGCGTGAAGCACACGACCCACGTGGGCGAGATCAGCCGCGACCTCGCCGACCTCGCGGCGCAGGCCATCGGGCGCTATCACCAGTATCCCGACGGCATGATCCTGTTCATCGGCACCATGTTCGCGCCCGTGGACGACCGCGGCGCGCCCGGGAGCGGGTTCACCCACAAGACGGGGGACGTGGTGAGCATCGGCGCGCCCGAGCTCGGCACCCTGGTGAACGAGGTGGTGGCCTGCGACGAGGCGGAGCCCTGGAGCTTCGGCACCGGCGCCTTGATGGCCAATCTCGCGCGACGGGGCCTTCTCGCGAAAGGGGCGCCCCGCTGATCGACTACAAGACGCTCATCCAGGACGATCGCGTTCACGTGTCGCTGTACACCGATCCGCGGATCTTCGCCGACGAGATGGAGCGGATCTTTCATCGCGGCTGGGTCTTCGTGGGCCACGAGAGCGAGATCCCCCGGGCCGGCGACTTCGTCACCCGCACCCTCGGCACGCAGCCTGTGCTCATGGTCCGAGGGAGCGAGGGCGGCGTCTCGGTCTTTCTGAACCGCTGCGCGCACCGCGGGACGATGGTGTGCCCGGCCTCGCACGGCAATGCGCGGACCTTTGCCTGTCCGTACCACGGCTGGACCTACGGCTTGCGCGGCGAGCTCCTGGGCGTCCCGTACCCCGGCGGCTACGCATCGTTCGACACGAGCGCGCACGGCCTGCCGCGCGTCCCGCGCCTGTCGAGCTATCGGGGGTTCGTCTTTGCGAGCCTGTGCCCGACCGGTTCCACTCTCGGCGAGCACCTCGGGGCGGCCACCCGGCTGATCGATCGGTCGTGCGATCTCTCCCCCGACGGCGAGATCGAGCTCAGCGCGGGCTGGGTCAAGCACCAGTGCGCCGCGAACTGGAAGATGCTGCCCGAGAACGACAGCGACGGGTACCACCTGGGATTCGTGCACCTCGCGCTCTTCAAGACGGTCCGCACCCAGTACCGCAGGGTGGTCGGCGACGAGAAGGCCATCCAGGCGGTGGTGCGCGACTGGGGCCACGGGCACATCGAGATCGACTGGTCTCCCGGCTACGAGGGGCCGTTCGAATGGCTGGGGGGCGCGTCGGGATCAGCGGTGGCCGACTACGTGGCGGCCCTCGAGCGCCGGGATGGGGCGGAGACGGCCCGGCGCCGCATCGTCGAGGGCCCGGCCCATGCCCTCATCTTCCCCAACCTCTTCCTGGGAGAGACGAACGTGGCCATCGTGCAGCCCGTGAGCGTCGAGGAGTGCGTGCACTGGCACACCCCGATCTTTCTCAAGGGCGCGCCCCAGTTCAACTCGCGGCTGCTCCGGATGAGCGAGGCGGGGATGGGGCCGGCATCGTTTCTCATGCCCGACGACCTCATCGTGGCCAGACGGAACCAGGCGGGGCTCCAGGCCTCCCTCGCGGAGTGGATCGAGCTGAGCCGCGGGCTGAACCGCGAGTACGTCGACGCCGAGGGGCGGGGCGTCTCCCACGTCACCGACGAGACGACGAACCGCGCGCTCTGGAGGCACTACCGCCAGGTCATGGTCGAGGCGTAGTCGCCGGTGGGGCGGGCGATCGTCTCCGACGCCGAGTGCAGGGCGGTGGCGGAGTTTCTCTACAGGGAAGCGCGCCTGGCCGATGAGGCGCGCTACGCCGAGTGGCTCGCCCTCTGGACGGACGATGCCGTGTACTGGGTGCCCGCCACCACCGATCCCGAGGCCGACCCCGAGAAGCACCTCTCGCACATCTACGACAACCGCGCGCGCCTCGACACGCGCGTCAAGCTGCTGCAGACCGGTCACCGCTACAGCCAGGAGCCGGCGTCGCTGATGCGCCGGCTCATCTCCAACATCGAGGTCGAGCGCGCTGAGAACGGCGATCTGGTGGTCGCCTCGAACTTCATCCTGGCCGAGCTCTCCGTCCAGGCGATGGATCGCCTCGCACACGGCGCCGACGTTCTTTCCCGCGCGCTGCGCCCGCGCCAAGAGCTGGAGCGTCGTCGCCGGTGTTCGCTTCGGGCGATCCTCCTCGCGCATCCGGCGATGCCCTCGCTTCTGCCGGACAAACTCGCGGAGCAGCTGCCCGGTGCGCCGGTCGAGCATCCGCACCCGCAGCGCGTCCCACTGCACCGCCACCTTCCTCCCCAGCCAGCCCGGCGGCGCGTGGTAGTAGGCGCCCTCGACCTCGATCGCGCCGTCGAGGTGCACGGTGCGCTCGCCGTGCGCGTAGTAGCGGAAGGGCTCGAGCGGCAGCGCGAGCAGGTGCGGCTTCTCCTCGGCGTACATCGCCGCCACTTGGCGCTTCGTGGTGCCGTGGATGCGCGTGTCCGCCCACTGGGCCTCCCAGCGCTCGAGATACGCCTGCGCATGCTCGATCGACTCGAAGCGGAGCCCCCGTACTTTGAGCTGCGCAAAGCGCACGCCCGACTCGACCTTCCCTTTTCGATCGGGATGTCGTACGCGACACGGCAGCGCGGTGACCCCGTAGTGCGCCAGCACGTCGCGATAGAGCGGATTGAGCGCGGGATCGTAGACGTCGGGCGTGAGCACGCCTTCTTTGAGGTTGTCGAGTACGACGACACGCGGCGCGCCGCCGAGCCGGCGAAACGCCTTCTCGTGGAGCTCCGACCAGACCTGGCTGCTCGACTTCCACACGAGCAGCCGCACACACTTGCGGCTGTAGCCGAGCGTGAAGACGAACAGCCGCGTGCGGCGGTACGTCCGCGCGACCGGATGCCGCACCATCGGCCC
>Ga0137403_10006496_pt1 | contig 13377 bp, 12 predicted proteins | sample CZOMad2_1_16fung_FD_122057 | JGI IMG/M metagenome (GOLD analysis project Ga0137403, IMG submission 122057) | Vadose zone soil fungal communities from Angelo Coast Range Reserve, California, USA - CZOMad2_1_16fungal (Hybrid Assembly) | ecosystem: Environmental > Terrestrial > Soil > Vadose zone... | reverse complement strand
AAGCCGCTGCGCAGAAGGATATTGGGCGAAGATCTTGTTCTCTTTCGCGACGAGCAAAATCGGCTGGGACTACTGGCGTTGCGGTGCTCGCATCGCGGAACCTCGCTGGAATTTGGCCACCTGGAGGATGGCGGGCTGCGCTGCTGCTACCACGGATGGCTTTATGACGTCGAAGGGCGGGTCTTGGAAATGCCCGGTGAGTCGGCCGACAGTACCTTCGGACAACGGGTTCGTCACCCGGCTTATAAAGTTCAAGAGCTGGGCGGTGTGGTTTTCGCTTATCTTGGACCCCAACCGGCCTCGCTTTTGCCGCGCTGGGACGTGCTGGTGAGGGAGGACGGTGTGAGAGCTCGACGGGCGAGAACCGTGAATTGCAACTTTTTTCAGATGATCGAAAATTCCGTGGATCAAAATCACTTGCGCTGGCTGCATCGAACCGCCTCGACGCCAACGTGGGAAGACGGTGAGATCAACCCCCAAATTTTCGAATATGGTGTTTTGAACACTTACACCCGTCGCGTGGCGGACGGAAAAAAATACGCCCATGTCAATTTTTTCGTCATGCCGACGATGAACAAGACCGGTAACGTCGAAGAAGGTCACCCGACGGAGCATCGCGCGAGCAGCGCGGGCGAGGTGATGCGTTGGCGGGTGCCCATCGACGACACCCACACCATGCACTTCACCGTGGAATTCGGCGCCACCGTCAATGGTAGGCCGGTAGCAAAGATCATGAAGGATGAATCTGAGCAAGGTCTTGTTGAGAGCAAGCCCGGAGTCTACAAATGGGATGAATCGATCGGTTGGTTTGCTCGCGGAGACCAGGATCGGGTTGCTCAAGAAAGCCAGGGGCCGATCTATGACCGGACGAGGGAACATTTGGGCTACACGGATCGGGGCGTCATCCTTTTGCGCCGTCTCTATAAGGAATCCATCGAAGCGGTGCAAAAAGGTCTGGATCCGGTGGGCGTCGTCAGGGACCCAGCGCAGAATGAGATGATTCGGCTGATACCACATGAAGATTTGCTCGATTAGCAGACCGATGAAAAAGGCCCATCTGCTTCGTTGCGCTTGATCCGCTCACTCGAAGGACTGGAGTAATGGATTGATGGAGTAATGGAATAATGCATCTAGAACCCAACGCTCCAGTATTCCTATACTCCAACACCCCATGTCGCGCGTACGCCTCCGTTCGCGGATTCTGCGCGCGCCTTGCATCCGGACCTTTTTGATCAGGCTCCAAGATCGCCTCTGAAGTTGCTCCCCTGCAAAATTGACGGTTCGGTTTTCTTGACAGGTTGGGAGCTTTCCATTAACGTCGGCGCGGAGTAAAGCCGTGAAATTTTCGTGGAAAAACGTCGCCGAGCCGGTGTTATTCTTCCTGGCGTTACTGGTGCTTTGGGAAATCCTCGTCGAAGTGATCAAAGTTCCCGCTTTTATCCTGCCGCCACCACACGATCTGTGGACGGCGTTCATAAAAAAATTACCGATTCTCGGCAATCACGCGTTTATCACTTTTATTGAAGCCTTTGGCGGTTTTGTTTTGTCTTTGGTTTTGGGCGTTGGCTTCGCCATCTCGGTCGTCTACTCGCGCCATTTGCAAAACACGATCTATCCCTTGATCGTCATTCTCTACGCCATGCCCAAGAGCGCCTTCGCGCCGCTAATGGTGATCTGGGTCGGCTATGGTTTGTTCTCGAAGATCGCCATCGCGTTTTTGGTCGCGTTCTTTCCCGTCGTTGTCAACACGGTTGTCGGACTGAAAGAGGTCGAACCTGAGCTTTTAGAATTGGCGCGCATCAACCGTGGCTCGGAGTGGGACGTGTTTAAGAAAATTCGCTTGCCCAACTCGCTGCCCTATATGTTCGCCGGCATCAAAGTCGCCATCGTGCTGTCGGTCACGGGCGCCATCGTCGCCGAGTTCGTCGCCGCCAACGAGGGGTTGGGCTATTTAGTGCTCCAGGCCAACTACAGTTTGGACACCGCATTCGCGCTGGTGATTCTGCTCATTCTCGCGGTTCTGTCGTTGGGGCTGTTTTGGCTGGCGGAAATTTTACAGAGAAAGCTGGCGCCGTGGAGCGCGGCGGTGCGCGAGGTCGAAGGCTCGTTCTGATTCTTTGTCGGTGGAGGTTGCAGGATGATTTCGTTTAAGCAGACGGTACGAATTAACGCCGTTGCGATTGCGCTCGCCTTGTTTAACTGGCACGCGCAAGCCGCCGAGCCCACGCCGGCGAATATTCGCATGGACTTTATCATCGGCGGCAAGCACGCGCCGTGGTTCGTCGCATTGGAAAAGGGCTTCTACGCCAAGCGCGGTTTGGCGGCGACCATTCAGGCGAGCACGGGATCGGCTGACACGCTGCGGACCATCGGCTCAGGTGGCGCGGATTTCGGTTTCGCCGATATGGCGACCATGATCGTCGCCAAATCCCGCGGTACACCGGTGCAGGCCGCGGCTCAGTTTGGCTACGTCGGAGCGACGATTCTGTGGCGCGATGAGGGCGTGATCAAAGGGATCAAAGACCTTGAAGGCAAATCTCTAGCGATCAGCCCCGGCCAGGCCCAGTGGTTCTTAATGCCGGCGTATTGCCGCATTAACAAGATCGACTTTAAAGCGATCAAGATCCAAGAAACCGCGGCGCCGATTCAGCCCGCGGCGTTGGCGACCAAGAAGGCCGACTTCATCATCATGTTTCGCGCTTCCAACGACGAAGTCGCCGAGCTCGCTGCGTCGAAAGTCGGCCTCAAGCTTTCACGGGTGTTCATGAAAGATACCGGCCTCGATATTTACGGAACCAGTCTGATCGTGAAGGATGAGGACGTCAAAAAACGCCCGGAATTCGTCCGAGCCTATGTCGAAGCGACGCTGGAGGGATTGCGCTACTCCCGGGATCACCAAGAAGAGGCACTCAAGATTCTTCTAAAGCATAAACCTGAGCTCGATCCGGCGCTGACGACGCTGCAGCTCAAAAATGCCTTGACGGAGGTATTCTTACCGTTCGAGTCGGCGCAGGTCGGCTTGGGTTATATGAAGCCTGAGATCATCGATAAAACGGTAAAGGTGACCAACGAATACTTCGATGTCGGTCGGAAAGTCGCCGCCAAGGAAGTGTACACCAACCAATTCATCAAGCGCTAAGATCGCCCAGTTTCCAAGGTTTCGTAGTGCCGCCTCTGATCGCCGTCGAGAACGTCTCCAGAGTTTTTACCGGCGGGGTCAAGACCGTCACGGCGCTTGAGCATATATCTTTCGAGATTCAAACCGGCAATTTTGTCTCCCTAGTTGGTCCGAGTGGCTGCGGCAAGAGCACGCTGCTGAAGATTATTTCGGGGCTACTGACGACCTCCTCGGGAACAGTTTTGGTCAACGGCGAAGAAGTCACTCGCCCGCTCGAAAACGTCGGGATGGTGTTTCAAGCGCCGGTGCTGCTCAAATGGCGCTCGGTGCTCGGCAACATTTTGCTGCCGGTGGAGTTCGCCAGATTAGACATAGCCAGCCATTTGGATAAGGCGCGGACGCTGATTAAGCTCGTCGGTTTGGACGGGTTCGAGGAGATGTATCCGCACGAGCTCTCCGGCGGCATGCAACAGCGAGTCTCGCTTTGCCGCGCCTTGGTTACCGATCCGCAACTGTTGCTCATGGATGAGCCCTTCGGCGCGCTCGATGCGATGACTCGCGACGAATTGGACATAGAACTCCTGCGCATCTGGGAAGAGCGCAAGAAAACGGTGCTGTTCGTTACTCATAGCATTCAAGAAGCCGTGTTTCTCTCCGACACCGTTGTGGTTATGTCCGCCCGGCCGGGGAGATTGCTGGAAAAAATCGTCATCGACTTGCCGCGGCCGCGCACGATCGAGATGATGAGCGCGGTAAAGTTCGGCGAGTATACCTTGAAGATTCGCGCGCTGCTGGCCGCGGCCGGCGGCGTTCCCGCCTCGCCCGCCGGCTCGACCATGTGAAATTGATGGCACACTGCGCTATGATGCCGGGAGAGGCGCATGGCGATACGCCGCACCTCTCCTACGGTCCGAAAAACCAACTTAAATGGTGATCAAGCAAGGATTAACTTACGCAAAGGCGGGTGTCAGCATCGAAGCCGGCGATGCGCTCGTGCGCCGTATCGGCCCGGTTGCAAAGAGAACGAATATTCCCGGCGTGGTGGCAGGCGTCGGCGGGTTTAGCGCGCTTTTTGATCTAAAAAGTCGCGGTTATCGTCATCCGATTTTAGTCTCCTCCACAGACGGCGTTGGAACCAAGCTCAAGATCGCGTTCATGAGCGGAATTCACGACACCGTCGGCATCGATCTCGTCGCCATGAGCGTGAACGATATTTTAACTCAAGGGGCAGAGCCGCTGTTTTTCCTGGACTACTTTGTTTGCGGTAAGCTCGATGTCGAAATCGCCGACGCCGTGGTGCGCGGTATCGCCGCCGGATGCCGCGAGGCGGGATGTGCGTTGATCGGCGGGGAAACCGCAGAGCATCCAGGCGATTTCTCCGACGGCGAGTACGATCTCGCCGGATTCGTCGTCGGGGTGGTGGAGAAGGATAAAATCATTAACGCCGCCGCGATCGTCGCCGGCGATATATTAATCGGTCTTCCCTCGAGTGGACTGCACAGCAATGGCTATTCATTGGCGCGGAAGGTGTTATTCGAGAAGGGACGCCTGAAAGTCGGCCAGCGAATTGCTGAACTCGGCCGAACGATGGGCGAAGAGCTGCTCGAGCCGACGCGGATTTATGCGAAGGTCATGCGTGCGTTGTTTGCCAAGCATGCGATCAAAGGGGCGGCCCATATCACCGGCGGCGGAATCACCGGAAATCTCCCGCGTGTGCTGCCCGAGGGTCGGCGGGCTCTCATCGAGCGCTCGAGTTGGAAAGTACCGCCGGTATTCAATTTGATTCAGAAGATCGGCGGCGTCGCTCAGCGCGAAATGGATAGCACGTTCAACAATGGCCTTGGGTTGATCTTCGTGGTCGGCAAAAAGAACGCCGATAGTATCACTCAGACGCTCAAAACAATCGGTGAGAAATTCTTTATCGTCGGCGAGGTTGAAAACGGACCGCGGGGAGCGACGATTCGCTCGTAAGAAAATACTATGGCAAGGCAAGTTTCCATCGGGGTGCTGGTTTCCGGCAACGGCTCAAACCTGCAGTCGCTCATCGATGCCGTCGAAGCAAAGAAACTCGACGCCAAGATCGAGGTGGTGCTGAGCAACAAGGCGGGCGCCTACGGACTGGTACGCGCGCGGAACCACGGCATCCCAACCGAAGTGTTGGAGCACAAGGAATTTCCGAGCCGGGAAGCCTACGATCAAGCCGTCGTCGATCTGCTGCGCGGACGGGGCGTGGAACTTGTCGTGCTCGCGGGCTTCATGCGCTTGCTATCGCCTGTGTTCGTCAAGGCTTACTCCAACCGCATCATGAACATTCACCCGGCTCTGTTGCCGTCATTTCCCGGTCTCCACGTGCAGAAAAAGGCGCTAGAGCATGGCGTGCGCTTTTCCGGCTGCACGGTGCATTTCGTCAATGAAGAGTGTGATGAGGGGCCGATCATCATTCAAGCCGTCGTGCCGGTATTCCCGGACGACACAGAGGAAACCTTGGCGGCCCGAATTCTCAAGCAGGAGCATCGGATCTATCCGCGCGCGATTCAGCTCTATGCTGAAGGACGGCTCCATATTGTTGGGCGAACAGTCTTGGTGGATCGACTCGAAAAGAACGATGCGCAAGTGCTCATCGAACCGTCACTGGAAGGATGAAAAAGGCCAAACCCGTCATCATCTTTCTCATCAAGCTTCTCATTAGCGGGGGCCTGCTCGCGTATTTTCTTTCGCGTATCCACATCGAGCGGTTCTTTCACACCTTCGCGTCGGCGAAGTTTTCTTATATTGCACTGGCACTCGCGATTTATCTGGTGGCGCAGGGCATCAGCGCGGTGAGATGGGCGGCTCTGGCCCGACCGATCGGCATCAAAACACCCTTTAAGGATATGGTTCGTTACTATTTGATCGGCATGTTTTTCAATCTTTTTGCCCCGGGCACGGTCGGCGGAGACGTGAGCCGCGTCTATTATCTTGTCAGAGACGAGGAAGCTCACGCCAATGGGCGTGCCGTCACCACCGTGCATGCGGCGATGTCGGTTCTCATGGATCGAGCAGTTGGTATGGTAGTCCTGGTTTGGCTGGGAGCGGCCGGACTCTTGCTGTTTCCCGAATATCCGATTCCCGCCCCCGCCAGAACGGCCACCTGGCTGCTGGCGCTGGCCCTCCTCATCGCTGCTTTGGCAGTTCCGTTGTTGCGGCGCTTGCTGCCTGAGGACGGACATCAGCTCATCATCAAGCTGCGCCTCGCGCTACGAAACTATCGAACCCACTGGCACGCGCTTGGCGCGGCGACTGCACTTTCCGTGGTGGTTCATTTGATTCAGGCCGGGATGCATGTCGCCATGGGACGGGCTCTCAACTTGGAGTTGCCGTTTTCGTTTTGCATCATCATCTATCCGTTGGTCGGCACGTTTGCCGCCATACCGATCAGCGTCAACGGTCTCGGGCTGCGCGAGGGCGGTTATGTTTTTTTACTGGCGGGCGTCGGTATCGGCACGGAGAAAAGCATTGCCTTCGGGATCTTGCTATTCTTGGTGGTCGCGCTTGACAGCTTGATCGGCGGGCTGCTTTTTTTGCTCCAGAAAAGTCCCACGCCGAGCGCCGTCACGTCGGAAAACGCCGGCTAATCGGGATTATTCACGGCAAATGATTCGAGTCGAGTGACCTTCTTCTTGGCGTTCATTGCGGCTTTGCGGATAACCGTTAGGGATTAGGCGCCAGGGGCTTCTTGATACCCTGAACTTTCACGTCGAATCGGTTCAGGCGTTCTGGTTTTTAATCAAAGGCCAATCGCGAGAATTGTCTAGCGGTCCTTTCTCGCCGTGAACCATGCGAGCTAAACTAGATAATGACGGAAAAGCGTGGCGAGCCCGAGGAATGACAGAAAGCCGAAGGCGTCTGTGAGTCCGGTGACGATGATGCCAGAGCCCAGCGCGGGGTCGAACTTGAACGCCTTCAAAAGCAACGGAATTGCAGCGCCGGCAAAACCGGCCATCAAACCGAGATTGAAAATCATCGCGCTCGCCAGCACAATCCCGAGGAAAGGATTGCCTTTCCATAACGTGGCGCCCAACGCGATCATGCCGCCGGCGGCAAGGGCGATACAAATATTCACGGAGACCTGTTTAACGATCGCTTTCCAGGCAGAAGCGAATTCCAACTCGCCAAGCGCGATCGCGCGAATGATCACGGTGGCGGTTTGCGTCGCGCCGTTGCCGCCGACGCCGGCGACAACGGGCATGAAAGTCACCAGCGCGATAATCTCGTGCAGCGTGCCTTCGAACAGGCCCACCACCGAGGCCGCCAGCGTGGCGGTGAGCAGATTCAAAATCGTCCAGGGGAGGCGCATTCTGACCGATCGTGAAATCGGCGTGAACACACGATCTTCCTCGGCCAAGCCGACCATCTTGTACATATCCTCGGTACTCTCTTGGTTGATGATATCGATGACGTCGTCGACGGTGATAATGCCTTCCAGATGGCCGGCTTCGTCGACGATCGGCAGCGCCAAGAGCTCGTACCGCGACACGAGTCGAGCGGCCTCTTCTTGATCCATAAAAACATTGGCTTTGACCGGGTCGGCGATCATCATCTCGCTGAGCGTGCGGTCGGGCGGAGCGATCACCAGGTTTCGAATCGGCACCACGCCGACGAGTTTGCCGGCGTCATCGACGACGTAGAGATAGAAAAATGTTTCCAACTCGCCGCGCTCGCGAATTTTGTCGATGGCGCCCTGCGCCGTCGTATCGGGAGAGAGCGCCATGAAATCGGTGGTCATGATTCTGCCCACCGTACCTTCGGGATAATTGATCAACTCGCGCACGGCGGCTTGGCGCTCTGGATCAAGCAGGGCTAAAACTCTCTCACGCCGCTCTTCCGCCAGGCTGTCGATAAACGTCACGGCGTCGTCCGGATCGGCCCGGACGATCAAGCGCCCGACTTTTTCGTCATCGATCAAGGCCAGAACGTCGGGCAGAAGTTCAGGCGGAAGCTCTTTCAAAGTCTTGGCGGCTCTGCGGGATGAGAAGAGAATGTCGAAGAGTTGGCGCACCTCGATGGGCTCCAGGCCTTTGAACAAAAGCGCAATGTCGGCAGGATGGCTTTTGCCGATGAATCGCAAGACCCGATCCGGTGTTGCCGTGCGCAGCATCTCCCGGACGGTGTCGTAATCGATGGGGGCCGGTTTCATGTCGTTCCACAAGCGAAAAAGGTCGTTTCTTCATAGCCATTGACCCGTGGATTTGCAAATGTTCTGCGGCATTTGAGCCGCTTTAAATCCATCAGCAAAATTTGCTAGTGTATGAGCGTGCTGACCAAGGCTGGAAATGTGAATGGACGAATGAATTGCGCGACACGGAGATCGATTTGGTCTGGTTTGAGATGCGGTTTAGGCTTCATCGTATTCTCGTCGCTCGCGATCGTGCCGATCTCAAGCGCGGCAAATCTCGCCGCATTGGAGACCACTCGGCCACCGTCGTTTGCCGCCATCGCCAAGAAAACCATGCCGGTGGTGGTCAACATTTCGACGAGCTCGCAGCGCTCAGGGCGCTCCGGATCCAACGATCCGATCGAGGATTTTTTTAACCGCTTCTTCGGTGAAACGATTCCCAAGGAGAGTACCCAACGCAGTCTCGGCTCAGGCATCTTGATCAGCAAGGACGGCGAAATCTTGACCAACTACCACGTCGTACGGAGTGCGGACACGATCAAAGTTAAATTGGCTGATCAGACCGAATACGAAGCGCGACTGGTGGGCAAGGACGATCGCACCGACATCGCATTGATCAAAACTCGAAAATCGCCCGGCAATCTGCCGTTTGCCAAGCTCGGCACATCGAGCCAACTGGACGTCGGCGATTGGGTGATGGCGATCGGCAACCCGTTCGGTTTGGAGCACACGGTGACGGCGGGAATCGTCAGCGCCAAAGGACGCGTGATTGGCGCTGGCCCTTATGACAGTTTTATCCAGACCGACGCGTCGATCAATCCTGGAAACAGCGGCGGACCGCTGATCAATGCTGTGGGCGAAGTTGTCGGCGTCAACAGCGCGATCTTCAGTCAGACCGGAGGCAATGTCGGTATCGGGTTTGCGATTCCGATCGATCTAGCGAAGAAAATCGTCGAACAATTGCGCAAGAATGGCCGCGTAGTACGGGGCTGGCTCGGCGTCCGAGCCCAGGACGTGACCGTGGCGATGGCCTCATCGCTGGGCCTTACGCGCAACCCGAGCGACATGGCGGTCGTGACCGAGGTTGCCGAAAATAGTCCGGCCGCCGAAGCCGGGGTCAAGACCGGCGACATTATCGTCGAGTTCAACGGCAAGGCCGTGCCCAAGAGCCACGATTTTCCCGGCGTGATCGCCGATACGTCCCCGGGGCAGAAGGTGACGCTAAAAATTTTTCGCGACAAAAAAGAGCAAACGATGGCCGTAAAAATCGGCGAGCTGCAGGACGAAAACGACCCCAATCAACAGGCTGAAGCGCGCGATCCGGAACTGGGGCTACGGGTTCAGAGAATTACGCCTGAAGCGGCGCGCCGTTTAGGCTTGAATTCATCGAAAGGCGTGCTGGTAGTGGAAGTTCAACCGGGCAGTCCGGCCGATCAAGTGGGTATCGAACCGGCAGATGTCATCCGGGAAGTCAATCAGCGGCCGGTCGGCAATGTCCGGGACTTCGAACGGGCAACGCGCCAGGGGCGTCGTGGTGACCGTATACTGCTGCTTGTGCAACGCGGCGATAACGCGGTATTCTTCGCAGTGAAGCGTAAGGGGTAGGAGGAAATTATGTTTGGATTGGGCGTGCCGGAACTGATGGTCATTTTGGTGATCGCGCTGGTTATTTTTGGACCGAGCAAGCTGCCACAGATCGGCAGTGGACTGGGGAAGGCGATCCGCGATTTCAAAAAAGGCGTAACCGGGGGAGACGATGACGAAGCCAGCAAAGACGCGAAGAAAGAGAACCCCAAAGATCTGCCTCGATAGCAATTCTCCAACAACCGTCATCGAAATAGGGGAACGTGGCTTCCCCGACGTTTTTTCTAACAGGTAAATTCAAATTCTAGTTTTTCCTGCGCAACTTGTGTTCTCAGGCACACGTCGGGAGTTGTGTTCTGGAGAGACCTTCCTCGACTTCGGCATAATCGGAGGCAGGACGTGCTTGGATCAAGTCTCAGAGCTCGCGCATCGGGGAAAACGTGCGGTTTTCTTTTCGCAACAACAGAACCGTATAGAGGGACGTTTTATTCAGTTTGTAGATCTTTTCGACCTTGAGTTTGGCGGTTTCGATGAATGGTTTCAGTTTGAGATCGGTACGCCAACCGAGCCAACGCGTGATCGGGTCGAATGCTTGTGTGACCATCCCTAGCAGAGGAACATCGCTGGTGAAGTGATTCACGATGACAATTCTGCCGCCTGGTTTGCATACCCGCTTGGCTTCGGCAATCATTCGCTCCGGATCAGGCACGACAGTGACAACGTGAAACGCCATGACGTAGTCAAAAGTATTATCAGGAAAGTCTAGATCGAGGGCATTCATTTCCATGACCTTGAAATGGGACCAGCCATTATCCTCGATCTTTTGGCGCGCACGCGCCAACATGTCGGGGGCCAAATCAACGCCGGTGATTTCACAATGGGTTGGGTACGCGGGAAAAGACGTTCCCGTGCCCGCGCCGACTTCGAGAATCCTCGCGCCCGGCGGAATGTCGAGATCCTCGATGACTCGTTCCAAACGGCTATAAAAAATCTTACCGAAAACTTTGTCGTAAAGGGGGGCTAACTCCGAGTAAAGCTTGCTCTCGTGCGCCTCGATGTCGACCATTTTCCCCACCTCCAAACCCCCCCGGACTATGCGTCGCGGATATCCTTGGGCTGTTTCTTGTAAAAAACAGAAATATCGCGACGGCGGAAGCGCCACTGCTTTCCTTTTTTGAAGGCCGGTAAAATATTTTTGCGGGCAAACTCATTCACCGTATCCGGGCTCATGTCCAGAATGGCGGCGACTTGCTTGCTGTTGAGCAACTCCTCTTCTCTCTCCAACATAAATCTCCCCTGAACGATGCGTCGATGTTTGTAGGCAAAAAGTCTGTTTTATCTAACAAGTTCACTCTGGGCTGTCAAGGCAAGAATTGGTTCTTACGCGCTGTCACTGAAAGCAAATCTCGCTAGGCGCCGTTCAAATTGAGCCGCTTTAACGTAAAGCACAGCTTTGGCGCTTTTGTTCGAGCGCTCAACCTTTTTGCGTGCGCTCAGATTACGCATTCGCAAAAACACGTATCGGTAAAATCATCATGTCGCGTCCGGCGAATTGGAGCCGTTGCTGTAAAGTGAACGGCGTATGATTGTGCAGCAAGCGCGTGAAGAAGTTTTCTCTTTCGAACACGAGCCTGCCGCTGAAAAAAACCGTGCGGGGAAATTCCTTCGCTACGGAATCGCATAGCGCTTCGAGCTCCGCGATGAGATCGACTCCCAACTCGTAGCGGTATTCAGCGTACCAACCCAAACAATTGGCATATTCAACGAAACTCTTGAGGGTCTCCTCGGTTTTCCGCTTTAGGCTCTCAACTTCACTGTGACCTTTGAATTGTCCCGTGTCAATGACGCCGACCGAAATGAATACGACATTTTTGAAGTGATTTGGGAAAAGACGCTGAAGATTGAGCAGGGTATGGACTGCGATACCGTCGAAATCGCGGACGATGAGCGCAGCGGTCGGCGCGTTTGGTGATTTTTGCGGTACCGGTTCCTTGAGGTTCGGTTGAAACGGAATCGTGAGGAGCGTATCGTCCAGGCTCTTGAGGGCGGACCTAACCCGATCATAATGGGACTTGATATATTGACAACCGAGCACGAACGCGAGTGTCACAAGCAAAGTGACCCAGCCGCCTTCGGCAAATTTGGTTGTAGTGGTGACGAACAGAATGATTCCCGTAAGCAACAGACCGAAGCCGTTGATGCCCAGCCTGTGCGACCATCTTTGTTCGGACCGTCGGACCTCCCACCAGTGTCGGCACATGCCCAGCTGGGACAGAGTGAAAGTTAGAAAGACGTTGATGCTGTACATGACGACCAGGAGCCTCACGTCGCCGTGGCTGTAAAGCAGAAAAGCCAGAGACGCCAAACCCATGAACCATACGCCGTTACGCGTAACCAGCTGATCACTCAAATGTGATAGGCGATGCGGTACCCAGGAATCAAGTGACATGTTCGAGAGCACGCGCGGCCCGTCAAGAAATCCCGCTTGCGCAGCGACGACCAGGAGGGCTGCTTCGGTGATGAGAATCAAAACGACCAACGACGCCGTCGTCGAGGATTCAGCGCCGAAAAAACCGGCGAAGATCCCTGAAAACAGGCTTGCGTTCAACGTCTTGCCGGGTTCATGTTTGACTTGATCTAAAAGATAACAAAGCAAAATCCCGCTCGCCGTAAAAGCCAGCGACGTGGCCATGTAGAGCATGGTTTTCTTGCCGGTCGCGACGCGTGGTTCGCGCAGGATTTGCAGACCGTTACTGACCGCTTCGATACCGGTGTAGGTGCCGCCGCCAAGGCTGTAGGCGTGGAGCAGTATCGCCAGGGTCGCCAACAGGCCGATGGTCTGCACGTCACTGGCGATCTCCCTGTACGAGTTGCCGACGACGGCGGGCAGATTGCTCAAATGGGAACCGATCCCGAGAGCGATCCCGACCACATGCATGGCGATGAATAGCAGAAAGATCGGCAAGAGAAAAAGGACAGATTCTTTCACGCCGCGCAGGTTTAAAAAAATAAGTGCGAAGATGAGCAGCACCTCGGCGAAAATCTTGAACGGCTGATAATTGATCGGCAGGAAACTGAACAGAGCATCGGCGCTGCTGGCGATCGATATCGTGATCGTCAGCATATAGTCGACGACGAGCGCCGAGCCGGAAATCAAGCCTGCTTTGGGCCCCAACAATTTCGTCGCGACGAGATAGCCGCCCCCACCCGTGGGGAAAAGCTCGATAATTTGCGCATAGCTGGCAGAGATGACGAAGACGGTAACCGCCATTAATAACGCGAGCGGCAGGGCGAGGTAGAAATGCTCGCCGAGGGCGAGATAGGCCTCCTCGGGGCCATATGCGGATGAGCTCAGACCGTCGGCACCCAAACCGACCCAGGCCAAAAATGCCACCAAAGATATTTGGTGGAAAACTTTGGGGTCGAGCGGATCTTTGGGCTTGCCGAAAAGTAATTCCTTGAGGGATGCGATGCGCGTACTAGCCACTGGAGTTGTCGATATCTTTATCAGCAATCTTCA
>Ga0137403_10006494_pt1 | contig 13378 bp, 12 predicted proteins | sample CZOMad2_1_16fung_FD_122057 | JGI IMG/M metagenome (GOLD analysis project Ga0137403, IMG submission 122057) | Vadose zone soil fungal communities from Angelo Coast Range Reserve, California, USA - CZOMad2_1_16fungal (Hybrid Assembly) | ecosystem: Environmental > Terrestrial > Soil > Vadose zone... | reverse complement strand
CACCTCCGGCCTCACGCACCATGGGAAGAATCCGCTGCCCGACTGCTTGAGGACGTTGGGCTTGCTCGGCGCCGAGGCGTCGGTCTCGACCGACCACTTCGGCGAGCCGCGGCCGGTGACGCCTGAGCGCCAGCCCGCCGGCAGCGCGCCGGTTGCGTCGCGGTCGAAGGAAAAAGTCTCGGCGTGAGTCGTCGTCATGGCGGCCACCGATGCGAAAGTTGAAACGAATAGCGAAAGGGCCCTGTTCATGGCTCGGTCCTCGTTCAGCGGTACGCCGCGGGATTCCAGGTGTGCACCTCTTCCTGTCCCGACTTGCACCACGCGTAGAGCGCGTCGTACATCACCATGCCGTGCTTTAGCATTTCGTGGTCGTCCTTGAAATTACGCGACAGCCCGAGCGAGATCGCGGCGAGCCCGGGTGCCTGCGGCGCAAGGTCCAGCCGCGCGGTGTCCGCTCCGCGGACGATGAGGGCGAGCTGCTCGAGCGCCGGGTCCGTCAGGCGATAGTGCTTCAGGAACGCGTCGAAGCTGCAGCGCTCGCCTTCGTGCGAAAAGTAAACGTCGGGGACGTCGTAAGGCGTCGCGTCCCGCTCCTTCGCCGCAGCGAGCACCTCCTTCGTCGGAACGTACAGGAACTCCGCTCCGGGATCGACGAAGCGCGCGATCAGCCACGGGCAGGCGATGCGGTCGATCTTCGGCCGCTCGCGCGTCACCCAGCGCGTGTTTGCCCTCGCCGCCTTGCGGTCGAGCGCGCCGCCCGCGGCCTTCCAGCCTTCCTCGATTCCGCCTTCGAGAACCTGCGCGGCGATGCCGTGCTCGCCGAGCGCCATTGCGACACCCTGGCTGAGCTCGTGCCCGTGCACGCAGTACGCGACGACGCGGCTTGCCCGCGGCAGCTCGCCCGCCCACTCGGTGACACGCTCGGGATCGCGCCGGAGGGCGCCCGCGATCATGTCGGTCGCCGCGCGAAACGCTTCGTCCCGGCGCACGTCGATGATCAATGGAGGCCGGCCGCCGCGAATGGCGGACAGAACTTCGTTTGTCGATATGAAACCTGCTGATGGTGCCGCATCCATGGCTTCTCCTGACTCAAGTCAGTGAAGCAGAGCTTGGACGCTGGCGTCTTGGACCGGTTTGGAGCCGGGCGGGGAGTCTGCATTTCCCCGCGAGGCCGGTATATTGGAACGGCGACACGGCGATGTCAAGCTTGATGCTGGCTCACCGCGATCAGATCCGGCCCGATCTCGCCCACCGAGCGCACGCCCGAGAGCTGCATGGCGCGCACCAGCTCGTCGCGCAGGATCTCCAGGGCGCGCGCCGCGCCCGCTTCGCCCGCGGCGCAGGCGCCGTAGAGCGTCGCGCGGCCGAGCATCACGCCTTCGGCGCCCAGCGCGATCGCCTTGACGACGTCCACACCGCGGCGCACCCCGCCGTCCACCAGCACGCTTATCCTGCCTTTCACTGCGCGCACGATGGGCGGCAGCGCATCCAGCGCCGCGACCGCGCCGTCGAGCTGCCGCCCGCCGTGGTTGGACACGACCACGGCGTCCACGCCCATCGCCGCGAGCCGCGCGGCGTCGTCGGCGCGAAGGATTCCCTTCACCAGCATTTTCCTGGGCCAGCGGTCGCGTATTTCCTTCAGGCCGTCCCAATTGAAGTCGGCGTCCCAGAAGCGCCCGACCGAGGAAGCGATCTCCGAAATGTTGGTCGCCTCGGGCGCGAAGCTCGCGACGTTTTCCAGAGCCGGCATCCCGTGCCTGAGGGCCGCGAGCCACCAGCCGGGCCGGGAAGCGAAATCGAGGACGTTCTTCCGGCTGAAGCGGAACGGGATCACGTAGTCGTTGCGGAAGTCCCGCTCGCGCTTGCCGCCTACCGGCACGTCCACCGTGACCATGAGCGCGTCGTAGCCGAGCTGCCGCGCGCGCTCGATCAGCTGCAGGGTGATCTCGCTCTTCTTGAACACGTAGGCCTGGAACCACAGGCGCCCGCCCGCCTCGCGCGCGACGCGCTCGATCGAGGACGTCGCCATGGTCGAGAGCGTATACGGGATGCCGGCCGCCGCAGCCGCGCGCGCAACGCCGACGTCGGCGAACGGCCAGCCGAAGCCGATCCCGCCCGTGGGGCCGATCGCGATCGGCAGCCTGGAGCGCGCGCCGAGAATATTCGTGGAGGTATCGATCTGCGCCACGCCGGTGAGCATTTTCGGGGCGATGCGCACGCGCTCGAATGCCGCGCGGTTCTCGCGAAGCGTGGTCTCGTCCTCGGCCGCGCCGTCGAAGAAATCGAATATCGCGCGCGGCAGCCGCTTTTTCGCGATGCGGCGCAGGTCCTCGATGTTCCAGGCGCGCAGGACGCGCGCGGAGGCGCTGCGCGAAACGGGACAGGAGGACTTCGCCGGGGCTCGAGCCTCACCCGCGGCGCCGCGAAGCCCGCTCGCCGCGCTCATTCGGCCTTCACCCCGGAGGTCTTGATGACCCGCGCCCAGCGTTCGTAGTCTTTTTTCAGGAACGCGGCGAACTCGGACGGCGTGTCGGCGACGGTGACGGCCCCGAGCGCTTTCATCCGCTCCTGGGTCTCGCGCCTGGCGAGCGATTTGCGCATGTCCTCGGCGAGGCGATTGACGACCGGCGCGGGCGTTCCGGCGGGAGCGAGCATGCCTACCCAGGGCGCGGTCTCCTCGAATCCCGGGAGGCCCGATTGCTCGAGCGTGGGCACCGCGGGAAAATCGCCGTGCGGCCCGGGCGTGCCGACCGCGAGGACCTTCAGTCTCTTCGCCGCTACCTGGTCTGCGATGCCGACGATCGGATAGAACATGAAGGTCACGCGGCCCGCCATCACCTCGGCGAGCGCCGGGCCGTTGCCCTTGAACGGAACGTTGATCATCTTCGTGCCGGTGAAGTTCTCGAGCATCGCCCCGGCGAGATGCGTCGAGCCGCCGTTGCCCGAGGTCGCGTAGCTGAGCTCTCCCGGCTTCGCCCGGGCGAGCGCGACCAGGTCCTGCATAGAATTGATGCGGGTCTCGGGACTGGTCACGACCACCATCGGCAGCACCGCCGCGTTGCTCACCGGCGCGAAGTCCTTGAACGGATCGTAGTGGACCTTGCCCTCCATCAGGATCGCGTTCACCAGGAGCGAGAGCGAGGAGAAGAGCAGCGTGTAGCCGTCGGGCGCGGATCGCGCCACCGCCTCGGTCGCGATGATGGCGTTGGCGCCGGGGCGGTTCTCGACGACGAAAGACTGGCCGAGCGACTGGGTCATGTCCTGCGCGACGATGCGCGCGATCACGTCGGTCGGCCCGCCCGCCGCGAAGCCGACCAGGATCTTTGCCGGCTTCGCGGGATAGCCCTGTGCGGCCGCGGGGCACGCGAGGGCACACGCCGCCACGGCGGCGAGAGCCGTGAATGTTTTCTTCATCTGTCCTCCGGTGCTTCGGGATAGAACATCGTCGCCATCACCTGGCAGCGCTTGATGAGACGGTGCTCCCCGGGACCGTAATCGGCCACCGCGCTGTGGATGGTGCCGATGTCCTCCCACATGAGCACGTCGCCTTCCTGCCAGTGAAAGGCGTAACGGTGCTCGGGCTTCAATTGGTGCTTGAAAAGAAATTCGAGCGTGCGGTCGCTTTCCTCGTCCGGCAGCTCGTTGATCCGGATCGAATAGCCGGGATTGGCGTAGAGCACCTTGCGCTTCGTGATGGGGTGCGTGAGAAAAACCGGATGAGATACCGGCGGTTTCGCCTTCTTCTGCGCCTCGGTCAGCGGCGGGCGCTTGCTCCCTTTCTCGCGCCTCATCATCTCCCAGAATTTGTTGAAGTCGTGCAGCACGGTCATGCCTTCGAGGTCGCGCTTCATTTCGGCCGGAAGGCCGTCGTACGCGGCGTGCATGTTCGCGAACTCGGTCGCCCCGAGCGGCTTGCCGTCGCGGCTGGGGATCTTGATGCCGTAGAGCACGTTCGCGAGCGCGATCGTGCTGCTGTAGGACATGTCGGTGTGCCAGTCCTGCCCCGCATCCGCCAGGCCGATCGGCTTGCCGTTCTCCACGATGTTGGAGAGGATCATCACCTCCGGAATCCCCGGCTCCTGAAAGGCGTTGGCGACGTTGATCTCCAGCTTCCCGAAGCGCGCGCTGAAACCGGCGAGCTCCCGCCCGGTCAGCTTCTGGCGCGGAAAGCGCACCACGCCGCGCTCCCCGAGGGCGCGCAGCACGGCGTCGAAGTCCCCGTCCGACAGCGGCTTCGCGAGATCGAGCCCTTCGATAGTCGCGCCCAGCGTCTGTCCGCTGCTTGTCACTTTCATGCGTGGCCCTTCAGTGCGGTGGATTTTACGCCGCCTGTGGCTCAGGGCCCGGGCCGGCCGTCAATGCGCACCGCGATCCCTTCGAGCGCGGCGCTGGGCGCGGGATAGCGCCGCATGACGAGCGGGTCGTGCCCGGGAACGACGAGCTCGGGCGCGTCCGCCAGCTCGCGCAGCCGCCGGTAGCCCTCCACCATGGCTCCGGCGTCGAAGACGATGGGAAAAGGCCGCGTCTCGTTCATGTTGGCGTAGAGGTGCGCGGCGTCCGAGGCGAGCACGATCCAGCCGATCCGGGTGTGCACGCGCACGGCCTGCAGGCCCTTGGTGTGCCCGCCGATCCTGTGCAGCGAGAGGCCGGGCGCGAGCTCGGCGTCGCCGTCGTGAAAGCGCACGCGCCCCTTGTACACCTCGCGCACCATCGCGGCCACCTCGTCCGCCTCGTAGGCGTAGTTGAAGAAGCCTTGAGCCATGTGGCGGCCGGTCGCGTACGCCATCTCCTCGTCCTGCAGATGGAAGGTCGCGGCGGGAAAAAGGCCGAAGTTGCCGACGTGGTCGTAGTGCAGGTGCGTGATGATCACGTCCTCCACCTCTTTCGCCTCGACGCCGAGGAGCGCGAGGCCGCGCTCGGGTGGTAGGGTCATCCTGCGGCCGCGGCGGGCGCCGACCCTGGCGTCGAAGCCCGTATCGATGACGAAAGCGCGGGCCTTCGAGCGCGCGAGCCAGACGAAATAGTCGAGATCGCTCGCGCTCTCGTGCGGGTCGCCGCCGATGAAGTTCTCGCTCGCCTTGCGGTTCGAGAGGCTTGCGTACCTGATCGCGAAGACTTCGTAGGTGTCGGGAATGGCTCCCCCTCTGCGCGCGCGGATGCGCAGGCGCAGTGTAAGCGCGGGCCCCTATGAGCGTCGAACGGCCTCAGCCAGCCTTGGGAACTTCCCCCCGCACGCACCAAGCGCGCGCCTTGAGGACAAATGCGCCATCCTCGCGGTCCCCGAGCAGGCGCTTGCGCATACGCGCTTCGAGCTGCCGCCGGCGTTCGTCGGATAGCGACACGACGAAAGCACCCCCCGGGCCGGCCCCCTTGAGAAAGGGCCCCCAGTAATCGTCGAACGACGTGTAGGCTTGCTCGATCACCACGGGCTTTTCCCGGATATCGACGAACCCCGCCTTCTTCCAGAGCTCCCCGAGCTGCCCCTCGCGGGACAGTTTCATGTTGCGCTCGTCCTTCGGCGTCATCGCCGGGTCGAGCGCGACCACTTCGTCCCAGAAGAATCTGAGCATCTCCATGCCGGCGTTGTAATCCCAGACGCAGGCGCTGACCACACCCTGGGGACGGGTCACGCGGCGCATCTCGCCGATCGCCTTGTCGTGATCGGGAATGAAATTCATCACGAGCAAGGCCATCGTCTGGTCGAACGATGCATCCCGGAACTGCAGCGCCTGGGCGTCGCCGACCTCGTAACGGAGGCGGCCGGACTTGGCGTTTTTCTTCGCGTAGCTGATGAAGCCCTCGGACGGATCGATGCCGACGATTTCGCTCGAGCCGCGGGTCGCTTCCAGGATGGAGGCGAGCGATCCTGTGCCGGTGCCGACATCGAGGACGCGGTCGCCGTTCCTGACCCCGGCGAACGCGAGGTACCCCGGCACGAGGAGCCGGCTCCAGCGACCCATGTAGCGCTCGTACCCGGCGCTCATGGAGAACATCTTGGCTTCGGCTTCCGTCATCTTGGGACCCTCCGGCGCGGCAGCGATCGCGTGTTGACCAAGGAGCATGGCAATCGTCAAAGGCCATGGCACGACTCGACACGAATACTTTTTCATCATCGACTTCCTCACGTGGTTTTCGTTTTTCTGAATGCGCGGAGGCAGGATGGTCCGACCGTCCCTCCCCAACGCGGGAGGCCAGTTTGACTCATTCTCCGAGCTGAATAAATATGGCCAACTGTATTAGACTCCTTCATAAAATGGAGTAATCGGGCGATGGACAAGCTTCGCGCAATGAGGAGTTTCGTGCGCATCGTCGAGAAGGGCAGCCTTACGGCGGCCGCGGCGGAGCTCGGCGCTTCGCTCCCCTCGATGGTGCGCACCCTCGCCGCGCTGGAGCGCGAGCTCCATGCGACGCTCCTCAACCGGACTACGCGCCGAATCCACCTCACCGACGACGGAAGGCGATATCTCGAGCACTGCCGCCTGATTCTCGGCCACGTTCGGGAGGCGGAGGCCATGTTGCACTCTCGCCGCGCTGTGCCGCACGGAAAGCTGACGGTCACCGCATCGGTGGCGTTCGGCCAAGGTTACATCGCTCCTATCGTCAACGAATTCCTGCAGCGCCATCCCGACGTGACGGTCGAGCTGCTGCTGGTCAACCGCGTCGCTAACCTGGTCGAGGAAGGCCTGGATGCCGCCATTCGCATCGGCCAGCTCGGCGATTCCTCGCTGGTGGCGATCCCCCTGGGCGAGGTTCGCCGCGTCGTCTGCGCCAGTCCCGCGTATCTGCGCCACCACGGCGCGCCTCGTCGGCCGGAAGACATCCGCACGCATCGCTGCGTGCACTTCACGGGCCTCGCGCCCCGCGGCGAATGGCACTTTCGCGCGAATTCGCGCCGTATCGGCGTTTCCATCGCGGGCGTGCTCAGCTGCAATGAGGCCGACGCCGCCATCGAGGCCTGCGCGAGCGGTCTCGGCCTCGGCTCGTTTCTTTCTTACATGGTGGCGCCCTTGAGGCGGTCGGGGAAGCTTCGATACGTGCTCGAGGATTTCGAGATCGAGCCGCTGCCGGTACAATTTCTCTACCCGCGTTCCCGGATTCTGTCGGCGACCGTCCGCGCCTTCGCCGACTTGTGCGTCAAGAAACTCCGGTCAATGAAGCTCGACTGAGCGTGATCGATTCCTATTTTGTCGGTTGGACACTACAATACGAAGCGCCGGAGATACGAAGCGCCGGAGCCTCCGGCCCCAGGGGTAGCGAAGAAGAACAGCATGGAGACCCACCCATGAATCAGCTGCGCGCAGTCTTTGCGGTGAGCGCCGCCCTCTTGCTCGGTGTCCTCTTGGGTACGCTTTCTGCGCCGCCCGTTCACGCCCAGGATGCGCAGCGCGCCACCCCGCCCTCTGGCAAGGCGCTGCTGTTCATTTTTCGGAGCGACCGCGAGCCGAGAGGCGCGCAGGTGCCGGTAGCGGTGAACGCGGTACACGTCGGCGATCTGGAGGACGGGACCTTCCTCAGCGTGAGCGTCGATCCGGGCAGGACTTTCCTGCGCTCGGGCGATCGCGTGCTCGCAATGCTCGGCTTCCAGACTGCGCCCAACCAGACCTATTTCGTCTGGGTCGAAGCCGTCCACGGCCTGACCCTGGTGCAAACGGAGATGCGCCTGGTAAGCGAAGAGGACGGCCGCCGCGTGCTCGCGCAAAGTCGTGCCGTCACGCCCGCGGAGGGCCGCGTCATCCCGCTCGCGCCGCCGGGCGCGGAAGACCGCGTCATCCCGCTCGTGCCGCCGGGCGCGGAGGCCGCGCCGCAAGCGCTGCCGCTGACCCTCGCCGCCGAGCCTGCCGCGGCGGAACCGGCGGACGCGACGAGAGGGCTCTACTTTCGCTTCGATATCGGTGTTTCACAATCGACCGGCGCGGATATCAAGGACAAGGACTTCGCAGGCAGCGCGATTATTTGCGGCGACGCCAACTGCACCGTGCCGGGGAAATTGAAGGATGTCGGTGCCGGGGTGGTCCTGAGCGGCGGAATCGGCTACCGATTCAGCCCGCATGTGCGCGGCGACCTCATCCTGGGATTTCGCGGCTACCTGCTCAATGCGTCGGACGCTGCCGTCCCGCCCACAAAATTCAAGGCTCCCGTGATTTCGTCGAGCGCGATGGCCAGCGGTTACTACGACTTCGCGACCTCGGGATGGACCCCGTACGTCGGGGTCGGTCTCGGCCTTGCAGTGAATGATATCCGCACGGTCACGGTCGACAACGGAGCCGGACTCAACGGCTCGTTCTCCGGTGGAGCGAAGGCCGGCGCCGCCGGGGCGATCATGGCCGGGGTGGGGATCCCCCTGTCGGCCCGTACTGCGCTCGACATCGGCTACCGGTTCGTCAGCCTGGGCAAGCTCGAAATCGCCGCCGAAGGAGGCTATGGCGGCGCGACCGGCAAGCTGAATGCGCACGAGCTGACGGTCGGGATGCGGTTCTAGGGCTCGCCTCGCGACCCCGGCCGCCGCCGCAGGCCCGTGCGTCGGACTAGAACTTGATTTGCATCCCCACGAAGCCGCCCTTGTCGACGTTCAGCTTGACGTTGTTGTCGAGCTCGGCCTGTACCTGGCGGTAACCGACGTAGACGAAGCTGTTCCTGATCACCTCGACCTCCGCGCGCACGCCGACGTCATAGAACCGCTGGCCGTCCATGAAGGTCACGACGTGGGGTGCGTAGAAAGCATAGGTTCCCAGGGCAAACGACCCGTTGCCCGGGAACCAGCGCAGCTGGCCGCCGAGCGCCAGCGCGACGACGTCCCCGTTGCCGACCGTCACGGAATACACTTTGCCGCCGACCCCGCCTTCGATTCGCGAATTCCCGAAGGCGGAATCGCCCGTCGCGAGCAGGCCCACGTTCACGGCGCGGTCCCTGGTGTCGCGGTTGTACAAACCTCCGAAGGTCCAGTCAGCGGCGCCCGCGTTGCCGAAGTACTTGGCCTCGATCGTATCGTTCGACAGGTTGAGATCGACGGAACCCGCCGCGGCCGAAAAACTCGCCGCCGCGAGCAGGGTAAACACGATCAAACGCATAGTGCTCCTCCGGTGAGTGGGATCCGTCACAAATGGACCGCAGATTATCCCATCCTCCGGTCCATTGCCACAGATTAGTCGGGCCGGACCCGAAGTAGTTCCCGTGCCGCGACAAGCCGATCGGCGTTGTCGAAGCTGGCGACCGCGCCTGAGTGCCGTATCTCGGTGGCGACTCTTCCCATGCTAGCGGCCCGCGACCGCCGCAGCCCCGACGAATTCGAGGCACAGGCGGTTGAACCCGGCCGGGTCCTCGAGATTGACGCAGTGGCCGGTCCGGGGGATCACGTGCAGGCTGGCGTCGGGCAGCACGCGCTTGAGAAACTCGCTCGGCTCGCGACAGCCCACGTCCTCGTCGCCCACCACGACAAGGACGGGAATGAAGAGCGCAGAAAGCCGCTCCTTGTGGACGTAGAGCGGTGGCCGCTTCCCCTGCACGCCGCGCATGGTGTTGGCGTGTCCGAGAGGCGACATCGCGAGCAGCTGCTCGTTGAAGCGCCGGAACTCCGCGGGGTTCTTCTCCTTCAGGCGGCGGCGCGTCGGGCTCTCGTTCATCTGCGCCGCAAGCGCAGGCATGCTGCCCGCCTCGAGCAGCCTCGCGGTCGCCTCGGCGGTCTCGCGGAAGAGCGCCGGATCGTCGGAACCCGAGCCGATGCCTACCAGCGTCGCCGAAAGCACGCGCCCCGGCTGCTTGAGCGCGAACTGCAAAGCCGAGGCCGCGCCCATCGACACGCCGACGAGATGCGCTTTCTCGATGCCGAGTCCGTCCAGGACCGCGGCTATGTCGGCGACCGCGTGCTCCTGCGAATAGGATTCGACCGGTGCGGGCACCTCCGAAGGCGGATAGCCGCGCGCGTTGAAGACCACGCAACGGTGCCGGACGCGAAAAGCTTCGACCTGCACGTCGAAGCTGCGGCAGGAACCGCCGTACTCGTGCACGAACAGAACCGCCGGACCCGCGCCGCACACCTCGCAGTAGAGGCTCATTCCATCGACGGAAGCGACCGGGCTCACTCCGCCTTGAACCCCAGAGACACGTCCATGATCAGGCGCGCGAGAAGGTACAGGCGCGGCTCGATCGAATCCAGGGCGACGTACTCGGCGTCGTTCGAGTGCGCGCCGAAACCCTGCAAGCCGAAGCGCTCGAGGACCGGGGCCTTGGTGTTGAGCGACGAGAACGCCGCGTCGGTGCCGCCGCCTTCCGCGACGGTATCGACGGTGAGCTTCCGGCCGAGCTCGGCGTAAATGCGCCCGGCGTGCTCGCCGAGCGCGCGCGAGGCGGGCGTCGCCTCGAGCGGCGGGCGCCGCCGTTCGAACCTCATCTCAACCTGCGTCTCGGGGATAAGCTTGTTCACTATGCGCTCGCGGACCGCCCGCTCGATGCCGTCGTAGTCCGACACGCGCAGCACGCGCACGTCCGCGGTCGCGACCGCGTCGGCGGGGATCACGTTGCGGTTGGTCCCGGCGCTCATCAGCGTCCAGTTCATCTTGAGGCCGGTCGCCGGGTTGGAGAGGTCGCGCGTCTGCAGGATCTGGTGCGCCGCCTCGTAGAGCGCGTTGCGGCCCAGCTCGGGCGCGGAGCCGGCGTGCGAGGCGCGCCCTTTCACCTTGAGGATCACCGAGGCGATTCCCGACGTGGCGAGCGCGAGCTTGTCGCTGTCGATGCGCGAGGACTCGCAGGAGAACACGGCGTCGTGCTCCGCTCCGAGCCGCGTCAGGAGGTGGCGCGAGCCGGGCGAGCTCATTTCCTCGTCGGCGTTGACGAGCACGGTGACCAGGCCGTAGCCGCGGAAGTCCATCGCCTTCAGCATCGCGATCGTATGCAGGATGAGGGCGACGCCCTGCTTGTCGTCGGAGATGCCCAGGCCGTAGGCGCGGTTGCCGTCGATGCGGAACGGCTGCTTCGCCAGCATGCCGCGCAGGTACACCGTGTCCATGTGCGCGAGCAGCAGGATCTTCTTCGTCCCCTTGCCCTCGAAGCGCGCGTGGACGATCTTCCCGATGCGCGCCGGCGTGTCCTCCATGCGATAAGCGTCCACGGTCGGGTCGACCAGCTCGACTTTACCGCCCAGCGCCCGCAGGCGGGCCGCGATCAGCTCGGCGGCGCGATCCAGGCCCTCGAGGTCGCGGCTGCCGGTCTCGATCGACACCAGCTCCTCCAGCGTGGCCAGGAGCGCGGGCCTCTCTTTCTTCGCGAGCGAGAGCACCGGCTCCACCGGCTGCGCGGCGGCGAGACCCGACGCGGCGATCGCAAGCAAAGCGGCGGTGCACAGACGTCGAACGAGCGGGCTCACGGTTCCTCCTTCGGGCGGCACGCGGGACAGCGGAATTCTATCCGGGGCGAGGCGGCGGCGTGCGCCGGGTTCCGGATATCATGCGGCAGGCTCATCGTCGAAATGAAATCGTGACTTCTCCGCACCCCCTCGGCCGAGGCCTGATGATCCTGCTCGCGGTGTCGGTGTTCGCCGGCGCGGGAACCATCCACTACCAGACGCCGATGCTCGGCGCGTTCGCCGTGGAGTTCAATGCGGACGCGGCGGCGGCGGGATGGGTCGCGACGCTCACTTTCGGCGGCTTCCTGGCCGGTACCATTTTTCTCGTGCCGCTCGGCGACCGCTTCGACAAGCGGCGCCTGATCCTCGGGGAGCTCGCGGTGTTGATCGTCGCCCTGCTCGCCATGGCCGCCGCGCCTTCGCTCGCGACTCTCGCCGCGGCAAGTCTCGTCGTCGGCATCACGGCCGGCTTCGCCCAGCTCATCATCCCGCTCACGGCGGAGCTTGCCCCGCCGGAGACGCGCGGGCGCGTGATGGGTGCCCTCCTCGCCTGCCTTTTTCTCGGCATCCTTTTCGGGCGCGTGGCCGGCGGCCTCATCGCCCACTTTCTCGGCTGGCGATGGACCTACGTCGCGGCCGCCGTCATGTTGCTCGCGCTCGCGCCGGCGCTCGTCCTGTGGCTTCCCTCGATGCCGGCGAAGACGCGGCTCGGCTACGGCCGCCTGCTGCGCTCGCTCTTCGAGTTCCTGCGCGACAACGCGACTCTGCGGCGCGCATCGGCCATCCAATTCCTGCTCGGCATTTCCTATGGGGGGTTCTGGGCCACGGTCGCGCCCATGATGCTCGCGCTCCACGGCTTCGGACCGGCGCAGACCGGCCTGCTGGCGATTCCCGGCGCGGCGGGCATTCTCGTGTCGCAGCCGGCCGGGCGCTGGACGGACCGCCGCGGCGCTTTTCCCATCGTCACGGGCGGGGTGTGCCTGGTGCTCGCGGCCTACGTGGCGTTCGCGTTCACCCCGCAGTGGGTCGGCGCCGTGATCGCGGGCGCGGTGCTGCTCGATTGCGGGCTGCGCTCGGCGCTGGTGGCCAATCAGACGCTCATCACCACGGTCGCGCCGGACGCGCGCAGCCGCTTCAACACGGTGTTCGGCGCGCACATCTGGGGCGGGAACGCGGTGGGAGCCTTTCTCGCGAGCACCGCGCTCGCCCACTACGGGTGGCTCGCGGTGTGCGCCATCGCGGCGAGCGCGTCGTGCGTCGCGCTGCTCGCGCAGTGGCGCTGGCGGCCAACCTCACCCTAGCCCTCTCCCGCGAGCGGGAGAGGGAAACTTACTGCGGCTGGATGTTCGCCTCGCGGGCGATGGTCCTGAAAGTGCCCATCTGCTCGCGCACGAACTTCGCGAACTCTTCGGGCTTCAACGATCCGGGCGCGATGCCGAGCTTGTCGAGCTGCGCGCGCGCTTCCTTGCTCTGTCCGATCGCGGTCACCTGCGCGTTCAGCTTCTGGACGACGGCGGGGGGCGTTCCCGCGCGCGCCCACATGCCGAACCAGAGCGCAAGGCTGTAGTTCTTCAGGCCCTGCTCCGCCAGAGTGGGAATCTCCGGCACGATTGCGGATCGCTGCGCGGTGGAAACCCCGAACGGGGTGATCTTGCCATCCTTCAGGTGTCCGATCGCGACGTCGAGGGGCGCCATGTAGAACGAAGTGCGTCCGGCGATGGTGTCCTGGATCGCCTCGGGCGAGCCCTTGTAGGGAATGTGCAGCATCTTGATGCCCGCGACCTGTGCAACGTACTCGGCGGCCATATGCGTCGAGGTCCCCACGCCGGCGGAGGCGAAGGGAATCTCGCCGGGCTTCGCCCTGGCGGCTTCGATCAGGGATTTGAGGGTCGGATAGGCCCCGCCTTTCGCCGCGATCATCACGTAGGGCGTGACGCCGAGGAGGGCGACGTCGACGATGTCCTTCAGCGGGTCGTAGGGCAGAGTCTTGTAGATCGCGGGGTTCGCCGCGTGCGACGCCGATTGCACCATCAGCGTGTA
>Ga0137403_10006493_pt1 | contig 13381 bp, 7 predicted proteins | sample CZOMad2_1_16fung_FD_122057 | JGI IMG/M metagenome (GOLD analysis project Ga0137403, IMG submission 122057) | Vadose zone soil fungal communities from Angelo Coast Range Reserve, California, USA - CZOMad2_1_16fungal (Hybrid Assembly) | ecosystem: Environmental > Terrestrial > Soil > Vadose zone... | reverse complement strand
ACCTTGGTTTCATAGCGCTGGGAAAACGCTCTCCCTGTCATGGCGTTTTGTATTTAGAATGGATGGTGCCGGGCCGAGGTTTGGATGGTGATCCAGCGCAAGTCCGTGAATTCGCGGATCGCTGCTTCTCCTCCGAACCTTCCGTAGCCACTGGCTTTGACCCCGCCAAAGGGCATCTGCGCCTCATCATGCACGGTGGGACCATTGATGTGGCAGATGCCGGATTCGATGCGCTTGGCGACTTCAAGAGCACGGGCAATATCGCGGCCGAACACAGCCGCCGACAGACCGTATTGGCTGTCGTTCGCCAGCCGGATGGCTTCGTCCACGGAATGGAAGCGGGTTATGGAAACGCAAGGCCCAAAGGATTCTTCCCGAAAAATCTCCATCTCTGAAGTTACGTGGTCCACGATGACGGGCGGCATGATCGTCCCGGACGCCTGTCCTCCCAGTAGGACCTTAGCCCCTCGCGCCACCGCATCCTTGACCAGGCCTTGCACTCGCTCGACCGTAGACACGCCAATCACCGAACCAAGAACGACGTTGCCCTTGCGCGGATCCCCGCAAGGTAAGGAAGAAACCTTCTTAACGAATTCTGCACAGAACGACTCGGCAACGATTTCGTCGACGAGAATTCGCTCCGTCGACATGCAGATCTGTCCCTGATTCAAGAAAGCGCCAAAGCTAGCGGCGCTGACGGCTTCAGCCAAATCCGCGTCGTCCAGAATCAGCAGGGGCGCTTTGCCGCCCAATTCCAGAACAACGGGCTTCAGGTGCTTGGCGCAGGTCTGCGCAATCAACCTGCCCACCCGCGTCGAACCGGTAAAGTTGATTCTCTTCACCGCAACGTGCGCGATCAGAGCCTCAACGACAGCCGGCGCGTCGGCCGGCGCATGCGTCAGGACATTCACGACGCCGCCCCCTAGTCCAGCCTCGCGCAGGACCGAGCCAATGAGTCGATGGGTCGCGGGGCACATTTCCGAGGCTTTGAAAATAACAGTATTGCCGCAGGCCAGAGGAACGGCGATCGAGCGCACCCCCAAAATCACGGGTGCATTCCATGGAGCGAAGCCAACCACAACTCCGACCGGCTGCCGCAGGGCCAGAGCAAGACTCCCTGGTACATCGGAAGGGATCACCTGACCGGTGATCTGGGTGGTGAGGGAAGCGGCCTCGCGCAGCATCTGTGCAGCGAGATGCACGTTGAACTGGCCCCACTCGGTCGTCGCGCCATTTTCCGCGGTCATTAAGGAAACAAATTCCGTGCTCCGGGCTTGCAGCAGGTCCGCGGCTCGCAGCAACCGCGTTCGCCGCTCATTGGGGCCAAGACTGGACCACAGTGGAAAGGCGTCAGCCGCAGCGTCCGCAGCCGCAACCGCGTCCGCCACTGTGGCCGCAGCAGCGATACTAGCCTCTTCCCCAGAAACGGGGTTGAGACGGGAAAACGTGGCTGCGCCGGTTGCAGGGCGGTCATGATCGCCAATCAGTAGTTGCACCTCGACCATGGCAACGCTCCTCGCCTGAAGCGATCCCGCATCAGTGCCTGAGAGTCTATGTCGAGCGCACCGCCACAGCACGCGCGGAGATTGACTCCGGACACTTTGGGAAGGCTATTCCTTATATCCTGCAGGGTTCTTTTCTCAAAGCGAACAGTTGGAGTTATCCATGAGAGAACAATCTCGGAGAACAATCGATGAGAGATCAATCGATTTCGGTGCCCACGAGGCACGGCCGGTGAATTCCATCGTGAAGGACAGGAACGGGACTCGGATAGCTGCCCGATCTAAGCCGAAGACTTGCCTGTGCGGAGCCCCTCTGCCGGAAGTTCATGATGGTCCAACGCCTTGCGCAAAATCCGCGGGCAAACGCCGAATTCATCCTTGAACGCGCGGCTGAAATGCGCGGAACTATTGAACCCCCACGAAAAAGCAATATCGGTGATGGACTGATTTGCGTAGGCAGGATTGCACAAATCCTCGCGGCACCGGGCGAGGCGCATGCGCCAGATCTGGTCGGACACCGTTGTGCCCTCCGTCTGAAAAACCTTGTGCACATAGCGCTTCGTACAGTGGATGGCCGACGCAATCTCGGCAATCGAGAGTTCGGGATCCCGGAGGTGGCTGTAGATGTAGCCCCGAATCCGATCGCGTTGTACCGACCGCAACGGCAATGCCGACTCGTCGCTACCCTCGTCCGCTGGCTGTCCCAGCAACGCTAAACGGATCAGTTCGGCGATGGTGTCGCTGACGCCGCACGCGGCTTCGGCGCCAATCTCCGGCATTTCCTCAAAAGCGTTGGCGATGAATTGGTAGGTCAGCCGGTTGATGCCGGTGTTTCCCGGGAAATGGCGTACGATTCTCTGACTTAGATCCACTCTGCCTGTGAAGATCTTTTCCCGAGGAATCATCAAAATTAACTGCTCGATGCTTTGCGGGTTCGAGACCGTGTAGGAGCGGCCCGTGTCGTAAATACTCCATTGACCCGGAGATAGAACAACACTGCGGCCATTCTGTTCGAAGTAGCTTCTCCCTCTTTTCTGGAGGACGACTTTCAGGCAGCCACGATCATCGAGTTTGGCGAAGGTAGAGGTGCGGACTACACGGTGACGGCTCGCAATCAGCTTGCAGACGCGGATATCCCCCATCTGTCCGTGCTCAAGCTTACCCACAAAGGACTTATCGCCGAAGGTTTCCGAGCGGAGCCGCCCGAATACCTGACACACGAGTTGGCACCACAAGTCCAGCCGGTGGCTGGTGGTTGCGTCTTGCGTCGACACTAGCGCTAGAGAAGCCATTCCAGCACCCGGTTTACTCAGCCCAACGATGGGCAGATCGAACGTCGATCCTGAGTCAGATCACTCACCGTCCGCCGTGATACTAGTTCACCGCGAACTTGCTAGTCCACAAGATTCTAGCTCCACAACCGCAGCTTGTTTAGTTGTCTCATCCTGCCGGCCCAGGGTCCATTGGGAGGCCAACATAATTCTCCGCCAGGCTTTGCGACGCGGCTCGGGAGCTCGTCACATAGTCCAACTCGGCAAGCTGCCGGCGCCTGTCGAACGGGTTGTCATCCGGAAATCGGTGCAGCATTGAGGTCATCCACCAGGAAAAGCGTTGAACTTTCCAGACCCGCCGCAAGCAGGTTTGTGAATACGCATCCAGAAGATCATGGCGCCCGGTGGAATAAAAGGCCGAGATGGCACGAGCCAGGACACGGACATCCGCGACCGCAAGATTCAAGCCCTTTGCCCCCGTGGGTGGAACAATGTGGGCGGAATCGCCTGCCAGGAACAACCTTCCATACTGCATCGGCTCGACGACGAAGCTCCGCATGCCGGTAATGCCCTTTTGCACGATGGGACCTTCGGTGAGCGTCCAGTTTTCGCACGAGAAACGAGTGTGCAGCTCCTTCCAAATGCGTTCGTCCGGCCAAGTCTGGATATCTTCATCTGGTGAGCACTGCAGGTACAAGCGACTGAGTTGCGGCGTCCGCATGCTGAGCAGCGCAAAGCCGCGATAATGGTACGCGTATACCAGTTCGCCGGACGCTGGCGGCGCTTCCGCCAAAATGCCAAGCCAGCCGAACGGATAAATGCGCTCAAACTCGGCCAACACGCCGTTGGGAATGCTGGGCCGGCAAATTCCGTGGAAGCCGTCACATCCGGCAATGAAATCACAGGACAAATCGTACTCTGCGCCGTCGGTCCGATAGTGGATCGTTGGCTTGTTGCCGTTGAAACCGGACACCTGAACATCTTCGACCTCGAAAAGAACGCGGCCTCCTGCAGCTAACCGGGCGTTGTTCAAATCCTTCACGACCTCATGCTGGGAATAGATCGTGATGCCTTTCCCGCCAGTGAGCTCCTGAAAGTCGATGCGATGGCCGCGACCGTTGAAGCGCAGCTCGATTCCATGATGTGTGAGACCCTCCCGCTTCATCCGTCCGCCAATTCCCATTTCGTTGAAGAGATCGACTGTGCCTTGCTCCAATACGCCAGCTCGAACGCGTTCCTCAACATATTGCCGGCTCCGATTTTCAATGACCAGGGACTCAATGCCCTGCAAATGAAGAAGCTGGGAAAGTACCAATCCCGCGGGACCGGCACCGACGATTCCGACTTGGGTGCGAATGGATTCGGACAATGACCTGCTCCGACGTATTTCGTTCAATGCGATCGGGTGCGTGTCCGGAGTCCCTGAGATTGGACTGTCGGGCGAAGACGACCGTAAACGGAAGGTTCACTGTTAGTCAAGAAACTAGTTCACTGATGGGCAAGAAACTCCTTAGCAACAACTCCACAATGGGGACGGTTCAAGAGTTTGCGCAGGAGCCGGTTTCTCTTCCTGCGGACGCTCACCCTCATGCCGATAAGACTTTCCCGTACTGTCCGCCGATTTGCCGCCACGTCAGCGACCGGAATTCCTCGGACACCGCGTTCATCCGAAGGGGGCTTATGAGAGTTCGGTTGGTGCTACCCATACTCGTAACTTTCGCATTTGTGGTGTCCGCCGCTCCAGCATTTCCACAGGCCAGCACTTCCCAAGCCCAACTCAACGGCTCCGTTCTTGACCAAAGCGGCCGGGCGATCGTGCAAGCAACCGTAACCTTGCGCAATGTGGGAACGGATCAACTGCGCACAGTCTCTTCCAATGCGCAGGGGTATTACGTCTTTACCAACGTCACGCCGGGGAGCTATGACTTATCGGCCGTCTTTGCTGGATTCGGCAAGTACAGCCGAACAGGGATCACGTTAACCGTTGGTCAGGCGGCCACCATCGACGTCACCCTAAAGCCTGCGGAAGCAACGGAACAGGTTACGGTGAGTACGGAGGCGCCGCTCATCGAAGCCGCCCGGAGTGAAGTCAGCCAGGTCGTCGAGACGCGGCAGATCCAATCGCTTCCCATCAGCGGTCGCCTGTTTACCGACTTCGCCTTGCTTAGTCCGGGGGTCGCTACTGGGCGAACTAGCCTACAATCCACATTTACCGACCCAGCTACCACACGCATTTCCTTCGGTGGCCAGCGCGACCTGAACAACATGGTCACGGTCGACGGCGCGGACAACATTAACACCGCGACCGGCTCGCAACGGGCAACGCCCTCCCAGGAAGCAGTCAGCGAATTCCGCGTTGTGAACAACAGCTTTGGCGCGGAATACGGGCGCGCGCTGGGGGGAATCGTGAATATCGTCACCAAGTCGGGGACCAACGACTTGCACGGCTCGCTTTACGACTATCTTCAGAACAACAAGTTCGATGCCAATTCGCCTTTAGCCCTCCCCGGCTTTACCGCGTTGCGTCAGAACCAGTTCGGTGGAACTCTTGGGGGCCCAATCGCCAGAGATAAGACGTTCTTCTTTGTTAATTACGAAGGGCAGCGGCGGGGCCAATCGCCCACCTATCCCGCGATCCTGGTGCAGAATTTGGCGGCGATCAACGCGGTCAAGGAGAGCTTCGGCCTCGCGGATGAGAATCTGAACCTTCTGCAAACCGCCGATGTGGATAACGGTTTCGTGAAAATCGACCACCAATTCAATGAGGCAAACCATCTTTCCGTCCGCTACTCCATTCAAGACGCGACCGACCGGAACCTGCTGGTGGGATCCACACTCGACGGAGGCGGAATCGGGGCGCCCAGCAGCGGACACAATGCCTTCCTGCGTGATCAGGCGCTCGTCGGGTCTCTCACGACGCAGATAAGCCCGTCGTTGGTTAATTCGGCTCTTGTGCAATGGGCGCGCCGTAATTACGGTTTCCCGGGCACTACAGGTCAACCGAATCTGGATGTTCCGAATCTTCTGCTCTTCGGTCATAACTTCGGCGCCTTCGATCGCTACAACGAATCGCGCGTCCAGTTCTCCGACTCTTTGGCCGTGGTCAAAGGCAAGCACCTTGCTAACTTCGGATTTGACACCAGCTACTTGCGGAATTTTGTCATATGGCCCGGGTTCACTCCGTCACGAGACATCTTCCCGAGTTTGGATGACCTCTTAGCCTCCGGGCAGGCGGGATGGGGAAGCACACCGTGCCCGCCGCCGCTCGTCGGTCTGACGGCTCCATGCATCGCCGCATTTTTTTGGGGCGCGCCGATCGGCCCTGGGCCCTTTGACCCCAACCAGCCTTCGCCTCCTCTTCCAACCACCTGGCAAAACGCCTACCTCCCCTCGCTCGCCAATGATTTTGATGTCAAGCTCAACCATGGCGAGTGGGGATTCTTTGCGCAAGACCAATTTCGCGTTACCCCAAAGCTCACGTTGAATTACGGCATGCGGTGGGATTTTGAAACGGGTCTGGGAACCTTCGTGAACCCAGATCACCGTAGCTTCCAGCCTCGCGTGGGCATCGCTTACTCACCCGATCCGAAGACGGTCATCCGCGCGGGCTATGGAATTTTCTTTGATACCTACAGTCTTACCTTTTTCTTTGTCGCAGCACCACAGCGGCAGCCCGCGATTACGGGCTTGCCACAATCGACGAATCAAACAACGGGCACCTGGATTCTCAACACGCTGGCCATTCCCACACCCTGCGTCCTCGCAGGTTGCCCTCCGAACCCCTACGCACCCTTTGTCCCGCCCGGCTCGGACATTCCACCCGTGGTCGACACAGCCTTTGAAAATCTAATCACCTCGGGCGCGTTCCCCAACAATTCTCTCTACGCCCAAGGCGGAACCTCCGTAGATCGGAACTTGCGCGAACCGTATTCTGAACAATCCAGCCTGCAAGTCGACAGGGAGATTGGGAAAGGATTCTCTCTCAGCGCTGGGTACCTGTGGGTTGCCGGTCATAAGTTGGTGCGCCCCATCAACTTGAACGTGGGACCCCCGATTGGCCAGGAAACCGGCACGAATAAAGACATCTATTCCTTCGGAATTCTGGACCCCAACATTCCGGCGCCTCCGTTTGGATCCCCCGGCACAGCGGGAATCTTCTATTACACGGACTCCACCGGAAACTCCGCCTATAACGGAGTTACGCTCCAGGCCAAGGAGAGGGCCGGGAAGTATCTGCAGTTGAACGCGAACTATACGTTCTCGAAGACCTTCGATAACGGAACATTCACCACGTTTGTGAGCACGCCGCAGTCCAACGCCCAGAGAGATCTCGAGAGGGCGCTTTCCAACCAGGATGTACGCCACCGTTTTGTGGCCAACTTCGTGGCCTCTGCTCCAAAGAATTCTTTTGCTCGCAACTTCGAATTCAGCAGCATCATCACCATCCAATCGCCGCGCCCCTTCACGCAGTTCGTAGGGTTTGACGCCAACAACGACGGTAACCCCGTGACCGACCGAGTGGGAACCTCGCGCCGGAACACCTTTGAGGGCGACCATCTTCGCTCCTGGGACCTTCGTCTTTCGCGGACGATCTTTTTCCCCGGCGAACGCTATAAGCTGCAATTGGCGGTCGACGGTTTCAATATTCTGAACCGCGCCAATATCGACGAAGTCTACTCGGTGTACGGTGCGCCCGATTTCATCGCAGGGGTTCCCCAGCACTATAAGGATGGGATCTCTGATCCAGCGAACCCCTTCTTCGGCACTCCGCGGACAGCATTGAATCCCAGGCAACTTCAATTCTCGGCGAAGCTGACTTTCTAGCTACCGCGTTGAACGAGGGCAGGGCAGGAGCTTGATGGGTTCGTTCTGCGCGCTGCCATCAGCCTTCCTGATTTTCGGTCTCCGACTCCGGAGGTCTCACACCAAAAGACCGCTTCGGTGCGAAGTCAGCCCAAAGGCACCTGTTACCCTGGTGGAACGGTTCTTCCAAGGATGCCGCACGTTGAACCACCCGCGTTCCTAGAGTCGAATGGATGCCGCTCCGTGGGTACGAAGGCGTTGCTTGCCATGCGGGGCCGACCACTCCTCGCGGAGGTTGTCGGCGCGCCGTATAACGCGTTCGGTCAATTCATCGAGGTTCGCAGACCCGTGGGCGCGGTCCAAGGCGGGACCGTCAGCTGGAATGTCCATCGAACGCAGTTTGTCGAAGACGGGATTCATGGCGCGGTCGGGCTCACGCAGGAAGATGCTGCCCCGCACGCGAGCAAAAGTCCATCCGAGGCGCTCGAGCATCGACTGTCGCTCCAGATCATCGCGGAGCTTTTCGAGGGGGAGGTCTCGGTCCCCGTCGCACTCGATGGCCAAGCGCCTGCCGTTACCTTCCACGACCAGATCGATGCTCCGGGAGCCAACCTTCCACCGCGGAATGACGTGGTAGCCGGATTGAAGCAGACGCTTCATGACGTCACGCTCCAGCGCGGACTGGACGTATTTTTCTTTGTCCTCCAGCGGACTCACAAGAAGTTCGGGGGCCTGCGCGTGCTCAATGAGCCGTCTCCGGAGGTCGCCGGGTTGAAGGTCCTTTTGTGGGTCCAGGGAATGCACCACCCACATCTGGTCTCGTGCCCGGCTGGCTGCCACGTTGAACCTTTGCTTGAACATTTGCTGGTCACGAAGGTGAAGGGTTTCGTTTGCCGGGGCATCCACAACGGACAAGAAGACTACATCTCGCTCGTCTCCTTGAAATTGCGCAGACGTTCCACACAGCAGGCGGTGCCTCTCGTACAGGTCGGGAGCAAGGTGCGTTCTTAAGAGGCGGTCGATCTCCAAGGCTTGCTCCTCTCCCACCAAGGACACGACGCCAAAACTGGATGGGCGCCCGAACTCGTTGCTCTGATATTCGGCTTGCTCAAGTGCGGCGGCAATGAGAGAAGCAACGGCAGTGGCTTCCTTGCGGTTGACCTTACCGTCGCGCGACGAGCCCGCGATGTGATGGGCAAGAAGGTGTGGCCGCAAGCGAACGCGGCTCGTATCCCGCAGGGGCTTGATATCGCCATCGTAAGAAAGTTGGTTGCTGAACTGAATAATCTCGGTGACGCTGCGGAAATGTTCCACCAGCCTGACTGTTTCGCCGAAGGATTGCCGCGCCAAGTCGTAGACGGAGGTTTGCCCGTCGTACAAATGGGCATTAGGAATTCCCCGAAGAAATTGGTCGATCAAATTTTGAGTGACGACGGCTTCTTGTCCAACCGCGGATGGGCTGACCTGTTCATGGTCGCCGACCACGACGACTTTGTGGCCCAAGTAAAGTGCAACGAGAGCCATCACGTCGCTCTGGCTGGCTTCATCGATGATGACTACATCGAATCGCGACTTGCCTGGGTCGAAGTTCTCCACCACCCTCGAGAGGGGCATGACCCATACCGGGACTGCGCCCCAGCATTCCGTCATCTTATGGGCCGCTTCCACACGCAAGCGCGGGGCGCGGATACCGGTGCCCTTGCCGATCTTTCGTATGGTGTCGAGCCAGCCGATGAGCGCTTGCCTTTGGGGAAGAGAGGTACCCCTCGCCTGAAACATCCATGCCCGATTGTCAATCAGATCAATCGTCGCGGTGTGCAGCTGGGCGGCCAACCGTTCAATGGACGTTTGGAGCTCGTCTATGGATACCCTGGCTCTGCGAAGCAGTTCATCATGGATTTGGCGCCACACCCAGGCTTGCGAAGGATCTCCAGGTACGGTGGCACTTCCGTGCGGACCCCTGCGCGCTCGAATCGCGGCAGCCCAATCCGGCGCAGCCGTCTCGATCTCGGCTAACAGAATATTCCGGCGTTGCTGGTTGCGGCGGAGTTCCTCCAATTCCACCAGGCGGGTGTGGGCACGGCGGTAAGCCTTGCAATCTAACGAGGCTACCGCCTCACGGAGACTTGCGATTACCCGTGATTCCGTAAACGCCCGCAGAGCGGCCGCGAGATACTCTTGTAGCTCGGCAAGCTTTTGGTTTGTTTCCACCCACCTCAGATGTTCGCAGCGCGCCGTCAGGATAGGCGGCAGGGAGCCCTGCACAGCCGTTCGCAATCTCGCTAGCTCACCGTCGTCACCAACGACCACCGGCTGCTCCGACAGAAACTTGTCCCAAAGAAATCCTGTTTCCCGCAGCTCCCTCTCGATTGGGCTCCAGATGTGTGCGTGCCACGCCAAACAGTCTCGAAGCGGACCACAAAACTGAATTGCACTCTTCTCGATCTCAGTTCCCATTTCAGTGGACCTGCTCGCGTCGAGTGGGGCCATTTGACGGTCCCATCGAGTGGCGAGGTTCCTGCGAAGAAGTTTGACCCGTGAGGACTTACTGGCGGCCAGAAAATGGTCGGGGAGTCGGGGCTCGGCGCCATCGACCCGGGTCGCCTGGATGAACTGCTTCCAACGTCCATGAGTCAGGAGCGTAAAGAAGCCCAAGTTACCGCCGCGCCGCAAATGACCGTGGATTTCCGCGGCCGTTTGCTCGGATTGCTCAAGGGTCGACTCGTCTGCAAGGGTAGTAGCATGCTGGATCAAGAGCTCTTGCGCCCCGGCCGCCTCAAGGTGGACTTGCTCGACCAGCGCGACTAGCTTCTCCCACGACTCTCTGTGCGGACCGCCGTTTTTTCCCGCGTAGACGGCGGCCAGCTTCCATCTCTCGCTGCTGGCAAGGACTCCAACTGACTGCTTCATCTTGATCGCGGTCTCATTCAGGGAGTTCGCAGAAACGGGTCCATCGCCGTTCCGCCAAAGATCGGAACGGAATTCGTGGTCCGACTGTTCCAGACGTGTTCTTTCCAGTATCAGGTCCTGGAAATCGGAGGGAGCTGGGAGTTCGCTAAGGTCCGGTAAAGGACCCGACAATTCGCTCTCCACATCCGGTGAAATGGAGCGATTCGTGACATACAATTCAGCAAGTTCACCGCCAGAATAAGGCAAGTCGATACCGGCCTGGACTGGGCCCGGAATCCAGCCATTCGTCTCCGACTCTCGTACGATCTTCCGCGCCGCCTCGGAGGGCGACCACGCCTTGTTTCCGATAACGAGGTCGCGATACTCGTCAGCACGCGCATCTGCCAGCCGTTGCCGCAACTCGGTCAAGCGGCCAAACAGCCCAGCTCTTTCTTGTGTGAGTCGGTTAACTTCGAGCTCCAGTGATTTCGCATCCGTTTTGGACAGCCGGTCGGCAATGGTGCTCACCGCGCTCTCCAGCTGCATACGGCTGTCGAGATCGTTTTCGAGCAGACTTACACTCAACGAACGCAGCTCTGGCACAATCTGGCTGCGCACCATCCGGAGTGCTTTCGTCGTGTGACTTGTGACGAGCACACTTTTGCCTTGCGCGAGCAAGTGACCGATAAGATTTCCAATGGTGTAGGTTTTCCCGGTACCGGGAGGTCCCTGGACCAGGACTCCGCCGGAGTGCTCGATGCGTCGAGCAATCCGAATCTGCTCAGGGTTCGCGGGCTTGGTAAGGAGAATGTCGGAATCCTCTAGGGACCGAGTGCAGTCGCCGTTACCAGTGTCAGCTTCAGGCATGGGGGGTTCGAGGCCCACGACATTGAGAAGAGACCAGGGCAAATCACTCCGGCTGCGAAGGTCTTCTAAAACCGCTTCGATCGCGGCTGCAAACCCAAGCGTGCGAGGACGAAGGAACAGCACGGGCTGTCTCCCAACCCGAGGATCATCTGTCTCCCCTTGCGGCGCGCCCGACGCAACAAACTCACCGCGAGGAGAGAGCTGAACAACCAGGCGTTCCAGAAATTCCGACGTCGGACCGTTGTCCAGGGGCGAGTACCCTTCTTTCTCGAGTTCGTCGCGGCAGCGTCCAATGACCCGTCCATCGACATCGGGCATTGACTGGAACAAGACCGAATAGAGTTCGACTGGATGTTCTGTTTCCGTCAGCGTGAATTCGGGGACCGACGGGCTGAAGCTGAGTTGGAGCCGCTGCAACAGGATAGGATGGTGTACAGTTCCCTCCTGTCGACGCCAGCTGAGTATCCCGTCGCCCAGGACGATTTCCACACGTTCCGCTTCGCGTTCGACCCTGCCGTAAAGCTCGTAAAAATCCTCGAATACTTTCATTGCGGCCCGGGCTGGCCGCTCGTCCGTCGCCCACAGATCTCGACGTGCTTTCCATTGCTCCAGGGCCGTTACGCGTTTGGGATCGCTGCCGAATCGCACAGACGCGGAGTCACGCGGGGGCCCCTCATTTCTTGACTCTTGTCTTGTCTCTTGTCTTGACTCTTGCACCGATACTTCCTTGAACGGATTGTCCCAGCCGGCTTGAAGCCACGGCTCGATCACAGCCAGAGGGGCTGGTGGATTGGTGAGTCTCGGCCGGGTAACTTTGAGGATGAAATCTGAGTCCTGCCGGTCGCTTGGCGACCCATCCTCGGTCGTCACCGAGGTTGGCGCAGCAGGAGGAGAGGACCCTATCCTAATCGAAGGATGGTCGGGTAGCTCTCTTAGCCGTAACGTCCATAACTGTTCGTCGATATGCCGCTTGACGGGATTCCGGTGTTCATTGAGGGCTCCCAAGTAGCGGAAAACCCTCAGAAGCCGGTCCCGCCCCAGACGGATTGTTTCATTGTCCACGGGCCCTCCAACCTGAACGGGCTGCTCCGACTCTCGATACCCAGATCAAGACGATTGCGGAGGAATTTAAGATAGCATCGCGGTCTTACGAGTTGGATCCATTGGTCCCTGGTGGAGCGCGACGGAACCGCGAAGAAGGTTGGGCTGGGGCCTATAAGTGCTTGTACGCTTTCAACTTGACGACGTAACAGGTTAATCGGTGGGGCAAAGAAATCGGAGGTACATTATCGGGTTGGCAAGAGAAGATCCGGCCATAGCGAGCGGCCACATGGCAGGCAGGCCGGTTTTCAACTCTGGTCGACTCTTTCTCTGAGTTGCGCTACCAAGCGCATTACTCGGATATCGTGGATGGTCATCTTCTACTCTTCTTCTACTCTTCCCTCGGCCCCGCCATCCTGCCTGCCATTCAAAGCCCTTCCCGCCGAGATGGTACGGCGGGAAGCGCAGATCGTAGTTGGCATGATCAGGAGAAAATCCTTGAGCAATAAAAACCCTCCCAACCAACCGACTACTCAGCACTGATCGGAACTGATCCGAACCCGAACACAAGTTCAAATGGCAGATAATTAGGAATAGCATCTGAGAATCTTCCGAACAGCAGGAAGGACACAATGTATGGCATTTACACGACGCGGCTTGCTCGCGGTTTTTAGACTGGTAGGACTTGGAATGCTGACGCCGAGACTGGCCGGGAAAGCCGGAGCATCCCCACTTGCACGATTGTGGGCGACGGAAACTGGTGCGGCCCGATGCCCGTTTCGACTGGCCGTAATCAACGACGAGATCACGCAGGACTTCGAGAAAGCATGTCAGATCGTGTCCGGGGAATTCGGCCTTCGGTGGATCGAGTTGCGCTCGATGTGGAACAAGAACGTAACCGAGCTCACTGCGAAAGAGGTTGAGGATGCCAAAAAGATCCTCATAGAGCACAAACTGCAAGTCACCGATATCGCCAGCCCGCTGTTCAAAACAGATTGGCCCGGAGCT
>Ga0137403_10006492_pt1 | contig 13382 bp, 6 predicted proteins | sample CZOMad2_1_16fung_FD_122057 | JGI IMG/M metagenome (GOLD analysis project Ga0137403, IMG submission 122057) | Vadose zone soil fungal communities from Angelo Coast Range Reserve, California, USA - CZOMad2_1_16fungal (Hybrid Assembly) | ecosystem: Environmental > Terrestrial > Soil > Vadose zone... | reverse complement strand
CGTGTGATTTCGCGTTGCGGGTGGCGAAGGTGGCCTGCCGCTGCAGTCGGTCCAGCTCCAGCGCGTTCGGTTGTCGGCCGAACCGCTGCTTGAACGCGTCGACCATCCGCGCCGTCTTCGCCGTGATGGCACGGCGGCGGGAGGAGAACAAGTCCATCACGGTCTGCGGGATGCCGACGATCTCCCGCGCCTTGCCGTCCGGTCGCGTAGCGAACTGGACGCCGATCGCGCGGGTGAGGTGTTCTTCCATGGTCCTCTCGGCGACGGCGCCGGCGGCGCCGCGATAGGCGTACAGGGCTTGTCCGTGGAGGGTGCGCCATTGCCCGTCGCTGCCTTGGACGCGGTTGAGGATGGCGTTGTGGATGTGTAGTTGGGGGTCGTGGTCGCGTGAGTCGTGTTGGAAGAACGAGGCCACGGTCCACTCGTGGGCGTCGGTGTAGCGGCCGGCGGCGCCGCCGTGGTGGCCGACGCGGGAGTAGCCGGCGTGCTGGGCGAGGTAGTCCAGGCCGGCCTGGTTGCCGGCCCAGATGGCGTCCTCGACCGCCTGCCGGTAGGTCGCCCACGACCGTTCCTCGGTCCGTGCCCGCTCAGGCCGCCTTCATTCGTCGATCATGACCCTGTTTGCCCCAGCCTCGTCTCCGCGCGCCTGCAGGTAAGTCCTGCTCAGAGTCTTTGACACGAAGTGTGTGTACAGAGATTGCGGTGACATTAGAAACATAGGTTTTTGCCACATATACGTTCTGTGGCGAAGCGCATGGCAGATCTTATGAACATCCGTCAGGGGATCAAATCGCGACCTCGGATTGTTAGGAAAGCCAGCTATCACGGGATTCTGAAATGTATCGTCTTCGGTCTGCAATCCGGTGGGCACATCTGTGTACATCTCCCAATGCAGACCAGGGCTTTCCTGGATAGCGAAATCGCCGAGAAAACCCGCCAGATCGTGAATCACATTGAGACCCAGCCGGGCGCCCTCCCAAGCCGGGAGGCGCGAGTGATATGATGACCTGTTCTCGCTGACATAGAGGAATGCGCCATAACTGGCGAGCCATGCATCGAGCAAGGATTTTGTAACCTCCGAAAACTCGAGTGATACGTCAAACTGCGACAGGAATCGCCGCAATGCCTCGGTGCGAACTGCGCGTTGCGAGACGAAGTACTCGAAATTGGCACGGGCGTGCACGTCTGGCATGAGCATCGCGATTCCCTCGTGCGGCGGCTTGTAAACCGGATACCCCCGCAATGCGCGCCGCACGCGACGCTTCGCCGGCCAATATCGGAACTGCGTGACCGGCTCCCGCTTCAACTCCGCGGGGGCTAGATAGAAATCGCTGACCTCTCGTGGTGCACCTTCGACGTGCTCTATGAACTCGGTCGTGAGACCTGGCTCCTCCTCCTTGATTTCGCCGTCCCGCGAGGAAAAGCGATAGGAGAATTCGTTTCCCGCTTCGATTGCCGAAACGGTTATCGCAAGGGTCGGGAAGCGGCGCGCAATCTCGTGGTAAATCTTGTCCGCCGGACTCCACGGCGTAGCGAATTCGGCCACCAGGCGTGTACCCGTCTCCTCCCTTATCGTAAAGTCCATCAAATAGTCAGTTCCCCAATTTGCCGCCCTCCAGTCTCGCGCAAGCAAGTAGCCCGTTTGATTGCGCGCTTCGAGGCAACGGGAACCGAGTTCGATGGCTTCTGGCCGATGTGTCCTTAGCCAGGATTCGAGCTGCTCAAAGGATTGGATGCCAGCTTCCTTTGCCCACTCTCGTTCGAGTATTGGAGTGCGGCTACCCAACGTAGAATCGACCTGCGAGCGATTAAGCGCGGAGGCACCAAGCTCGGCATCCCACCCGAAACCGATACCCACCCCCAGGTCTGTTCCTCTCAGGATGTTGGGCATGGGAATGATGGCTTCAAAATCGAGATGGCCGCTTGCATGGATGCAGGCCGCGCGAAAGGCGCCAAGATCGGCGGTACTACCTTCGACCTCGATGAGGTTCGTACAATAGTTGGTCATCGGCCGGAGGCCCTCCCATTGACGACGGTCCGGTCGTGATCGATTAGCGTGGCACCAGGCCATCTGCAACGGGGCCAGATAGGGACAGGAAGGACAGATGGGCACAGGAAGGACTTGGGCCCTTGTCCACCGCGGCGGTCCTGCAGCCGCTACTTTTGTAATGCCTCGATCGCAACAACCTCGATGCGCGCCGAGCTCTCGAACTGGTTCACCGTTGAGGCACCGGAATTGGGATCGACCATGGCCTGCCCGGGCTTGTAGTAGTGGCGGCTCTCGACCGTGACCTGATGCCCTTCCGCGAGCTTGCGGCAGCGTTGCTTGATGAAGATGCCTTCGAACGCGGTCTCGCCAGCGGCCGGCGGCTCGTCCATGCAATCCCAGCCATCGTTGCCGTAGCGCGCTTTGAAGGCGTTGCCAATCAAATAAGCGTCCTTGCGCAGGTCGGGATCGGCGCGCGGATCGGTGAAGATCCGGTAGCCCTGCAGGCGGCCAGCACGATCAGCCAGCAGCGACAGCATGATCGGCTGCCCGAGCATCACCATCGTGTTGGCGCGCGCGATCGCGTCCGGGTTGCGCACGGCTCTTGCGATAAATTCTTCCTCGTCGTCATAGCGAAACCATATCTCACGCAGCCCGGTTGCCTCGGCGCGACACTTCTCGAACTCCTCGAAGCCTGCGAGCCGCAGGCCTGGCGGGCCACCGTTGGTGCCGCAGGCCGGATCGACAAACTCCCCGTCCGGCAGGTCGGCAATCGGCGCGCCAAACGTCATATCCCAGATCTTCGGCCGCGACTGCGCCAGCGCGCCCGACCCCGTCAGCAGCAGTGCGAGCGTCGCGGCAGAAAACCCACGGAGGAGTGTCGTCACTCCTCCGCGGCATGGAGATGTCATCACAGCCCGAACACCACCAGCATCACGGTCTGCCCGAGCGCCATCGCCTCCGGGAACGAGCCTTCGTCGCGCGCCGGCCGGCCGCCGATCGTCAAGGCGATGTATTGCTTGCCGTTGACCGAATAGGTCATCGGATTGCCGGAGAATTGCGTGCCGGTATCGAAGCTCCACAGCTCCTGCATGGTGTCTTTGTCAAAGGCGGAAATCTTGCCCATGATGTCGCCCATGAACAGCAGGTTGCCGGCGGTGCCGAGCACGCCCGAGTAGGACGGATAGTAGGACTCGAGCTTCTTCGCGGTCTTGCCAGTCGTCACGTCAATCCCGCCGAGCAGGCCGTGGCTGACCTTGCAATTCGGATTGCTGACATTGCGCACGATCGGCTCGACCGCGTTGTCGACTGTATGCGAGCCGCAGAAGATCTCGCGGAAGCCGGTGCCCGCCGTTCCCTTGGCCGGATCGGCCGCGCGCGAGTTGAAGTAGTTGGCCTGGCCGATCATGGCCTGGAAGTAGGTCAGCCCGCGCTGCGGGTCATACGTATTCGGCATGAAGGTCGGCATGCCGTAATGGGCGGGACGCACGTCCACCGCCTTGCGGCCATAGCGGACCGACTTGCCGGCATAATCCTGCACGGTCTTGCTCGGATCATAGTCCTGCGGCCGGCCGGTCTTGGGATCGAGGCCGGCGGTCCAGTTCACCTCGGTGAACGGCTCGCCCTTGAGGAACTGGCCGTTGGCGCGATCCCAGGTATAGAAGAAACCGTTGCGATTGGTCTGCGCAATGACCTTGCGCGTCTCGCCATTGATGTTGGCATTGTAGAGCTGCGTGATCGCGACCGCGTCATAGTCCCAGGCCTCGTTGGGGATGGTCTGGAAGTGCCACTTCAACTGCCCGGTATCGATATCGAGCGCGACGATGCGCCGGCCATGGAAGCGCGCCTCGTGACATGCGCGGCGAGCGGTGCGTGCAGCGAAGTCGGCTTGTTCGAAACCTGCATTCCGGCATTGCGCAACGCGCCGCAACCGGAAAGGTTCTTGATCTTCGTTTCGCCCGCTCCTGTACTCGGCTTGGCCACGTTTGAAGAGCTATTGCAACCGGCCAGTACGGTGTTTGCTCCTTACAGTGCCGATCCCGAACCTTGGGCCTTCAATCCGCCGGTGTTCGAGGATTTCCTTGGACGACTCAAAAAATTTAAGCGCGTGCTCTTTCTATCAGGTGATGTGCACTTTGGGCTGGTGGCGCATCTGGACTATTGGAAAAAAGGCGAAGCCGAGCCGGCACGATTTGTCCAATTTGTCTCGAGCGCCCTGAAGAATCAAAAATTCAAAAACGAACAGTTCCTGATTGGCGGTTTCGTGCAGAGGTTGTTGAGCAGTTTGTTTTACCCGGTGGAGCGCTTAGGGTGGGAACATCGGGCGGGTTTGCAGGTTACAAACCCTGCGGGGAAACCGAACCTTCCGGTGCAAAGGATACGACTTCGCAAGGAACCGGTTTTGTTACCGACTCGCGGGTGGCCGGCTGGTAGCAGTGCGAATCAAGTGCCGGATTGGCGGTGGCGCATGTCTGTTGACAGGGACGAACGGCCCGACGATTCGAGCCCCGACGCGCGGCCTCCGAAAACTCAGGTTGCTTCGATCATACCGGACATAAATCCCCTTTCCGGCGATGCCAGCGCTTCTTACCGAAAAGTCTTGGCTCGCCACATGGACCTTCTGAAGAAGACAGTAGGTCGAAGAGTGGAGTGGGATAACAATTTGGGAATGGTCAAATTCGCGACGGATGCTTCCGGGAAGGTAAGCGCTTCACAGCAGCTGTGGTACTGGTTGCCGGACGATGAGTTAGATGACGACCCGGATGCGTATGAAGCTGCGACGGATGGTCTTGAACCCACCACGGATCCGCCGCCCACGATCGCGTGAACGGTAGCGTTGGTTGCTTATGGCAGACGACTTCAAAAATTCCCTGCAAGCCATTATTGTGGCGATGAACCGCGTCGTCAAGGTTCTTGCCGCTCATCTACAGGATCCGGAAGCCAAGAAAGAGGTTTTACTAGCGCTGGGTCTAAATACGGCAGGCGCGGGTTCCTCACCCGCGATTCCTGGCGGATCTCTTTCGAGCATCGACCAATACGTTAGCAAGAGCAGCGAGGATGTTGATATCGCCGCATTTTTGAGCGTGGTAGACGACATCATCAGCGTCTCGAACGCCGTCGACGACTTCATCCACCTAGTCACGGATTCCGAGGATCCTGAAATTGTCACGGAATTTTTTGACATGCTATTACAGCTCTGCCTCACGGAAGCCATGCGGCTGCGGGCGGCTGCGGGTGAAGCGAAGGCATTCTATCTAGTGTGCAAGACTCTAAGTTTCTATGAAGAACTGGGGACACCGTCTGGGGGCATCTCACACTTCACCGAGAACATCGCGGGATTCCTCAAAAAGGTATTTCAGAGCTTTGCGGGGCAAGACGCTAATCAGGCTGCGCTAGCAGCGGAAACGATCAGTATTTTGCTGGCCGTTCTGAGCTACAAATTCAAGTCCGTTCGCGACCATCTCAGAGTCGTGTACGGTTTCGATCCCTCACCCGGATCGACGTCGCCCGTGGCCGATCAAATTTCCGAGCGTACTCTCACTTTACAGTTTTCGCAGACATTCGATGATGGATTGGGAAACGAACTAACGGGGAAGCTCCTTCTTTCCACTGCAATCCGGCCGCAGTCCGAGCAGGGTGGCGGGGTCGAAGTCTGGTTGGGCGGAGCAGGAAAGTTCGAACGCAAGTTCGGCGATTGGAAGTTCTCATTTGCCATGGAGGGAACCGACGGCGTCGATATACGTACGAAGATCAAGGTGGAACATGACGGTGAGCAGGCGCCGCTGCGATGGGGCGATCCAAAAGGAACCAACTTGACCATTGGCAATGCCGGCGCCGAAATCAACGCTTCGATCGCCGACAATGACCTCGACTTTAAACTCACCACCAAGGATTCCGCGTTCGTGCTTGCGAAGGGCAAGAACGATGGATTTCTCGATTCAATTCTTCCCGACAAAGGAATTCACGGCAATTTTGACCTTGGACTTGGTTGCAGTTTGCGCAAAGGCTTTTACGTCGATGGCGGTTCGGGCCTGTCGGTTCTCGTACCGCTGCACACGGTCCTCGGCCCACTGACCCTGAATTCGTTTTTCCTGAAGCTAACAGGAAATCAGGCGAAAGATGGGGTATCGGTCGAGACGTCTATTGGCTTTACCACGAGTTTTTTCGGATTTAAAGCCTCCGTGGAGCGAATTGGGTTGATCCACGACGTTTCCGTTCCCAGCGGAAAGAAAAACCTAGGCTTTGTAAATTACGGGATTGCGTTTAAGCCGCCGACCGGTGTTGGACTTTCGTTGAACACCGGCCTCATTACAGGCGGTGGGTTTCTCTACCTCGACGCAGACAAAGGCGAATACTTTGGCGCCTTGGAACTCAAGTTCAAGGAACTGTTCACGCTGAAGGCGGTCGGAGTCATCAACACCAAAATGCCGGACGGTAGTGCCGGCTTCTCCCTTCTCATCATTATTACGGCTGAGTTCACACCCATTCAGTTGGGATTTGGCTTCGCGCTAATGGGCGTAGGCGGGCTTTTGGGGCTCAATCGCACTACAAACATAGACGTGCTTCGCGAGGGCATTAAGACCAATACGCTCAAGAGCATTCTGTTCCCCGACGACGTTGTTGCAAACATGAGCCGCATCATCAGCGATATCCGGCAAGTGTTTCCTCCTTTGAACGACAGATTCTTACTTTGTCCGATGGGTGAGCTGGGATGGGGAACGAAGGGCATCTTCACTTTGAAGCTGGGGTTGTTGCTTGAGATCCCCTTAGCAAGAATTGCGATTCTGGGCATTCTCGAGGCTTCGTGCCCTGATAAGGACTTGGCACTTCTTCACCTTCAGGTGAATTTCCTGGGAATCATCGATTTCGACAACAAGTATATTTCCTTTGACGCCAGTCTATACGACTCGCGACTGCTCTTGGTGTACACGCTGGAAGGCGACATGGCCTTTCGTCTGTCCTGGGGCGATCACCCGGTTTTCATCTTGAGCGTCGGCGGTTTTCATCCGGCCTTCAAAGAAGCGCCGGGTGACTTGCAGAATATGACCCGCATCACCATCAGTTTGTTGAGTGGTGATAACCCGAGAATCAGTCTGCAAAGCTATTTCGCGGTGACCTCAAATACGGTGCAGACCGGAGCTAAAGCGGAACTATACGCCGCAGCGGCGGGATTTAACGTTTACGGGTTCATCGGATACGACCTCTTATTCCAATTCGATCCTTTTGTGTTCATCGCAGCTGTTGCTGCCGGACTTGCCCTGCGCCGAGGCAGCACGGTCCTAATGAGCGTGCAACTTTCCGGGGTATTGTCCGGTCCTACGCCTTGGGATGCCAGAGGCGAAGCCAGCTTCAGCATTTTGTTTTTCGATTTCAGCGTGGGTTTCCACGAAACCTGGGGAGACAATCCCGCCGCGATCCAATCGGAACAGGAAGACTTGGTACAGCGCCTTACGGATGAAATCAACGACAACAGGAACTGGAAGGCGGATATTCCCGACAACAACAATCTCCATGTGAGTCTAAAGGCAATCGAACAACCCGCCGACAAACTGGTGGTTCACCCGTTCGGAGTCTTGAGCTTCAGCGAGCGTTTACTGCCACTCGGGGTTTCGCTCCAAAAGTTCGGCCAGAAAGTTCCAAAAGATGTGGCACGGTTCAAGATCAAACCCACGGACAGCGGCGTGGCAAGCAACGCGATAACGGAACAGTTCGCGCCGGCAAATTTCTTTACCCTCAGTGACAGCGAAAAGCTTTCGCGGCCTTCCTTTGAGCGCATGCCGAGTGGTTTCAAGATCACGGGGTCAGCGACGCTCATTGTGCCGGCGACGGTCAACAAGAGCGTGGACTACGAACTCACCTACCTTCGCAAGAGCCGAGGGTTGCGTTTGTTTGCCGGCATCTACAAGTACGCCAAGACGCTGTTCAAAGCCAACTTGCGGGCCGGTGCCGTCGCGAAGTCTGCTCTTTCCTTTACAAACAAAAGGGTGTCCGTCAACGCTCCGGATTCGATCTTTGTCCAAGAAGACGGTTATGCCATTGCGAACACGAGTGACTTGAAGCTCTATCAGGATACGTTGTTGGCCGGTAGCTATACCGAAGCTTCCGACCTATTGAATGGGCTGGTTCTGAAAGACCCGTCGATCAGGGGCAATGTTCAGATTGTCTCGCAGCAAGAACTAAATAGGAACTGAATGCCATGACCATAGAGATCGCCCGATATCAATTCCATTCCTGGGCTCGGAAAGGGATCGCCGGCAATATTTCCGAGACAGATGATCTGGGCGCAGGAACCTCCACTGCCATAGAACGGGCTGAGGTGCCGATCGGTGTCTCCTTAAACGAAGCAGGCATGGCAAAGAAATTTTCTTTGATCGGCCCGGGCGACATTATAGGCGTCCATCGGGACATGGTTGTGCGGATTGAACCGCTCAACTGGATCACCGATTTTGAAGCCAACTACCTTGCGTTCATGGAATTTTACGATGAAGAGTTTGTTTGGCGGTATACGCCTGCTGCGCCAAATGGGCAGCGTCTAAGACCGTGGATTTTTCTCCTGGTATTGAAAGAGGACGAGTTTGAAATGACCTCCAGAAGGTCTCCCTTGCCCACAATCAAAGTGAAGACCAAGGATGCTTTTCCTCCTGCCAAGGAAACCTGGATGTGGGGGCATGTTCACAACAACGCGGACATCCCAGACAGCGACCTGTCGGTCTATGAGAAGTTCCTCTTGTCCTTGAATAAGACATTAAACGATGACCCGGATCAGTTCTACTGCCGGCTGTTGAGTCCAAGAAAACTTGAGGCCAACACGCCATATTGCGCGTTTCTCATTCCGGCGTTTGAGACGGGCCGACTCGCGGGTTTGGAGCAACCAACGGCTGCGGTAAATGCGCAGATGGCCTCCTGGACCGATGACGGCGTAAAGGGAGAAATGCCTTTTTATTACGATTGGTCTTTCCGCACAGGAGCGGAGGCAGATTTTGAATCCCTGGTAAAACTGCTTCAGCCGCGACCCATGGATTCACACGTGGGCATTCGCGACATGGACTGTCACCGGCCTGGGTTTGTCAAAGCCGACGGCAGCGGCGAACTTCCCGGCACCAAACCAGAGATCATCGGTTTAGAAGCGGCAGTGAAATCCCCGACAACAGTGTCAACGGTGTTTCCATTTCCACCGTCTGAAAATCAGTTTCAGCAAGAACTACAGAAAATAGTCAATCTTCCTTTTGAAATCGTTGGCCAGGATGATTCGGGTGATCCGATCATCTCTGTGCCGATGTACGGCGGCAAACATGCCAAGAAAAGCCAAACCGACATCGTCAAGCTTGACATCTCGAAATCGACATGGGTGCATGACCTCAATAAAGACCCACGGACGCGGGCAGCAGCTGGCTTTGGAACGAAGGCCGTTCAACAAAACCAGGAATACTTCATGCGCAAGGCCTGGGAGCAAGTAACCAAGGTTCTCGAGGCGAACCGGCAGATTCGACAAACGCTTCTCTACATGAAGGTCGCCATAAAGTTCACGGAAAAAACATTTTCTGCCGTTCCAAAAAACAAGTTATTGGCGATCAGCCGCCCCGTTCTTTCGCGAATCATGGGTAGTCCCACCACGTTACTGCAGCAGATACGGGAAAGCAACGTTCCCGTCTCCGTTCTTTCGGGTGCGTTTCGTCGGGTGACGCGTCCCAATGGAAAATTCGTGAAGAAATTGAGCGCTGCCAACCCATTGGATTACGAATCGTTGGTGGTAAAACTCAACGAGGGAGGCCTCACCGCCGCGCCGCCTAAAAAGACGCCTCTGGGAATGCCGAATACTCAAGATTTGGCCGAGCAGTTGAGGCCTGCGAAACTCGCACGTTGGTTACTCGAGTTGCTTCGCAAAAATAAGATGGTCTTTCTTCTCTTGTTGGCTGTGCTCTTGGTTATCGCTCTAACGACCGGCACATGGCTCTTAGGCCTGATTCTGGCAGGGGCCGCCGCTGGGTTATGGATGGGAGCACAAAAACTAAATCAGAATGTTGCTGCCGGCAACGCTCTTACGGATCCGCAACAACAGGCCGCGGCCGTTGCTGCGATCCCGGCCCAACCAAGCTTCGCGTTGAAACTGAGCGACGAGCCCGCTGTAGCGGTTGCTCCTCCGGCCGCTGGCGGAGTCGACAGCGTCGAAGCCATCCGTTTCAGGCGAGCTTTAACCGATTTCACAAGACGTTTGGCGATCAAGGTGCCCGAAGTACCTAAAACTAAGCTTGCACTCGAAGTCGTGTACGAAAAGGTGAGCAAGGGCATTCATCCTTACACCACATTTCCGAACCGCTTGTCGTACTTGGTGCGGTTTCCTAACTACATTGGGCCATTGGTGCCCGAGAAGATTTTTGAAGCTATTGCATATCCTGATTTTGAAGACGCCATGTACAGCAAACTTGTAGGGATTTCCGGCGAACTCATGCTGCCGAACATGAAATTGATCCCCATCAATACCATTTCGTTGCTGAAAACCAATCAGAAGTTCATCGAGTCCTATTTGGTCGGTTTGAATACGGAGATGGGTAGTGAATTGTTGTGGCGGGAGTATCCGACGGACGAGCGAGGGAGCTATTTCCGCCAGTTCTGGGAAGTCAAAGGCATGATTCGTCCCCAGCAAAACAAGACGGAAGCCCAGCTTGCGGAAGAGTATAAAGACATCAAACCTATCCACACATGGTCTTCGAACAGTGCCTTGGGCAGTCACAATAACCGCGACACATCGGGAAAGGCCGAGCAAACGGTCCTTCTCATTCGGGGTGATTTGCTGAAACGCTATCCGAATACCGTCATTTTCGCCCAGAAAGCGATTGTGGGAAGCAATTCCGACGAACCGGTCATCGATCTGGATTTAACGACGGAAGACTTCGACACACAGTTGAAATTCCCATTGTATGGCGCAGAGCTGCCTCCGGACATCAAGTTGTTTGGATTTGATTTGACGATCAACCGGGCCAGAGGAACAGAACCCTCTCCCGGTTTTTCCGACAATCTCGGATGGTTTTTTGTCATCCAAGAAGTCCCGGGCGAGCCACGATTCGGAATGGACATCAGTTTTAATCCCGGCAGCGACGGACTTTCTTGGGACGATCTCGCCTGGGACCGGCTGCCCAGGGATACACAATTCATCAAGGCAAGTACTTTGCCGAATATCTCCCTGTCCGATAAGAGTCGCTGGGGTGCAGACTCGGCAAACATGGCATACATTCTTTTCCAAAAGCCGAGCATGGTCGCCGTGCATGCGAAAGAGATGTTGGAGGATTTGAAGGAGAACTAGTCCGCCGGAAAGAGTAATTTTCATGCCGACATGGAAAGAACAACTGCAGCAAATACGCGCATTGCGCAACGAGCGGAAGAAGCGCGACGCTGAATTTTATGCGCTTCAGATTCGGGATAACGACCGACAGCGTGTACTGGAGCGCGCTAAGAGAATGGAAACGGCTGTACCGGGGAATCCAGATCGGATAAAACACTACAGAAAGAGCATCACCGAGCTTGAGGCGTACCTTCAACAATCGGCGGCGAGTTTGCGTGAGGTCGATGGTCTTGCGGAAAAGAAAGCCACCGCCCAGAACCGCTTAGAGTTCCTAGAGAAGCAACTGCAGCTTGTTAAAGCGAACAAATATCGATTGCAAGCGTTAAAAGCACTGCCATCGCACTTGATTGACGTGAAGTCCGTCGCCAAGCCGGAGCTGACTGCTGCCGAGAAAGAAAAGATCGCAATTAGGCTCGAAGAAGAAAGAAAGCAGGCAAAGGACGCACTCTCTCAGCTTAGCAAACAACAAGATTCCGCGGGCGAGCGCCAAGCCGAGATCAACCAAGAAAAAGAGAATGCGCAGGGGAAGCTCAAACGCCTGAAGGAGGATCTGGGAAAAGCTTTGCGGCAAAAGAAACCCCAGGGAGGAGAAACACCCGCTGAGCCTCCCGGGGATAGCACAGAAAAAACCAAAAAACTGCTGGAAAAAAGTAAGGTGGACCTGCACGCCGCGATTACAGCGCTTTACGCTGACACTTCCCTGCGCCAGGCCGTAGAAAATCTTCCGGATCCGATTCCGTTTCTGCTGCTTCCCATTCGAATCGAAACCCGAATCGTAACGAGCGCTGCAACTCCAGAACTGTGGTTGCGGGTGTACCCGGACGATATTGCCGTACACACTCATGAAGCAGTTCTGACGGACCAAGAGGTCGAGGAGGGAGAGAGGTATTGGACGACGTTGTGGGAAGCGAGGAAGATTGCGGGTTCTCAGGGGGAGGCCAAGAAGAAATCAACGTGGAGCTATCTTGCGCAGAAATTTGGGTCGCAGCGAGCAGCGCCCCTACGCGAGAAACGAATCGGCAGCGGCAGATTTCCCCGACTCTTAACGAGTTGGGAGATCCTTCAGCGATGCTGGCCGCATCGGCTCGAGGATGAGGGCGAAAAGAAAGAGCGCGGCAAAGAAAAAGACGCGGACAACCTGCCCTTCGGCGATCTCAGGGTGAAAAGGTTTGTCCCTACGAAAGCAAGTCGGACGGATTTAGAGAACCGCGGTAGAAGAGTCGAAAAGTGCGGACGCGGAACTTTTTGGCAGCCTGTTCCGTATAACAGGGTAGAATCGCTGCGGCATTCCAGGCCGACGCAAGCGCGGAGACACTTCGCGCGCCATCTGGAACCGCACAGGAGGCAACAAATGTACTGCTCATCATGCGGCCGTGAAATCGTCAACGAATCAAATTTCTGCTATTTGTGCGGCGCCCGGCAAACCAGCGCGACGTCGAATACGTATTCGTCTCCGCGCCCGCACCGCCGCCTTGAACGCAGCGTCACCGATTCCAAAATCGCGGGCGTTTGCGGCGGTCTGGCGGAATACTGGGACATGGATTCAACGATGGTCCGCCTCGTCTGGCTGTTGCTGGTAATTTTTCCGGTCCCATTCGTTCCGGCGATTCTCGGTTACCTGGTAGCCTGGATCGTGATCCCAAAGGCGAATTACCCGGTCTACGCGCAGGCACAGTCTCCGCTGCAAGCCGGCGGGACGCAAACACAGGCCCGATAAGTCGGTTGGACGTCGGTGTTAGGAACTCGACTGGCACTACGCAGAAGGGCTATCAGCCGACGGTCCATAAATAGACGGCACCTTGCCGCCCATCGGCCGCAGATACGCCGAAACCTGGCCGCGGTGATGAATCGCGTCAAATAAAATAAACCAAAGAAATTGCCCGATGGGTTGCTCGGAAACCATCTTTCCGTTGTAAAAAAACTGCGCGGTCTTGCTCCATTTGGTTTCATCCATCCCGGCGACTACATCCGTCAAGTCGTTTGACCATTGTTCAAACAACTGCAACATCTCGTTGAAAGTCGGGGGCGTCTGCGAATTCCATTCGGCCCTCTGTT
>Ga0137403_10006491_pt1 | contig 13384 bp, 10 predicted proteins | sample CZOMad2_1_16fung_FD_122057 | JGI IMG/M metagenome (GOLD analysis project Ga0137403, IMG submission 122057) | Vadose zone soil fungal communities from Angelo Coast Range Reserve, California, USA - CZOMad2_1_16fungal (Hybrid Assembly) | ecosystem: Environmental > Terrestrial > Soil > Vadose zone... | reverse complement strand
CGTCCGTCAAACGCATACGAAAACGCGCGGCGCACAATCTCAAACGCCTGTTTGTTCCCATACACCGGCATCGGCTGTTTTCGCCCAACGCTCAGCGGCCGCAAATCGTCGAAGCCCATTACGTGGTCGGCGTGGCCATGTGTCAGCAACACCGCTTCGATTTGTTCGATTCCGGCGCGCAGCGCCTGCGTGCGGAAATCCGGTGTCGTGTCGACCAACACATTCTGTCCATTGCGCGAAAGCAAAATGGACGTGCGCATCCGGTTGTCGCGCGGGTCCGGCGAACTGCACACCGGGCAGCGGCAGCCGATGGTTGGAACTCCCATGGAAGTCCCGGACCCAAGCACCGTCAATTGCAGACCATCTGTGTGCAAATCGTCGTGCGACCGATTGAATTGCGATGTATTAACAGGCATGTTCGGAAAGCTGAAGTAGCACCGTGATTGTCAACGGCAGCGGGTTAGCGCGTCTTGGCTTTCGACAGTTGTGCGGCCTGCGCGGCCAACGCCTGGTTGACTTCCAAGTACGTCATTTTCAATTTCCCCAAAAGATCGAGCAGCAAGCTCTCTTCTTCGGGCGCGAGATTTCCCTTGGTCTTTTCGTGCAAGGCGTCCAGCATGTCGATTAACTCGCGTGCCGCGTCCGGGTCAATCACCGGCTGGCCGGTCCGCGGATCGGTGTAGGCGCCAAGCACCATCGCTCCGTTGCTTCCAATCATACGGATCAAATTTTCAAACGCTGGTGAACGCTTTGGGGGTTCCGCAGGCGGCGTTTTGGCCTCGCTTACGGGAGCCTGTGCCTGAGGGGCGGTGGCCTCTTTCTTCGCTTCCCGCTGTGCTTCACGCTCCTGCTCCGCCACGACTTCCTGACGTAACTCGCCGTCGGTCGTGAAGGGACGCCGATCAATCACTCGAAATGACTCTTCCTGTTTCTTCTCTGCCACGGTTTAGCCCTCGTTCTATTGTCTTCTGCAAGTCTAGCACGGGTCGCTTGCGACGCGTTTTCTCCACCGGGTTCCGGCGGCTCACTTGAAAATTCCGTATACTCACCGTAAAGTCTGAAGTTCTACTCAAGGAAAATTTCCTACAGTCTAATGGCGCCGGCAAAAAAGAAAGTCCGCAAGCCAGTGAAACAACGCGCTTCGGCCGTGAAGATTCCTGCCGCGCGCAAAGAGTCGGCCGGACTGTGGTTTGAGCGGCTGGTAAGGCTTCAGGCCAGTCTCCGCGCTCCGAACGGCTGCCCCTGGGATGTTGAGCAGACCCACTTGACGCTTCGTACTTACCTGATCGAAGAAGCCTATGAAGTCCTGGAAGCCCTCGAAAGTGGGAATGACGCAAAATTCGCCGAAGAACTTGGCGATTTACTGCTGCAAGTTGTTTTTCACGCACAGATTGCCACCGAGCAAGGACGCTTCACCGCTGCCGATGTGGTGCGCGAAATCCACCAGAAAATGGTCCGCCGTCATCCGCATGTATTCGGGGAAAAACGAGCCAAGGATGCCACGGAAGTTCTCAAAAACTGGGAACAAATCAAGGCTGAAGAGCGCCGCGCGGAAAGCGGGAAGGGTAGTTCCTCGGTCAAATCGGAAGGGGCTCCCGCTTCACTTCTTGATGGCATTCCGCATACCTTGCCTGCCGTGATGCAGGGCTTCCAACTTACTCGCCGTGCCTCGCGCATCGGCTTCGATTGGGGGAATGTCGACGGCGTCGTCGAAAAACTTCAGGAGGAGCTCGCCGAACTTCGCAACGCGCAGTCCGCGCAATCTCCCCGGCACATCGAAGAAGAACTCGGCGATGTGCTATTTGCCGCCGTCAATCTCGCGAGGTTCCTCAAAGTCGATCCAGAAATTGCGCTCAAACGCACCAACGCCAAATTTTCTTCGCGGTTTCGCGAGATGGAGCGCCTGGCCCGTGCCTCTGGCCGCGTATTGGCTGACGTCCCTCGCGAGGAGATGGAATCTCTTTGGGACCAGGCAAAAATCTCTGAAAATGAAAGCCACTCCCGTTCGCGCGCCAAAAAGGCGGCCACGCGGCCATGAGCGGCGCAGTCACGGTTCGTAAATGCGAAACGCTGGAAGACTTTCACGCTTGCGTTGCCCTTCAGCGCGACATCTGGGGCGAACAGGACCTCGAAGTTGAACCCTCAACCATGTTCGTCGTTGCCTCGCACACGGGTGGCCAGGCGCTCGGTGCCTATGATGGCCGCAATCTCATCGGATATACGCTGGCTGTTGCGGCGTTGCGCAACGGCGCGCCTTATCTCCACTCCCATATGACCGGAATCCACGCCAACTATCGCGACCGCGGCATTGGCCGCATGCTAAAGCTCTTTCAGCGCGACGAAGCTCTCAGCCGCAACATTCGTCTGATTGAATGGACGTTCGATCCGCTGGAAATGCGCAACGCCCATTTCAATCTCAATCGGCTGGGTGCAATCTGCCGCCGCTATCTGCCAAATCTGTATGGCATCACCACCAGTCCGCTGCATCGCGGTCTCGCGACGGACCGACTTGTAGCAGAGTGGTATCTGGACTCACCAAGAGTCCTCGCGGCGCTGAATGGGGAACTGGCCGAGCCTCCGTGCGCGTCTTCTATTGAAATCCCGTCCGGCTTGGAAGACTGGAAGGCTAGCGATTTGCCGCGCGTCCAATCGATCCAAGCCGCGATTCGCGATCAATTCTCCGATGGATTCGCGAAAGGGTACGCAACCGTTGCCGTTTCTAGAACTTCCCAAGGTAGCGCGTACATTCTCGCGCCGTGGAGTGAGTTCTAGGCAATATGCGTCTCGAACAGCTCACACTCCGCGAACTCCACATGAAGTTGGTTGCGCCGTTCCAGACCAGCATGGAAACCACAACCATGCGGCGCGTGGTCCTCGCAAAAGTGGTCGTTGACGGCGTCACGGGTTGGGGGGAGTGCGTCGCCGGCGAGAGCCCCTCCTACAGCCCAGAAACCACGGATACCGCCTGGCTCACCCTACGGGATCACATCTGGCCCTTGCTCAAAGGGAAGCGTGTCGAGTCGGCATCTAGGGTTTGGGATCTGCTAGCGTCGGTTCGCGGTCACAATATGGCCAAGGCTGCAGTCGAAGCTGCCATATGGGACGCTGAGGCCAAACAAAAAAACATTCCGCTTTCGCAGTTGCTCGGCGGCACAAGACAGGAAATTGCAAGTGGCGTCTCCGTTGGCATTAAAGGTTCACTCGAAGAGCTTGTCCATGTAGTTAAAGTAGAACTTGAAGCCGGTTACCAGCGCATCAAAATTAAAATTAAGCCTGGTCACGACCTCGAGCCAGTTCGCCGCCTTCGCAAGGAGTTTCCCTCCATCAAATTAATGGTGGATGCCAACTCCGCTTACACTCTCGCCGACGCTCCGCTTTTGAAGCAACTAGACGACTTCTATCTAATGATGATCGAGCAACCTCTTGGCTGGGATGACCTCTTCGCTCACATCGAGCTACAGAACAAGCTGATCACGCCCATCTGCCTAGACGAATGCATTCACACGGAAGAGCAGGCCCTAGCCGCGATACGCCTCGGCGCCTGCCGCATCATCAATATCAAACTCGGCCGTGTTGGGGGCTACACTTCCGCGCGTCGGATTCATGATCTCTGCCAGCAAAACTCAATGCCGGTATGGTGTGGCGGCATGCTCGAATCGGGTATCGGTCGCGCCCACAACATTGCTCTCTCGACGCTCCCCAATTTCACTCTGCCCGGGGACGTGACAGCCAGCAAACGCTATTGGGACCAAGACATCATTGCGCCGGAAGTCACTGTTTCGGGCCAGGGAACAATCCGTGTTCCTGAGGCGCCCGGCATCGGGTTCGAACCGCGTCTGGACTTGATCGAGAAACTAACCATCAGGAAAGAAACTCTGCCCTGAAATCGTCGTTACGTTTCACGCTGGCGCACGAAATTCGCTAGTGAAAGAATGAAGCTGGTTGCAGGGGCGGTTCGAACCTAAGTTTCGAACTTAGATAATTTAAGAAGAGTCCAGCGCGGGAGGAACTTTCGTGATTGTTCAGCCACTACGGGAAGGCGGTCCGGCGGCCCGCATCGCCGTAATACCGGGCGACGGGATCGGCAAGGAAGTTACGCCCGAAGCTATCAAGGCCATCCGCGCTGTCGTACGGTCGGCACGCCGACAAATTGAGTTTGTCGAATTCGATTGGGGCGCCGATAAATTTCTTCGCGAAGGCATCACGCTTCCCCCGGGCGCCGTCGAAATGCTTTCTTCCGAATTCGACGCGATTCTCTTCGGTGCTCTGGGCGATCCTCGCGTTCCAGCGAACCAGCACGCAGCAGACATCTTGCTTGGCTTGCGATTCAAGCTCGATCTTTTTGTCAATGCTCGTCCCGTTGAACTCTTCCATGATCGGCTGACGCCTCTCCGCGATCGCACTACGAACGACGTGCGCTTTATCGTCTTCCGCGAAAATACGGAAGGCCTCTACGTTGGCGTCGGAGGCTTCTTCAAGAAAGACACTACCGACGAAATCGCCGTTCAGGAAGACGTCAACTCTCGCAAAGGCGTCGAGCGCATCATTCGCCACGCCTTTGATTACGCCCGCCAGCACAACCTGAAGCGTGTTTGCATGAGCGACAAGTCCAACGCCATGACCTTTGCCCACGACCTCTGGCAACGCGTCTTCAAGCAGGTTCGCCTGGAATATCCGGAGATCGATTCCCGCCACCTTTACATCGACACGCTCGCCATGGAAGTCGTCCGCGATCCGCGCCAGTTTGACGTCATCGTCACCTGCAATCTTTTCGGCGACATCATCAGTGACCTCGGAGCACAGCTCGCCGGCGGACTCGGCCTCGCCCCCTCCGGCAATATTCATCCGGGACGCACGTCACTTTTTGAACCAGTTCACGGCTCCGCGCCCAACATTGCCGGAAAGGGCATCGCCAATCCGCTCGGCTCAATTTTGACCGCAGGCTTGATGCTCGATTTTCTAGGCTGGAAGCCGGAAGGCGACGCTCTTCGCGACGCAGTGCGATCCGCGCTCCAAGAAAACTTCGTTACTCCAGATCTCGGCGGTGACAAGAAAACCGCTGAAGTCGGTGACTGGATCGCAAGCCGCGTCGTAAACTGGTAATGCAAATTAAAGTATTACTCGAAGTCAGATTTCTGCGGTCTTCGAACGCCGCCCGCAACGCGGAATGCCGTACTCAAGTAATACGTTAGTGTCTCTTTGCCGCCATCGCGATAAACACTCCCATCAAAAATCCCCCGATGTGCGCCCATACTGCCACACCACCATTGACTACATTGCCCAGGGAACTGATCCCGCTTAGAAACTGCATCGCAAACCACCCTCCCAACACGATCACGGCGGGCACTCGGATCACAAAGATAAAAAGCAAGCACAAGATGCGATTCCTCGGTTCGAGGACAATGTACGCTCCCATAACTCCAGAGATCGCGCCGCTCGCCCCGAGTGCAGGAAGATGCGAATGGAAGTTAAACGCGATGTGCACCAAGCCTGCCCCGACCCCGCACACCAGGTAGAACAGCAGGTACTGCAGATGCCCGAACTCCGCCTCCACGTTATCCCCAAAGATCCAAAGGAACAGCATATTGCCGAGGATGTGCGCAAACCCGGCGTGCAGGAACATGCTCGTTATGAGCGGCAAGAACGCCGCTTCAAAGGTCGTTGCCCCGTTCACCCAACCAGAAACTCTTGCCGGCACCATCGCGTTCGCCATGACAAACGCTTTAAAGACGTGCGGAGTCATCGTCAGTTGATAGAAGAACACTCCGATGTTCGCCAGCAGCAGACCGATATTCACGAACGCAAATTTGCCGGAAGGATTTTCGTCCCGCAGAGGAAGGAACATAGCTCTTCTGTCTAGCCTCTCGCGGCCCGGCCCGAGCCGCTCATTGCATGTTCCGCAGCCTGCGCCATTACTGTCGTGGTGAATTGATTGGGATGGCGCTTCTTGCCCGTGCGCAACCGCTCAATCGCTCCCACGGAGCCCACTCCACCCCGCGCACCGTGGGCCATACAGTTCAACCCGGCCGCTGCGCAGCCAAATTCAAGCATGCGCTGGGTGTCCCATCCGCGCAGCAATCCATAGGCGAAGCCAGCATGAAACAGGTCTCCCGCGCCGGTCGTGTCCACGACAGGTACGCGGTACGCTGGAGCGCACCAGAAGCGCTGCCCGTCCCAGGCCAGCGCGCCGCGTTCACCCAGGGTGGCGCAAACCAGCTTCGAGCCGTACTTGGCGCGGATGTTGGGAAGCGCCAACAGCGGATCATTCGAGCCGCCAAGCGGTTCCAGTATGCCGAGCGACAAAACTGGGAAGTCTATCAACGGCAACAGAAAGCGTAGCTCTTCACGGAAGACATCAAGGTCGCACATGATCGGCACGCCAGTCTCGCGTGCCCACGTCGCAGCCAATCTTGACGCCTCAGGGTTTTCTCCGTCAACATGCACCAGCCTCGAGCGCTGAAACCACTCCTTCTTCAGGTACGCCCTGTCCAACTTTACTCGTGGATCTCTGTGGCATAAAACCGCCCTGCTGCCGCTCACATCCTCTACCAGAATATATGACAGCCGGCTCTCCGCTCCGCGAACCCTCCGCAGGTGGGATTCGACCCCGTGAGTGTGGAGTTCGGCCTGATGCATTTCGGCGTGATGATCGGAACCGGTCGCCCCCACGTAGCGGGTTTGCAGACCCCATGTCGCCGCGGCGAATACGGCGGTTGCCACCTGTCCTCCGAGGCGAATTTCGCGAGAGACGGTATCCGTTTTGCCGTCCCGTGCAGGGAACTCTGCCAGCCGCAGCACGATATCCGTCGCGTTCTCTCCAATGCCTGTGAAATCTACGATGGGAATGGGCATGACGCGAAAGCCTACCTGATATCGCGTGGAATTCAAAAAGAGAAGAGCTGCCGGCCAGGCCCCCAGCGTTGACAAGAGCCGTGTCCTATAATTTGTGTCCGGCATAATCGCGGTTAACAGATTAATTTTATCGCTCAAGTTCTCGAAATCACATGGGTTACGCCAATGAGGACACGTGCAAAACGAAGGCTGCCGAAGGTAGTATTTATTCGTTCGCGTTGCAGGGGATGCAGCGGTCTTGCGTCGTCTTGTTCGCGATTCCCGGTTGCCTGCGTCGTACTGCGACGTTCGGTGACAAAATTTTTCGATTATTGCCTCCAGAAAGTTGCGCAACCGGGAAGCGTGTGGTAAGAAATTTGATTCGCATTTGCGTCTTGTTTTTCGTGCAACCTCGCAGATGGCGAATCGCAGTCGGCGCGCCGACAAGACATGCCCGCCAAGGAAACGGAAGCCATCATTCTCAAAACCTTTCCTCTAGGCGAGGCCGACCGTCTCGTTAGCTTTCTCGGTCGTTCGTCCGGTCGGCTGCGTGGCGTTGCTTCGGGTGCGCGCCGTCTGAAGAACCACTACGGTTCAACTCTCGAGATTCTCTCGCACGTACAGCTTTGGTATGTCGAGCGCGAGACCCGGGATCTGGTGCGCATTCAACAATGCGAATTGCTCGAATCGTTTCATCGGGCACAGAGCGACTACGGCCTCAGTACCGGTTTGGCTCTAATTAGCGAGGTCTCCGAGCGCGTTCTGCCCGAGCAAGAAGTTGCCGAACCGATGTTCCGGCTGCTTCTTCTTGCAGCAAGGGAAGTCGATCGCCGCGGGTCCTGGCAGCTGCCGCTCGCGTACTTCGCGTTCTGGACCGTCCGGCTCGGAGGATGGTTGCCGCCGCTTGATCGCTGCGCAGAATGTGGAACCGGATTTGGCGAGCATCTCGGATTTCACTTTTCGCAATCAGCGGAACTGCTTTGCGAGAACTGTCGCAAGCCGGGCATGCGTTCTCTCAGCAAGCGTGGCAGGGAACTGGCCGGGATTTTCGCGGGCAAGAAACTTGACCAGCTTGAACTGGCTCCAGATTTGGCCAAGCCTCTGAACGAGCTGCGAGAGGCGGCATTGAGTTGGATTGAGTTTCACACCGAGCGGCGCCTGCAAACGCGAGAGTTTCTGGAGACGACTTGAAAGTTAAAGTAAAACTTGAACATAAGCCTAAGGGCCTGAATTTTCAGGATCTCATCCTGGCCCTCTCACACTTCTGGGTAAAGCAAGGTTGCGTTCTCCAACAACCCTACGACGTTGAAGTCGGCGCGGGTACCATGCACCCAGAAACCTTTCTCCGCGTTCTCGGCCCGAATCCATACCGTGTCGCCTACGTTCAGCCGAGTCGTCGGCCCGCCGACGGTCGCTACGGCGAAAATCCCAATCGCCTGTACAAGCACTCCCAGTTTCAACTGATCCTCAAGCCGTCTCCGGCCGATATCCAAGACATCTATCTGAAGAGCCTCGCCGCCATCGGCATCGATCTTCGCGAACATGATATTCGCTTTGAAGAGGACAACTGGGAGTCGCCTACTCTAGGCGCCTGGGGCATCGGCTGGCAGGTTCTCCTCGATGGCTTGGAGATCACCCAGTTCACATACTTCCAGCAAAGCGGCGGTCTGGACTTGGACCCCGTCTCCGTCGAACTGACCTACGGTCTCGAGCGGATCTGCGCTTTCCTACAGGGAAAGGAAAGCGTCTACGACCTCCGCTGGTCCGACGATAAGACTTACGGAGACATCCGTCTTCCGGAGGAGCAGCAGTTCTCTGAATACAGTTTCGATCGCAGTGACGCCAAAGCCATCCGTTCCGAATTCGATCTTCACGAGAAGCAGGCCAAGGAGCTTCTCGACGGCTGGACCAAGACCGCAGGGAGGGAGCGCCAGCGTTACCCACTTCTCGCAACTTATGACCATTGCCTTAAATGCTCTCACCTGTTCAATTTGATGGACGCTCGCGGCGTCATCTCCACAACCGAACGCGCGGCGCTCATGGGCCGCGTCCGCACGGTCGCCTGCCGCACGGCAGCCGCCTATTTAGAGCAGTTGACGCCTGGCACCCCGAAAGCCGAGGTGCGCTGGTGAGTCCCGCCAAGAAAACGCTGGCGAAGAAAATCTTACCCCGGGCTGCCGCCAAGCCAGCACCCGACAAGCGCATTGAACTCCTATTCGAAGTAGGTTGCGAAGAGATTCCCGCAGGGATGCTGGCCCGTGCCGAGGCCGAACTCAAAGCTGGTCTTGAGAAGCAGCTGACCGCCGAAAATCTAATGGAGGGCGTCGCGGTCGAATCCTTTAGCACGCCACGCCGACTGACACTCTGGGCGCGGGGCTTGCCCGTTCGCCAGGCCGATGTCACGAGCGAAGTCACGGGGCCGCCCAAGTCAGTGGCCTACGACCCTGTCGGCGCGCCGACGCGTGCGGCCGTGAGCTTTGCCGAGAAGCAGGGCATCGCCCTCCACGAAGTCTATTTCCTGCAAACACCGAAGGGCGAATACCTCGCCGCCAAACAAGTGAAGCGCGGCCGCGCCACCGAACACATTCTTGCAGACATTCTGCCGCGCATACTTCACGACCTCTACTGGCCCAAGACCATGACCTGGACCGGCCTTTCCGGCGCACGCTTCATCAGACCGATCCGGTGGATCGTGGGCCTTTTCGATGGTAAGCCTCTGAAATTCTCCTATGCCGGTATTGCCGCCTCGGACCTCACGCGTGGACATCGCTTTGCCGGTTCTGCATCAATCCGTGTGCGCTCGTTCGCCGACTATGAGAAGCAGCTCCGCTCAAGTGGCGTCGTCGTTCGCCCGGCCGAGCGCCTAGAAAAGATCCGGCGGGAACTTGCTGGTCATGCCAAGAAGGGGAACTACCGCGTTCATGAAGACGCCGATCTGCTGAAGCTAGTAACGTACCTCAATGAACTGCCGTCTGTCATTCATGGTGACTTCGATCCGGCCTTCCTGAACCTGCCGGACGAAATTCTCGTCACCGTAATGCGTGGCCACCAAAAATATTTTGCGGTCGAGAAGCGCAACGGGGAACTGGCACCGCATTTCCTGGCCGTAATCAATCTGGCGAAGGATGCCAAGGGCATCGTCCGCGCCGGACACGAGCGCGTCCTCAAAGCGCGCTTTGCCGACGCGCAATTCTTTTGGGAATCGGACCAGAAATGTCGGCTCGCCGACTATCTCCCAAAGCTCGAACGCGTCACCTACGAATCTCGCCTCGGCAGCTACCGCGACAAGGTCGAGCGCATCCGCTCCCTTGCACGTTGGCTGACGGAGCAGTGGTTCAATCTTGGCATGGTTCAGGCTCATGTTGCGGAAGCGGATCGTGCCGCCGAACTCGCCAAGTGCGATCTTTCGACTGAAATGGTTCGCGAATTCCCCGAACTCCAGGGCGTCGTCGGTGGGCTGTACGCGAAGGCCCAAGGCGAGCCCGACGAAGTCTCTGATGCCGTCTACGACCACTATCGTCCGGTCGGTCTCGATGATCCTATCCCGCGCAATCTGATCGGTTGCTCGGTCGCGCTCGCTGATAAGTTCGACTCCATTGTGGGCTGCTTCACTGTAGGCGTTGTGCCCACCGGATCGAGCGACCCCTTCGCACTACGGCGTGCGGCGCTTGGTGTCGTCAAGATTATTCTTGAGAAGAAGCTCCCGCTATCCTTATCGCTCACCCTTGCGGCCGCGGCCAAGGCGCTTCATGCCAACCCGCCAAAACGGACTGTCACGCCAGAGCAGGAAAAGCAGGTCCTTGATTTTTTGATTGACCGTGCCCGCTTTGTCTTCCGCGAAAAAGAGGGCTTTAGCTACGACGAGGTCAATGCCGTTTTCCGCGCGGGAGCCGACGACCTGGTGGATGCGCGGCGCCGCCTTGACGCGCTTCGCGCCATCCGTAAATCGAAGAATTTCGAACCGCTCACCGTCTCCTTCAAACGCATTCGCAACATTCTGGAGAAAGCGGCAGTTCCCGCTCGTGAAGCGCCGCAGGTCTCGACAGAGCTTTTCGAAAACGACGCTGAGCGCAGCCTACATAGCGCCATGCACTCTGCTGCTCCGCGCGTGAATGAACACAAACGTGCCGGGCACTTCAAGGAAGCTCTGGAAGTGATCGCCGCGATGCGCCCAGAGGTCGACAAATTCTTCGAACAGGTGATGGTGATGGCCGAGAACGAAGCCGTTCGCAAGAATCGCCTCGCGCTTCTCGCCGAACTGCTCAGAGAATTTACGACGATCGCGGATTTTTCGGAGATCGGCGGAGAGAGTCGAATTTAAAGTATTACTTGAAATTGGCTATCGCAACAAAGCGACCATTGTCTGCGCGCCGACCACGACTCAACCATTTTCAGAGGACGCCGAGCATGCACTCGTCCTCCGATTCTTGCAGTTTGCATGTAGCTCTTATTCCAAATCGCTTGTGAGGCATATCGTGACGAAATGGGTTTATTTCTTTGGTGCAGGGAAAGCGGAAGGCGACGGCACTTGGCGCGACCTCCTCGGAGGCAAAGGTGCGGGCTTAGCCGAAATGACCAGAATCGGTCTGCCCGTTCCCGGCGGCTTTACGATCTCCACCGCAGCGTGTGACTACTACTATAAGCATGACAAGAAGTTCCCGCCCGAGCTGAAAAAGCAGGTTACGGAGAACGTCGCCAAGCTCGAAAAGATCACCAAGAAGAAGCTCGGTGATCCCAAGAGTCCGCTCCTGGTTAGCGTGCGCTCCGGCTCTGCCCGCTCCATGCCCGGCATGATGGAGACAATCCTAAACCTCGGCCTTAACGACAAGAGCGTCGCAGGGCTTGCGGCAAGCGTAAACAACGAGCGTTTTGCCTATGATGCCTATCGCCGATTCGTGCAGATGTACTCGACCGTTGTGATGGGTCTGCCGAAGGAGGATCTCGAACATCGCCTGCACGCACTCAAGGCACGTCTCGGAGTTAAGGAAGACACGGCTGTTCCCGCCAGTGGATGGAAGGACCTGGTCTCCGAATTCAAGAAATACTTCAAGGAAAAGAGCGGGCAGGAATTCCCGGATGATCCAATGGAGCAACTGTGGGGCGCGATTGGCGCCGTGTTCGGCTCGTGGATGGCCGAGAAGGCCGTCACCTATCGTCGCGTCGAAAAAATAACCGGCCTTCTTGGCACCGCCGTCAATGTCGTGCAGATGGTGTTCGGAAACACAGGAGAAAATTCCGGGACGGGCGTCTGTTTCACGCGCAATCCCAGCACCGGGGAAAAAGAATTTTACGGCGACTATCTTGTGAACGCTCAAGGCGAAGACGTGGTCGCCGGCATTCGCACTCCGATGCATCTCAGCGAAATGGCTAAGCGGCTTCCCACGCTTTACGCGCAGCTTGAAAAAGTTCGAGCAAAACTTGAAAAGCATTATCGAGACATGCAGGACATGGAGTTCACTGTCGAAGAAGGCAAGCTCTATATGCTGCAAACGCGCACCGGCAAACGCACTCCTGCGGCGGCCTTTCGCATGGCGGTCGACATGGCCAATGAAAAACTCATCACGAACGAAGATGCCATTCTTCGCATCAGGCCTGAAGATATAGAACGTCTCTTCTATCCCGTCATCGATTCCAAGGTCGACAAGAAAACTCTTGAGAGCACCATTTTCGGCGCAGGCATTAATGCTGTTCCGGGTGCCGCGGTGGGCAAGATTGTTTTCTCCGCAGCCGATGCCGAAGAATGGGCCGCGAAGGGCGAAAAGATTGTTCTCGTTCGCCGCGAAACCAGTCCCGAAGATGTCGGCGGCATGGCCGTGGCGCAGGGTATTCTCACTGCCACCGGTGGGAAAACCAGTCACGCCGCCGTGGTCGCCCGCGGCTGGGGCAAATGCTGCATTGTCGGCGCCGAAAAAATCAACATCGACCTAAAATCCAAAACCATGAGTGCGAATGGAAAGTCCGCCAAAGAAGGGGATTGGGTCACTCTCGACGGAAGCGAAGGCATCGTGTACCTCGGATCCCAACCCTTGGTCACGCCCGAACTGCCCAAGTCCTACAACACGTTGATGAAGTGGGTGGACGAAACGCGCAAACTTCGCGTTCGCACCAATGCTGACACGCCACAAGACTCACGCAAAGCCCGGGAGATGGGCGCTGAAGGCATCGGGCTCTGCCGTACCGAGCATATGTTCTTCACCGACTTCGAGTTCCCGGAGAAGGGCGCCGAACGCCAGCGTGCCATTCAGGAAATGATTCTTGCGGATGAACCACAGGCCCGCGTCAAGGCACTCGACAAACTTCTCCCGTTTCAACGCCGCGACTTCGCCGGTATCTTCAAAGCGATGGACGGCCTGCCCGTCACTATTCGCTTGATCGATCCGCCGCTCCACGAGTTCGTTCCGCACGAACGCTCCAAGCAAGCCGAACTTGCGAAGGAACTTGGCCTCGACGTCGAGAAAGTCGCTCGCCGCGTGGAACAACTTCACGAAGCGAATCCGATGCTTGGCCATCGCGGCTGCCGTCTCTGCATTACTTACCCGGAAATTTTGGAGAT
>Ga0137403_10006490_pt1 | contig 13385 bp, 11 predicted proteins | sample CZOMad2_1_16fung_FD_122057 | JGI IMG/M metagenome (GOLD analysis project Ga0137403, IMG submission 122057) | Vadose zone soil fungal communities from Angelo Coast Range Reserve, California, USA - CZOMad2_1_16fungal (Hybrid Assembly) | ecosystem: Environmental > Terrestrial > Soil > Vadose zone... | reverse complement strand
GACCGGTGGCGCGCAGGCGCACATTGTCAATCTCCAGCGTGTCGGTGTCGGGGTAGTGGCGCAGCACATCGCCTTCGACCTGTGCACGCAGCAGGCCGTCGCGCTTGAAGCGTTGCACGGTGAACTGGTGCATTTCGTAGTCGGGTTCATGGCGCAGCACGGCGTGCTCGAGGGTGTCGCTCAAGGACGGCGTGTTCTTCACCAGCCACCAGGTGCCCAAGGCCAGCAAGGCCATCAGCAGCAGCGGCAGATAGGCCGATACCAGCGCGAGCAAACGCCAGCGCCAGGGCTGCCGCGCTGTGGGCGAGACGCTCGCCAGAGCCGGCACCAACAACGAGCGCGCGTTCAGCTCAGCACCTCACGCGCCGTCGTCCAGCGTGATCAGATGGCCGTGCAGCAGCGCGGCGTAGCGGCCCGCAGCCACCAGCAGCAGATCGCAGCATTCGCGCGCGGCGCCATGGCCACCCGACACGGCGGTGACGTGGTGCGCGATGGCCTTGACCTCGGCATGCGCGTTGACCGGCGCGCAGGCAAAGCCGGCGCGCGTCATCAGCGGCAGGTCGGGCCAGTCGTCGCCCATCACGGCCAACGCGTTCCAGTCCAGCTGCAGTTGCGTCAACAGGCTTTGCGCGGCCACCAGCTTGTCGTGCGCACCGTAGACGGCGTGCGCGATGCCGAGGTCGGCGACGCGGCGGCGCACGGCCGGGGAATCGCGGCCGCTGACGACCATCGGCGTGATGCCGGCTTGCGCCAGCAGCTTCAGGCCGTGCCCATCCAGCGTGCTGAAGGCCTTGAATTCTTCGCCGCGTTCGCTGAGGTAGATGCGGCCGTCGGTGAGCACGCCGTCCACATCGAAGATGGCCGCGCGAATGCCTTGTGCGCGCAACAGCAGTTGCGGCGTGAAGCTGAGCACCGGATCGATGGTGGGCATCAGATCACCTTCGCGCGCATCAGGTCGTTCGAGTTCAGCGCGCCGACCAGCACCCCGTGCGCATCGACCACCAGCACGCTGGTGATGCGGTATTTTTCCATCAGCTCGGCGGCGTCGACGGCGAGGGCGTCGTCGCGCACCAGCCGCGGGTTCGGATGCATCGCGTCGCGCGCGTTAAGCAGGCGCGGGTCTTGGCCATGCTCGATCAAGCGGCGCAGGTCGCCGTCGGTGAAGATGCCCAGTACCTTGCCGTGCGCATCGGCCACCGCGGTCGCGCCCAGGCCCTTGGTGGTCATCTCCCGCATCATCTCGATGAACGCAGTGTCGGGCGCGACGCGCGGAATGTCGTCGCCGCTGCGCATCACGTCGCGTACATGGGTCAGCAGTTTGCGGCCGAGGTTGCCGCCAGGATGCGAACGCGCGAAGTCGTCTTCCTTGAAGCCACGTGCATCGAGCAAGGCCACCGCGAGCGCGTCGCCAAGCGCCATTTGCGCGGTGGTGCTCGCCGTGGGCGCAAGGTTCAGCGGGCAGGCTTCCTGATCGACCGCGGAGCTCAATGCAAAATCGGCGTGCTGTGCGAGCGTGGATTCAGGCCGCCCGGTCATCGCAACCAGCGTGACGCCGACGCGGCGCAGCGCCGGGATGATGGCCGCGAGCTCGTCGCTCTCGCCTGAATTGGAAATCGCCAGCACCACGTCGCCGGGGGTCACCATACCGAGATCGCCATGACTGGCCTCCGCCGGGTGCACGAACATGGCCGGTGTGCCGGTGGAGGCGAGCGTGGCGGCGATCTTGCGGCCCACATGGCCGCTCTTGCCCATGCCCATCACCACCACGCGGCCGCGGCTGTTCAGTATCACCTCCACCGCCTGCGCGAAGCTTTGGCCTTGGCGCGCCTTCAACCCGAGCAGCGCCTGGGCTTCGATGTCGAAGGTTTCGCGCGCCAATTGCAGCGCGCGTTCAGCGTCGAATTTAGGTTTGGCCGGCACGGGGTTTGCGATCGAAAGTGGACAGGCTGTCGTTTAGGATCAACCGATTGTAGGCACGGCCCTGCACCCACGTCGGATTGCGCGCTGATGGCTTCCACCCTTGAACTTGTGTTGCTTTACCTGGTCGCCGCGGTCGTGGGCGTGGTGCTGTGCCGGCTCGTGCGCTTGCCGCCGATGCTGGGTTATCTGGCGGTCGGCGTGATCATCGGCCCGAACGCACTCGCACTGGCCAAGGACTCGGCAGGCGTGCGCTATCTGGCCGAGTTCGGCGTGGTGTTCCTGATGTTCGTCATCGGGCTCGAATTCAACCTGCCCAAGTTGCGCAGCATGCGCAAGCTGGTGTTCGGGCTCGGGTTCGCGCAGGTGCTGCTCACCATCACCGGCACGATGCTCGGACACCTGCTGCTCGGCTGGTTGTTTTCGTTTTCCGCGCACCCCTGGGAGCTGTCGTGGCGCGGCTCGGTGGTGCTGGGCGGTGCGATCGCCATGTCGAGCACCGCCATCGTCGTGAAGATGATGGCCGACCGGCTCGAGCTGGAAAGCGAGCACGGCAAACGCGTGATGGGCGCGCTGCTGTTCCAGGACTTGGCCGTGGTGCCTTTGCTGGTGCTGATTCCGGCACTGAATTCAAGCGGCGCCGACATGGCGGCGTCACTCGCCTGGGCTGGCCTGAAGGCCGCCGTGCTGTTGGGCGTGCTGCTGGTCGGCGGCCAGAAGGTGATGCGCTGGTGGCTGACGCAGGTGGCGCGGCGCAAGAGCGAAGAGCTGTTCATGCTGAACCTGCTGCTGATCACGCTGGGCCTGGCCTACCTGACCGAGCACGCCGGCCTGTCGATGGCGCTGGGCGCGTTTGTGGCCGGCATGCTGGTGGCCGAGACCGAATACAAGCACCAGGTGGAAACCGACATCCGGCCGTTCCATGATGTGCTGTTGGGCCTGTTCTTCATCACCATCGGCATGAAACTGGACTGGCGTCCGGTGCTCGACCAGTGGTTTTTGGTGCTGGTGCTGACCCTGCTGCCGGTGCTGGCCAAGTTCGTGCTCGTGGCCGCGCTGGCGCGCTTGTTCGGCGCCGCGCCCGGCGTGGCGTTGCGCACCGGCCTCTACCTGGCACAGGCCGGCGAATTCGGCTTCGTGCTGCTGACGCTCGGCGCCGCGCACCAGCTCATCGACGCAAGGTGGCTGAGCCCGGTGCTGGCCAGCATGGTGCTGAGCATGCTGGCCACGCCGCTGCTGATCATGTACAGCAACCGCATCGTGATGCGTCTGAGCGCCAGCGACTGGCTGATGCAGTCGGTGGCCATGACCTCGATCGCCAAGCGCGCCATCAACACCGAAGCGCACATCATCATCGCCGGCTATGGCCGCAGTGGACAGAACCTGGCGCGCATGCTGGACGGTGAACGCATTCCCTACATGGCGCTCGACCTCGACCCCGACCGTGTGCGCCAGGCCGCGGCCGCTGGCCAGAGCGTCGTGTTCGGCGACGCCGCCCGCTTGCAAAGCCTGATGGCGGCCGGCTTGGCGCGCGCCAGTGCGGTGGTGGTGAGTTACCACGACACGCCGTCAGCCCTGAAGATCCTGCACCAGGTACAGGCGCATGCGCCCAAGGTGCCGGTGATCGTGCGCACCTTGGACGATGCCGATCTGGAACGGCTGCAAGCCGCTGGCGCCACGGTGGTCGTGCCCGAAACCATCGAGGGTTCCTTGATGCTGGCCAGCCATGCGCTGGCCCTGGTCGGCGTGCCGATGCGCCGTGTGATCCGGGTCGTGCAAGAACAGCGGGACGCCCGCTACGGGCTGCTGCGCGGCTACTTTCACGGCGCCGACGACGACACCGTCGATGAGTTGCAGCAGGCCCGGCTGCTCAGCATCAGCCTGCCGTCGGCCGCTGCCTGCGTCGGGCACAGCTTGGCTGCGCAAGCGCTGCATGCGGTCGGCGTGAGCGTGGTGTCGGTGCGCCGCGCATCAGGCGCGGTCACGAAACCCCTGGACGATCTGGTGCTGGCGGCCGGGGACACGCTGGTGCTGTCAGGCCTGCCGGAACCGCTGGCGCTGGCCGAAGGCAAGCTGCTGGGCCGCGATTGACGCTTGATTCGCCGGGCCGGCGGCGCCTGGTGGCGCGTCAGGAGGTCGGTGACTGCCTGGCCACTGTCGCGCGCAAGCGGATGGCCATCACGGCGCCGGCACCACGCACCAGTTCCAGCGCGAGGGCCGGTGAACGCTGCGCCAGTTCTTCCAGGCGCGGTCCGCGCAAGGCCCAGACGGTGCACGGCGTCATGGCCTCCACGTTGGCGCCACGCGGCCCCGCGACGAACAAGCCCGGTTCGCCGACCACCGAACCCGGACGCAGGATGGCGATGCGGTTGCTGCCCGGCGAGCCGCCGGTGACGAACACCTGCAGAGAGCCTTGCCCCAGAAAGTACATGCTGCGGTCGGTGTCGCCCTGCTTGATCAGCAGGTCGCCGCTGCGGATTTCGTGCTGCGACAAGTACGGCCCGATGGTCCGCCATTGCTCAAGGTTGAGCCGGGCGCGGAACGCGTCATCGGTGTTGAGCGTTTGAATTGCTTGAACGAGATCGGAAAGTTCCATGTCTTGCCGCCGCAGAGTGAAGGGTCAGACCCGCCCGCAGTCCAAGCCGTGATTATCGATTCGCGGCGCGGCGGGGACAACCCAGTCGAAGGGGGGTGCCCGCCGCCGGTCGGCACAATCCTGCCGCTTGTCGCATGAAGCAGGCTTCATTTGCCGATGCAAAAGCGACTGAAGATTTCGCCCAGCAAATCATCGGAGCTGAACTCGCCGGTGATTTCGGACAACGCATTGTGGCCAAGCCGCAGTTCTTCGGCCAGCAGGTCGAGCGCCGGCTCGGGCGACGCGGCCTGCGCCCGGGCCAGGTCGAGGTGCGTGCGGGTGCGCTGCAAGGCGTGCACATGGCGTGCGCGTGCGATGAACACGCCTTCGGGCTGTGCATGCCAGCCGGCCAGTTGCAACAAGGTGCGCCGCAGCTCATCCAGGCCGGCGCCGGTCTGCGCCGACAGCACCACACTGCCCGGCACGCGCTTCGTCGGATCGGCAGCATCGGCCACGTCGCTCTTGTTGAACACGTGCACGATGCGCTCGACCGCATGGGCTTGCAAGCGCTGGGCGATCTGCGCATCACCGGCGGCGTAATCTGCTTCGCCGAGGCGTGTCAGGTCGTGCATGAACAGCACGGCATCGGCGTGTTCGATCGCGGCCCAGCTGCGCGCGATGCCGATGCGCTCGACCTCGTCGCCGGTCTCGCCCAGCTCGCGCAGTCCGGCGGTGTCGATCACGTGCAAGGGCACGCCCTCGATCTGGATGGTCTGGCTGACCTTGTCGCGCGTGGTGCCGGGAATCGGCGTGACGATGGCCAGTTCGGCGCCGGCCAAGGCGTTGAGCAGCGAGCTCTTGCCGACGTTGGGCTGACCCGCCAGCACGACCTGTATGCCTTCGCGCAACAAGGCGCCTTGCCGCGCGCGATCGAGCACGCTGTCGACGCTGGCGGCAATCGCATCGAGCTGTCCGCGCGCGTCGGCCTGTTGCAGAAAGTCGATGTCTTCCTCGGGAAAGTCGAGCGTGGCTTCGACCAGCATGCGCAGCTTGACGAGTCGGTCGCGCAAGGCGCGCACCTGGTCCGAGAACGCACCGCTCAGGGAGCGGCTGGCCGAGCGTGCCGCCGCTTCGGTGCTGGCCTCGATCAGGTCGCTGACCGCTTCGGCCTGCGCCAGATCGAGTTTGTCGTTGAGGTAGGCGCGCTGCGTGAATTCGCCCGGTTCGGCGAGCCGCAGGCCGATGTCCAGCCCGGCCTGCAGACAGCGCACCAGCAACAGCTCCAGCACCACCGGGCCGCCATGTGCCTGAAATTCGAGAACCGCTTCACCGGTGTACGAGTTCGGCGCAGGGAAATGGATGACCAGCCCCTGGTCGATGGCCTGGCCCAGGCCATCGAGAAACGGCAGGTAGGTCGCATGGCGTGGCTTGAGCGAGTTCACGCCGCACACGGCGTCGATGAGCGGCTGCAGATCGCGGCCCGACGCGCGCACGATGCCCACGGCGCCGCGGCCCGCGGCCGTGGCGATGGCAACGATCGGGTCGTGGTGGCGCGGCAGCATCGCGTGATTGTCGGCCATGCGTTTGAGGCTGCCGCCGAAGGGCGAACCTCAAACGCATGTGGCGCGGGGTGAAGCGTCAGCGTCGCCCGTGGCGCTTGGCTGAGTCGTCCTCCCGAGCCGCCGGTGAGTTGGGTGGCGGCGTGGGGGATATGTCACGCCGCTTCGGTCTCACCAGCGGGTCTGCCCCGCATTGACTGGTTGAGCGGCCGAGAGCCGCTCACAGAGACAGCTTATCGGCGGCGTGGCGGCGCCCCTTGAGGAGAACCCCCTAGGCATTCGGCTAGAACGTGAACTCGTCCCGTGCCGAAGCGAATCTATTTCTTGTGTGCGCCCAGCTGCTTGTTGATCAACCACTGCTGGGTGATCGACAGGATGTTGTTGGTCAGCCAGTACAGCACCAGGCCTGCCGGGAAGAAGAAGAACATGACCGAGAACACCAGCGGCATGATCCACATCATCTTGGCCTGCACCGGGTCGGGCGGCGTCGGGTTGAGCCAGGTTTGCACCAGGCTCGACGCGGTCATCAACAGCGGCAAGATGAAATACGGGTCCTTGGCCGACAGGTCGGTGATCCAGCCGATCCACGGTGCGTTGCGCATCTCGACGCTCGACAGCAACACCCAGTACAGCGCAATGAAGAACGGCATCTGCGCCACGATCGGCAAACAGCCGCCGATCGGGTTGACTTTCTCTTCGCGGTAGATGCGCATCATTTCCTGCTGCATCTGCTGCGGGTTGTCCTTCAGGCGCTCGCGCATCTCCATGATCTTCGGGTTGATGGCTTTCATCTTGGCCATCGAACGGTAGGCCGTGGCGTTGAGCCAGTAGAAGGCGATCTTCAACAGCACCACCAGACCGACGATCGCCCAGCCCCAGTTGCCGATGATCTTGTGCAGCTGGGTGAGCAGCCAGAACAGCGGCTCGGCCAGGATCTTGAAGTAGCCGTAGTCCTTGACCAGCTCCAGGCCGGGCGCCAGCGAGGCGAGCTTTTGTTCTTCTTGGGGGCCGACGAACAGACGCGCATCGAAGGTCTTGCTGGCGTTGGGCGCCACATCGCCCAGCGGCACGAACATGCCGACCTGGTACACATGGGCCGGGCCGCCGGTCACATCGTTGGTGATGTCCAACTTGCCGGTGAAGAACTCGCGCGGCTGCTTCGAAGCATCGGGCTTGTCGATCAGCCAGGCGGCGGCGAAGTAGTGCTGCACCATCGCCACCCAGCCGTTGTCGGCGGTGATGACGTGGTCCGGCGTTTCGCCGGGGACACGTTTCTCGATGGACTTGAAGTCGACCTTCTTGAACTTGTTGGCCTGGTCGTAGATCGCCGGCCCGGTGAACGTGGAATAGAAACTCGAGCCGCCCGTCGCGTCGTTGCCGTCGCGAATCAACTGCAGATACAGCCGTGCGTTGACCGGCACGCCGGTCTCGTTGATCACTTCGTTGCGCACGCCGATCACGTAGTCGCCGCGCTTGAAGGTATAGGTCTTGACCAGCTTGACGCCACCGACCACAGGCGATTCGAACTTCACCTGCAGTTCATCGCTGCCGGCGTTCAGCGTGCGCTCGCCGGGCACCGGCGTCATCGGCGTATGGTGGTTCGGCAAGCCGCTGCCGCCTGCGGCGGGAATCAGGCCGGTCTGCGCCACGTACAAGCGATGCGCCGATTCGTCGAGCACCACGACATTGTTCTGGTGGTCGAACTGCTCGTCCTGCCTGGGCGACAGGCCCAGCAGTTCGCGCACGCGCTGGTACATGTCTTTTTGCAGCTGCTCGTGCTGCGTGAGCAGTTCAACGCGCACCAGCGAACCGCCACGGCTGTCCAGCGTGGCCTTGACCAGGTCGGTTGACACCGTGACCCGCTCCAGCGGCGCCACGGCCGGCGTGCCGGCGCTGGCCACCGGCGGCGTCGTGGCCGCGCTGGAAGCACCCAGGGCCGACGGGGTCGGTACGGCATTCGTGCTGCTGCTGGCCGCGCCCGGGCCCACAGGCGGATTGGCAGCGCTGGCCGTGACCGCCGGCTTCGGGTTGAAGATCGACGGCTTGCCGATGTTCTTGTTCCAGGCATCCCAGATCAGCACCAGCGAAACCGTGAACACCACCCACAGCAGGGTGCGGCGAATATCTGTCATGAGAGGGTCTTTTTGCGCAAAGAAGGAGAAGAAGAAAGCGGCAGCGTGCGCGCATCCAATGACGCGTTGGCGACGTGGCGCGAAAACAGGCCTGGCCGGTCAGGAACGGGATCATGCCCGCCCTCGCACCACGGATGACACCGCGCCAATCGGCGCAAGGTCAGGTAGGTTCCCGCCGCGGCGCCATGCTGTTGCAAGGCTTGCAGCGAATAGGTCGAGCACGTCGGCTCGAAGCGACACGAACTGCCGAGCCAGGCACTGAAGAACAGCCGATAGCCACGCACCAGCAGCATCAACACGCGCTGCGGCAGGGTGAACAGAAGGTCGCGCATTGCCGCCTGCTCAGGCCGCGGCCCGGCGCACCGCATGCGACAACACGCTGCTCAACTCGGCCGCCGCGGCGATGCGCAGGGCTTCGGACGCCGCGCTGGGATAGTTGGCGCGGTCGAACGGGCTGCGCAAACGCACCACCCACAGGCCGCTGGCCAGGCCGGCCTGGCCGACGAGGGCACGGCGAATCTGACGCTTAATCAGCGTGCGGGTCACCGCCCGCCGGGCATGGCGTTTGGGCACCACGGCGCCCATCCAAAGGCCTTGAACCAGCGACTTATCCACGGGCATGCCCCCTAACGGTGCCACATCTGTTGACAACTCGGTGGAAACGGACTTCGGGCGAGGCTTGGCAGGCTGGCTCGGCAGGCTGGCCAGGTAGTGCACGGCGAAATGCGCGCTGCGCGCCTGGGTCGGTGCTTTCAACACACGTTCGAAATCGGCGGAACGCACGATGCGGCCTATCACGGCGCCACCCCGGAGCGGCCGCACCACAACACAGGCGTGACAGCCGGGTGGCCGAGCGAGCTCAGACAGCCAGGCGCTTGCGACCCTTGGCGCGGCGTGCGTTGATCACCGCGCGGCCGCCCTTGGACTTCATGCGAACGAGGAAGCCGTGCGTGCGGGCGCGGCGGGTCTTGGAAGCTTGGTATGTGCGTTTCATGGTCGGTCCTGCTGGGGAGTCCTGCGTGAATCGGCGGGCTGCGCACTGCGCGAACTGCCAAGGCTTCTCGTCGGGAACGGTGGGTGAATCAGGCTGGGTTGTGCCCCGGCCTTCGGGAAACCCACTATTACACCAAAAAGCCCCTTCCAAGTCAAAGACTTACACGGCGCCATGCGCCACGGCACGGGTATTGACCTCGGTTTCAAAACTGTGGATAACTGCGCTCCCGCTGCGTTTGCACCGTAGAATCCGACCGCTCCGAAAAGAACTTTTCCACAAATGAGCCCAGACCTTTGGCAACGCGGCTGCGAGCGACTCGCCGCTGAACTGCCGGAACAACAATTCAACACCTGGATTCGTCCCCTACCCGCCGCCGACATGACCGACGAAGGGTCTGCAGGGGCCGTGGCTTCGCTGCGCGTGCCCAACCGTTTCAAGCTCGACTGGATCCGCAATCAGTACGCCAGCCGCATTGAAGCCGTGTTGACCGAGCTCGCCGGCAAGGCGGTTCGGCTCGATCTGTCGTTGGCGCCGCGCGATGTGCCCGGCAGCAACGGTGCGGCGCCGGGCCTTCGCCAGGCTGAGCCCAGTTCGGTGTTGCACGCCTTGAATGGCCTGCCTGCCGCAGCGGCCAATGGCCACGCCGCGGTGCCGCTGCGCACGGCGGGCGGCCCGAATTCTTCGGTGCAACCGGTCTTGCCGCGGCACCGCCTCAACCCCGCGCTGACCTTCGACACCCTGGTGCCGGGCCGCGCCAACCAGATGGCGCGCACCGCCGCGCTGCACGTGGCCGGTGCCCCCGGCCACATGTACAACCCGCTGTTCATCTACGGCGGCGTTGGCCTGGGCAAGACCCACCTGGTGCACGCGGTCGGCAACGCCTTGTTGGCCGACCGGCCGGACGCCCGCGTGCTGTACCTGCATGCCGAGCAGTTCATCACCGACGTGGTGAAGAACTATCAGCGCAAGACCTTCGACGAGCTGAAGGCCAAGTACCACTCGCTCGACCTGCTGCTGATCGACGATGTGCAGTTCTTTGCCGGCAAGGAGCGCACGCAGGAGGAGTTCTTCAACGCCTTCGAAGCGCTGTTGGCCAAGAAGGCCCACATCATCATGACCAGCGACACCTACCCCAAGGGGCTGGTCGACATCGACGAGCGACTCACGTCGCGCTTCGACGCCGGCCTGACCGTTGCGATCGAGCCGCCCGAGCTCGAGATGCGCGTCGCCATCCTGATGCGCAAGGCCGATGCCGAAGGCTCGGCGATGCCCGAAGACGTGGCCTTCTTCGTCGCCAAGAACGTGCGCGCCAATGTGCGCGAGTTGGAAGGTGCGTTGCGCAAGATCCTGGCGTACTCGCGGTTTTCACAAAAGGACGTCAACATCCAGTTGGCGCGCGAGGCCCTGAAAGACCTGCTGTCGATCCAGAATCGGCAAGTCGGCGTCGAGAACATCCAGAAGACCGTGGCCGATTTCTACAAGATCAAGGTCGCCGACATGTACAGCAAAAAGCGCCCGGCCAGCATTGCCCGGCCGCGCCAGATTGCGATGTACATCGCCAAGGAAATGACGCAAAAGAGCTTGCCCGAGATCGGCGAGCTGTTCGGTGGCCGCGACCACACGACGGTGCTGCACGCGGTGCGCAAGATCTCGGCCGAACGGCAGAAGAACACCGAGCTGAACCAGCAGCTGCACGTGCTCGAACAAACACTCAAAGGATGAATTTGATTGAGCGTCACATCGCTGCCATGGTGTCAAGCGACAAGCCTGGGGACAACTTCATGACAAGCTCCTACCTGTCCACAGGCCAAGGCCGGTTGCCGAAGTTGTTGTGTTCGACTCCCGCCGTGCCAGGCCTCCAGCACACAGGGTTAGGTCCGAGATAAGCGCTTGATGGAAAAGGGGAAAATGGCGTTCTCCACAGAAAGCGCCGTCCCCTACTAGTACGACTAAATTAAGAGGTTGACATGATTGTCTTAAAGGCAGCGCAAGAAAAAGTTTTGAGCGCTCTGCAAGCGGTGTCCGGCATCGTTGAACGGCGCCACACCTTGCCCATCCTGGCCAACGTGCTGATCCGCAAGACCGGAGCGCAGATCGAGTTCACCACCAGCGACCTGGAGATCCAGGTGCGCACCACTGCCGAACTGGATGGCGACTCGGCCAACTTCGCCACCACGGTCGGTGCACGCAAGATGATCGACATCCTGCGTTCGCTGTCGGCCGACCAGACCGTCACGCTCACAGCCAACCAGAACAAGCTCACGCTGCAAGGCGGCAAGAGCCGCTTCACGCTGCAGACCCTGCCCAGCGACGACTTTCCACTGGTGCAAGAAGCCGCTGATTTCGGGCCGATGTTCAGCGTGCCGCAAAAGACGCTCAAGCTGCTGATCAACCAGGTGCACTTTGCGATGGCGGTGCACGACATCCGCTACTACCTCAACGGCATCTTGTTCGTGGCCGAGGGCAAGAACCTGACGCTGGTGGCGACCGACGGCCACCGCCTGGCGCTGGCGCAGGCCACGCTCGATGTCGAGATCCCGAAACAAGAAGTCATCCTGCCGCGCAAGACCGTGCTCGAGCTGCAGCGCCTGCTGAAAGACGAAGACACCCCGATCGAAATGCGTTTTGCCGGCAACCAGGCCAAGTTCAGTTTCAGCGGCATGGAGTTCGTGACCAAACTGGTCGAAGGCAAGTTCCCCGACTACAACCGCGTGATCCCGAAGAACCACAAGAACCAGGTGATCCTCGGCCGCGTAGGTTTGCTGTCGAGCCTGCAGCGTGCAGCCATCTTGACCAGCGAGAAGTTCAAAGGCGTGCGCGTCAACATCGAGCCGGGCACCTTGCGCATTGCGTCGAGCAACGCCGAACAAGAAGAAGCCAAAGAAGAACTCGAGATCGACTACGGCGGCGACACCATCGAAATCGGTTTCAACGTCACCTACCTGATGGACGCGCTGGCCAACATGAGCGTCGACATGGTCAAGCTCGAACTGCAAGACACCAACTCCAGCGTGCTGATCACGATTCCCGAGGAGCCGGGCTTCAAGTACGTGGTGATGCCGATGCGCATTTGACGCGCGAACCATTCCACACCACACAAGCGGGCCCTGGCCCGCTTCAGCGTTTTAGATGGGCCTGTCATCGCACCCGCGCAGCCCGAACCGTGAGCCACAAGACCCGATGAGCGACCTGCCAAACATCCCCGAAGACGACGCCGCCAACAAGGCCGCCAAAGCCAGCGTGCACGCCGCCGACAGCGCTGCCTATGGTGAAGGCAGCATCCAGATCCTCGAAGGCCTGGAAGCCGTGCGCAAGCGACCGGGCATGTACATCGGCGACACGTCCGACGGCACCGGCCTGCACCACCTGGTGTTCGAGGTGGTCGACAACTCGATCGACGAATCGCTGGCCGGCTACTGCGACGACATCGTCGTCACCATCCACAGCGACAACTCCATCAGCGTCACCGACAACGGCCGCGGCATTCCCACCGGCGTGAAGATGGACGACAAGCACGAGCCCAAGCGCAGTGCGGCCGAGATTGCGCTGACCGAGCTGCACGCCGGCGGCAAGTTCAACCAGAACAGCTACAAGGTCTCGGGCGGCCTGCACGGCGTGGGCGTCAGTTGCGTCAACGGCCTGAGCAAATGGCTACGCCTGACGGTGCGCCGCGACGGCCACACGCATTACATGGAGTTCAAGCAAGGCATTCCGCAAGAGCGTGTGCTGGAGCAGCGCAATGGCTTCGAGGTGTCACCGATGAAGGTCATCGGCGAGACCGAAAAGCGCGGCACCGAGGTGCATTTCTTGCCCGACCTGGAGATCTTTTCGAACATCGACTTCCACTACGAGATCTTGAGCAAGCGCCTGCGCGAGCTGAGCTTCTTGAACAACGGCGTCAAGATCCGCCTGGTCGACGAGCGCAACAACCGCGAAGAGAACTTCGCCTTTGCCGGCGGCGTGAAAGGGTTTGTCGAGTTCATCAACCAGGGCAAGAAGACGCTGCACCCCAACGTCTTTGCCGCCGCCGGCGAGAAGATGAGCGACCAGCAAACCAACATCACCGCCGAAGTGGCGATGCAATGGAACGACAGCTACAGCGAGAACGTGCTGTGCTTCACCAACAACATCCCGCAGCGCGACGGCGGCACCCATCTCGCCGGCTTCCGCGGCGCGCTGACGCGCCAGGTCAACGGCTATGCCGACGC
>Ga0137403_10006488_pt1 | contig 13386 bp, 15 predicted proteins | sample CZOMad2_1_16fung_FD_122057 | JGI IMG/M metagenome (GOLD analysis project Ga0137403, IMG submission 122057) | Vadose zone soil fungal communities from Angelo Coast Range Reserve, California, USA - CZOMad2_1_16fungal (Hybrid Assembly) | ecosystem: Environmental > Terrestrial > Soil > Vadose zone... | reverse complement strand
TCTGCGGCGGTGCCGCGGGTGCCACGAATCGCTTCTGGGTGCGGCGGAACGGTGAGAGTGTCCAGCCGTCACCCCTGCCCGGCAAGGTGAGCGGATTTCCCCTCGAGCCCGGCGACGTCCTTCTCATGGAATCCAGTGGCGGGGGCGGTTTCGGTGATCCGCTCGAGCGCGATCCCGCGCGTGTCGTCGCTGACGTCCGTGAAGGCTACGTCACCGCGGCAGTCGCGGAGGCGCTCTACGGCGTCGTGCTCCGTGGGGTCGCGCCTGTCGACGTCGCCACCGCGGCGCGACGCGCAGAGCTGCGCGCCGCCAGGCTGCGGGTCCGCGTGGTCTCGGCCGCGGGACTCGACGGCGAGCGTGGACGCAAGATCCGCCTCAGCGCCGACGTCGCCGCGCGGCTCGGCGTGACGCCGGGCGCGGTCGTCGAGCTGGTGAACCCCTGCGGGGCGCCTCTCCGGGCGTGGGTTGCGAGCGTCATCGCCCCGCGCCCCTCTGATGCAATGCCGATGGCCGAGCTCGCGCCGGCCGCGCTGCGCATGCTGGCCGTCGCCGACGGCGCCGAGGTGGAGGTGCGGGCCGTTCATTCGGGCCTGCCGACCGCTCCTCCGACGGTGTCGCAGGCTTGACTTACGTGATCTCGATCGATAGCATCCGGGTAAGACGATGGAGACCGTGACGCTCTCCAGCAAGTATCAGCTCGTCCTGCCACGCGGCGCCCGCGAGCGACTCCGGCTCCGCCCCGGGATGCGGATCACCGTGCTCGACAAGGGTGGGGTGATCTTCCTCGTTCCGGAACGCCCGCTCCGCGCGTATCGCGGCATCGCCCGTGGCGTCAACCCCAAAGGGCTCCGCGACAAGAAGGACCGCCACTGATCCTGGTCGATTCGAGCGGCTGGATCGAGTATCTGGCCGGCCGCCCGAACGCAGACCGCTTCGCCACTTACATCGAAGGCCGCGAGCCGCTGCTGGTCTGCGCCATCGAGATCTACGAAGTCTACAAGGTGATCCGGGACATCAGCGAGGAGCGCGCGGTGGAAGCGGTCTCCGCCCTCCGCCGCGCGACCATTGCGCCGGTCGACGAGCCGCTGGCGCTGGAGGCCGCCGATCTGTCTCTGGCCCACGGTCTCGCGATGGCCGACTCGCTGGTCTACGCCACCGCCCGGCGTTTCGGGGCGACGCTCGTAACTGGCGACGCCGATTTCGATGGGCTTCCCGACACCGTCGTGGTCCGCTGATCGGGTGGCCACGGAAGGCAGAGCGCCGACATGACCTAGCGGACGGCGACGCGCTCGAGGCGGCGCTCGAGCTTGCCCCCGCGATGGACGAACACGAGGAAGTAGGGCCCGCGCTCACGGCCCCCGGTGAGCGGTCGATAGCGTGGCTCGAACCATTCGAGCACGGGCCGTTGTGGCGGCCCGTTTTGGAACACCGTCCACTTGGCGATGATGAGTAGCTCGGGCTGAGTCCGCTCGAGATCCGCGAGCAGCCGCTCCTGCAAGCGGGGCGCGACGGGGCCGGCGGTCAGCGGCCAGAAGAAGCACGGCCCACACACCGGGCGCCGCCCGCTCTTGAAATACAAGCCGATCTCGCTGCCCCACTCGAAGAAGCTTTCGTCCGGCTCGAGGAGTCCCTTGACGCCATGTGCTACATGTAGCACAATCACGGCGTGCGCACCGCGGGAGTCCGCGAGGCCCGCCAGAACCTCTCGGCCCTTCTCGACGAGGTTCGAAAGGGGCGCGAGGTCGTGATCACAGAGCGGGGCAGGCCCGTCGCCAAGCTGGTGCCGCCGGATCGTCCTCGCGGCAAGGCAGTGCCGAACCTCGCGGCGTTCCGGCGCAAGATGCCCGTCCTCGATCCTCCACTGTCGGCCGCCGTCGCCAGGGACCGCGCGGATCGCCTCTGAGCTGCGCGTTCGCGCACGGTTGCGTGAGCGACGGGCCGCATACCGTGCGGGGCTGCCCGGCCCCCTCTACTGCGACACCAGCGCCCTGCTGAAGCTCTATCTGCCTGAACCAGGCAGCGACGAGTTCAACGAAGTCGTGGAGGGCCGGGATGACGTCCTCGTGTCCGATCTGGCCGTAACCGAGATCGTCTCGGCGGTCGCTCGTCGCCTGCACCAGGGGTCGCTCACGCGTGAGGCCGCGCGACGACTTCAGCACGCCATCCTCGGGCGCCTCGATGAGGGCGTGTACCACCGCGTCGAGCTGACCCGCGACGTGCACCGCCGAGCGGAGCACTTCCTTCTGACGCCGCGGGCGACTTCGCTGCGCGCCGCCGACGCTCTCCACCTGGCGCTCGCGGCGTCGGCGCGGGCTGCGTCGTTGGCGTCGTTCGACGCGCGGCTGGCAGCTGCGGCTCGCGCGGGCGGCCTCGCCGTCTATCCCGCTTGATCTTCCCTCTTCCCGGCCAATTCCAGCGCTCGTCGGCCTGACGGCGCTTGACTCGCCGCCCCGGGTCGGCCTAGTCTCATGAGGCCATGGCCCTGACATTCCGGAAGCTTCACCCGCACTTCGTCGCCGAGGTGGGCCCGGTCGAGCTTCGCGGCGTCCACGACGCGGAAACGCTGGCCCGGCTCCGCGCCGGGATGGACGAATTCGCCGTCCTCGTCTTTCGCGATCAGCCGTTCGCCGACGCCGAGCAGCTCGCGTTCGCCGAGCGGCTCGATGGCCGGCTGCACCAGGGGACCGGGAGCCGGGTGATCGCGAAGAGCCGTCTCGGCAACGAGGCGCTCTCCGACATCTCGAACCTCGGCGCGGACGGCGAGATCATGAAGACCGACGATCGCCGGCGCCAGTACACGCTCGGCAACCGCCTCTGGCACACCGACGCCTCGTTCCAGGATCCGGCGGGCCGCTACTCGATGCTCCACGCGCGGGTCGTCCCGCCCGTCGCGGCGGACACGGAGTTCGGCGACATGCGCGCCGCCTACGACGCGCTGCCGGTCGAGACGAAGGCGCAGCTCGAAGGGCTCCGCGCCCACCACTCGATCGCGCACTCGCGGCAGATTCTCGGGTTCGAGTTCTCCGCCGACGAGCAGGACAAGCTGAAGGGCGCGATCCATCCGCTCGTTCGCACGATCCCGCGCTCGCTCCGGCGCTCGCTCTACCTGGCGTCGCACCAGTCGCGGATCATCGACTGGCCGATCCCGGAGGGGCGGCTGCTCCTCCGCGACCTGACGGAGCACGCGACCCAGCCGGAGTTCGTCTACCGTCACACCTGGCGCGTCGGCGATCTCGTGATCTGGGACAACCGCGCCACGATGCACCGCGCGCGGCCGTTCGACGACGCGAAATATCGCCGCGAGCTCCGCCGCGTGACGACCCTCGACATCGAGCAGCCCGCGCTCGTCGCGGTCGGCTCCTAGCTCGCGAGCTCCCGCCCTGGATACCGACGGCCGCTCGCCCCTCGACGCTGCACGAAAGCTCGTCCACCAGATCCGGTCGTCCGCCGACGAGATCGAGGCGCGCCGCGAGCTGCCGCGCCCGCTGTTCGAGGCGATGGCGGATGCGGGGTTGTTCCACCTCGCGGTCCCGCGCGCCCTCGGCGGCGGCGAGCTCGACCTGCCGACCTACGTCCAGGTGATCGAGGAGATCGGCAAGGCCGACGCCAGCACCGGCTGGTGCCTGAACCAGGGCGCGATCTTCGGCACCTACGCGGCCCGGATGCCACGCGCGGTCGCGCGCACGATCTGGATCGACGTGCCGCGCGCCGTCGTGGCGAACACGCCGGCCGCCACCGCCAAGGCGATCGTGGTCCCCGGCGGCTACCGGGTCACCGGCCGCCAGGGCTTCAGCACCGGCTGCCGGCACGCCGCCTGGGTCGCGGCCCACGCGCAGATCGTCGAGGACGGCAAGGTCAGGCTCGAGGGCGATCAGCCGGAGGCGCGCTACATGTTCGTGCCGGTGGCCGAGGCCGAGCTGCTCGACACGTGGCACACGCGCGGCATGCGCGGCACGGGCACGCACCACTTCGCCGTGAACGACGTCTTCGTGCCGACCGACCGCACCGTGCTCTCGCAGACCGCGCCGCTGATCGAGAACGCGCCGCTCTACCGGATCCCACGCACGCTGCTGTTCGCCTCGGGTGACGCCGCGGTCGCCTTCGGGATGGCGCGCACGTGCCTCGAGACGTTCGGCGAGCTGGCCGGCGCCAAGACCCCACGCGCCATGCAGGCGCTGCTGCGCGATCAGCCGATGGTCCAGATGAACGTCGGCCAGGCGGAGGCCCACCTGCGCTCCGGCCGGGCGTTCCTGACCGAGGCGGTGCGCGAGATCTGGGCGGCGAGCGTCAACAGCGCGATCACGCTGGACCACCGCGCGAATCTGCGCCTGGCCACGACGCACGGGATCCGGCTGGCGGCCCAGATCATCGACAGCGTGTACAACGCCGCGGGCGCGACCGCCGCCTACGAGGACCACCTGCTCCAGCGGCACTTCCAGGACATCCACGTGATCACGCAGCACCTGCAGGGACGCCTCTCCCACTACGAGCTGATCGGCCGGTACCATCTCGGCCTGAAGATCGACGAGGCGCGGCTCTAGTCGTTCGCGATCACGGAGCGCCCGGTGGCGCGCAGCAGTCGCCGATCGGCCTCCGGGCTCGACGCCGGCGCGACGCGACGCACGACGTCCTGCGTGAAGGTCCTGACGATCTTCCCCTCGGGCCAGCGCGTTCCCTGAGGATCGCGGCCGCGCGCGACCGCGTGAATCCCGTCGCGCACGATGCGCCGGAGCATGATGACGCCGCGGTCGGTCGACGCCAGATGCTCGAGCGCGTGGATCGCGATGGTCCGTTGACTCGACTGGGCGTCGAAGTCCGCCGGATGGCGCTGTCGCTCGGCGTAGGTCCGGTCGCCGGACTGCCCGAAGCCCGGCTGGGCCACCTGCTCGGCCGTGAGCCCCCAGGCCGGATCCACTTGCGCGAGCTCGAAGTTCGTCGTGTGCGTGTCGTCGTTGGGCACGGCCCAGCGAATGATGACCGGCCGGCTCGCCCGCTTGGGCTCGCTGGCCTCTTCGATCTCGCGCGTGAACTGGTGGACGTTCGGCGGCATGAAGTCGCACACGCGGACCCACACGAGATCGCCCACGCGCCGGGTCGCCAGGTAGACCATACCGGCCTCGGTCAGCTTCCAGTCGAGCTCGGGGACGGCGCCGAACGCCTCGGTGAACTGGTAGCCGCTGCTCAGCGCGTGCAGAAACGCGGTGTGCACCGGGTCCATGCTGTTGTCCTTCACCTGGAGCCAGTTGCACGGCAGCCCAAACTTCGCGGCCGGCATGAGCTGATAGCCCGGCACCTCGTAGCTGTCGTAGACCGGGAACGCGGGCCGTCGGTCCGGCGGCCCCAGATAGGCGAACACCAGGCCCGCGAACTCGTGCGTCGGATAGGCGCCCTGCCAGACCCGCTCCTTGAGCCGACTGCCCGTCGGCTCGCCCGGAGTCTCCAGGCACCGTCCGTCGACGTCGTAGACCCAGCCGTGATAGCAGCAGCGGATGCCGCGCTCGACGGGGATCCCGAACTCGAGCGACGTCCCGCGATGGGCGCAGTGCAAGTGCAGCGCGCCGACGTGTCCGCCGCGATCGCGGAAGACCACCAGATCCTCGCCTAGAATCTGCGCGCGCAGCGGCGTGGTCGTCAGATCGCGGGCGAACGCGACCGGCTGCCAGAACCGGCGCAGGTACTCGCCGCACGGCGTCCCGGGGCCCACCCGGGTCAGCTCGGCATCCGGCGGCGGAACTTCGCGGCGGCGATAGCCGTCGAACGGCTCCGCCCCCTGCTTCCCGATTCGCGACCGAGCTTTCTTCACAAGAGCCGCGCCTATCGCACTGACTGGCGCCGGGGCAGCCATTCGACCGTGACAAGACCGGCGGCGGCCAGCCGCCTGAACTCCGGGTCCCCAGTGACTACGACACCGCGGAGATCCTGAGCGGCGACGACGGCGAACGTGTCGGCGTACGAGATGGGGAAGCGGGCCTTGATGTGGGCCGCCGCCAGCACCGTCGACCGCGAAATCCCCACAATCTCCAGCGGGAGCTGATCGATGGCCCCGAGCGTGCGACGGGCTTCGACGATGCCACGCTCGCGCTCAGTGATGTAGAGGGCTTCGCCGAGGTTGATCAGTGACAGGTACACGGTGTGACGTCGCGCCTCCGCGCCGGTGAGGATCGATCGGACTCGCGACATTCCCGCCTCGCCCTCGAGATAAGCCAAAAGCGCGAAGCTGTCTAGCACATAGGCCGAGAGGCTACCGGCCACGCGAGCGCTCTCGTCTGTGCTCGGCGAGCAACGCGCGGGTCAGAGACGTTCGCCCCTTCAACATGCCGGCCGCTTGCCGCACGGGTCTCCGCATCGCCGGAACGAGTGCGAGGACGCCGCCGTAGTCGACGACGGACACCTCGGCGCCTGGATGCAGGTTGTATTTCTTCCGCAGGTCGGCCGGAATGACGACCCAGCCCTTCTCGGAGACAATGACGGACATGACTCGGCCTCCTGGGCGTTATACGTTCAAGAAAGAATGTATAACTCTAGCCTCGTCCGGCGCAAGAGGGCGCAGCGAAACACGGCCAGCCAGAGGCTATTGACCTCGCGTCGGCGCCGACGGTAGTGTCTACCGATGTCCACGAGGCCCCTCTCCCGGCTCGACCCCGAAGAGGTCGCCAAAGCCGTGACGGCCTTCATCAACGCGACCATCATGGCTCGCAGCCATCCGGTGCAGCCCGACGACGACCTCGAGCTGGCCGGGCTCGACTCCATGGCGCTGCTCAAGGTCTTGCTCTTCATCGAGGCTCAGTTCGGCTTCTGGATGCCCGACGAGGATCTCGTCGCCGAGAACATCAGGACCGCCCGGGCCTTCGCGACCTACATCTGCCGACGGAGCGCGTGAGAACACCCGGGCTCCGTCGGCTGCCCCTGCGCGGCGCCGACCTCGTGCTCGTCGCGATGCAAGCGCTCTGGAAGCGCGCCGGCGTGAGCAACAACACGCTGATGGTCGTCCAGTGCGACGGGCTGCTCGATCCCGAGCGGATCAGGCGGGCCCTCGACCGGTTCCTGGACTTCTGCCCGTGGCCGGCGGCACGTCTTTCCCGTCCATTCCCCTGGGGCAGGCTGCACTGGGCGGCCCGGCGGCGTGCTGAGATGGGCGCGCCGCCGCTGCGCCACCGGTACCTGAGCTCGCCCGACGCGCTCCACGCGGTGCTCGAGGCCGAGCTCAACGCGGCGATCGATCCCCGGCGCGAGCCGCCGCTTCGATTCTCGATCCTCAATTGCACGTCGGAGGCGGCGGGGCCGCAGAGCGTCCTGGTCGTCACCTGGTTTCATCCCCTCATGGACCCGCGCGGAGGACAGAACTTTCTCGCGCACCTGACGCACCTCGACCAGATCGACGGGCGGGCGGCGTGGGGCGGCGCGCCGCCGGTGTTCGTGTCGGAGCCCGATCCGCGCCCGCTGAAGGAACGCGGGCGGCTCGGGCGTCTGAGCCAGCGCTACATGCGGACGCTCATGCCCGCGCCACCGGTGTCGCCGGGAAGCGGCCTGACGTGGCCCGGACGGGCGCGGTTCCGACAGGAAAGCTTCGTCGGCGACGATCAGGGAACCGGCGGCGTCCGCTCGACGCGCGAGATCTGCTGGCGCCTGGCGCTCGTCGGCAAGACCATGGCCGAGCTCTGGCGCCAGCGGGGGCTGCCCGACGTGCCGTTTCTCGTCCCGATCTCCGTCGACTTGCGACCCAAGGGCGAGCCCGGGGCGACCTTCGGCAACGTGCTCGCCTTCCACTTCGCTCGGTTCCGGCCTTCTGAAACGGCCGACGTGCCCGGCTTGACGGCGGCGCTGCGCCGTCAGATGACCGACGCTCTCCGCGACGGGCAGATCGACGCCAACGCGGTGGCGATGGAGTTCCTCGCGTACCGTCCCCTCTCGGTGATGCTGCGCGATCTGCCCGGAACGGCCAGCCAAGAGACCTTTTCCTTCAATTGCGCGGACCTCATGGATTTCCCCCCGGCGCTCGAGAAGCTCTTCGGGCGACGCGTCGTCAACGCGTACCACGCCCCCTCGGTGCTGCCCCGGCCCGGGATCGGCGTATTCTTCAATCGATGCGGGATCCGGAACAACCTGGTCGTATCGTGGATCGAGGGAGCGGTGACGGAGAACGAGGTCGCGCGCACCATCGAGCTCGTTCGCGAGGGCATGGGGTGGACCAGCGTCCGCTGAGCTACGACGTCGTGGTCGTGGGGGGCGGCGCCGCGGGCGTGGCCGCCGCCGTGGCCGCCGCGCGCGCGGGCGCGCGCACCGCGCTCGTCGAACGCTACGGCTTTCTCGGGGGCATGGCGACGGCCGGCATGGTGAGCACGATCTGCGGCCTCTATCGCACCTCGTCCTCCGGGCCCCCGGAGCCGCTCAACGAGGGCCTCGCCGAGACCGTCGCCGAGCGGCTCCGGGCGATGCCCGGCTGCGGCGCGCCGGTGCGTCGGGGGCGAACCTACGTCCTGCCCTACACGCCGTTCGCCTTCGCCTGCCTGGCCGACGAGCTCGCGGCCTCGGCTCGGCACCTCGACGTGTATCTTCACGCCTTCCTCGTGGGGCTCGACGCCGCCGCGGGCCGGGTCGAAGCGGTCCGCGTCGCGACCTGGGAGCGGCTCGTCGAGCTGAGAGCTCGGGCCGTCGTGGACGCGAGCGGCGACGCCGTCGTGGCCCACCTCGCGGGCGTGGCCACGGTGACGGCGCCGCTGGCCGAGCGCCAGCTGCCGTCCCTGGTCTTCGTTCTCCAGCACGTCGACACGGAAGCCCTCGGCTCCGGCCCACGCGTGGCGCTCCTGAGATCGCTGGTCACGGCCGAGCAGGAGGGACGCTTGCCCAAGGGAGCCGCCAACCTCGCGCTGGCCCCGTCGCCGCAGCCGGGCGAAGTCGTCTGCAAGCTGACGCTGAGCGGGATCGCCGAAGAGCTTCCCCCGAGCCGCGACTTCCTGACCGTCGCCGAGCAGGAAGGTCGCAAGCGCGCCCTCGCCGTCACCGAGTTTCTGAAAACGATGCCCGCGTTCGCGCGGGCGTTCGTCTCCCACGCGGCGCCTCAGGTCGGCGTCCGCGAGAGTCGCCGGGTGATCGGGCGCTATCAGCTCACGCGTGACGACGTCCTGAGCGGTCGCACGTTCGCGGACGGCGTCGCCCGCGCAAGCTGGCCCATCGAGCTGTGGGAGGAAGGGCGGCTCGGCGCCACGTACGAGTATCTCCCCGACGGGACCCACTACGACATTCCGCTTCGCTGCCTCCAGGCCCGGGACCTCGAGAACCTCTTCGTCGCCGGACGCTGCATGAGCGCCACGCACGAAGCGCTCGGCTCGGCGCGCGTGATCGGAACCTGCCTGGCGGCGGGTGAGGCGGTCGGGCGCGCGGCCGCCCGCCACGGCGGGGCGCGATGAACCTCGTCGAGCTGCTCTATGCGTCGGCCGACCGGTACTCGGCCCGCCGGGCCGTGACCGACGTGCGCTCGGGCCGCTCGCTGAGCTACGGACAGCTCGCTCGAGAGACGCAGCGGGTCGCCGCGTTCCTCAAGAGCGAGGGCGTGGAGCCCGGCCAGCGGATCGGGCTTCTCGCCCCGAACGACCCGGCGTATCTGCCGGCCGCCTTCGGTCTCCTGGCCGCGGGTGCCTGTCTGGTGCCGCTCGCCAGCAACCTCACGCCCGTCGAGGTCGCCGAGATCGTCCGCGAGGTCCAGCTGAACGGCTGCCTCGCCTGGCCGAGGGCCGATGGGCGCGCGGATGTACCCGGAGGCCCCGCGGACGCGGCCGTGAGACGTGCGGTCGTGCGGGGCGGCGAGTGCGACGGCTTCACGTTCCGGTGGATCGATCGTGGCGCCCGCGCCCCGGCTGAGTTCGACGCGCTGAACGCCGCCTTCATCCGGTTCACCTCGGGGACCACCGCGCGGAGCAAGGGCGTGGTGCTGTCGCACGAGGCCACCGCCGCGCGAGTCGAGGCCGCCGACCGCGTGCTCAAGTTCAGCGAAGAGGACCGGATCCTGTGGGTGCTTCCGCTCGCCTATCACTTCGCCGTCACGATCGTCGCCTACGTGCGGGCCGGAGCCCACATCCTCATGTGCTCCGAGACGCTGCCGAATGGGATGCTCGACGCGGCGCGGCGGCTCGAGCCGAGCGTGCTCTATGCCGCGCCCCTCCACTTCGAGCGCATGGCGAACCTCGGGCCGAGCCGGCCGCTCACGAGCATCCGGGTGACCCTCTCCACGGCCGCTCCGATCTCGCCCGCCGTGATGGATCGCTTCGAGTCCGTCTACGGCGTTCCGGTCGGCCAGGCCTACGGCATCATCGAGGCCGGCCTGGCCTGCATCAACCTGGGCATCGAGGGTCTTCCAGCCACCTCCGTGGGCCGCCCCGTTCCGGGCTACGAGGTCGCCGTGCTCTCCGAAGAGACGGAGCCTCCCGGGCTCGCGCCTGAAACGATGGGCGAGGTCGCCGTGCGTGGCGATGGTCTCTTCTCCGCCTACTACGCGCCGTGGCGGCTTCGCGAGCAGATCACCCGCGACGGCTGGTTCCTGACAGGCGACCTCGGCTGGCTGGACCGCGCCGGCGCCCTTCACCTCAAAGGCCGGAAGAAGAGCGTCATCCTGGTCGCGGGGCTCAAGTTCTTCCCGGAGGAAGTCGAGGACTGCATCAACCAGTTCCCGGGGATCACGGAATCCCGCGTGTTCAGCCGGCCGCACGCGCACGTGGGCGAGGTGCCCTGCGCCGAAGTCGTCCTCGACGCTCGGGGCTGCGATCTGGGCGCGCTGAAGGCGCACTGTGTCCGCGTTCTCTCCTCCTTCAAGGTGCCGATCGAGTTCACGGTCGTGGACGCCGTCGCCCGGACGCCCAGCGGAAAGATCTACCGATGAGGGTGGCCATCGTGGGCGCCGGGCCCGCCGGCTCCGCGCTGGGCATCCTGCTCGCGCGCCAGGGCGTCGAGGTCGTGCTCTTCGACGACGGGCGACGTCCGGAGTTGCTGGTCGGCGAGTCCCTCGTGCCCGCCGTGATCCCGATCCTCCAGCGCCTGGGCATCGAGGACGAGACCGCCAGCTTCAGCCGCGTGAAGCCCGGCGTGTCCTTCATCTGGTCGCCGACGGACCGCTTCAGCTTCACCTTCGCGCGGTTCGCGCCGAGCGTGTTCCCCTACGCGTACAACATCCCGCGACCGCGGTTCGACGAGGCCGTGCTCGCGGCGGCCGCCGTCTCGGGAGTCGAGCGCGTGGTCGCCCACGCGCGGCTCGAGCCGGACGCCGAGAATGACGGTGGGCTCCGGCTCGCGGCCGAGACGCTGGCGGCGGCGCCCACGCTCGGCGGCCGCCAGCCCGATCTCATCGTCGACGCCACCGGACGCGCTCGGCTCGGCGCCCGCGCCCTGAGCATCTCCGCCCACGTCGGCCCGCGCAAGGACGTGGCGCACTTCGCCCACTTCGAGAACTTCGGCTGGGACGACGCGCCGGGCCAGGTGCTCATCCGCCGCCTCGAGGCGGGCTGGAGCTGGTGCATCCCCCTGCAAGACCGGCTGTCGGTGGGCATCGTGGTGGGCCGGCACGACGCCGAGCGTCTCGGCGCGAGCCCGGCCGAGCGGCTCGAGCGGGCCGTCGCGACCGACGCCTGGCTTTCGACGGTCGTCGGCGGCGCCAAGCGCGTGACGTCGGTCGCGACCTACGCCAACTATCAGCTGATCTCGCAGCGCGGGGTCGGCCCGGGCTGGGTGATGGTCGGCGACGCCTTCGGCTTCGTCGATCCGATGCTCTCGCCCGGCGTCTACCTGGCGCTGCGCTCGGCGGAGCTCGTGGCCGACGCTCTCCGCCCGTTCCTGCGGCGCGCGGCGCCGCCCACGCCGGCCGAGCTCGAACAGGCGCTGCGACCGTACGCGACGCTCCAGACCGCCACGCTCGCCGCCTGGGTGGATCTGGTGGCCACGTTCTACGATGGGCGGATGGCGGCCCTCTTCCGCTCCGGGCGCGACTGGATGGCCGCCGGGCGCAGCGTCCTCAAGAGCGCGGCGCAGAGCCACATCGAGCGCCACATCGCGCTGCAGGCCTCCGGGACGGGGACGACCCGGCGCTACAGTCGGGGCCTCTTGCGCTTCATGGGGCGCTACGGGCTGCGCGGGGTCCAGCCGGCCGAGATGGCGATCCGCTGACGCGCCCGATCAGGCCGACTTCGAGCCGATGTACTCGCTGAGGAGCCCGCCGCGGACGCGGTGCTCGATGTCGACGAAGCCGCTCGATCCGAGGACGCCGAGGATCATGTCCGGTGGGACGCAGTGGGCGATCGTGTCCCAGTAGTACTGCATGAGCAGCTCGGCCTCGGCGCTTCCCGTGCTGAGCCGCGTGACGCGCGGCAACACCTTCTCGAAGTACGCGCGGAAGACGTGGCGGCCGACCGCGGAACGCGGCAGCGTGATCTCGAGGATCATGATGCGACCGCCCGGCTTCAAGACCCGCAGGCATTGCCGGAAGGCCACGCCGAGGTCGGCCACGTGGCGCAGCGCGTAGCCCATGCTGAGGAAGTCGAAGTGGTCGTTCGCGAACGGCAGCTCCTCGACGGTCCCCTGCACCAGCGGAATCGCCAGGGTCTTCTGCGCTTGCCGCAGCATGCCGCGGCTCGGGTCGAGCCCGACGACGGCGCCGTGCTCGCGCAGAATGCGCGTGGCCGCATGAGCCACGAGGCCGGTGCCGGTCGCGACGTCGAGGAGCTTCATGCCGGCGCGCAGGCCGGACTTCATCAGGACCCAGCGGCGGTAGAACCGGCCGGAGCCCATCGAGCCCAGCCCGCAGACCCAGTCGTAGTGCGCGGCGGCGTTGTCGAAGAGCGCACTGACGAAGGGTCGCCGGTCGCTCTCGCGCTCGTAATATTTCTTGAGGACCGGATGCGGCGCCGTCCCCGTCCCGGCCGCGCTCTGGTTTTTCGCCTCGCCGTTCATCCCGTTCCAACGCCTCCGCGCAGCAAACAATAAGCGACCCCGTCGGTCAAGGCAAATGGCCGCGGCCGGCAGCGGGGGCGGCCTTGCGCCGGCGACCCGGCTCGCGCAGACTACGCAAACAACGTCGGGAGGAGGACGGACATGCGTGTGACCGCGGCGGTCCTGTACGACACGAAGAAGCCTTTGGTGGTGGAAGACGTCGAGCTGCTCGAGCCCGGTTCCCACGAGGTCCAGGTGCGGTGGGCGGCCAACGGTGTCTGTCACAGCGACCTGCACGTGATCACGGGCGACTCCCCGCATCCCCTGCCCGTGGTGCTCGGCCACGAGGCGGCCGGCGTCGTCGAGAAGATCGGCCCGGGAGTCGAGACGGTGGCGCCGGGCGACCACGTCTGCTCGAGCTACATCCCGTCGTGCGGCAAGTGCTGGTACTGCATCGGCGGCCAGCCGACGATG
>Ga0137403_10006486_pt1 | contig 13388 bp, 11 predicted proteins | sample CZOMad2_1_16fung_FD_122057 | JGI IMG/M metagenome (GOLD analysis project Ga0137403, IMG submission 122057) | Vadose zone soil fungal communities from Angelo Coast Range Reserve, California, USA - CZOMad2_1_16fungal (Hybrid Assembly) | ecosystem: Environmental > Terrestrial > Soil > Vadose zone... | reverse complement strand
TACCTTGTGGCGGCCGCGGACTTGGCGAGCTGAGGGACGACGCCGAGCTGCTGCATCAGGCCTTGAGCGTCCCAGTTGACGAAACCTTCGGCGATCTTGCCGTTCGAAACGCGAGCGACGGTCATGCCGGAGATGGTGAATTGCTTCCCTGTTGGGGCAATTCCGTTGAGCTCGCCCTTGTGAGTACCGCGGCAGGACCAACGGGTCATGACGGTTTCGCCTTCGGCGATGACATCCTCGATCGTCAAGTGAAGGTCGGGGAAAGCCGTGCGGTAGAGAGTGGCTCTTTTCTTTTCGCTCTCGGGACCGCGCCCAAAATCGGGCGTCGAAGGGTCATGATGAGAGTAGTTGGGGGTAAAGATCTCGTCGGCCACCGACAGATTGCCATTGTTCCAGAGTTCGGCGAACAGACGACGGACGATAGCTTTATTATGTTCTGACATTTGGTGTTCTCCTCTTTGAGAAAAGCAAAAACGGTCCTCGCATGATGCGAGTCGGGCTCGAGTGGTGTGGTCTAGAACCGCTGCAGCTTGGGTGTGCAGTCCTGTGGGTCGGGCAAAAGGTTAAGCCGCGCGTGAGCGGAGAAAAACGAGCCGAGGACGTACTGCCCTCTTGGCGCTCGGTACAGAGCTTAACCGTTAAAGAAACTACCCTCGGACTGCGGAGCGGGAGTCTCGCCTCAAACGGCGAAACCTCGACATGATGGTGTTCCACAAGAATGTGGGTGTCAAGGAGAATCGAACGACGCTACTGTGCAAAAAGGGCGGCGGCGATGCGGAAATCTGCGAGATTGAAGAGCGGCCTCGAAAAGGATGCTGCGCTCAGGATGAGGCGCCGTCACGGAAACGCCCTTCGGCGCTGTTCAGGTGAAACTTCAGGGGAAAAGAAGGAGAAAGCGGTCGAAAGAAGCCACCCGTAAACCCGGCGCGATGGGGCGCCCGTCAAGATAATCCTCCACTCAGTTCCCTTCGGTCTCTCTGCAAGACTCTTGCTGCGCGGGGCGACGCGACGCAGATTCTTTTGAGAGACCTTCGCCGCAGTCTTGAACAGCGGTGTACGCACCGTCAGCTGCGCTGGTAAGCGCTCTATCCACATGCCCGGAGGATCCATCATCCATTCATAGTGCCGAGCCAGGCGATTGTAATATTCCGCGGTAGCGGCCACGTCTTCGGGACCAAATCTTGGCAGCCGAGGAGGAAACAGAGCATACAAGGATCGAAAGAACAAATTCATCTGGCCCTGCGCTTCCCATACGCGTGGGCTGGGGTCGTAAACGACGGACCTAACCGCGTAAGCTTGCAAACTGAATCCTAGACTTCGTCAAGACGCGTGTCTGTTCTCTTGTGTACATTTACGCAGTTTTTTTGCGCGAATGGACCGCGGCCTGCGGAGGTTGTACCAAAGTGAACAGTCATCCGTTTCCGCCGGCTCTAACATATCGCGTGGGAATAGTTTTTCAGGGAGGAGATTTCAAAATGGCGAAGAAAAGCAGAGGCGGTAGAATGACTGCGGCTAAAAAGCGCGCCGCTAAGAGAACTGGTGGACGCGGTGCTATTAAGAAGCGTGCAGCCGGTCGAAACATCATGAAGACGTAGAGGCACATCGCCGCGAAATCATCGCTGGCGATCTGGGGTCGGACCGCGCGGGCGGTGAAGATGGTTTCGCATCACCTCGCGTGGAGCCGAAATGCCTGAGGCCGTGCTCACGCTGCGGCCTATTGGCACAGGGCCGGGGCAGGTTTTAGCCGGCGCTACTCAAGCGCGGGCGGCACGCATCTGCGCAGCCCTCTCGTTGAACTGCCGCGTCAGATGCGGCACGATGCCCAGTTGCCGCTCGATCAACATGAGTTGCGCGCGGTGGTGCATCTCATGTTCCTTCACGCCAAGCAGCCTTTCGAATCGCGACTTCGACGCTTTTCCGTCGGGCTCGGTCACCCTCTCGGCCAGGAACTCCGGCGTCAGGGTTTCCAGCCACGCCGCAAACTGCTCCCCCTCGGTTCGCAGCAGGTCGAGAATCTCCGCCTTCGTTCTGGTTTTGGCTTCCTCGGCGTTGAAGCGGTCGAGCAAGCCAAAGAAGTCGTAGCCCACCAGCGTGGCCAGGTGTCTCGTTTTGTCAATGTCCAACGAAATCCGCGTGGCGATCGCGACGTGCGTCAACATGCGCCCCACGGAGCGCACGTCTGGCGCCGCCACAAAGCCGTACTTCGACTCCGGAATGTCCTCCGCGACCTGAATGGTGTTCTTGCGTACCGTTCGAAACGCGCTCGCCAGTTCTTTTCCGCCGTAAGAAGTCATCTCGTCACCTCGTTCTCGTATTTTTCGGCCCCGTTTGGAGAGGCTGCCAACTTCGATGCGCCGTTCCGACCATTCGTCACGCGTTGCCTCTTCTCCGTTAGCGCATCCAGGAGTTTCCGCTAGGCGGTGTGCGCCGCTCTTGCGGGGATTCCCTGGATTTCCAGCGGGAGGTGCGCATTCATGAGCGAGGCGCCTCCATCCACATCCAGTATTTGCCCGGTGATCCAGTTCGCCTCCGCCGAGCAAAGCAGCGCGACAGCATTCCCAATGTCGGACGGTGTTCCGAGTTTACCCATGGGAGTCCATCCGCCTCGGTGCCAGTTCCGAATCATGGTCTGTACCGCATCCGGCAGAGTATTCAAGACGCTGTCTTCGGTCCAACCCGGGCTTATCGCGTTGACGGTAATTTGCCGCGAAGCCAGCGCTACAGCAAAGTAACGGCACAAGACTTCCAATGCCGCCTTAGCCGCACCCATGGCCACCCACGGCTGCCAACTGCCGAAGCGGCCGCCGGGCGCATAGGTCATGGCGATGATTCGCCCTCCGTCGCGCAGCATCGGAACGGCCTCCTGCACACCAACAAGGAACGCGTTGGCCTGCGAATTGATCGCGAAGTCGAACATGTCGAGCCCGATGGTCATCGGCCCTTCGTAAAAGGTGGCAACCTCCGGCCTGGCGTTATTCACGAAGATGTCCAGAGCGCCGAACTCCGATTTGACCCGCGTAAACATGCGGCGAATTTCTTCCGGTTTGCAAACGTCCGCCTGCAAAACAAAACCATCCGAGCCGCAGGCCCGCAGTTTTTCGAGAGTCGCTTTGGCGTGATCTTCTTTCTGATAGTAGTGAACGGCAACTTTTGCTCCGGATTCCGCCAGCTTCAGAGCGATACCTCGGCCAATTCCCCGCGAGCCACCGGTCACCAGCGCATATTTTCCCCTGAGCGTCATAAAGCACCTCCTTGCTCAGACTCTGTGGCGCATCTTAGGCCGAGGAAAAGTTTGCGTCAATCCACGCGGGCGTGATGCATCCATTACGGAAATCAACGCGGATGCGGGGCCGGGTGTAGAATCTTCGACACTCTTGGGGAGAGAAAGGGTGGGCTGTGCCGATCATCATTTATGGCGTTTATCATTGGCAGGCGAAGCGCGTGGCGTTTCGAAACGATTACTGCCTGGCGTGTGGAGAAGCGCGGCGTGCAGTGCAGATGCGGACGTTTGACGTGGGGCATGTTTTTTGGATTCCGATTCTGCCGGGCGGATTTTGGAAACGCTGGGTGTGTACGGTGTGCGGACGCGATCCGCACGTGAACACGAAAACGCGGCGCGGGTTTAAGTGGGTAGGAATACCTATTTTGCTGCTCTTCTCGGCGGTTTCCTGGGCGATGCCCGTGACGCCGGATTTTGTGGCGGGCAGTTGGATTTTCAGGATCGCCGCGCCCGTGGGGGCGGTCCTTACTCTCGTGCATCTGCTCCGCACGAAGAAGGAGCCGTCGTTGAAAGCACGACTGGCAACGATTCAGCCAGCGGCGGATACGGTTTGCCCTTTTTGCGGAACGCAATTGTTGGTGCTCGGTTCGCGGTGCTCGTGCCCGATTTGTGGGGTTGTCCGGTGTTAGGCGCATAGAGACGGGCGATCTAGCCCGGCGTGTCTTAGACACACGAGCCCGCCTGCCTTAAAACGATAGGCGCAAAACTCGCAAATTCTCCCCACGCCGCAACCCGGTTGGGGTAAGCGTCACAAGGGTATAGCCCACCCGTGCCGGCGAAGCTGCGCCGGCGTGCGCAGCAATTAGGTTGTAAAGTTCCAGGTTACGGCTACGGTTTTTCCGAAGCCGGTTTCAGCTCGGCTGGTTTGGCGGTTGCGGCTTTGGACTTCGCAGCAGCAGACATGACCGTCTTCGGGTGCCAGAAATCGGCGGCCACCTTGACGATCTCTTCGGCTGGGTTGCTGAGCTCGGGCGAGAAGCGGTAAAGCGCCGACTCGCTGCCTTCCACCGTGTCCGCGTTCACCTGGAGATATTTCTTGAAGCGATCTTCGCCAAGAATCTCGCGGAGCGTGGGGTTCTTATCGAAGCCACCGAGTGAATTGCGCAAGGTAGTCACATAGAAAGTTGTGCCTTTGCTCCCTTCGACCACCTGGGAAATGAGCACAGGCTGAGTGTTCGCGGCTTTTTCACCGGCCTCTTTCGCTTCCTTCATCAGTTCTTCGAAGTCGGCAATGTGTCCGGGGCGCACGTGCACCGCGGTGGTGCGCAGCACCCTGGATTCGCCGATGAGTTTCGCGTAGGAGTCCATATCCGTGGGGGCCTTGCGGCTCAGGTCCGGACGCCGACGCCGCAGTTCCGAGCGGGACCATACCAGACAGCTTTCCCAATCGTGCAGCATCTTCAAGGTGGCTTCCTTGCCGAAAGCCTTGTTGGCTGCCTGCATCCCGGTTTCGCTGTTTTTTTCGATGTCCGCGTAATCCTGACGCGGACTCGTGAATACAAACACACCGCCTTCGCCAAATAAGGTTTCCGTGGCGAGCCAGTGGTCACCGTTGAACCGGCGATTCGCGTCCACCCACTTTCTTGCAAGGACTTGGAAGTCCGCGATTTTCTCCGGCTTCACTTTAACTATGTAAACGTCGAGATAATCTCCCTGCGCATGGACCGCCACAGGCACCGCGAGACACACGGCGACCGCAAAGGCCCACATGGCTCTCTTGAACATGATTGCCTCCTTTGCCTAAGAGACTTTGGGGAGGGTAATGAAACGCACGGTACACCCGAGCAGGAACGCTGTCAAGCGAGGTTGACGATTGCGGAGTTGGGCCATAAGCTCCGCGAGGCATCAGAGTGGAAACGAAATCCGTTTTGATAGAAAGAAGCAATTAACGAGATGGCAAGCACGCTGGCGAAAATCTACGTGGTTTTGAGCGGAGCGATCCTTGTGGTGGTAGGGATTGCCGGATTCTTTCGCCACGAAATGTTTAACCTGACCTTTCCTCCGGCGCACAACGTATTTCACCTGGGCAGCGGCGTGATTGCGCTTTGGGCGGGGTTTGGGAAGAGCGCGAATGGACCGCGGCGATTCGGATTGATTTTCGGTGCGATTTATACCGCACTAGCTATCGCGGGTTTTCTAGGGCTACACGATCTCGGTTCAATCCAACTGGACTTGAACACACATTTCAATGTGATTCACCTCGGAGTTGGACTGCTCAGCTTGGCGGCGGGCTTTGCCAGCACAGGGGCAGATCCGGCGTAATAGCCGCGGGAGTTCTAGTGTGTGGGTTCGAGCGTCAGTTTCTGGACGCGCCAGTTCAAAATCTCCGCTACATACAGTTCATTTTCCGAAGGACAGGCGATGGAGTGGATCCAGCCGAATTGGCCGGGCTGCTTTCCGGCTTTGCCGAGCATGCCGAGAACCTTTCCGTCGAGCGAGAGTTTGTAGATGCGGCCGGGGTAGGCATCGGAAGTGTAGAGGACTTGATTCGGGCCGGGCGTGATGCAAAGAGTCCACGGGGCGCCGGGGGCCATGGTGCCGGTGTTTGCAGTGGGCTTGGCGCCGATGGCGGCGCGCGCGTCGGCGGGCGCGGGAACGTCAATCGTGATCTGGCGGAGGAATTTTCCCTCAGTGTCGAAAACCTGGATGCGGCGATTGCCGCGGTCAGCGACGTAGACATTGTTCTGTGCGTCGATGGCGACGCTGTGCGGAACGTTGAACTGGCCGGGCTTATCGCCGGGTTCGCCCCAGGACTTGACCCATACGCCGTCCTTGTCGGCTTTGGCGATGCGCGAATTGACGTAGCCGTCGCTGATGTAGGTGTTGCCGGCGGAGTCCCAGGCCATGTCGGTGACTTGGCGGAACATGCCGTCGACGGGCGGGAGCGGAGGCTTGGGATGTTTGAGCGGCTCGGTACCTTCATCGGAGGCTTCCTGCTTGCGGCCGAAGACCATGACGACGCGGCCTTCGGGATTGAACTTGACGACCATGTCGGAGCCTTTGTCGGCGACCCAGATGTTGTCGTCCTTGTCGACACGGACGGAATGCGCGAAGGACCAGGCGTAGAGGTTGTGGCCGATTTCGCGGACGAATCGGCCGTCGGGAAGAAATTGGAGGAGTTGCGCGGCGCTGGCTCCGTAAGCAGGGCCGGTGGAATTGCCGCGCGAGAAGACGAAGACGTGACCTTTGGAATTGACGGCGACGCCGACGGCTTCGCCGAGATGGATATCGGGCGGAAGTTTCAGGAAATTGGGATCGGCGACGTAGCGGATTTCGGGCGGTTGCTGGGCCAGAGCGGGAATGGCGACAAACAGAGCGACAAGAAAGATGGAGAGTTTCATGGAATGCAACCTCGCGACTTAGGAATTTCGTCCCCGCATCATACGCGCATTTAAGAAATCAGTCGCCTGCTAGAAATTTGAATTGGGCTTCGGTGAGAGGAACGACGGAAAGGCGGCCAATTTTGACGAGTGGAGAATCCGCAAAGAGTTTTTTGGATTTGATTTCGGCCAAGGTGATGGGCTTGGGAAGAGGCTTCCCGGCCTTGATTTCGACGGCGGGATTTTGGGGATCGGAAGCGTCTACGGAGACAACGGAAGCGGTGCCGACGGCGCTCTTGCGGTCACCGGTTTCGTAGATGATCAGTTTGTCGCCGGGCTTCATCCCGCGAAGATTCTTCACGGCGACAGGATTCGAAACGCCGTCCCATACGGTGGCCTTGTCGCGCTGAAGATCAGTAAAGGAGTATGCGGAAGCTTCGGTTTTGAGCAAGTAATAATCGGACATGAGCGCCACCTTTGCTGTTGGATGATTTCCCGATTTAGGAGAGCTTCAATTTCTTTCTGGCTTGATTGAGCAAGCGTGCAGCTTTTTCGGCTCCGGCCTCGGTCACCCGATTCGACCTATACACTCTTTCCAAATGGGGAATGGCCTTACGCGGATTGTTTTCACCCAGATAGTACTTGGCGATTTCCAAATTCGCCTCGTCGTCTCCCATTTTGACCGCCCGCCTAAACCATGAGAGAGCCCTCTTCGACTTCCCTTCGTTTCGCCACAATATTCCGATGTTATTGGCCGCTGCAGCGTCTCCGCGCCGATATGCGCGTCTATACCAGTACAAACTCGCAGCGCGGTTGCGCCGAATCCCCTTGCCATCATCATAGTAGTTGCCGACGTTTAGTTGGCAACTCATGTCTCCAGCTTTTGCACCGGCAAGGAAAAGTCGGAAGGCTGCTCTTAGATCACCGCTGTCTTCCAGCTTATCGGCGCGACTGAATAGGTCGTCGGTTTCCGATTTTCGAGATTGCTTTGAACTTCTTTGTAGTTTTGCCATGCGCTTGCCGATTCGTTCTTTTTTGGATGCCTCCCTATTCTACATGTTGAATAAATTGTAGGCGAGACAAGCGGAAGTGGCGAACACGTCTAGGAGGTCAGTTCGCGGGTGGCGGCGGCGAAGAGTTTGGTGTGGGCGTCGATGTCGGCTTCCGTGGTGGCGGGCGACATGAGCGCCATGTTGTGGAAGGGGGTGAGGAGGACGCCGCGGTTGAGGGCGTAGAGGTGGAGGAAGCGTTCGAGTTCGAAATCGGCGGCGGCGGCGGATTCGCCGCCGTTGCGGGGAGGTTTTGCAGCGAAGGTGTATTCGGCACGGGCGCCGAGTTGGATTACGTTCCACGGGAGATTATGCGCGCGGATCTCGGCGGCGACGCCGTCGTTGAAGCGCTGGGCGAGCGCGATCATGTGTTCGAAGGATTTCGAAGTGAGGACGTGTTCGAGGGTGGCGCGCATGGCCGCCAGCGAGAGAGCGTTGCCGGCGAGCGTGCCGCCGATGCCGCCGACATCGCAGTCTTCGAGATGGATGCGGGCGGAGATGCGCTGGGCGACTTCTTCGCTGCAACCGTAAGTTGCGCCGGGGATGCCGCTGCCGATAGCTTTGCCGAAGACGAGCATATCGGGATCGAGTTTCCATGCGGCGGTGCAGCCGCCGGAGCCAGCGCAGATAGTGTGCGTTTCGTCAGCGATGAGGAGCGCGCCGTGGCGGCGGGCGAGTTCGCGGGCGGCGCGCCAGTAGCCGTCGCCGGGAAGAATGATGCCGACGTTGGTCATGGCCGGCTCGGCCAGGATGCAGGCGACGTCGAGATGCTTGAGGGCGTCTTCGAGCGCGCTGAGATCGTTGAACTCGACGACGCGAGTGGTTTCGGCGGGATTGACTGGTGGGCCGATATTGCCGCGACGCGGAGCGACTGCGCCGTTTTCGAGCGTGGCAAAGGATTCATCGACGGTACCGTGGTAGCAGTAGTGGAAGACGAGAATTTTCGAACGCTGGGTGATTTCGCGGGCGATGCGAATGGAGAAACGATTGGCGTCGGTGGCGGTTAGGGTGAATTGCCAGTACGGGAGGCCGAAACGGCGCTGGAGATCTTCGCCGACCCACAGGGCGTCTTCGGTGGGAAGCATGAAGGTGATGCCTTCCTTGGCGCGGCGGGCGACGGCTTCGGCGACGATAGCAGGCGAGTGGCCGGTCATCGCGCCGGTGTCGCCGAGGCAAAGGTCAATGTAGTCGCGGCCATCAACGTCGGTGAAGTGTGCGCCCTTCGCGGATTTCACGAAAATCGGAAAAGCGCCGGCCCATTTTTTCATCCAGTTCATGGGGACGCCGCCGAGGAGGGAGGATTGGGCGCGCTGGTAGAGAGCGGAAGATTTGGGATGGTCGGCGAGGAAGCGGGATTCTTCGCGCTGCTGGAGAGTTTTCAGTTTGGTGCGGTCGATGGGGGTCATGGGTTGAGTCGAGAAACGATAGACGGAATACGGCTAATGGGCAAGACGCAGACGCGAAGGGGTTAGGTTGGCCAAAGCGGTTGACGCAAATCCGAGGGTGCGGCAGGTCGGGCAAAGGACCGCAAGACTGGGTCGTGCTCGAAATGGAAGTCCCAGTTGACTCCGTGCGGTCGGGAGACTATTTTGGCCTCTCGAAAAGCTCCCCGGTCGCACCCTGGTTTCCTCTCCATTCCGCGGCCGAGGCCCTCAGGAGGAAACAACATGAACATTTCCGCGATACGTACTGTACTTTTTGCAACTCTGCTGGCGCCGGGTTTGGCGGCAGCGCAGGGCGGGTCACAGAACTCCATTCCCACGCAGCACAACGAAGCTACGGTGGCCCAACTCCAGGCGGAGATGGCCTCCCACAGGCTCACCTCGGAAGAACTGACCAAGGAATATATCGCCCGCATCGTTGCCCTAGACCAGAACGGTCCCGGGGTCAACGCAGTGATTGAGCTTAACCCGGACGCGCTGGTGATGGCGCGCAACGCCGACGCTTTGCGCATGCGCGGCGTGGTGCTAGGGCCCTTGCACGGCATTCCGGTGCTGCTCAAGGACAATATCGACACCGGCGACAAGATGCAGACCAGCGCGGGATCGTTCGCGCTCGTGGGCAGGCCCGCGTTGCGGGACTCCACGGTGGCTGCGAATCTACGCGCCGGGGGCGCCGTAATCTTGGGCAAGACCAATCTTTCCGAGTGGGCGAACTTCCGGTCGTTCGAATCGATCAGCGGCTGGTCCGGCCGTGGAGGGCAGACCCACAACCCATACGGCATTGATCGTAACCCCTGCGGCTCCAGCTCCGGTTCGGGTGCCGCGGCTTCATCGAACTTCGCTGCCGTGTCGCTCGGCAGCGAGACAGACGGCAGCATCGTCTGTCCCGCTAACGCCAACGGGGTTGTCGGCATCAAGCCCACGGTCGGGCTGACCAGCCGCGCCGGCGTCGTGCCCATCTCGCACACGCAGGATACAGTGGGTCCCCACGGACGGACGGTGGCCGATGCGGCAGCGGCGCTCGGCGTCATCCAGAGCCGCAGCTTCGACGGGCGCGATCCGGCCACAGGCGGCGTCCCGCTGGGCTGGCAGGGAACCGGCAAGACCCGACCCACGAACATACCCACCGACTATACGCAGTTCGTGAACCCCAACGGGCTCCAAGGCGCGAAGCTCGGCTTGACGCGCGTAGGGTTGGGCGGATTCGACCCGTTCGTCCCAACACCGCAGCCAGTGCTTGACGCTTTTGAAGAAGCTGTGCAGGCCCTTGAGGATGCAGGCGCGACCGTGATCGACTTGGACAAGGCAGGCTTCAACTTCGCGTCGGCTGACGGCGAATTCCTCGTACTGCTTTTCGAATTCCGCAACGACGTGGCGGCGTACTTCGGCACGCGCATCGGCGTACCCGTGGCGGGTGGGACCCTGCAGAGCGCCATTGACTTCAACAATGCCCACGCGGACGTCGAGATGCCGTTCTTCAACCAGGACCTATGGGATTTGGCGAATGCGCTCGCGCCGGGTCCGAATGACCCGCAGCCCATCTTCGGCGGGCTGACTTACAACCAGGCGCTTGCCATCGATCACAACGCGGGTGTGAACGGCATCGACGCGGCGATCAGCCAGTTCGGGCTTGACGCGGTGGTTTCGGCGACGGACAACCCGGCGTGGGCCACCGACCTGCTCTTTGGAGACCACTTCATCTTCGGCACTTCGGGCCTTGCTGCTGGCCCCGGATATCCCATCGTCCAGGTGCCCGCGGCCTTTCCCAAGCTCTGCGCATCACCTACGCAGCCGACGAACTGCACACAATACGGTGTTCCGCTCGGGATCAGCTTCTTTGGGACGGCGTTCAGTGAGCCCACACTAATCAAGCTGGCGTCTGGCTTCGAGGCGGCGACGCAGGTGCGCGCCCACAACCTGCCGACGTTCGCGGCGAGCGCGCCTTCCACGAATATCCAGGGCACGACGCTCACGAAGCCGACCCGCCGGGCTGCTCCCCCCAAGGCGAGCGCATCCGCCAAGAAGGTGCCGCACCACCTGTAGTCAATTGTCCCTGCGCAGGACGACGTGTTGGGGCGCCCGCCACGGCGGGCGCCCTTACTAATTTGCAAAGGCGAAGAGTGCTATCAGCGGAGTGCGTGAATGATTTCGCGGGCGGCGTTGGCGCCGGAGGCGCCGGTGAGGCCGTTGCCGGGATGGGTGCCGGAGCCGCAGAGAAAGAGGCCGCGGATGGGCGTTTTGTAACGCGCCCAATCGAGAACGGGACGCATCGTGAAGAGTTGATCGAGCGCGAGTTCTCCGTGGAAAATGTGGCCGCCCGTGAAACCGTAGGATGTTTCGAGATCCTTGGGCGTGATGACCTGCATGCCTTCGACCAAACCGGGAAGATTCGGCGCGTAAACGGCGAGAGTTTTGATGACGGTGTGGCCGAGATCCCTGCGTCGGGTGTCCCAATCCCCTTCTCTTAATTTATAGGGGGCAAATTGCACGTAGGCGGAGAGGACGTGCTTACCGTCAGGGGCGAGCGCGGGATCGAGGATCGTGGGAATCGTAACGTCGAGATAAGGCTCTTTCGAAAACTCACCGTACTTGGAAGCATCAAAGGCGCGTTCTAGGTAGTCAATTTCTGGGCCGATATGGATGCGGCCGGAGAGGGCCTCGAGAAAGCCTTCGGTGGGGTCGAGGGAAGAGAAAGTTGGAAGACCGCCGAGGGCGAGGTTGACTTTGGCGACAGTTCCATTAGCGCGGAAATTTTTCATGCGGTTTGCGAAGGTTGGATCGAGCTGCGAAGCATCAACAAGATTGAAGAAAGTGCGCTTGGGGTCGACGCCGGATACGACGGCTTCGACGGCAATCTCTTCACCGCCGGCGAGCACAATGCCGGTAACGGCTCCGTCTTTGATGCGAATTTGTTGGACTTCGGCGTCAGTGCGGATCTCCGCACCGGCCTGTTTCGCGGATTCGGCGAGAGCATGCGTGAAGTTGCCAAGCCCGCCACGAGGAAAAGCAGCCGTGCCAACGGGGTGAGTATCACAGGCGGCGCGCATGAGAAGAACGGCTGTGGAACCAGCGGACCAGGGACCGAGCGCCGTGCCGAAAATGCCGCGAGCGGCAATGACGGCGCGGATGAGTTCGGTCTCGAAGAACTCCGCGACGAAATCCGCGACGGCCATGGGGCCCCAGCGGAGGAGATCGAAGATGCCGTGCTTGCCGAGCGTGCGCACGCTCCGGCCCGTCTTAAAGAGGTTCCAGAGGTCTTCGGGGCTGGGCTTGTCGATCGCCGGTGGCGTGATCGAAACAAGCTGGTCGAGAACTCCCGTGAGGTGGTCGAGAGAGTCGGCGAATTTGATGAATTTAGCGGAGTCTTTGGCGGAGATGCGGCTAATGCCGGCAGCGGTCTTGGCGTTGTCGTTCCAGAAAAGCAGCGCGTCGCCATCGGGTGTGGGAGCGAAGACGCGCGGACCGGGATAGAGAATTTCGCATCCGAATGTTTCGAGTTGCATGTCGCGCGCAACATCGGAGCGGAGCGGGCCGAGCGTGTGCGCAAGTGTGGAGGCGCGGAAGCCGGGATGAAATTCCTCGGTGATGGCGCCGCCGCCGACCATTTCTCGCCGCTCGAGGACAAGCGGTTTGAACCCGCCCTTGGCAAGATAAAAAGCGGTGATGAGGGCATTGTGCCCACCGCCGATGAGAACTACACGCTGTCCGAGGGGCATGGTCAGTTGGCGGCCTTTGACGCGGTCGCGGCGGAGCGCGAAGAACGGCCTTTCCATTCTTTCAGGATGACCTGGCTGGCGATGCGGCCATTGGCGCCCATGATCCCGCCGCCGGGATGCGTGGCGGAGCCGCACATATAAAGGTTGTGGATGGGCGTGCGATAGTAGGCCCAGCCGGCGACGGGGCGAAGGAAGAAAAGCTGTTCGAGCGAAAGCTCGCCTTGAAAAATGTTGCCTTGCGTGAGGCCAAATTCGCGCTCGAGATCGAGCGGCGTGAGGACTTGCCGACCGATGATGATGTCTTTGATGTTGGGCGCGTATTCAGCGATGGTGTTGATGACGTTGTCGCCGAATGCTTCTTTCTGATCGTCCCAGGTGCCTTCGGCGAGCTTGTAGGGCGCGTATTGCACGAAGCAGGAGAGAACGTGTTTGCCGGGCGGCGCGACGCTGGGATCGGTAATGCTGGGAATGACCATGTCAATGTAAGGGCGGCGAGAATAGTGGCCGTATTTGGCGTCGTCGTAGGCGCGCTCCATGTACTCCATGCTGGGAGAAATGGAAATCGCGCCGCGAAGATGCGC
>Ga0137403_10006484_pt1 | contig 13389 bp, 9 predicted proteins | sample CZOMad2_1_16fung_FD_122057 | JGI IMG/M metagenome (GOLD analysis project Ga0137403, IMG submission 122057) | Vadose zone soil fungal communities from Angelo Coast Range Reserve, California, USA - CZOMad2_1_16fungal (Hybrid Assembly) | ecosystem: Environmental > Terrestrial > Soil > Vadose zone... | reverse complement strand
TTGGATCTTATTGCCTCACTCAACGAGCACGGCGACATTGATGGCATCCTGGTCCAACTACCGCTGCCGTGGGAAAACGCGGAAGACACGATCATCGAAGCGGTCGATCCGCAAAAAGACGTTGACGGGTTTCATCCTCTCAACGTCGGACGGTTGGCCCTGGGCAAGCCCGCTTTTGCACCTTGCACGCCCGCGGGCGTGATTGAGTTGCTGGATCGAACAGGAATCCCAATAGCCGGCACCAGCGCCTGCGTGGTTGGCCGCAGCCAAATCGTAGGCCGGCCGATGGCACAGCTGCTTTTGCAAAGGGACGCGACGGTTACGATCTGTCACTCACGCACGCGTGACCTGGCGGCAGTGACACGGGAAGCGGATTTGCTGATAGTTGCAATTGGCCGCCCCGGTTTCATTGGCCGCGAACACATCAAGCCCGGCGCCACGGTTATCGATGTCGGCATGAATAACGTGACTGATACAGCAATTGCGAAAAGGTTATTCGGCAACGACGCGGCAAAGCGAATCGAGACAATTTCAAAGCGCGGATACACACTAGTCGGCGATGTGAATCCGGCCGAGGCGGATGCCGTCGCCGGTCGGCGTACACCGGTGCCAGGCGGCGTTGGTCTGCTGACTGTCGCGATGTTGATGCGAAATACGCTGCTGGCGGCGCGGCAGCGGAGAGGACTGAGGTGAGTTAACCGTCAACCGTGAACCGTAAACCGTGAACAGTTAACGGCAAACTGTGAACAGAAAACAGTAAGAGTACGGAATCACGAATGTCTTGTTTGCTCTTACTGTCACTGTTTACTGTTCACAAGTTTACTGTTAACGGTTCACTGTTCACTGTTCACGGTTTACGGTTCACTGTTCACGGTTAACTGTTTGCTGATCATGTTGCGCGTGGGACTAACAGGATCGATTGGCGTTGGCAAATCCTTCGTTGCCGGCGTGCTCGCTGAGCTCGGCTGCCACGTGCTCGACGCTGACCTGACGGCGCGGGAAGTGGTCGAGCCAAGATCATTGGCACTTGAAAAAGTCGTTGCGGAATTTGGCGCGGAAGTCTTGCAGTCTGACGGCGCACTTGATCGAACAAAGCTCGGCAATCTGGTTTTCGGCGATCCGCAACGGCGCTTGACGCTTAATTCCATCCTGCATCCGTACATCATTGCTCGTCAGGATGAATTGTTGCGTGAATGCGAGGCTATCGATCCGGACGGTATCGCAGTGGTGGACGCTGCCCTGATGATCGAATCCGGCGGTTATCAACGTTTCGACAAGCTGATTGTTGTTCACTGCCGCCCGGACATTCAGCTTCAGCGTCTTATCTCGAGAAACAATCTAAGTCGGGAAGAAGCAGAGAAGAGAATTAGCGCGCAGATGAGCCAGGACGAGAAGAAGAAGTTTGCCGATTACCTGATTGATACCTCCGACGGCTTTGACGATACCCGCCGGCAAACCGAAAGAGTCTATGCTGCCCTAACTGAGGACTTGGAAAGACATCCGCAACGCGCTTAATTCATTACACTTATTAAATGACTTTAACCAGAAACATCCTGCCGCGAAGACGATTCATGCGCACGTTGCTAGCCAGCTTTCTCCTTGTTACTTTGGCTTTGAGCCACGCCGGTTGTTTCCTAAAGCAGAAGATCGATCCTTATTACGGTCGCGTCGTTCCTCCCTCCAACCAAAACTTCAGATGGAGCGACGGTGGCTTGCCACAGACTTTTGATCCAGCTTTTGCAGCAGCGCCTCCTGACACCGATTTGGTGCGTGCAATCTTTGAAGGACTAACGGATTACGATCCGCTGACATTGATGCCTGTGCCTGCCGTTGCAACCAGATGGGAAGCGTCGAATGGCGGGCGCGAGTGGACCTTTTACTTGCGTGACGATGCTCGTTGGTCCAATGGCGCAGTGGTGACAGCGCAGGATTTCGTAAGTTCCTGGCAGCGGACTGTGAAATTGGGCGAACTTGCTCCGCACACGGATTTGCTTGCGAACATTGAAGGCTCGGAAAAGAAACCTGTGACGTCTCCGTTGCAAGCGCCAGCGCAAAAAGTGCCGGCGTTGCCGCTAAACACAACTCAGTCTCAAGCACCCGGCCGCAATCAAGAACGCACGTTTGGAGCCCAAGCGCTTTCGGACCGCGTCTTACGCGTTCGCTTGCGACAACCGGACATGAACTTTCCCGCGCTGGTGGCACATCCCGTCTTTCGTCCGGTAAAACTTGCGAGCGATGCCTCAGCTGGTAAGTTGTCCTCCAGTCAGTTGCTTTCCAACGGAGCTTTCTCAATCGCAAAAACTGATAACGAGCGTGTTGTGCTGGCGCGCGCAGAAAATTATTGGGACAAGCAACAGGTGATACTTCAAAGCGTCGAGTTCATCGGCGCCCGCGACACGGAATCAGCGCTGGCAGCCTATCGCTCAGGCGAAGTCGATGCAGTGACAAACGCTGCTCTCGAACCACTTGCTATCAAACTGCTCGCTCCCTACGCAGACTTTCGCCGAGCTACATTTGGCGCGTTGACCTATTACACGTTCAATACAGCACATGCGCCATTTGATGATGTTCGCGTTCGCGAAGCGCTGGCAATCGCCATCGATAGAGAGCGCGTCAGCGCCGATGACACCGGCGGCGCGACTGAGCCGGCAACGCGATTCCTGCCTCAGAATCAAACTGAAATGCCGAAGACTGTAGTTGGTAAATCCGACATGTTGGAGAAGGACGACGAGCGAGCGAGGCAGTTGCTGGCTGAAGCGGGTTATCCTGGAGGCAAGAACTTTCCTGTCGTGAGGTTGCTGATAAATCGAAACGAACAGCAGCGCGTGGTGGCCCAGGCAATTGCGGCGATGTGGGGCAGCGTGTTGAATATTCAGACTGAGCTGGTGATCAGGAACTGGGAGGACTATGAGGCGGCAATTCGAACGGGGGATTTTGATGTAGCTCGGCGCGGCATTGTGATGCAAACAACGGATGAACTTACAAATATTCGTTCGCTGTTCGGCGAAAGTTATCCAGCAACAGCTAGCGAGAAGGAAACGGAACGATTGAACAACCAGGCCGGTGAAAGTTCCGAAAGGAGTAGATCGGCCGTGGCCGCGGGCAGGACCTCAACTTCGATTCCCGCGATTGATACTGAAGCCCAAGCGTTGAATGACTTGAGCGCCGTGCCAATTTACTTCGCATCGTCGTATGCCCTGGTGAAGCCGTACGTCAGCGGTTTCGATGCCAACGTTCTCGACGCACCGTTGCTTAAGAAAGTGCGAATAGATGGGAATTGGAAACCACCAGCGTCTGCTCCAGGTAACAACGGCCACTAATTACAGCAACCAGTCGTAACAAGAATCTTGATAATGCGTTTTTGGCGTGTTAACTTCCGTCTGACAATCCCCTTCATTGATCGGTTGCCTCGGAAAACGATGGCTAGTTTCTACTACAGACAGATAATCGCGGGTTTGGCGCTTGTTTCACTGGTGCTGGGATCGATCTCATGCCGCGCGCTGGCGACCAATCCAATGTTCTTCGGCAGTACATCGCCGCCAGCCACAAACATTTTGCGCTACATCAATGGCGACGAGCCTGAGTCGCTTGACCCGGCGATCAGCTCGGGCCAACCGGAAGCGCGCATCTATATGGCGTTGTACCAGGGCCTGGTTGAATACGACCCGAAGACCCTGGCTCCGATTCCGGCGCTGGCTGAACGCTGGGACATCAACGACGACTCGTCGGAATTTGTTTTTCACCTGCGCCGGAACGCGAAGTGGTCCAATGGCGATCCGATTACAGCCCAGGACTTTTTATATAGCATTCGCCGTGGGCTTTCGCCGGAGATAGCGTCGAAGAATGCTTACCTTGCCTACACGATAAGGTACTCTCAGCCTTACAACGAAGGCGGCGTTTTCGTCCGCGACCCGGCCACGAATCAATACCTGCTGGAAAAAGATTTTGCCGATGACGCAACGGTAGAGAGCGAACCGCTGAGTCAGAAACCGTTAAATCCCACCACGACTGAATACAAGCCAACCGAGCAAGAACCCAAACCTGAGGCGGACACGCCGTTTCACCAGTTCATGCATTCACCGCCACGGCTGAGCTTGCCCGGCAGTGAAAAGGCCCGCACGAAGGTGTTGGCAAGCAATGCCAAACTCCAGGCAGCAGTTGCCGGCAAAGAACTGGTCAAGATAAAGGCCGAAGACATCGGCGTGGAAGCCGTCGATGACTATACCGTGCGAATCTCGCTGTCGCAGCCTGCTCCTTATTTCGGTGGCCTGGCCGCGCATCAGCTTTTCCGGCTTGCGCCGCGCCGGATTATCGAAAAGTACGGTGAGAGTTGGACTGACCCGGAACACATCGTCACCTGCGGTCCATTCAAAGTGAAGGCGTGGAAACACTACGATGAGTTGATAGTAGAACGTGATCCAATTTACTGGGACGCGGCGAACGTCCGTCTCGACGAGATCCACTTTATGGTCTCGTCAGACAATCCCACAGCTATGAATCTTTACAAAGTTGGTGAAGTGGATGCTGTACTCAATCACACCGTTCCCAATGGCTGGCTGGATGTAGTGCGGCCAAAGAAAGATTATATGGACGGCGCCGAGGCAGCCATCGTTTACATTTTGATGAATGTCACCAAGCCGCCGATGAATGATATTCGAGTGCGGCGGGCATTCAACATGGCGATTGATAAGATCAATTACTCCAAGGCGCGACGCATTACAAAGCCCCTATCAGCATTTACTCCTGAAGGAATCTTCGTGGGATATCCGCAGCCAAAAGGCGATGGCTTTGATCCTGAGCAGGCGCGAAAGCTGATGGGCGAAGCCGGTTTTCCGGTAACGAAAAAAGGTGACGGCACCTATGAATGCAAAAGCTTTCCGGTGGCCCAGGTCGATTTCTCGTTCAACACGCAAAGCTCGAACAAGACGATGGCGGAATTCATGCAGGCTCAGTGGAAGCAGAATTTGGGTATCACGATTCAGTTAAAGAGCATGGAATTCAAAACTTTCATGAACGTCCGCTCAAAACTTGAGTACAAGGGTTTTGCAATTGGGATTTGGGGCGCGGATTATATGGATCCGTTTACGTTCCTGAACCTCTTCTCGACCCCGGGCGGCGACAACGGCAGTGGCTGGTGGGACAAGAAGTATGTTGATTTATTGGATGAAGCAAATCGCTCGCTCGATCATCAGAAGCGTTACGAGCTAATGGCAAAAGCCGAGAAGTACATGCTCGACGCGCAGCCGGTTATTCCCATCGAAACTTCGTCAGTGAACTTTGTAAAGAAGCCGTACGTCAAAGGCTTGTATCCGAATGCGCAGTCAGTTTATGCATGGAAGTTTGTTTACATCGAGCGGGATCCGGCTAAGTGGGACTACGGCCCGCCGAGTCTGGCGGACTAATTTACAGCCTTAAGATGTGCTTTGTATTCTCCTAGAAGTTGTTTGAAGGATTCTCCATTTGTCATTCGACATTTTTCATTTGTCATCGAAAGCATTCGCAGCAGGGTTTCCAATGAAAAGAGTTAATTGATAAATGACAAATGGAGAATCTATATCCCATCGCTCCCAATAATGCTCCGCTTCATCATCAAACGCCTGCTGATTACGATCCCGACGATTCTCGTTGTTATCACGCTCACCTGGGGTTTGATCAGGCTCGCACCCGGCAACTTTTATTCGGGCGAAAAGCCCATTCCCAAAGCAATTGAAAACAACATTCGTGAGAAGTATGGATTGAACAAGCCCTGGTACGTGCAGTACGGCAAGATGATGGGTCACGTGCTGCTGCTCGACTTTGGCACCTCACTCAAATACGAAGGACAATCAGTTAATGGAATCATCTGGCGCTCGCTGCCGGTGTCAGCGGCGATCGGCTTGTCGGCATATCTGCTGGCGTTGCTGGTTGGCATCACACTGGGTTCTCTGGCGGCGCTAAAACAAAATTCAAAACTGGATTACGCGTCGATGGCGCTAGCTATGGTGGGCATCTCAGTGCCGAACTTTGTGCTTGGGCCCATCCTGGTACTCGTATTCTCGTTAACGCTCTACTGGTTTCCGCCGGCGCGCTGGTACGGCTTTCCCAGTCGCGGCGTCGTTCTACCCGTGCTTACTCTGTCTGGTATTTACATGGCGTACATAGCGCGCTTGACGCGTGCAGGGATGTTGGAAGTGCTGCGCTCGGATTACATTCGCACTGCTCGCTCAAAGGGGCTAAGTGAACGACAAGTAGTGATGCGGCATGCCCTACGTGGCGGACTGATGCCCGTCGTCTCATTTACCGGACCAGCGCTGGCTTTTTTGTTGACCGGTACCGTCGTGGTTGAGCGTCTGTTTGCGCTGCCGGGTCTTGGCAACTATTTCATTCAGGCGTCACTGAATCGCGACGAGCCGTTGATTATCGGCATCGTTTCGTTTATTGCGATCACGCTGCTGCTGATGAACCTGGTGGTGGACATCGCTTACGCTTATCTCGATCCGCGCATTAGGTATTGAAAGTAGGACAGACATTCCTGTCTATCCCTCGTTGATTGATAGATTGATAACTAAGAGGACGGATATTGAAAGAGAAAAGAAGATTTTCCATTTATCATGCGCCATTTTCCATTTGTCATTGCCAATTCAACTTGGGTTGCGGTGGCTATAAATGACAAATGATAGATGAGAAATCTTCTTTTCTCTTTCAACTGACTTGATCTGCCTCCTAAAAATGAACAAGACAGGCAGGAATGCCTGTCCTACCTTATGAAAGAAGACGAAAGAAATCCTGAGCACGAAGTTATTCACACGCCGCCGGAATTTGTGGTGGCGGAGGAAGAACTTCGCGCCCCACCCGGCGAAGAAATCATAGCGGGAACCTCACTCTGGAAGGACGCCTGGCGGCGGTTGCTGAAAAATCGGCTGGCAGTGTTTGGCATGATCGTTGTTGTGCTGGTGGCTATCGCCTCGCTTGTTGGTCCGGAGATTATCAAGAGAGCCAATGGCTTCGGTCCTGACTACATACCTTCAGACTCGCAACTAATCAAATCGTTTCCGCCGTTCAAAGCGCCCGATGGCTCATTTTCGTGGACGCACCCAATGGGAACCGACAATCAAGGTCGCGATATTCTGGCGCGTGTGCTGCAAGGCGGTCAGATATCACTCATGGTCGGCATCATTGCCACGATCGTTTCGTTGTTGATCGGCGTCGCCTACGGCGCGGTCGCTGGCTATCTGGGCGGACGCGTTGACAATCTGATGATGCGATTCGTCGATATTTTGTATTCGTTGCCTTACATCATTCTCGTGATCGTTTTGTTGGCCATGTTTCGCAGCAGCACGCCTGTCGGTCAGTTGGTCCTCTTGTTTATCGCGCTTGGGTCCGTTTCATGGCTGACCATGGCACGGATCGTTCGCGGGCAAGTGCTTTCGTTAAAGAATCAGGAATTTGTTTTGGCTGCGCGCGCGACTGGCGTTTCGACCACTCGCATCATCTTCCGACACATAGTCCCTAACACATTGGGACCGGTAATAGTTTACGCAACCCTGACGATCCCGACGGTTATGCTGAGCGAGGCGTTTCTTTCCTATCTGGGTTTTGGCGTGCAACCGCCATTGGCTTCGTGGGGCAGTCTGGCGACGGATGGCATTCAGAACATCGCGATTTTTCCCTGGCAATTGATCTTCCCCGGCGTCACGATGGCCCTGACTCTGTTTTCACTCAACTTTCTTGGGGATGGATTGCGCGACGCGCTCGATCCACAGATGCGCAAGTAGCACAGACTTGAGTCTGTGGCAGCCAAAGTGAGCACAGACTGAAGTCTGGGCCACCAAGTAAGATGAACAATAACAACGGAAATCTTTTGGAAGTCACCGACCTGCGCACCTACTTCGACACTGAAGACGGGATTGTTAAGGCTGTCGACGGCATCACATTTCGACTGAAGCGCGGTGAGACGCTGGGGATAGTTGGGGAGTCGGGCTCTGGCAAGTCGGTTACTAATCTTTCGATCATCCGCCTGGTGCCTACGCCGCCAGGCAAGATCGTTTCCGGCGAGATTGTCTTCGATGGGCAAAATCTGCTGATGCTAAATGACGAAGCAGTACGCCAAATCCGCGGTCGCCGCATCGCCATGATCTTTCAGGATCCGATGACGTCGCTGAATCCTTTCATGAAGGTCTCGCGTCAGTTGATGGAGATGACGCGACTGCATCTTGGTCATTCCAAACGACAGGCCTACGAGCATGCCGTTAAAATGCTGGAGACCGTCGGCATTCCCGATGCGCGCGCGCGTGTTGATAACTATCCGCACGAATTCTCGGGCGGCATGCGCCAGCGCGTGATGATTGCCATGGCGCTTTCTTGTGAACCAGAACTGCTGATTGCCGATGAGCCCACCACCGCACTTGACGTTACGATTCAAGCGCAAATCCTCGAGTTGATAAAGACGCTTAAACAAGCGACCGGCACCAGCGTGATCTTGATCACTCATGATCTCGGCATCGTTGCCGGCATGACCGACCATTTGCTCGTTATGTATGCGGGTAAGATTTTCGAGCAGGCGCCGACAAAAGAACTGTTCGCAACACCCGGAAATCCTTATACCAAGGGTTTGCTGCGCTCAGTGCCGGATCCGACAGCAGAGCAGGGCGAGCTGTACCAGATTCCGGGATTGCCGCCTGACGTAGCACACCTGCCACCGGGCTGTCCGTTTGCGCCGCGTTGCGATCGGGTCCAGGAAGTCTGTCATCGCGAGTTCCCGCCGTTTGTGCAGTTAACGGCTGACCATTGCTCGTTGTGCCATTTCGCGCATGAGATTTATGAAGAGTCGCGCGCGGAGGCAAAGGAACGAAGTTCAGAGTCCAATCTTTAGATTGCTGCTTTGCAAGAGACAAGCTAAAGCTTGAACTCTGAACTGCATATAGACAGCGACGATCAAAACCATGAGTACTCAAGAAACAAATCTCGCAGGTGTTGTGCAAATGCCGCCGCCAATTGAAACCGGTCACGGTAACCCGTTGATCGCTATTCGAGATTTGAAAGTTCATTTTGCTCTTGCAGGCGGTAGCAGCGTGAAAGCCGTTGACGGGGTCACGATTGACATTTACGCGGGCGAGACACTCGGCCTGGTTGGCGAATCAGGTTGTGGAAAGTCGACTCTCGGCCGCGCGATCTTGCGGCTGGTCGAACCAACATCGGGACAGGTGCTTTATCGCAATCGTGATCTGGCACATCTCTCTACGCGCGAACTGCGCAAACATCGTCGCCATCTTCAGATTATTTTTCAGGATCCTTACGCTTCGCTGAATCCGCGCATGACTGTCGGCCAAATTGTTGGCGAACCATTGGAAACGTTTCGTATTGCGCGCGGCCGGGAAGCGGAACAAAGAGTACAGGAACTGTTGGAAACCGTCGGCTTGAGCAAACGCTTCACGAAACGTTATCCGCATGAATTCTCAGGTGGCCAGCGCCAGCGCATCGGCATTGCGCGCGCGTTGGCAGTCGATCCCGATTTCATAGTGGCCGATGAACCAATCTCGGCGCTCGACGTTTCCATCCAGGCGCAGATCATGAATCTGCTGGAAAAGCTACAGCGCCAAAAGAATCTCACGTACCTTTTCATTTCTCACGACCTGCGCGCCATTCGTCATGTTTCTGATCGCGTGGCCGTAATGTACCTGGGAAAATTGGTTGAAATAGCGGACGCCAGGGCTATCTACTCTGATCCTCTAATGCCCTATACCAAGGCGCTCATTTCTGCTGTGCCGGTGCCGGATCCGGTTGTGGAGGCAACCCGTCAGCGAATCGTGCTTGAGGGTGATGTGCCTTCTCCAATCAATCCGCCCGAGGGCTGTCGCTTTCACACTCGCTGCCCGTACATGATCGAGGCCTGCAGACAAGTTGTGCCGCCGCTGGTAGAAATCAAGCCAAATCATTTCGCCGCCTGCATTCGCATCAGCCCGCAACAGCCCGACATCGAAAAGGTCGCGCCGGGCGCCGCCCCCGGCCTGGAAGCGGCCCAAAGAGTTATTAGCCAATAAAACCCCCTTAAATCCGTCGAAAAACCTCGATACTCAGGGCCCCAAGCGCATGAAAAGCGTTTGCTATTAGTCGTTTATCAATAGGGCAAGTTGTTCTATTGAACAGCGTTCGGCTGTTCCATGCTGGCTACTGGTTCTGAATCGGCTGCTGTTTTGTAGACGCAAATCAGGAACCTATACTGAAAAGGACGCCTCCCTTGAGCAGTCCTACGCAGACTTTGGAAACTAATCGAATGCCACGTCGCAAACAAAAGTCTGGTGTAACGCAAACGGTCAAGAAGAAATCTGCGTCGGTTGAGGGCTTGCCCGAGATCGTTCAGGAACATCCAGAGGATGCTCCGGCGGGATGGCTGGAGGTTCAGGAGAAACTGGCAAGCTCCCTGGGGCTGTCGTTATTGCTCGTTGACGGGCCGCAGCCGCCGGCGGTGGCACTTTCAAACAACAATTCGATCTGTCACGCATTTCAATCATCGCCCGAGCACGTGCGCCTTTGCGATCCATACTGCGGTGACGCCCACCGTCGTGCAATGAGCGCTGGCTCAGTGGTCCACTACAAGTGCCACGCCGGGCTGGAATGTTTTGCCATGCCGGTGCAGATCGCCGGCGAATCTAATCTCGCAGCCATTGGGGGGCGCGCCTTCGTTAGCGGCGCAGACTATCGTTCGCTTGCTGATCGTTTCCGCGAAGGCGAGCTGAATGAATTGCTCGATAGGGCTCCGTTTGAAAACGTAATCTTTTCAGAACCGCAGCGCCTTACTCAGCTATCGACACGCCTGGAAAAAGCTGTGCGCGGGTTTTCCGCGACCGAAGCGACGGTGCGACTAGAATTCCCTGGCGAGCAAAAGCCAGAGCCTCCAATGGAAGATGAACCACAAGTGGCCGCTGCGGAGACAGAAACCATCGAGGTCCTACACGCCACCGAAATGCAACCCGATCTACAAGATGAAGTAGCTCGCCTGCGCGGTGAATTGCAACATCGCTCGGACCTGGCGGAATCGTTGAAACAGTTTCTCGAGCGTATCAGTTCCAACGAACCGGAACAGACTTACGTGGCCATTTTGACGCACGCCAAAAACCTGCTGCGTGCTGAGCGCGCCTCGCTGATGGTCTTTGACGAAGACGCAAATGAACTTGTCTTGAGGGCCGCGATTGGATTGTCAGTGCCGCGGGAGGAAGTAGGCCGCGCGCGCTCAGGCGAGGGTATCGCAGGGCAGGTAGTCGAGTCCGGGCAGCCGATGGTGGTTGCGAACGCGGCCAGTATCGGTTTGTTCGTCACGAGTGAAAAACGCGATTACAAAACAGGTTCGTTCATAAGTTATCCGATAACAATGCGCGGGCGAAAGATTGGCGTCCTGAATCTGGCTGACAAGACTACGGGCGCAGTGTTCGACGACGTGGATTTGAGTTTGCTCAACCTGGTTGGACCGCAGATCGCGACTGCGCTGGAACGCGCGGAATGGCAGGAGCGTGCCACTCAATTCCAGTTGATGTCCATAACCGATCCGCTCACCGGACTGCTCAATCGCCGTTATCTGGAAGAGCGGTTGACTGAGGAACTCAATCGTTCGACGCGCTACAACTATTCGATGAGCTGTCTAATGATCGATATTGATGACTTCAAGAATTATAACGATCTCAACGGTCATCAGGCGGGCGACGCCGCCTTGAAGATTACGGCACATTGCCTGAAGGCTGCGTTGCGTTCCGCGGATATCGCCTGTCGCTATGGTGGCGAAGAGTTTTGCATTCTCTTGCCTCAAACTTCGCTTACCGAAGCCGGCGTGATTGCCGAACGCATGCGGCGCGGGCGCTAGATGAAACTGCATGCTGGGATGCTCCTCCCCTGGACCATTCCTCCCTCTGGCTATCGCCTGCATCCCGATCGACCCCGCGATCCGGCGGGAGTGCAGATTGACCCGACCGAAGGCGCGATTGTCCAAGCGTTGTTCGCCCGGTATCTGGAGGTAGAAGGCACGATGCTGGGCCTGGCCAAGTTCTTACGCCGGCTTGGCGTCAAGTCGCCGCGAGGTAATCCGCGCTGGAGTGCCGCATCCCTCCATGGGCTTCTATCCAACCCTGCCTATACGGGGAAACTCTATGTCGGCCGGACCCGCGCTCGGCCAGCCCGTCTCCGGCGATCTGCCACCTATCCTCTGGGGAAACTCGCCCACAGCCAGGATCCCACGCCACCCGAGGCGTGGACGCTGGTCACCACCATTCCGGCGTTGATCAGTCAGGAAGATGTCGATCGGGTCCAAGCCAAACTGGCACTCAACAAACAGCGGGTCTCTCGCAACAACAAAGCCCATCCGTACCTCTCGCGGGCGTTAGTCAGCTGTGGGTCTGCCAATCCGCCTGCATTGCACGCACGACTCAGCATGGCCATAGCTACTATGTGTGTCGATGTGCAACCCAGTCCCCGTACTCACAGCATGATCAGCGCTGTGCGGCCCGGTATAGTCCGGCCCCGTAACTCGACGCGCTCGTCTGGCAGGACCTGTGTGCACTCCTCACCCACCCGGAGTGGGTTGCCTATGCCCTGGAGCGTACCCATGGGGGCCACTGGCTCCCCCAGGAGTTGCAAGCCCGCAACGAAGCGCTACGGAAAGGCCAGGTGAGCATCGCCAATTAGCTCGAGCACCTGACAGAGGCCTACTTGCAGGGTGTGATCCCTTTAGCCGAGTACCAACGACGGCGCCAGGCATGCGAACAGAAGCAACAGGGGTTGGCCATCCAGGCGAAGCCACTGGAAGCGCAGGTCGACCGGCAAGGTACCCTTGCTGAGATGGTGCAGTCTATCGAAGCATTCTGCCAGCGGGTACAGACCGGTTTAGCCAACGCCACATGTGTCCAGAAGCGGACTTTGGTGGAGCTCTTGATTGCTCGGGTCCTCGTGGCCAATGGTGATGTCGAGATCCGCTACGCTATCCCCACACATCCCCGCAGCGAGACCACGCGTTTTTGTCATTTGCGTCAACACTATTTCCACCTGATTGTTCCGATGTTTGCACTGCCTGAGCTGACAGGTCTCTGGGAGCGTTGTCTCCTGCCGAAGGGCCTCGCAGACGGGCGGGTACGCGGCGTGCCTGTCGACGGTAATCACACGGGGGGTCCGCGTCTGGAAGGCTTGGAGTACCTTGTGGAAAAAGCGCTCAGCCGCGTCGGCATCGCGCGTGTGACGCAGCATGAAATCCAACGTGGCACCGGCGGAGTCCACCGCCCGGTAGAGATAACACCAGTGCTTGTTGATCCGGATGTACGTCTCATCCACACGGTAGGAATCATTCGTCGCATGCAGATAGGGCCGACCCCGTCTATCCAACTCAGGGGCGTAGCGCTGTACCCAGCGCAACACGGTGGTGTGATCGAC
>Ga0137403_10006482_pt1 | contig 13390 bp, 11 predicted proteins | sample CZOMad2_1_16fung_FD_122057 | JGI IMG/M metagenome (GOLD analysis project Ga0137403, IMG submission 122057) | Vadose zone soil fungal communities from Angelo Coast Range Reserve, California, USA - CZOMad2_1_16fungal (Hybrid Assembly) | ecosystem: Environmental > Terrestrial > Soil > Vadose zone... | reverse complement strand
AATGCTCGCGTACCACCTGCTCCCAGGCCGTGCGGGCGGCCGCCCCGTCCCCCAGCGCCCGGTGACAGAGGCCGATCTTGAGTAGCGCGTCGGCCACCTGACGACTCCTCGGATAACTGTCGAGCACCCGCTTGAGCTCGACCAGGGACTGGCGGAAGTCGCGCTGCTGATAGTAGGCCTCGCCGATCCCGAGCTGCGCCGACGCCGCCAGTGTGTGATCGGGGAAGCGCGCGATGAGATCCGTGAGCTCGAGCACCGCTTGACCGTGCTCCTGCGCCCGGAAATTGGCCATGGCGGCGCTGAACAGCTGCTCGGCCGACTGCGCGGAGCGCGCGGCGCCCCGCGGCGCGCCGGCGGGCGGCGGGGCGGGCGCCACGGGAGGTGTCGCCACCGCGGCGCGGGGCGGAATCACCGGCACGGTGTGAGGCGGAACCCCGGACGGACCTGTGGATGGGGCCGGGGGCGGACTCGGCGGCGTCACCGCCGCCGGGGCCGGGGTGGGGGCGACCGGCGCCGGCTCCGTAGCCGCGGGTGTCGCGGGCATGGCCACTGGGGTCGGAGCCCCGGCTCGCTCGCGCAGCTCAGTGCGGGTCTCCTCGAGCAACACACGCGCACGCGCCAGCTCCACGCCCGCGGCACGCATCTCCCGCATTTTTTCTCCCGCGTCAGCTTCGAGCCCGCGCACCTGGCTCTGGATCCGGGCGAGCTCGCGTGAATTGTTCTCCTCGCGTTGCTTTGTCTCGTCCAATTGAGTCCTGAGCGTGGTGGTCTCGGCGAGCGCGCGGCGTCCCACTTCGTCGCTCGCGCAGGCTCCGAGCCCGAGCGCGAGGGATGCGCTGGCGGCCAGCCAGAAGCCACGTCGGACTCCGGAATCGACCGTGGAAGCGATCACGCTACGGGACGGTAGCACCGGCCAGAAAGAAAAGTCAAATTTCCAAGGGCTTTACACCTCCGGGACCCGGGCGCTAGCATGCGCCCATGGACGAGTTCGCCACATCTTTCTGGCTCTCCGCCGTGCTGACCGGGGTGGCCTTCGGCTATGTGATACAGCGTGGTGGCTTCTGCCTGACGCGTGCCATCTCGAACCTGGCCCTGATGGGAGACGCGGGCATCCTGCGTGCGCATGTGCTGGCCATGCTGGTCGCCGTCGTGGGTGTCCATCTCCTCACCGGGCTGGGACTGGTAGAGGTGCCGGTACGGCCCTTCCGCTGGATCGCCAATATCCTGGGCGGGCTCCTCTTCGGCGTGGGCATGATCCTCGCAGGCGGGTGTTCGGGCAGCACGTGGTACCGCGTGGGCGAGGGCGCCATCGGCGCATGGGTGATTCTCCTCGGGTTCGCCCTGGGCGCCACCACGGCGAACGTCGGCGCGCTGGAGCCGCTGCGCGGCTGGCTGCAGAGCCGGGAGTTCGAGCTGCGTCTGGGCGACGCGCCCCCCACCCTGCCCTCGGCGCTCGGCGTGCCGCCTTGGGGGGTCATCGCCGTGCTCGGCGCCGCCGCGCTGGTATGGCTCGCGCGCGGACCCCGCGAGCCGGAGCATGGGAAATGGGCCTGGCCCCTCACGGGGGCGGCGGTGGGAATCCTGATCGCGGCGGGCTGGTGGACGTCCACGCTCGGGGGGCGCCCCGTGGGCATTACGTTCGCGGTGAACACCGGACATGCCCTCACCTATCCGCTGGTGGGATATCCCAACCAGGTCACGTGGAGCATGGTCCTGCTGGTCGGCATGCCCATCGGCGCCTTTCTCGGCGCGTGGCCGGCGGGTGATTTTCGCTGGAAGTTCCCCCCCGGCTGGAGCCTGGTGAAGATCTTCGGCGGCGGCCTGCTCATGGGCGCCTCGGCGCTGGTCGCCGACGGCTGCAATATCACCCAGGGCCTCACCAACTCGGCCACGCTCAGCGTGGGCAGCTTGGCCGCGTTCGTCTCGATGTGCGCCGGGGGGTGGCTGACGCTCTGGGCGCTCTACCTCCGGAAGGGCTGAGCGTCAGGATTCCCGCAGCAGCATGACGGGCACCATCTCCCCGACGCCCACCGTGGTGTCGCCGGGCACGATGGCGAGACCGTCCGCGGCGGACATGGAGCGGAGTATCCCGGAGCCTTGCTCACCGGTGAGCCGCGCGCCCAGCACGCCCTCGGCCTCGCTGAGCGTGACGCGGAGATAGCCGCGGCGCCGTCCGGGATTGGCGATGGGCGCCAGCGCGCGTGCGGGGCGCACGGGCCGACCGAGCCGCGTATGCCCGCCCATCCGGCGAATGGCGGGACGTACGAAGAGCTCGAAGGTCACCATGGCCGAGACCGGATTGCCCGGCAGCCCGAACACCGGCAATGTCCCCTTGGGTGGCGACGGCACGGTGGCGAAGGTGATGGGCTTGCCCGGCCGCATGTCCACGAGCCACAGATGCTGCTCGGCACCCAGCGCGGCCAGCGCCGCCTTGACGTGATCGTGCTCGCCCACGGAGACGCCCGCGGACGAGATGAGAAGGTCGGCGCCCAGCCCCCAGGCGAGCCGGGCCTCGATCTCGTCCTGCCGGTCACGGGCCACGCCGAGATTGAGCGGGTCGGCGCCCGCCGCGCGGACCTGCGCCATGAGGGAATAGGTATTGGAGTTCGGGATCTGGCCCGGACCGACCGGGGTGCCCAGGTCCGCGATCTCGTCGCCGGTGGAGAGGATCCCCACCACCGGGCGCCGGATCACCGCGACCCGACTCCGCTCGACTGTCGCGAGCACGCCGAGGTCGGCGGGCGAGAGCGCGCGGCCGGGCTCGAAGAGCCGGTCGCCCGGTCGCATGTCTTCCCCGCGCGGGCGCACGTAGTCGCCGAGCTTCAGCGGCCGCGGGACGCGCACCTCCGCCCCCTCCACCGTGACGTCCTCCTGCGGGATCACCGCGTCGGCGCCCTCCGGCAAAGGCGCCCCGGTGAAGATGCGGTAAGTCTCGCCCGGACCCAGGGCGCGCTCGGCCAGCCGGCCGGCGGCCACATGTCCGGCCAGGGTGAGGCGGGCGGGCCGGTCCGCGCCGGCGCCCTGGGTGTCGGCGCTTCGCAGCGCATAGCCGTCCATGGAGGAGTTCGGCCAGGGCGGGATGTCGTGCTCGGCCACCACCGACTCGGCGAGCACGCGGTCCAGCGCGTCGAGCAGGGCCACGCGCTCGTCGCCCAGGACGGTGATGCGGGAGAGGATGCGCTCGAGGGCCTCTTCGACCGGGATCACGCCACCATTCTACCCCGGCGGCGCGCCGGGATCCGGCTCAGCGGCCCTGATCGAGGCGGGCGCCGTAGCGCTGCAGGAAGCGATAGCGGCTGAGGACGAACAGCGCGAAGAATCCGCCGGTGATGAGGAGCTCGGGGAGGCCGATGGGGAATCGGTTCACCTTCGACACCGACGGGAAGACGAGGAGGCAGCGCTCCAGGAACATCCCCGTCCAGCCCATGAAGAGGATCACCACCAGGGGCTTGTGCGCGGCAGGGGGGCGGCCGGTGAGGCGCTTGAGCAGATAGCCGAAGGGGATGAGCCAGCCCGCGATGAAGATCACGAACGCCATGGTCCGCCACGGATCCTCGAAGAAGCGGCGCAGGAAGAAGCGCGTCTCCACCGGCACGTTCCCGTACCAGATCACCAGGTACTGGGAGAAGAAGAAGTAGATCCACATCACGCACATCGCGAAGGTGAGCTTGGCCACGTCCTGGATGGCGGACGGCGACACCCGGGTGAGCCCCCGCGCATTGGCGCGGATGGTGAGGAAGGTGACGAGGCCGAAGCCGACGTAGAGCGAGCTGACCACGTAGTAGCCGCCGAGGAGGCCGCTGTACCAGGTGGGGTCGAGCGACATCACGAGGTCGAAGCCCCAGAGGGACAGCACGACCACGAAGAGGACCAGGAGGATGCCGGCGAGCTTGTTGCGGCGGTTGTGAGCGGCGGTCTCGTCGCCGCCGGTCCCCTCCGCGAACACCGACCGCGAGAACGTCAAGGCCACCCAGTAGAGCAGGAAGACGCCCACGGCGAGGCGCAGGGCGAAGAAGGGGACGTTCAGCCACTGATGCTTCTTCTCGACTAGGGCGGGATCGTTCACCCACGGATACAGCGAGCCCAGCCCGAAGAACAGGAGGAGGAACAACGCGAAGGAGATAGGCAGGAAGGCGCCGGTGCTCAGCGCCACCCGCTTGACCGAGGGGGACCACCGCGCCTCGGTCAGCTGCATCATGGCGGCCAGCGCGGGCCCCACGATGGCCAGGCTCGACCAGAACAGCAGGTTGACGAGATAGGTCGCCCACGCGTGGCTCGCCTCCCCCCGCGTGATGCCGTGCACGAAGGCGGCCGCGCCGAGCACCGCCAGGACGCCCAGCGCCAGCGTGGAGCCCTTGGAGGGCGCGGTCTCCATCATCGTGGTCGCGCTCATTTCTTGGCCAGAGTGCGGACATAGTTGACGAGGTCCCAGCGCTCCTCGGGCGAGAGCGCCTCCGCGTACGCCGGCATCAGGGGGCCGCCCACCGAGACCTGGTGCTGCCAGTAGCCGTCACTCCGCGTCTTGTGCAGGTCGGGATTGGTCAGGTCCACCGAGGGCACGAACTTGGTGGTCACCAGCCCGTCCCCCTTGCCGGAGGCCCCGTGGCAGGGCGTGCAGTAGATCACCCAGAGTCCCTCGCCCTTCCTCACCGACTCCGGGCCGGCCGGCACCGGGTTGCGGCGCGCCGCCGCCGTCTCCCGTTCCTCCTTGGCGTAGACGAGCTCGCCCCCCTCGCGCGGCAGGCTGCCCGCCGGCATCGCGAAGGCGCGCTCGCCCGCCTGCACCCCTTGCGTCTTGGTCATATTGTCCTGCCAGCGCAGCACGATGACGCCGAGCTGCACCGAGGCCACCGCGCCGCAGACACCCAGCGCGAGGACGAAGACGATGCGGAGGCCGTACTTCTTGATCACCGCCGCACCTCCTCGGCGCCGGCGGCGGACAGCAGCGCGGACACCGCCTGCGCGCGCTCTGACGGACACCCCACCGACACCCCGAAGCGGTCGAGGGTGAAGCGCGGGTCATAGCTCGGCGAGGGCCGGAGCTTGGGCAGGCGACCGAACACGAGCAGGGCGAGGAGGGTCGCCAGGCCCCCGAACAGGATGGTGAGCTCGAAGCCGATGATGACGAACGGCGGGATGGACACCGGCGCCTTGCCGCCGGTGACGAGCTCCCACTTCAGCGAGGTCCAGATGGTGAGGAAAAAGCCGGTGGCGGTGCCGGTGAGCGCGCCGACGAGGGTGAAGAATCGCACCTTGGAGAGCGGCCGGACGTGCTCGATCTCCTCCTCGATCTCCTCCACCGGCACCGGGGTATACACGGTGAGGTCCGCGTAACCCTTGGCCCGCAGCTCGCGGATGGCCTGCAGCGTGGTATCGACGTGGGCGAAGACGCCGAGGACGCTGGTGGCGGCCATCCTAGTGGCCTCCCCCGTGCTGGCCGGCATGCCCGTGCTTGAGGGGATGCGGCAGGACCTCCTTGACCTCGACGATGCTGAGCGACGGCAGCACGCGGATGAAGCCCATGAAGAGGAGGAGGAACCACGCGAACGATCCCACGATGATGGTGGAGTCGGTGACCGTCGGGTAGTAGGTGCCCCAGGTGTAGGGATAGAAGTCGTGGCCGAGACCGGGCACGATGATGTTGAAGCGCTCGAACCACATGCCGATCAGGACCAGGATAGAGAGCACGTAGAGGATGGAGGTGTTGGTGCGGGCCCTCCTCCAGAGCAGGATGAGGGGCGCCACGCTGTTGCAGAAGTACATCGTCCAGTAGGCCCAGGCGTACTCCCTGGTGGCCTTGGCGAACACGCTCGCCCGCTCGAAGTGGTCCCCGCTGTACCAGGCGGTGAACACCTCGCAGAGGTAGAAATACGACAGGACCAGGCTCGTCACCAGGATCAGCTTGGCCATGGCGTCGAGGTGCCGGTCCGTGATGTAGGCATACCAGTTGAAGTAGTACCGCATGGGCAGCATGAGGATGAGCACCATCGCGAAGCCGGAGAAGATGGCCCCGTCCACGAAGAAGGGGGCGAACAGCGTGGAGTGCCAGCCCGGCACCAGGGCCATGGCGAAGTCGAAGGACACCACGCTGTGCACGGACAGGACCAGCGGCGTGGCCAGCGCGGCGAGGAGGCCGTAGGCCCGGCGGTAGTGCTTCCACTGCGTGTCCGAGCCTTCCCAGCCCAGCGCCAGCACGGCGTAGATCTGCTTCTTGATCCCGGTGGCGTTGTCCCGCAGGGCGGCGATGTCGGGGACCAGGCCCACCAGGAAGAAGACGATGCTGATGGTAATGTAGGTGGAGATCGCGAACACGTCCCACACCAGGGGCGACTTGAAGTTCGGCCAGATGTAGCGCTGGTTCGGGTACGGCATCAGCCAGTAGGCGAACCACATCCGGCCCGCGTGGATGAGCGGGAACAGGCCCGCGGTCATGACGGCAAAGATAGTCATGGCCTCGGCGCCGCGGTAGATGGACGTGCGCCACTTCGCCCGGAACAGGTACAGCACGGCGGAGATCAGCGTCCCCGCGTGCCCGATGCCGATCCAGAAGACGAAGGTGGTGATGTACATCGCCCACATCTGCGGGGTGCGCTTGCCCGCCGCGCCCATGCCGGTATAGATCTGGTAGGTCCACGCGGCGACGCCGCACGCCAGCGTGAGGGCGATGACGGTCATCCAGAAGAAGTAGGTATTGCCGGGCATACCCACCGTGCGGATGACGTCTCGGTTGACGTCCGCCCAGGTCACTTCGCGGGTCTGGCCGGGCGCGCTCATGCGGTGAGACCTCCCGCCGCCGTCCCGCCGTGCCCCCGTACCACCTTCTTGAGATAGGTCACCGCGGGGCGGGTGCCGAGCTCCTCCAGGACATGGTAGCCGCGTGCGGAGCGCGAGAGCTGGGACACCTGGGACTTGTCGTCCTTGAGGTCCCCGAAGGTGATGGCCTGCGTGGGGCAGGTCTGCTGGCAGGCGGTCTTGATCTCGCCGTCCTTCACCGACCGTCCCGCGTCGCGGGCGTGGTCCTTGCCCTGGAGGATGCGCTGGAGGCACATGGTGCACTTCTCCATCACCCCGAGCTGGCGGACGGTGACGTCGGGGTTGAGCTGGAGATCCAGCGGCGAGGGCCAGTGGTAGTAGAACCAGTTGAAGCGGCGCACGTGATACGGGCAGTTGTTGCCGCAGTAGCGCGTGCCCACGCAGCGGTTGTAGACCTGCCCGTTGAGCCCCTCGCGCGTGTGGTACGCGGCATAGACCGGGCACACCGGCTCGCAGGGCGCCACGCCGCAGTGCTGGCAGAACATGGGGAGGAAGATGTTCTCCGGCCGGGCCGCCGGGCCCTCCTCCCAGCGCTCGAGGCGCAGCCAGTGCTGATCGCGCCCGTACGCGACCTGCTCCTTACCCACCACCGGGACATTGTTCTCCGTCACGCACGCCACCACGCACGCGCTGCAGCCGGTGCAGCGGTCGAGGTCCACCGTCATGCCCCAGCGGTGGTCGGGGTACTTCACGGGGGGGTACATGCTCGGGTGGCTGGCATGCTCGGGCGGCTTGCCCCGCAGCTCGAGCTCGCGCGCGGCGACGAGGTCGATGTGCTGCGCGATCTCACGGTCGTCCTGATTGAACGTGCCCTGGGGGACCGCGAGCGGGCGTCGCCCCGCGCCCTTGGCGAGGCTCACCCTCACGCCGAGATACGGGAGCCCTCCCGAGGCCGCCTCCGGCGCCGCCCCCAGGAGCACGAGCGGGTTGGCTCCGGTATTGAGCCCGCGCGACTGCGCGTAGGCCCCGGGGAAGGCATGGCCCTGCCCCATCGCCACCGCGACCGCTTCGGGATGCAGCGCCTCCACCGGATAAGCGGGCAGGTCGACGCGGCCGTGCGGCGAGGTCAGCGTGACGAGGTCGCCGCGGGCGACGCCGAGCTTGGCCGCGGTGGCCTTGGGGATCTCCACCCAGCCGTCCCAGGTCACCTGGGTCATGGGGTCGGGCGCTTCCTGCAGCCACGCGCGATCGGCCCCGCGGCCGTCGTAGAAGCGGCCCGAGGGATACACGAGCAGCGCGTGCGTGCCGCTGCCCTCGAGCGCCGCCGGCTCGGCTCGGACCCGCGCCGCCTCCGGCCGCAGCGTCACCGCCGGCGCCGGCGTCTCGCGCCACACACCGCCGCGCCGCAGCGACTCCTCCCAGAACTCGGCAAACGGTTTGCCCTTGCCGAGATCCTTCGCCGCCGCCGTCCACTCGGCCTTCACGTAGTCCGCGAAGGTCGCGGCGCCCAGCGGGCCCTTGCCCGCCTCCGCCCCGAGCGCCTGACGCCCCACGGAGAGCAGGATGCCGCCGACGGACTTGCCGTCCACCGCCCGGCCCCCGATCTCCACCGGCCCCATGGCGGGCTGCATGAGTCCGATCACGCCGTCCTCGGCCGCATAGTCGCCCCAGGTCTCGAGCCAGTGCAGCGCGGGCAGCACGATGTGAGCCTTGGCGGTGGTCTCGCTGGGCCGATTGGCGAAGCTCACCACGAACGGCACCTTGGCCAGCGCCTCCGCGAAGCCGGCCTTGGCGGGCATCGTGAAGACGGGGTTGACGTCGCCGAGGATCAGCACCTCGATCTCGCCCTTGGCCATGGCCTGCGTGAGAGCGACCATCTCGGCATACGCGCTCGCCTTGCCCAGCGCCGCATCCGCACCGAAGCGGACGCGCTTGCCCACCGCGCCCAGCGCCACGTTGAGCAGGTTGATCGCCACCTGGGTGTCGGTGGCATTGGTGCCGGACACCGCCGCGCCCCCGCCGATGGCCAGCCCCGCCTTGGAGGCGGCGAGGTCGTGGGCCACGTGCTTGATCGTCTCCGCGAACACCCCGGAGCGGCTCGCCACCGCGGCGACGTCCACGCCCTGCACGGCGGCGCCGAGCGCGCGGGCATCCACGCCGGGAGCGACCAGCCCCTCGTCGAGGATGACCTTGAGCATGGCCAGGGCCAGCGCCCCCTCGGTCCCCGGCGCATTGCGCAGCCACTGATCGGCATTAGCCGCCGTCATGGACAGCCGCGGCTCCACGTGCACATATGTGCCGGCACGGCCCGCGGACAACGCGTGCATCTTCGCGAAGTCCCCCGAGTACGCGACGGGGCTCAGCCAGGTCTCGAGGAAGTCCGCTCCGAACGAGACGAGGTAGCCGGCTTCCCCGAGCTCATAGGCGGGGATGGCGTCGCGCCCGAAGCTGAGACGGTTCGCGGCCCGCAGCGGCTCCAGCGCCAGCGGCTCGTAGGCCACGCGGGGGCGCGTGCCCAGCGCCTTCACCCATTCGTCCAGGAGACGGGCGAGGCTGCCCGTCTCGAGCCCGGTGACCAGCGCGATCTTCCCTCCCGTCCGGGCCCGCACCAGCGCCCCGAGCTTGTCGGCGAGCAGCTTCTCCGCCGTCTCCCACGGCGCCGACTTCCCGTCCACCATGGCGCCCCCGAAGCGGTCGGGATGGTAGAGCCCCTGCAGCGCCGAGTGGCCGCGTATGCACAGCGCCCCCGCGTTGACGGGATGATCGGGATTGCCCTCGAGCTTGATCACCCGGCCGTCGCGGTTCTTGGCGAGCACGCCGCAGCCGGCGGGGCACTCGCGGCACACCGTCGCGAAGTAGCTCGCGATGCCGGGAACGATATTGTCGGGGGGCGAGACATACGGGAGCAGCCGCTCCGCCGTCTGGGTGCAGCCGGCGGCGGCCGTCGCCGCGCCGGAGGCGGCCACGATCTTGAAGAACGACCGCCGATCTAGACCGCTCATCGTGTCTCCCTGTTGATCCCGCGCTGCACGCGAACTGGTCCGAGCGAACGGTCAAAAACCTTGTGAACCCTATCACGCAGCAAAACTAAGGTCAACAGAGTTGTGCGTTTAACCGAGCGTTTCCAGACTTTCGCGGGCCGCCCGGGCCGCGGAATCGACGTCCTCTTCGGTATGAGCGAGGGAAACGAAGGCGGCCTCGAACTGCGAGGCGGCGAGGAAGACGCCGCGCTCCAGCATGCCGTGGAAGAAGCGGCCGTAGCGCGCGGTATCCGAGTGCTTCGCGGAGGCGAGGTCGTGGACCGGCCCTGCGGTGAAGAAGCCGGTGAGCATGGAGCCCACGCGGTTGACGGTGAGCGGCACGCCGGCGCGCTGGGCCGCCTCCGCGAGCCCCACCTCGAGCCGGGCCCCCAGCGCCTCGAGCCGGCGGTAGGATGCCGGATCCTCGAGCGCGCGGAGCGTGGCCAGCCCCGCGGCGACGGCGAGCGGGTTTCCAGACAGCGTGCCCGCCTGATAGACGCCGCCGAGCGGAGCCACCTGCTCCATGAGGTCGCGGCGACCCCCATACGCGCCCACCGGCAGCCCGCCGCCGATGATCTTGCCCAGACACGTGAGGTCCGGCCGCACCCCGTACAGCGACTGGGCGCCGCCATAAGCGACGCGGAAGCCGGTGATCACCTCGTCGAACAGGAGCAGCGCACCGTGGCGCGTGCACAGGTCGCGCAGCCCCCCTAGATAGCTCGGCGCGGGCGGCACCACCCCCATGTTCCCCGCCACCGGCTCCACCACCACCACCGCGACCTCGTGGCCGCGCTCGGCCATGAATCGCGAGGCCGCGGGGAGATCGTTGAACGGCAGCGCCATGGTGAGCGCGGCCAGCGGCGCGGGCACGCCCCGGCTGTCCGGCACGCCGAAGGTGACGCCGCCAGAACCCGCCTTCACGAGCAGGCTATCGGCATGGCCGTGATAGCAGCCGTCGAACTTGACCACGAGGTCGCGGCCGGTGGCGCCGCGCGCGAGCCGGATGGCACTCATGGCGGCCTCGGTGCCGGAGGAGACCAGACGTATCATCTCCATGGAGGGCACCGCCCGCGCGATGAGCGCGGCCATCTCGACCTCGGCGGCGGTGGGCGCGCCGTAACTCGTGCCGCGCCCGGCCGCCTCCGAGAGCGCCTCCACCACCGCGGGCGCCGCGTGCCCGAGGATGAGCGGTCCCCACGAGCCCAGGAAGTCGATGTACGAGTGCCCGTCGACGTCCTCGATGCGGGCGCCCGAGGCGCGGGCCACGAAGAAGGGTGTACCACCCACTCCCCGAAACGCCCGCACGGGGCTGTTCACCCCGCCGGGAATCAGCCGCTGGGCGGACTGGAACAGCGACTCGGACCGGGTCATGGCGCCTTCCCCCTCAGCGCGCCACACTGGGGACGGGGCCCTCGATGGGCAGGAAATCGCGGCCCGCGGGATCCCAGGCGAAGGCGCTGGCGGCGGCGGGTCGCCCCGCCAGCACCGAGACCACCACGTACACCGCGTCTGGATAGGCGGGCTCGCCGTTCACCTGCGCGTTGCGCTTGTCGGTCTCGGAGAAGTACGCGCCGGTGTCGATGTGCGAGTGGTAGATGGTCGCCACGCGGTAGCCTTCCGCCTCGCGCCGGCCGATGGTGAGCAGATCCCGGGGATCGATGTAGTACGCGGTGCGGGCGTCGCGCGGATGCCGCGCGGGATCCTTCTGATGCAGCTCGTTCTGAATGTTCCGGCACGGGAGGAGCAGCCGGTCGGCGGGGCGGTCGCCGCGCGCGAGCACGACACCGCAGCACTCGCCGGGATACTCGGCGGCGGCCTGGGCCTCGACCCGAACGAACTCCTCCGGGGTCAGCGCGACGCGGGAGTCTTTCACTCGCCTCGGCACGCGCCCCCGGCGAGGCGGCCGGCCTGCCCCCCGGCGAGAGCGGGGATAATCGAGACCTCGTCGCCGTCCTTCAGCGTGGTGTCGAGCCCCTTGAGCGCCTCGATGGCCTCGCTGTTGACGTAGATGTTCACGTGATGGTGGACCTGGCCCTGCTCGTTGCGGACCAGCCCCTTCAAGCCCGCGAACTGCGCCTCGAGCCCGTCGAGCAGCCCCTTGACGTCGGGGGCCTCGAGGGAGACGCGGTCCCGGTTGCTGGTGGCGCGGCGGAACGGCGTCGGAATATAGACCTGCACGCTCATGGATATGGCTCCTCAGAGAGGCACGCTGAGATAGCGCTCCCCAGTATCGCACAGCACCGTGACGACGATCTGGTCGGCGGGCATGCTCGACGCCACCTGGCAGGCGGCCCACACATTGGCCCCCGCCGAGATCCCCACCAGCAGGCCCTCTTCCCGGGCCAGCCGCCGCGCGGTGCCGGTGGCGTCCTCGTCGCGAACGAGGAGGACCTCGTCGAGCACGGCCCGATTCAGCACCGCGGGAACGAACGAGGCGCCGATGCCCTGGATGCCGTGCGGGCGCGCCTTGCCGCCCTGGAGCACCGGCGAGCGCGCCGGTTCCACGCCAATCACCCGAACCGACGGAAGCCGCTGCTTGAGCACCTCCCCCACCCCGGTCACGGTGCCGCCCGTCCCGATGCCGGCCACGAACGCATCCACGCGGTCGTCGGTGGCCTCGAGGATCTCCAGCGCGGTGGTCCGGCGGTGCACTTCCGGATTGGCGGGATTCTCGAACTGGCTGGGCATGAAGTAGCCGGCGTGCTCCCGGAGCATCTCCTGCGCCGCGAACACCGCTCCCGTCATGCCCTCGATGGCGGGCGTGAGATGGATCTCGGCGCCGTACCGCGCGAGGAGCCGCTGCCGCTCCACGCTGTAGTCGTCGGGCATGGTGAGGATGAGCCGGTAGCCGCGCACCGCGCACACCATCGCGAGCCCGATGCCGGTATTGCCGCTGGTGGGCTCCACCACGGTGGCGCCCGGCTTGAGCACGCCGCGGTGCTCGGCGTCGTCGATCATGGCCACCGCGATGCGGTCCTTCACGCTGCCGCCCGGATTGAGGGACTCCATCTTCGCCAGCACGGTGGCGCCCCCCGCGCGCGGCAGCTGGTTGAGGCGCACCAGCGGGGTACCGCCCACGAGGTCGAGCACGGAGGCGGCCACTCGCGGCCGCCAGGTTGCCGCTGTCTTCTTCTGAGTCATGGGTCCCATCCCCATCGGGAACGTTGTTTCGCCCGCAAAAAAAAGGTGGCCCGGCTGCTCTCTCGGTTGCTCTCTTAGATGTGGTACATGGGCCGCGCGGTGCTGCGCCGCTCCTCGGCCCGCTTCCGCAAGTCCTCGAACGTGACGCGATCGATGACGCCGGACACCGCCTCGTCGATCTCCCGCCAGAGCTCGGACACGTCGGAAACGGGGTCCCGGGCCACGCCCCGCCGCCCGCGCCGTGTCGGCTCGAGCCCGTTCATCGATCCCTCCACCGCGCGGAGGACGTCGCCCACCGTGACCTGGTCGGCGGCACGCGCCAGGCGATAGCCGCCGGCGGAGCCGCGCCGGGAGACGAGGAGCCCGGCCCGCGTGAGCCCCAGCAGCACCTGCTCGAGATAGCGCTGGGGAATCTCCTGGCGCGTCGCGATGTCCTGGATGGGCCGCAGCCCGCCGCCGTCGGCCAGCGCCAGATC
>Ga0137403_10006480_pt1 | contig 13391 bp, 13 predicted proteins | sample CZOMad2_1_16fung_FD_122057 | JGI IMG/M metagenome (GOLD analysis project Ga0137403, IMG submission 122057) | Vadose zone soil fungal communities from Angelo Coast Range Reserve, California, USA - CZOMad2_1_16fungal (Hybrid Assembly) | ecosystem: Environmental > Terrestrial > Soil > Vadose zone... | reverse complement strand
CCCGTGGTGCAAGCGGAGATGAAGCTTCACAAGAAACAGTACGCGGATGCGATCAATTCTCTGGAGGGTGTTACGCCTTACGAAAAAGGGCAGCTGACGGGAAACCTGAGCGATTCCTGCATGATTCCGGCGTTCTTGCGCGGGGAAGCGGAATTAGGTGCGGGAAACGCCAGGCAGGCCCTGGCGGAATTTCAAAAATTCTCCACGGACGCGGGGATCGTCGGGAGCTGCTGGTCGGCGCCGCTGGCGAAGCTGGGGACGGCGCGCGCCGAAGCGTTGTCCGGTTCAACGATCCGGGCACAGGAAGCGTACGCGAAATTCCTGGAGCAGTGGAAGGCCGCGGATGCGGATATTCCCGCTCTCAGGCAAGCCAAAACAGAGGCTGCTAAATTCCATTAAGGAGGAATTCGCCGGGAAACACGTGTTCCCGGCGGACCACTCACCACTCGCTTCGCGCATCAATCGAAACCCGCCGAGCGCAGCGGGCGATGTTGCGTGGTCGAGCGCTACTTCTTCCGGGCCAGCTTGACGGCAACGCCCAGTAACAACTTGCGATCGCCCTCTTCCATTTGTCCCAGCAAGCCACGGATGCGATTAAGGAAGCCGCCCCACTTGCCGGAAAGCCCCCACTCCTCGGAAGGCGAATCTTTCTTTCGAGGAATGACCAACGGCTTGGCCGGTCCGTTGCCCTGATAAAACAGCTGGTAGAGCGCCACTCCCATCGCGCCCGAAAGCTTCTCGAGCGTCTCGATAGAAGGAGTGGTATGCCCGTTCTCGATTCGGCTGAGGTAGCACCGCGACAATCCGGTGCGCTCTTCCAAATCTCCCTGTGATAGTTGCTTTTCTTTGCGGATGTCCCGCAAACGTTCTCCAATCATTCTTGTTTCTCCTTAGTGGTCTACTTGATATTTCCCCGGGACGGAGGGTTCGGGGACCGGTTTTCCAGTTGGGCGGGAACAAAATCGCCCAGTTGGACCAACTCTGTGACGTCGCTGGCTAACCCCAGGTAGCGGATCGGCCGCCCTGCAGGGTCGCGAATGACAAAGCCGCGATCGAAAATCCATCGGAGGGAGCCGTCGGGTCGCCGCACCCGGTAGGAAGTTTCCACGCGATCGCCGGGAAAATCCTGGCCGACGAACTGTATGGCAAACTCGCGATCCTCGGGGATCACGGAATCGAGCCACGCGTGGGCGTCGTGGCCCAGGTCTTCGCGAGAACGCCCCCACACAGTTTCGTAAGCGGGGCTGACGTAAAGAATGTTCTCTGTTTCAGCCTCGAGGAACCAGATTACTTCATGGCCTTCGCGAGGTTGTTGCGAGATCTGATGCTGACGCTCGGAACGCGATCTGGCATGCACTCGCCGGATCAGTTCATCGCGCAGGCAGTCCACGTCCGAGCCCAGGCGAGCGATTTCCGTGTCCTTCGTTTTCTCAAGGCGATAGAGCGTCTCCAGAAGCTTCTCCGAGACCTCACGCTGGTTGGCGACGGTGGCCGCGCCCGTAAGCGTCATCGTCGTAGCCACGCAAAGATAGGCGGCCAGGGAAAGCGGCATGGCAGTGACGGTATTGAAGGGCCCGAATCCGTGTAAGGAACCCCAAGTGGCGAACCCGCAGAGAACAATGCACGCGCCCGCGGATTCCAAGGGACAAAAACGTATACCCGCCCAGACGAGGAACGGCACACAGAGGAAGAGCGGCGTGTCCACTCTGTCAGTGAAAACTCCAGCCGGACCAAAACTGATCACGCAAACAACGCTCAGCCCGAGCAGGAGAATGCTGACTTCGATTAGTTCGCTGAGATGCAACGGTTGGTGTGTGCCGTTCAACAGCAGAATCAGAAACGGCGTCAGCACCAGCACGCCGAGGGCATGGCCTGCCCACCAGGCGGCAAAAATGGTGATTATCTTAGCTTGGCCTAACCCGGCCGGGCCCAACACAGTAGTGCCGACAACAGCGCTTACGAGGGTTGCGGATGCGCCCGCCAGCAGCGAAAATCGCAATACATTCGCGGGTCTCGAAAAGGCGTTTACACCTCCCGCGAAGCGGTTCACCAGATAGCCGCCGAGCAAAACCTCCGCCGCGTTCCCGCCGGCAATGGTCAGCGCGCCGAATAAAGGCACGGAGGAGCTCAATTCAACGCAAAGGGAAGCCAGGAAGATCGCCGGAATGACGCGGTGGCCTCTTAACAAGATTGCTGCGAAAGCGATGCCGGCCGGCAGCCAGATCACTCCCATGGAAATTTGAGAATGAATCAATCGAAGCTCGAGCCGGGCGGAGAGGAAGTAAGCCAAAAAAACGAGCATCATAAGGCCGAGATCACGTTTGGAGAACAAGACCCTCGATTGCTTCTGTCCCAAATCGGAATCGGTAGACGAAAAGATGCGCATATTCACCCAATTGCTCCGCGTTTCTGCGGACCAATGAATACAGACCAGTACGTTACTATAGCGGGGACCTGGAATCTAGACTGCTAGCGAAGTAACCAAATGTATACAGACTTGGCGAAGGCAAAGCAACTGGAAAAATAAGCGAGATTAGGGAGAACTAATGCGCGATATAGGTGGACCATAGTCTTACTCCTGATTCCGGCTGGCTCCTCTGAGCCGGTTTAGTTTAGGGGGTGGCTCGGGCAACCGCGGTGGTAGGATTCTGAGGCGGTCGACGAGGACTGCGACCTGGACCTCGGTCAGACAGGAGCGAATTCGATGCGCTGGACACCTGGCGGCACAAGCGACGACGTTGAGGATCGCCGAGATCAGGACGATGGCGGCGGGGGAGGAGGTGGGTTTGGCTTCGGCGGGATGCACATCGGCTTGGGCGGCGTGGTAGTCCTCTTCATCCTGAGCCTTGTCTTCAAACAAAACTTCTTTGCCCTGCTGAGCGGTGGTTCGACGGCGCCCGTGGCAACAACTGTCCACCGGCCGAATCCGGCGCGCGACGAAGCGGAAAAGCCACTGGTTCAGTTCGTCTCTTTTGTGCTGGACGACACGCAAAAAACCTGGGAGCAGGTGCTGCCACAACAAGCGGGAGTTCCCTATCGTCACGCCCGCCTGGTTCTGTTCCGTAATCACACACAATCTGGATGCGGCGGTGCGGAGTCGGCGACCGGACCGTTCTATTGCCCGGCAGATGAACGGGTCTACATCGACCTGGGATTTTATGACGAGTTGAAACAACGATTCGGGGCGCCGGGCCAATTCGCTCAGGCCTATGTTCTGGCACACGAAGTAGGCCACCACGTGCAGAAAATCGTTGGCATCGAGCGCAAGGTGCAGCAGCTTCAGAGGAGCAATCCAGCGCAGGCAAATCCTTTGTCGGTGAAGACGGAGCTGCAGGCGGATTGCTTCGCGGGAGTGTGGGCGCACTCAACGCAGCAACGCGGATTGCTGGAGGCGGGTGATGTGGAATCCGCTTTGCACGCGGCGGCGGCGGTCGGCGACGATCACATCCAGCAGATGACGCGAGGGCGCGTGCAACCAGAAACGTTTACGCATGGGAGTTCGGCGCAGCGGATGGAGTGGTTCAACAAGGGATTGAACAGCGGATCGATCACGGCCTGCAACACGTTTGGGAGCGAATGAATCCCATTAAATCCGCGAGGAAAGAATCGCCATCCCGGCAATCAGTCCGAAGGGGGCGGGATGCGCGCTCCTGGAACGCCGGGATCTCGCGCTTTTTCGACCGCGGCCTGCGCGGCTTTCGCCTTTAGCGGATCAATCCACGAATCCTGAGTGACAAACGTGGTCTGCGTGGGAAGCGCCACCACCGCCCCTGCCTTCTCTATCGTATCCATTATTTTCAACAGCAACTGTTCCTGCGTCGCCAGATACACCGTAAATTCTGGTTCCAAGAGATAGCAGAAAAGCTCCACCTCAATCGCGTACTCGGCGAAGCGCAGCAGCCTGACGCGCGCGGAAGAGTCTTCCACTTTCGGATCTTCGATCAAAAGGTTGTGGATCTGCCCCAGGATATAGCGCACGTGATCCGGCGAAAGGTCATAGCGCAGCCGAAGAATCTGCTGGCACAGGAATTTGTCGCGAAAGCGAAGATTCTCCACCACCGATGAAGCCATGATGCCGTTTGGGATTGAAAGCAGCGTGCGCTCGCCCGTCCGCAAACGCGTGGATCGCAAGCCGATGTCTTCCACGACGCCGGTCTGATTGCTGATGCGGCAGACGTCGCCGATCTGGATGACTTTGTCGAAAAGGATGGAGATCCCGCCGAACATGTTTTCAAAAGTCTTTTGCGCACCCAGACCCAGCGCCAAACCGCCGATTCCAACCCCGGCGAGCGCCGTGGAGACATCCACGCCGAGATTGCGAAGGACCAGCAGGGTCACAAGCAGAAAAATGGAAACTTCCGTGAAGCGCCGGACAAGTGAAACGATGGAGCGCTCCGCCAGCATGCCGCGCTTCGTCAGGCTGGCGCCAATCCGCGTGGAAATGGCCCAAGTGATATGCGTAAGAATCCAGTAGAAGTCGAACGCCAGAAAAATCCAGACCAGGTGGCGATAGTAAAGGCGGTACAACAGCGATGTGCCAATGTAGCCGACAAAAATGTAGTGCGACACGATCGCGATTGTCAGCGTGATCGGATCCACCTGAAAGAATCCCTGCTGCGCAAGTGGCGGCTTGCTTCGGGCCTTTCGCGACCGGTTGACAGTGAATGCGATCACCATGGTGATCAACCGGCCGCCCAGCAACGCGATGGGCAGAAACACCACTATGGCGATCCACTGCCACAGCGGCATGAACAACAGCCGGTGCGTCACCAGTGTTTGCGGGATTTGCTTCTCGATTTCCGGGAAAGTCAGCGAGTCGTACATTTCCGGAACGTGGTCCAGTGTGGCGCGCGAGAAATACCAGAGCTTGCGGCCCTGTTCATCCTGCAGACGAACCAACTGGACGGGAAATTTGTCCGTGATTCCCAGTCCGCCGGTGATCTTTTCCTGGTCCGGAAGCAAGCCGTCGTCCAGGCGCCCCAACGGGTCCTGGCTGGTCAGCTCCAGCACCCCGGCGAATTTCTGATTGAAGATCGTCAGAAGTTGAGCGGCAACCTCTTCGTCGTCCTGTTCCGAGCGCCGGCGGTGGCTCGGGGCCGGCTGGAAGTACTCAATCGCGGCAGCATAATGCTCTTCCTGCGCTTCTTTGATGAAACCCAGGAGTGTTCCACGCGGAGTCTCGCGACCCAACGGATCGGGCGGGATCGCGGGCCTCGACGGCGCAGCGGCGGCCGGCTGCGGCGGGAGCAGGCTCGGGAGTTGCGGAAACGCCGCAGCGGAAAAACCAAGCGCAAGGACAAGCAAGAGCAGCGGACGGCGAACGTACATTATCGAAACTCCCTGGAAAAAGTCCATTCTAGCCGCTAGGAGGACGCAAGAGAAGGCGGAACGCCGCGTGAAGCCGCGCCGAAGTGTTCCTGATACTGGCGGAGCAGAAATTGGTCGGTCATTCCGGCGATGTAGTCGCAGACTACGAAGTGACGTGGGATCTGCCGCACGGCCTCCTCCTGCGATTCGGGCAGCGAACCGCGCTGCTGAAGATAATAGGCAAATAGCTCGGCGAGGCAGGCGACGGAGCGCCTGGAATCTTCGGTGATCTGCGGATGGCTGTAAATGTGGGCGAATAGGAAGCCCTTGAGTTGCGCGTTTTGCGCGCGGGCCTCTTCGCTGAATCGCGCCAGCCGCTGCGGGACGCCGCGGATTTCCGCGGCGGTGCGCGCGCCGGATTGCTCGACGAGCGTTTCCGTGTTGGTGATCAGATCGCTCACCAGATGATCGATCACGTGGCGCAGCGCTTCATTGAATGTCAAACGCATGCGGGCGCCGGGATGCGCCGCTTCGACCCGGGCGTAAAACTCCGCGAAAAATGGAACTTCGTCCCGCAGGGTGTCCAGGTCGAGCAGGTTGGCTTCCAGCGCGTCGTCGAGGTCGGCGGAGTTGTACGCGATCTCGTCCACCCAGTCGATGAGCTGGGATTCAAGCGGAGGACGCAGGTCCAGCAGATACTCGGACAACTCGGGATGCGCTGTCGCGGTGTAATCCCGGGAATGCTTCACGATGCCTTCGCGAACTTCGAAAGTGAGATTGAGTCCCTCGAAGCCGATGTAGCGATGCTCGAAGTGCTCCACGATCCGCAGCGCGTGAAGATTGTGATCGAAACCGCTGCCGTGCACGTGCATCAATTCGTCGAGCTTGCGTTCGCCCGCGTGGCCGAAGGGCGGGTGCCCGATGTCGTGTACCAATGCGAGCGCCTCGACAAGTTCCGTGTTCAGCCGCAGGGCGGCGGCTACCGTGCGTGCGATCTGGGCGACTTCCAGCGTATGCGTAAGCCGATTACGGAAGTGGTCGGAAAATCGGGTGCTGAAGACCTGCGTTTTCGCTTCGAGGCGCCTGAAAGCGCGGGAATGAATGATGCGGTCGCGGTCGCGCGCGTATTCGCTGCGGTACGGATGCGTGGATTCAGGAAACTGCCGGCCGCGGGAGGCGGCTGAGTCCACAGCCCAGGGAGCGTAGTTGCGAAGCGTTTCGATTGCCGAAACCTCCGGAGGTCAGGCAGGCCGACGGCGAATCAGGTTTGGGGCGCGAGTTCGCCCAAGCCGCGGTCGGCTTCGTCGGCTACTCCCGTATTCGGATAATCCTTCTTGATCTGCTCGTAGAGCGAGGCCGCTTCTTTCGGATTGCTATGGCGTAGGATTCCGGCGAGTTCCAGCAACACCAGCGGCTTCGGAACAAGTATCGAGCCGGAGTTGGAAAGCGCGCGAAGAATTGGAATGGCCTGCTCGCTCTTGCCCGTGCGCTCGGCAATCAAGGCTTGCTGAAAATTGGCGAGTGCCGCCATCTCCTTGTCCGAGCCGATTTGCAGCGTCTTCAGCTCTTCGGAGGCCTGGTTCAGCTTGTCCAGGTCCATCAGGCAGATCGCGGAGTAGTAGCGCGCCATCCGGCCTGGAGGTGTGCTGGGAAATTTCGCGGCCACCGCGGCAAGCCGAACCTCGGCGTCCTGAGAGCGTTGCGAAGGATCCACGTAGGAAATCTCGCCGGGGATATTCGGCTGCCCGGGTAGCAGCAACTGGGCGTTGAACACCTTCATGGCTTCGTCGAGCGCCGACTGGGCCTGCGCCGTCTGCCGCTCGTTGTAGATCTTCCACCCGTAATAGCCGGCCAGAAGCACGATGCCGGCAAGCAGCACAATCGACGCGATGCGAGTGTGAGAAAAAACCGCTTCGGCGCCGTGTTCGATCGATTCCCGGACCCGGTCGTGTTTCAGCTCTTTACGAGAAATATGTTCGGACACAAGTACGCTCCTGCCTGATTTGGAATCCTCAATCGTAGCATACCTGGGAGCGGTGGATGCCCGGCCCGTAACCCTTGCCGCAAGGCCCGGCAGCGTTTGCCGCATGGCCCGCAAAGGTCGTGGTATTTTTGAACTGTGCAAACAGGTTGTATCCATTGCGGCCAGCAACACCTGCTGAAAGACGATGCGGTGGCCAAGCATCCCAAGGTCAGCTTCAAATGTACCAAGTGCGGCTTGACGACCATCGTGGAAGTGAAGCGCAGCGTGGACCAGACCGTCGTGATTTCGCCGATGCCGTCGTTTGCACGCGCGGATGCCTCCACACAGAGGCTCCGCCTGCTCCCGGTCGACGAGGGGCTTCGCCTGCCGGATGGTCTTGACGTTGTGCTGACGATTGAGAGCGGGCCGCAGGCGAACAAGAGTTTCACCCTCAACCAGCCGCGGACGGTCATCGGACGCAAGGGAGCCGACATCCCGCTGGAAGATCCCGAGATTTCGCGGCACCACTGCGTGATTGAAGTGCGGGACCGCAACGTCAATTTGAAGGATCTGGATTCGACGAACGGCACGTTTTTCGAAGGGGAACGCGCGCGCGCGGTTTTGTTAAAAGAGGGCGCGATGTTCCGCATCGGCAGCAGCGTGATCCAAGTGACCTTCCGGCCAAAGTAGAACCCTTCGAACCAACCATCCTCGTTCCCCCGTGTCACGCCCCGCAGCGCGTATGGGATACTGGTGCGGGCTGGGCGCCCTTCCACAAAAAATGAACCGGCTGAGCATCTGCATCATCACCCTGAATGAAGCGCACGATCTGCCGCGGCTGCTGAAATCGGCGCAAGGCATTGCGGAAGAAATCGTGGTCGTGGATTCCGGCAGCACGGACGCCACGCTGGAGATTGCGCGGGCGGCCGGCGCGCGAGTTCTGACCCGTGCCTGGACGAACTACGCAGAGCAAAAAAACTTTGCTGCCGCGCAAGCGAGCGAAGACTGGATTCTTCTGCTGGACGCCGACGAAGAACTGAGCGAAGAATTGCGGGCTTCGCTTCTGAATTGGAAAGCAACGCCCCCCCAGTTCGCTGTTTACGAGATGGCGCGGCTGGCGTGGTTTCTGGGGGCGTGGATTCACCACTCGCGCTGGTATCCGGACTGGCAACGCCGCCTCTTCGACCGGCGCAAGGCGCAATTTTATGGAGCGGTTCACGAATCACTGCAGTTTCAGCGTGCGCCCGGCCGCTTGCAAGGAGACTTGCTGCATTACACGGTTCGCGACCTGCAGGAACTGGACCAGAAAAGCGTGGAATATTCGACGTTATCCGCCCGCGCGATGTTCGAAGGCGGCCGCAGGGAATGGCGGGCGGCAAAATGGTTTGCTACGCCGTGGGCGTGGTTTCGCTATTTCGTGCTGTGCGCCGGATTCCTGGACGGTTACCGGGGATTCCTGATCGCGCGGTCAGCGGCGCGCACGGTTTGGCTGAAGTACGCGAAACTTGGCGACCTGGTTCGGCAAGCCGCGCTGAAAAAGCAGTAAAACCAACCGCAATCAACAGTTCCCGCCCGTGCTGTTTCACTTTTTTGCGCGGGAAGATCAGTCTGGATAACCCTGCGGGAATTTATTCCGCCAATCCCACGCCGACTGGATGATGGATTCCAGCGACGAGTGTTTCGGCTCCCATCCCAGCACGCGTTTCAGCTTTGCGTTGCTGGCTACCAGTGTCGCGGGGTCTCCCGGACGCCGCGGAGAAAGCTTGTGCGGGATTTTTCGCCCCGTGACGCGCTCGGCCGCCTGCACAACCTGAAGATTCGAATACCCGCTGGTCGTGCCCACATTGAAAGCCTCTCCCTGAACGCGGTCAATTTCTTCCAGCGCCAGCATGTGGGAATCCGCGATATCCAGAACGTGAACGAAGTCGCGAACGCAGGTTCCGTCCGGCGTCGGATAATCAAATCCGAAAATTTCCATTTCCGGCGAATTTCCAAGCGCGGTTTCCAGCACCCGCGGAATCAGGTGCGTTTCCACGCGATGATTTTCGCCGCGCTCCTTGCTGGCGCCCGCCGCATTGAAATAACGAACGGTCACGTATTTCAGGCCGGTGTAGCCGCGATAATCCGCCAGGATCTGCTCGAAGCGCAACTTGGTCTTTCCGTAAGGGTTGATCGGCGCCTGCTGGTGGTCTTCGGGGATGGGCACCACGGTCGGCTCTCCGTACGTCGCCGCGGTGGAGGAAAAAATCAGCTTGTCCACGCCGTGCCGGACCATCGCATCCAGCAGGTTCACGCCACAGCCGATATTCGCCGCATAAAATGTGCTCGGCTCTCGCACGGACTTCGCCACCAACGCCTCGCCGGCAAAATGCATCACCGCGTGAATTTTGTGCATCGCGAACACTTTTTCGATTTGCTGGCGTTCGGCCAGGTCCGCTTCGATGAAAACGGCGGCCGCAGGCACGGCCGATCGATGGCCTTCCACAAGGTTGTCCAGCGCAATCACGCGATGGCCGCGGTCAATCAGCACCTCCGAGCAAATGCTTCCGATATATCCGGCGCCTCCAGTCACAAGAATATTCAACGAAAATCCTCCCGGCCCTCGAGATGTTTGGACAACCTACGAGTATACAGGTAACGCTGATAGCTGCGGCTGGAAGAGGGATTAGTTGATTGGGCCTGGAGAAAAACGGGGAGGCCGTCGAATCGGGAGGATTGCCGGAAAAGCAAAAGCGCCGAACAGGTCCTTTACCTCCTGTGCGGCGCTTCCACTTTCAAACTTTGCGCTAGTAATGTATTCCCTGTAAGAATGTTCCAGCAGTTCCCTCCTGTCCGCTCGCCGGATTCCGTCAAGCTAATTTGTAGATTCGACTACCCATCGTCCTTTTGTTTCGAGAAACTCCACCCCCACCGCGAAGCCGTCGCCGCGCAGCGGTTGGCAGTAGGCCACCCGAGCTTCAGAACGAAATTCTCCCGTGCGCGACGCCAGCACCAGCGGCGCGCCTTTTTCCCAGCGCCGCACGCTGACCACGCGCGCTCCCTTGGCGCTGACGTTTTCCGTAAACGTCGCCTCCAGGCCGGGCAAGTGCCGATGGCCGTCGAGCACGACGGGTATTTCCATCGGAATGCGGTTTTCGCGGCGGTTGAAGGGATGGATATTCCTGGGAGGCATTTTTTCTCATCCTCACAGGCACGCGGCAATGCGCGTGATGGAATTTATTGGATTACCGCTTCCGCGATACTTCATGCGGTAGAGCGCCCGATCGGCAGCGCCCAAAAGTTTTTCTGCGGAGTCGCCGTCCTCGGGATACGCGGCAATTCCGGCGCTGACGGATAGCGCGGGCTCTTCGGCTTCCATCGAGAGGCGTTCGCGAATTCGGCCGGAGACGCGGGATGCGATTTCCTTCGGCGCTTCAGGAAGAACCAGTGCGAATTCGTCTCCGCCATAACGAGCCGGAGTATCAATGGCGCGCGAATGATGCTTCAATGTTTTTCCCAGGCGAACCAGCGCGCGGCTGCCGACAAGATGCCCGTAGCGGTCGTTGATCGCTTTCAAGCCGTCCATGTCGAGCAGGACAATGCTGAACGGCCGCTGCGTCCGGCGCGACCGATCAAGTTCGGATTCAATCACTGCAATCAAGCGGCGGTAGTTGGCAAGACCCGTAAGCGGATCGCTGACAGCCATGGTGCGCACCTGGTCAAACAGGCGAGCCTGGTCGATCAAAGCAGCGCCCAGCATGATCGCGTAGCTGGCGACTTTGTTGAGTTCCGCGAAAAAGAAAGGTCCGTCGAACAGGCGCTGCGAAAAAAGCGCCGCTGCGTGGCAGGCAGCGTTCAAAAGCGCGACGAGAAAGAGCGAATAATCGTAAAGCGAAGCGTCGCTCTCGTTTCTCTTTTCCGTTTGATAGCGGCGATAGAAAAAGAGAGCTGCCATGGCGAACAGTCCGCCGGGCAGAAGTTCCCAGGGACGCGAGAAAAATGCGCCGGCCTGGGCAACAGGCGCGGCCGGGGCGGCCATGAAAGCGGCGCTGGTGATGTATGCCGCAGCGGCAACCACAAAAAGCGCGCCGGCAGTTTCCCGGCTGGGCTGGCGCGCCGTGGGCATGAATCGCTCCACAGCAAGCGCTGCCAGCAGCAGAACCGCCAGCATGGTGCGCCCAACCATCCAACCCATCGGTACATGCGAGAGAGCGACCGTTCCCGAGCGGAGCAGATTATTCAGACCGAAATAGCCGATCGTCTCGATCATCCCAGAAAGGACAAAACCGAATGCCAGGATCAGCGCGATGCGGTCATGCGTGCCGCGAAAACGCACCAGGGCGTTTGCGGCGTAGCAGAAGCACAAGAGCGAGCCGCCCACTTCCAGGTAGAGATAATTTGTGGGTGCGCCGAAGGCGTGAGATTGCCGGGAGTAATACACGACGAAGAGGTATAGGGCTCCGAGAACCCCATAGGCAATGGCGGGCAGACTTCCGCGATCTTTGCGGAAGAACCCCGTGATTTGCCCCCTATCGCCCAAAACAACCCCCAATTGCCGGAGAAAACCGGACAGGCCGTGAAATAGCACGTCCATGCCCTTTTCCGTCGGTCGTTGGAGTTGTTATAAGATAGAGAAAATAAAATACTTATTAGAGAATGGAAAAAACAGGTAACCACCTGAGACTGGAAACGAGACAGGGAAAGGGCTTATCTCAGTGCTCATTTGAAACACTATCGCTAATGTATCCAGATAGTTAGCAGGGGTTTAAGCACTATCGTCCCGAATCTGTGCAAAGTCTCATGCTGAGACAGTCTCAGACTGCACTGAGTCAGTGTTTCTCAGGCTTTTGGGGGTAAATCGCGGGCTGGCGTGACCACCGCGAACCCATTCCGCTTGTGGGAACCATCGCAAAAAGGGGCGTTCCCGGTATGCCCGCACCGGCAAAAGGAGACCGCCGTGCGACCGCCCAATCCGAACTCCTTGCCGTCCTGATCCACCACTGTGAAATCGCCTTCGACGCGCAATGGGCCGTTATTGAGAATTGTGACTTTTGTGCCAGCCAAGGATTCCTCCGCTTGAACAATTCATGACCTGTTTAAGTGACGATTCCAAGATAACGGCGCGAACGGGGAAACACAAGCGAGCGCGAGCGAAATCAGCCCGCTAATATCGCGGCACCGAAGGATCCACTTCCGTGGACCACGCCAGGATTCCGCCGTGCAAATTATAAATTTTGCGAAAGCCGGCTTTGCGCAGGAAATCCACCGCTTCTGCCGATCGCTTCCCGCTGCGGCAGTGGGCAATGATTTCGTGCGAAGAATCGAGTTCGTGTACGCGGCTTGGCAGCTCGCCGAGCGGGATCAGGTGGCCATTAATATTGCAAATCTGGTATTCATGCGGCTCGCGCACATCCAAAATGAACAAATCGTCGCCGCGGTCCAGGCGCTGCTTCAGCTCGCGCGGCGTGATTTCCGGCACGTGCAGATTGCTCTCCGGCTCTTCTTCGCCGCGGATGCCGCAGAATTCGTTGTAGTCGATCAGCTTGTGAATCGTGCGATTCGTGCCGCACATCGGGCAGCCCGCATTCTTGCGCAGCTTCAGCTCACGGAATTTCATGGCCAGCGCGTCGAAGAGCACCAGCCGGCCTTCGAGCGAGTCGCCGCGGCCCAGAATCAGCTTGATCGTCTCCATCGCCTGCAGCGAACCAATGATGCCGGGGAGGACGCCCAGCACGCCGCCCTCCGCACACGAAGGCACCAATCCCGGCGGAGGCGGCTCGGGATACAAGCAGCGGTAGCAAGGACCTTGCTCGGTTGCGAAAACACTGGCCTGTCCTTCAAAGCGGAAGATGGAACCGTAGACATTCGGTTTGCCGGTAAGGACGCAAGCGTCGTTCACCACCAATTTCGGCAAGACGCCGTGGTGGACCATTCCCATATCGGTGCTCCACATTCGCGAGAACCTGCCGAAACCGATTCCCTTTTGGCAGAGCCGCGAATTCCAAGCGGCCTCTTTGACGGGTTTTGGTGTTTTCGTTGTTTTTTGCCTTTATCTTTTGATCCAGCTAGTGAGCAAGCTGAAAGTGCATCATCTGGTGCAAGCGGAACGCGACCGCATTGCGCGCGACATGCGCGGCCGCAT
>Ga0137403_10006478_pt1 | contig 13393 bp, 10 predicted proteins | sample CZOMad2_1_16fung_FD_122057 | JGI IMG/M metagenome (GOLD analysis project Ga0137403, IMG submission 122057) | Vadose zone soil fungal communities from Angelo Coast Range Reserve, California, USA - CZOMad2_1_16fungal (Hybrid Assembly) | ecosystem: Environmental > Terrestrial > Soil > Vadose zone... | reverse complement strand
GGTGATGCTGCGGCAAATCGGGTAAAGCTCCGCGATCAAGCGCAGCATTGCCTGGCCTTCAGCCATCGGATCGAAACCGTTTTGGCGTTCTAACGCGTTCAAGTCGTTCCGGCCATTCTCACGAAACAAAGTCGGGATAATTCTGGTCGCGCCCAATAATAATTCGCTCGCCTTCAGGCCATTCAATCCCAAAGGTTGGATCATCCCAGCGCACGCCTCGAGCATGTTCAGCCGAATAGCGTTGCGCCATCTGGTAGAAAACCTCGGTGTCGTCCTGCAACGTCTGAAATCCGTGAGCGAAGTCCTCCGGCATGTAGAGCATTCTGCGATTTTCCGCGGAGAGCTCCACCGCGAAATACTGCTTAAAGGTCGCCGAGGCCGGCCGCAAGTCGATGATGACGTCATAAATCGATCCCGAAGTGCACCGGACCAGCTTGGCTTCCGCGAAGGGCGCTGCCTGGTAATGCATCCCTCGCAGCGTTCCCTTCCGCTTGTTGAACGAAACGTTACACTGCACCACTTGCGTCTTCAGCCGATGCGCCTCGAATTCCTGTTCGCAGAACGTGCGGGCGAAAAAACCTCGCTCGTCCGAGCGTCGTTCCAGTTCGATGACGAATGCACCGGCCAGCTTAGTCTCCGTAAAAATCAATTCTCACCAGCCGCTTATCAAGGGCACTTCAGAAATTTTTGGCTTGCAGCGCGTGTTCGGATTCCACAGCTTGCCAGCGCAGATCGGAATTCAAGCGCCCCGACGCCAGCAATCCCTGGATGTGATCGATGCGCTTGTAGCGCGCCCCTTCGAAGTCCTCGACGCGCAGATCCACTTTTTTGTACGCTTCGTAAAGTTCGCGCGCGCCTCGCCGGGCATCCCACTTCGGCTGAAATGCCGGAAGCACCCTGGAAATGCGGGAGAAATCCGCGCGGTAGCACCGCTTGTCGGGACCAGCGTCTGCCGCAAACTCAATCTCGCAGCCGGGGACTGTTTCCTTCACAATTTCCGCCAGGTCGCGAATCCGGTAGTTCTCCTCGCTGCGGCCCACGTTGAAGGCTTGATTGTGAATCAGCTCGCGCGGCGCTTCGAGAGCTGCCAGAAACGCGCGCGAAATGTCTTCGATGTGCACAATCGGCCGCCATGGTGTGCCGTCGCTCTTGATGAACACGCGGCCCGTCGTCAGCGCCCAAGCCGTCAGGTTGTTCAGCACCAGATCAAATCGTAGCCGCGGCGAAACTCCATAGGCGGTCGCATTGCGCAGAAACACCGGGCTGAATTCCGGGCTGGCCAGTTGCGCCACTTCCTGCTCCACCAGAACTTTCGAGCGTCCGTATGGAGTAACCGGGTTGAATTCCGCCGTTTCGTCTAGAATCTTGTCGCCCGCCGCCCCATAAGTGCTGCAGGAAGACGAAAACAGATAGCGCGCAACGCCAACTTCCTTGGCCAGCCTTGCCAGTTGCACTGAGGCATGGTGATTGATGTCGTAGGTCAGACTTGGGTTCAGATTGCCTAGCGGATCATTGGAAAGCCCGGCCAAGTGAATGACCGCCTCAAAACCCTTCAAGTCGGCAGCTTCCACATCCCGCAAATCCTTGCGAATCGAGGGAAACTCGCGCGGCGCCTCCCCAAACGTACAATGCTCGAACAGGTCGCTGTCCAGTCCGACGACTTCATGCCCCGCATCTGCCAGCAACGGTGCCATCACCGTCCCGATATAGCCTTTATGCCCTGTAATCAGTATCCGCATTCCACCTGTTCCTTAGGGATCCGATAGCTGCCTTCAGTTTTGGACAGACTGAACCCGTACTTCTAGAAGAAGTATGCATGCCGCATGCCAGTACTTGCCCGTCTTGTACATTCTAACGTATTGAAACATAATGGCTTATGGAAAATGGTTCGCGGAGGTAGAAGCTCTCAAGAGCGTTACGTCTGCGCTTTTCCCGTAAGCGGTACCCATTTTCACTTGACCGCCCCCGCCACCAGAGGGTTTCCTTAAGTGGCGGCCTCAACTGCTGTAAATACAGATCCTTACATCGAGTATGCCCCGTCACGATAGCAAGCGCAAAAAAAGGCCAGCTTGATTTGCCCTCGCCTTTAGTGTATGCTCCAAGATAGGCGAAATTGCGTCTTTTCCGTTTTTGATCCAACCGTAAATCATTTAAAATCAACACTTCCAAGAATGGAGGCGAAATCACGCCCCTAACTATCTTTAGAATCAACACTTACAGAAGTATTGATTCTAAAAGACTTTATCTCTTTTTAAATCAACACTTATGAAAAACACTGGGGGAGCTGGCACCCTACATCGAGTGTTGTGCCACGCCAGGCCCCATCTCTGAAATCAAGGTGCCCAAAGGGCAGAATTCCATGTCGCTGACCAGCTTTTTGAGTTTGGCCTCCGTCCCTCGCAAACCAAAATAGTGCCGCACCCGCGCCGAGAGGCTTCCACCCATCCTTGGCTGTTCCGGGTCCAGCTCCCAAGGATGGATGTAGACGCACACGGGAAATTCCTCGTGCTGGTTCAGGTGACGGATAGCCCAGCGGGTGTAGCTGTAAGGCAAAAACCGCAGATAAGCACCACCCCCGATAGGGGACCTCATCGATCCAATCGCCAAGGTAGGCATGGGGAACTCCAGTATCCGTCCGCTGGGCGTATTGATCCAATACGGAGTCCGGGGTGCATCGGGAATCCCATAAGAGGGGTGCCGCACCGGGAACACGCTGGAATCGTATTGAAAACCTTGTTCGGCAAGAATGTCCAGAGCCCAGGACGATTCTCTTGTGACCGAAAAGCTAGGTGCCCGGTATCCGACAACCTTCTTCCCGGTCGCGTCCTCAATCACAGCCTTCGCGCGATGGGTGTCTTCTCGGAATTCCTGTGGGGTCAAGTCGAAGATTTTGCGGTGCAGCAGGCTGTGGCACGCAATTTCGTGCCCGGCGGCGGCGACCCGCCCAACAATTTCCGGTTTTTTCTCCGCCACCCAGCCGAGCACGAAAAAAGTCGCCAGGCAGTTATTTTCAGCGAGCAAGTCCAGGAGCCGGTCGGTGTTTTCCGCGACACGGCTGGGGTAGGAGTCCCACTCTTCCAGGCGGACCTTGCCCGAGTAGGCGCTGACGTGGAAATAGTCCTCAAGGTCAACCGTAAGAGCGTTTTTCATTCGCCTTCTCAGAGAGTTGAAGCGCGGCCGCTTCTTTAAGTGTACACGCAAAGTTTTATTAGTTGAGATAGGTGCCGCTTGTCGGGAAACATATCCGCGAAGGCTCCCACCAGGCCGGCTCCAATGTGCTAGTCTCGCCAGTACGGGACGAAAACGATTCGATGGATTGCGCTTGCGAGTTCTGACGTTTACAGCTCTTTATCCCAACAAGGTCAATCCCCTCCAGGGAATTTTCATTCATCAGCGCGTGAAGCACCTCGCGCTCCGGCCCGGCAATTCCGTCGAAGTCATCGCACCGGTTCCCTACTTTCCGGCCTGGATGCCCGGCGAACGCTGGCGAAAATTCAGCCAAATCCCACGCGAAGAAGTAATCGAAGGCGTGCTCATCCATCACCCTCGCTATCCTCTGCTTCCGGGAATCAGCATGCCCGTGCACGGAATGCTGATGTACTGGGCATCGTTGCCTCTCGCGCAGCACTTGCACCAGAAGGAACAATTCGATTGCATCGATGCCCACTTCGTTTATCCGGATGGGTTTGCCGCGGTCCGTCTCGGCAGAAACTTGGGCCTGCCGGCGGTGGTCTCCGCGCGCGGCTCGGACATCAATCTCTATTCATCGTTTCGCGCCATTCGCCCGATGCTGCGCTGGACGCTTTTGCACGCCGACGGCGCCATCGCTGTCTCCGATGACTTGAAAAATAAAATAATTGCTCTCGGTATTCCCGAATCAAAGATTCGAGTCATTTCCAACGGTGTAGACGCCGAACGCTTTCAGCCGCGCGATGCAAAATCAGCGCGCAAACAATTGGGACTTCCGGAAGAAGGATCCATCGCCGTTTCTGTCGGGTCACTGATCGAATCAAAAGGGCATCACCTGCTCATCGCCGCTATCGCCGAACTCGCTCGATCTTTCCCGCAACTCCGCTTATACATTCTCGGCGAGGGGGCATACCGCTCCACGCTGGAACAGTTGGTACGCGAGAAGAAGATGCAAGACCGCATTTTTTTGTTCGGCACCAGGCCGAATGAAGAATTGAGTCTATGGTTCAGCGTGGCAGACTTAAGTTGCTTGATGAGTTCGCGCGAAGGCTGGCCCAATGTAGTTTCGGAGGCGCTCGCCTGCGGCACGCCGGTTTTGGCTACCCGCGCGGGAGGAATTCCAGAAATCATCAGCTCTCCCGACCTTGGCATGTTAGTCGAGCGCAATGTTCAATCGATTGTGGTTGGACTGGAGCGTGCGCTCACGAAACCTTGGAATCGAGCCGAGATTGCGCGGCACTCTCGCTCGCGGAGCTGGGATGCGGTGGCCGCGGAAGTCGAAGCTTTTCTTCAATCGACAATTCCTGCCGAATCGTAGCGAGAGCGAAGGTCAGCTGCCGTCAATGGAAAACCGAATTCGTAAGCGCCGCGGGCGGACTATTTCCCAGAACGGAAGAAGCACCGAGTAGCAAGCGATTTTGAAGCATTCGACCAGAATGGCCTTGCCATTCGAGTCGTTGTCACCGCTATCCTCTGGGGTGGCCACGAACGAACATCTGACGTTTCGCCGTAGCAGTCTCCGGCAGCACATTCGCAAGCGCCGCAAATGCGGGCCGCTGCTGACGACGAGCAGTGACGAAATCCCCGGATGCGCGAGGAGCCAATCCGCAAGCGCGTCGATCTCGCTGAGCGTGCCTAGAGTTCTCACGTGGATGCGCTCCACAGTGAATTGTTGGTTCTCGAACAAAACAAAAAAGTGACGCTGCGGCGGCGGGGTACTCTGCGCCATTTGGAGCAGGTCTATGGTCGGCGGCAGGCCCAATTCCGGAAAGCGGCGAACCTCAAACCGGCCGACGCTGAACAAAACGCGCGGTGCAAATTCCTTTTCGAGAAGCTGGATAGCGAAAACTTTGCGCGCCTTAAGTCCGGCGAGAACAAAGATGGCATCGGCAGGCACGGCGGGATCGGCGCGAACCAGCCAAGCAAGGAGAAATTTGAGCATCAACGGTGGCGAAGCGCGAAATCGTAGACGTCAATGTAGCGCTGCGCGAGGACTTTCCAGTCTTTCTCGCGCAAGATGAATCCCCGGGCTTCCTCACCTAGTTTGCGTTGCAAACCAGTTTGTGACAGGAGCCTTTTGGCCTGTTCGCAGAAATCCTCAACATTATCAGCACGAAACAGGACGCCGGTCTTTTCCGGCTGCACCAATTCACGAATCCCGCCCACATCGCTTCCGAGGATGGCTTTGCCGAGCGCCATCGCTTCCAGCGGTTTTAGCGGCGTAACGAGTTCCGTAAGCCGGATGCTGTGCCGAGGGTAGACCAGCACATCGACGACAGAATAGTAGCGTTCGATGTCGTCGTGCGGCACTCTACCTAAAATTTGAATGAAATCTTCTGCGCGCAATTCGCGAACCGCTTCGCGAACGGCGGGCATTTCTTCGCCGTCGCCCACGATCAGCAATTTGCAAGCAGTTCCACGGCGGCGAAGTTCTGCCACAGCGCCAACGAGCCACGCAACCCCTTCCCAGCGATAGAGTGAACCGATGAAACCCAGAACGGGTTCGCCGCCGAGACCGAGTTTCGAAGCGAGGGCTTCGTCGCGGGAGACGAGAGAGAATTTTTCGACGTCGACTCCGTTCGGGACATGAAAGAGTCTTGCGGGATCTGTTTTTCTTTTTTTGAGTTCGTCGAGAATCGATTGCGAAATTCCCACGACCGCGTCGGCGCGATGCACGACGTAATCTTCGAGCTTCTGGCTCAAGCGATAACGCGGAGAGCGCGTGCTAATTTTGTTCTGATCGACGGCGGCGTCTTCCCAAAAAGCGCGCAGCTCATAAACGAAGGGAATCCGTTTCGAACGTGCGGCTTGCAGTGCGCCGAGCCCGCACAGCGCCGGTGAGTGCGCGTGAATCAGGTCAAAAGTTTCATTCTCCGTAAGCTCTAGAATCCTGTTGCGTATGAGCCGCACAATGGCAGCTTCGCGCAAGATGGGCCGCCGGCGGGAAATGGCCCACTCCGAGAATTTCCCGTGGTACGGCGTCCGGCGGTAGGTGATATTCTCGACCACGATTTCCACCGGTTGAGGATCATCTACGATCTGGAGTGGGCCGGTAAGAGCCTGCGGACGGAGTCCTAGCCGGCGCTGCGCGGCGATAAGATGAAGACTGCGGATGCTATAGCCGGTATGGACTGGCCAAGAGTGATCGAGCACGTGGAGGACACGAAGCGGCCGTGCTGTTCTGGCTGGAGGGCTTTCACGCAGCGTTTCAGTCTTCATTCCCGATTCCACGAAGTCTCCCGCAAATCCTGGCAACCGCCAATTGGCTTCACCGAACACGCCTGCGAGGCCTAGCCCACGACTTATGGTTACGTTTGAATCTACAATTTTTGCCGCGGGGGCACCCACTTCCCCGATAGATCGCCGCGGAAACATTTTACGCAGCCAACCAGAGACGCAAGATTGACCAGACAGAAATAGAATGCCAGCGAAATAATCTTGCCGAGTTTATTTTCCGGGCGCCATTTCCATCCGATGAGCGCGAGTGCGTAAAAAGCGGCCTGCAGAATGGCGGCGAATTTGTAAAAAGGAACCTTCCAAAGGGCAAGGCTGGCTGCAAAACAGAAAACCATGAAGAACGGCGCAAACCAGCGAAGCACTTTATGTGAAACCAAAAGGAACCAATGGCGCGTGTTGCGCAGAGGATTCAACACTTCCGGTACCCGGCCCAACGCATTCAAGCTCCTGCTGATGATGCGGACTTTCCGGCGGTATTCCTGGCTGAAACTCTCCGCGGCTTCTTCATAGCAAACTGCCTCGGGCTCAAACACGCCGGAGTAACCGCGTGAAATGATTTGCAGCGGATTCAAGAAATCATTGATGTCCGTGGGCAGTAGCGGCGCGTAGAGTTCGCGGCGGATAGCATAAATGGCGCCATCGCCGCCAACCACGGAGTCAAATATGGACTCCTTTTTCTTCAGATAGGTCTCGAGTTTCCAGTAAAGTCCCTCCGATTGAGCGGAGTGCGATTCCGTTCCCTTTTCGTAGTAACGGGCATTTCCGACGACGTAGCCAACCCTGGGATTTGCAAAGTGTCGGACGAGATGACAAACGGCATCAGGCAGGTATAGCGCGTTGGCATCGGAGAAAACCAGTATGTTCCCACGGGCCTGTGGTACGGCATAGTTCAACGCCGCGCTCTTTCCCAATCTTTGATTCTGACGGATCAGCCGCACGCCCAGTCCTGCATAGCCCCGGACGATCTCATCGGTTCCATCATCGCAACAATCGGAAACGACAATGATCTCCAACCGCTCCGCTGGGAATGCCAGCGCGAGTGAATTCTCGATTTTGGCAGCGATCACCGCTGCTTCGTTATAGGCGGAGATGATCAGTGAGACCGACGGCTCAACTTTATCAAAAGACTTCACCGGGTGCGGAAAAAACTTCGCAAGAATTCCGACGAAGACGGGATAGCCAATATAGACGTATGCCAGCAGCAAGGCGCAAAGCCAGAACAAGAGTTCAAACTGAAATTGCATCTTTCACCAGATTCGAGGTTCCGTGCGCGCGTCCAGGCTCAATTCTTGCTTGAGGACACTACCGGCGCCGCCGCAGAAGATCTGTCTGCCGGCCGGCCCACCGCGACTTTCAACGAGCCGTCTTGTGGATCGCGGTAACTGATGTAGATTGTGTCATCCGGCCCCACTGCGAGGGAGCTGTAACGATACGGGTCACTTCCGCCGGGGGCGATGATTTGAATATGCCATTTTTTTCCATCCCAATAAGCATGTTTTAATGCGCTGCCGTCGTCATAACTAATATGCGGATGACCCGCGCGGTCGAAATCAAGACTGCTCAAATATCCAGCCCAGCTTCCGGACGGGGCGATGTCGTCCACCTTCTGGACCAACCACCGGTCACCCAGTTGCACAGCATAACGAAGCTCCTTAACGCTGAAGTAGCTGATGTGAAGCGTCCCCTGCGCATCTATACGGAGGCAATTGCCCATGCCTCGGGACCCATTCGAAATATCTCGCCCTAAGGAATCGATGAAACTCACTTGCCATTCTTTGCCGTTAAACTGAGCAACTTTGAGTTCGCCTGTAGGGAAAATACTATAGCTGACGAACGGCCTTCCTTGAACGTCCACGACTGTCGAGTTCCACTTCCCGGCTTCTCCGTCAAAATCAAGCGTCCGCGCGAGCCAAGCTCCGTCCTGTAGCACGGCCGTTCGGAGGTGAAAGTAGTTACCGCGGTTGTCGTCGTGCGTCTGATACCATGAGACGTAAGGCGTGCCCTCGGATGAAATTGCAAGGGAACAGGTGTATTCTTTGGTTCCCCCAGGGGAGATTTCCTGATTTATCCAACGCTTTCCGTTCCAGAAGGCATACTTAATATCCAACCAGTCCGGATAGCAAATGTGAGGATTTCCGCCGGAATCGAGAGCGAGATGCGTCGTCGCACTCCCAACGTTCTTCTCAATCACCAGGTTATACCAGCGCGACGACTCTACCGAACGGAATGCATACTTGATAACATGGGCGGAATTGTCCGTGTAGCTGAGATGCACATTTCCGCGGTTATCTACGGCAAGTGACGTGAATCTTGCCCCATAGTCAACTCCCTCCAAGCTCCAAGACCAACCTTGCGCACGAGCCGAACCGGCCGCCACACTAAACAAAAGCAGGACAAGCAAGGTCCGTACGCAACACCGGATAAAATGCTCCGGTAAACATTTTAGCCGCTTCGCCATGTTTGACTCCAAGTTTGAGACTTCTCCAAATCCAGTCTGCCTTCCGCTCTATTCCGTGGCACCTTGAATCATGAGAGTGTCCTCCATGACCTCGGCAGACTCCGTTTGATCCCGCTGAACCAGGGGGGCGGGCTGCATTTCATCCTGATAGAGGACTTTGAGGATGATCACCATAGCCACGAGTTGATAGAAGAGATCAAAATTAGCGAGCCCTAGGAACGCTCCACTCGCCAGGAAACCGAAAAGAGAGACTTCGATCATGTGAGTATAAGGAACGATCCATTGTGAGGAAGCCGACCTTTGAGACTTGCGCCGCAAACTGTTCAGACTAACCCAACAACTCCCCACGAGGATCAAATACAGGCCGAGCCCCACGAACCCTTGCTCTTCCAGCGTTTGGAAATAAATACTGTGGGGACCGGAAGAAAGAAAGCCGCCCGGCAGCCGCTCAGGCTCGTACCGTTGGAACAACTCCACGTTGGGGAGAGCATTGAAGGAACCGCCGGTGATCGGATAATCCATGGCGAAATTCCAGGACGTTCCCCAAGACACCAGCCTTTCCCGTCCCGACGTGTCCACTTCTCCCCGGGCCAGCCCTCCCATGCGAGCCATCCATTGGGGAGGAGCGAAGGTAATTACCGCGATAAATGCCAAAGCGCCGAGAAATAGAGCGATGACCTTGTAGTGCGACTTAAAGGTGATCGCGAGGAGCACGACCACAAGTCCAAGCTGACCACCACGCGAATAAGTCAGAAGCACGGAAAACACGCCGCATGCAAAAGCCAGATAGTACAGCCATCGGTAAAGACGCTTTTTCTCATCGCGCGCAAGGAAAAAAAGCATCGGGAGGGACATATTTACAGCCAAAGCAAACGCGTTGTTGTCGGCGATGAAGGAATCGGGCGGCCCCCACACGCGAGACTCACCGGAGGTGCGCAACCCGAAGATCGTACCTTTAAGAGCCAAGGCTCCAAAGCTCAAGGCGGTGACGATCACGAGAGATTTAAACCTGCTGTAAGACGTCACCAGCAAAATCATGACAAATGTAATCAACAGCACTTTGCTGACGCGAATCAGTTCCAGCCTTGAGTCATCGATGTGCGCCTGAAAGAACGGAACTTGCAATGCATGCAAAAACGTGACGCCAAACCACAGCCAGAGACCAGCCAGGAGAATGGTTTCCCTCTTCAGAAAGCTACGATTGATATTCGAGGTGAATAAGAGACCGATTAGAGTGGGGACGGCAATCACCGCGGCTACCGGGAAACTATACATGAACCCCCACGTGAAACGATGAGGATTGAAAAAGGTTATCCAGGTCCAGATTAAGATCCCATAGTAAGGCCTAAAAAAACTGATCGGTACTGAAATCGCGATGATGACGAATAGAATGATGTCACGCATCGGGCTCTCCAGCGGAGCACTCGACAGTCCGCGGACTCCGTTCCAGTTGTTCCACGGCTGAATCAACCGGCGAGGGATTTAGTGCCGGCAGGTCTTCCACACGAAGGAACGCCTGGTTGAGGTCAAAAGCAAGCCGCGCCAGCGAGACATCGCATCCCACTTGCAAACGGCGCAGTTCGAAGCGATTCACATGCGGAGTATTGACGCCCTGAACAGTCGTTACAGCTGAGCGATAGCCGCAGCGAGAAAGCATGTTAAGAGCCGCCGAGCCGCAGTCAGAGGCCTTGCCGAAAGGAAAAGCAAAATCTGTCACGCGAACTCCGAGTCTCTCTTCCAACAACAGCTTGGAATCAGCTAGTTCACGTTCCAGTTCCGCCGGGGCCAACTGGCTGACAACCGGATGAGTCAGTGTGTGAGAGCCAAAAGCAATCCCTGCATGTTGCATGGTGTGAATCTGATCCCATGTAAGAATGAGGTCAGACACCGCATGATGAGCAAGTCCGATTTTCCGTTCCAGCAAAGCACAATACTCGCGACGGGTGGAATTGGGAAGAGCGCGCAAGCGGTCGACGATTTGGAGGGCGGTCCGCAAACGATCCTCGGAGGAGTTCAAGTGAAATACCCAAGGACTTTCGAGATCGAGTTGAAATTCTCCAGCCGGAGCCACAGAGATGGCCAGGAAAACGCGGTCGTACCAGGCCACCTGGCCGGTCTCGACAGATTCAGCAGTCAAGTAAATGGTGGCTGGCAAGCGGTATTTTTGCAGAATCGGAAAGGCGATGGTGTAGGCGCTACGATAGCCGTCGTCAAAGGTGATGGCGACTCCCGGCTCGACATTCGAGGAACCGCTCAAATCCCGACACACATCCTCCAAAGAGACGATGCGATAATTCCGGCGAAGAAAACGCATTTGCGCTTCGAAGCCTTCGCGAGTAGGAGCAGCGATGAGCGGGTTCCCAGACTCACCGATTCCGTGGTAACAGAGAATCACAAACTTTGGATTCTGCACTCGGCGGAATCGTGGCCAAAGCCACCCACCACCCGGAGGAATTTCGTGGGACTTCGAAAGCCTGCGGGCAAGGTGCAATGTTCCGCTGTAATGTAAGCCGTTGATGACTAGTTCGCGCCAATCGAGAAGCGGCTTGCGCGGAATGGAGGCATCCACCCACGTCTGGCTGTCGGGCCGGGGGCTGCTTGTCGAAATGCGATCAATCCGCACAAACAGTCTCCACAGAGCGTTCGAGGTGCTGGCGATGCCAAAGCTCCAGTGCCACCAGATACCAAAGAATCTCGCCGTAGAAATGCGCATCCTTGCCGCGATGCAGTTTCAGCAGATGATCCAGAAATGCCGGACGGAAATAGCCGCGCTGCCGGGTGCGTGAATCCGTCAAGATGTCTGAGACGAGGGATTCGAGGCGCGGGTCCTGCAAAAACCACAACGCCACAGGCACGCCGAATCCGTGTTTTTTCTTGTAAAGGACGTTGTGCGGGAGGATGTCCTTCATGGCTTCCTTAAAAATAAAGCGTTTTTCAAAGCCACGCATCTTCAGAGCGGCCGGGACGCGCCCCGAGAGCTCAGCCAGCTTGTAATCGAGCAGCGGGAAGCGTGCACGAACACCGGCCATTTCAGCAGTGCCGAGCACTTTGCGAAGATCATTGTCGGCCAGTGTCATCTTGACGTCGAGATAGAGCAGGCGGTTCAGGTCATCGGACGCTACGGCAGTATGAAAGTGTTCGTCGGCTATGTTCAGCCAGGTTTGCGGTGGAGCGCTTTCCAGTAAAGCAGGCTCGAACATTTCTTCCGGCGGGGTGCTGAGTAACAGGTGATAAGAATAAATGCGGCGCGGAAGAGGAATGTTAGCGCGCTTGACGTAGCGCCTGGGAAGGCTGAAACGGCTCTCATTTTGCGGAAGCAATGAGGATACTGGTTCGATTAGACCCTTGCGGAGAAAAGCTGGAACGTGCCGATAGAGCGAGAAGCGTTTGTCGGTCGCGTAACGTTCGTTGCCGGCGAAGAGTTCGTCGCCTCCGTCACCTGCTAGCAGAGTGGTCACGCCGGTTTCGCGCGCCATGCGGGCACAGTGGTAGGCACCAATCGCGGATGAATTCGCGAAGGGTTCGTCATAATACTCCATGATTTTCGGGATTGCGTCGTAAGTGTCGCGCGAAGTGAGGCTCAGTTCGTGATGCTTGGCGCGGAAATGCTCTGCGGTGGTGCGCGCAAAACCTATTTCGCTGTAGACGGATTCGGCAAAAAAGATCGAGTAGGTGTTGACGGGGGAGTGGCGCTCGTTCATGAAGGCGACGACGCTGCTGCTGTCGGTGCCGCCGCTCAGGTACGCGCCCGTCTTTTCCGGAGTGAGATCGGTTAGGTGATTCTGGACCGCGGAGCGCATTCCCTCGCGGACCTCGCTCGCCCAGTGAGTAACGTTGTGATTCTCGCTCTCACGATATTGGAGATCCCAGTAGCGCGTCTGGCGAACCTGACCGGCTTCGTATATGAGGAAAGTTCCGGGGCGAAGTTTTTCGATTCCCTGATAAATCACCATCGGGGCAGGGACGGCGCTGAACAGCATGTACTGCACGAGCGCGGCCGGATTGATTGACGCAGGCGCTTCCTGAGTGTTGCGGATGGCCCCCACGCGGGAAGCAAAGAGGATGCGGTCGCCCTCTTTACGCCAATACAGACTATTGACGCCGAGGCGATCGATGGCGAGGACCAATCGGCGGTTCTCCTCGTCCCAAAGAGCGAAAGAAAAGACGCCATCCAATCGTTCGACGAAGGAGACACCCAGCTCGCGATAGAGGCGCGCGAGCAATTCTGCAGGCGTGAGGCTGGCGGAATCGAAGTCTGCGCGTTTGAGAAGCCTGGTGAGTTCCGGACGATTCAGAAGTTCCGCATCCGCGGCAATGCGGATTCCGGGAATGCTCGCGACTTGCTGGAATTCCCAGCGTCGCGCCACCGCGAGAGAAGCGGAATCGTTACCCTGCGCTTGCAGGGCGGATTCTCCGGGCAACACGAAGGCGGCGAGCATGGCTTGGATGCCCGCCGGATTGAGTGTCCGGCCCGGTTCGCAGATTCCACAAATGCCGCTCATCTGGTCT